>JRYH01001138.1_pt1 | contig 22849 bp, 20 predicted proteins | sample 235351 | NCBI WGS metagenome assembly JRYH01 (sample SAMN03074221, study PRJNA261480) | activated sludge metagenome | biome: Wastewater Treatment Plant; feature: Wastewater; material: Activated sludge; isolation source: activated biomass of a wastewater treatment plant treating wastewater... ...
ACGCCAAGAAGTACATCGAGGAGGGCAACCACGGCGGCAAGGGCTCCGAGGCGCACAAGGCGGCGGTCACCGGCGACACGGTCGGCGACCCCTACAAGGACACCGCGGGCCCGGCCGTCAACCCGCTGATCAAGATCATCAACATCGTGGCGCTGCTGCTGGTGCCGCTGATGGGCGTGCTGCACGGAGGCTGAGGCAATGGATGTGAAGGGCAAGGTCGTCGTCGTCACCGGCGGCGCATCGGGGCTCGGCGGCGCAACCGCCCAGCGGATCGTCGAGCTGGGCGGCAAGGTGCTGATCGCCGACGTCAACGACAAGCTGGGCACGGAGTTCGCGGGGCAGCTCGGCGCGGCCGCGCGCTTCGTGCGCTGCGACGTCACCGCCGAGGCCGACGCGCAGGCGGCGGTGGCCGCCGCCCTGGAAATGGGCGACCTGGCCGGCCTGGTCAACTGCGCCGGCATCGGCCCCCCGTGCAAGACGGTCGGCAAGGACGGCCCGCACCCGCTCGACCTGTTCGCGAAGGTCGTCCAGATCAACCTGATCGGCAGCTTCAACATGCTTCGGCTCGCCGCCGCGGCCATGGTGAAGAACACGCCGAACGCCGAAGGCGAGCGCGGCGTGATCGTGAACACCGCGTCGGTGGCGGCCTACGACGGCCAGATCGGCCAGGCCGCCTATGCGGCTTCGAAGGGCGGCATCGTGGGCATGACACTGCCCGTCGCCCGCGACCTGGCCCGCGACGGCGTGCGCGTGGTCACGATCGCGCCGGGGCTGTTCCTGACCCCGCTTCTCCAGAGCCTGCCGAAGGAAGCCCAGGAGTCGCTCGGCAAGCAGGTGCCCTTCCCCTCGCGGCTCGGGCGTCCGAACGAATACGCGGCGATGGTCGAGCACATCTTCGCCAACGTGATGCTGAACGGCGAGACCATCCGGCTGGATGGGGCGATCAGGATGGCGCCGCGCTGAGTCGGCCGCGGGCAGCGAACCGCTCGCACCGTTTCCACAAAGCCGGGCCGATGGCCCGGCTTTTTCTTTGGGGGTATGCTCCGACGACCAACGACGGACAACCCATCGAGGAGTCGCCATGCCCGGCCTGCGTCCCGACGTCGATCCCCACGGCCTGCTCGAATACTCGGTCGTGTTCACCGACCGCGCGCTCAACCACATGTCGCAACGCTTCCAGGGCGTCATGCGCGACATCTCGGGCGTGCTGAAGGAGGTCTACCGCGCGCATTCGGCGGTGGTGGTGCCGGGCAGCGGCACCTTCGGCATGGAGGCGGTGGCCAGGCAGTTCGCCACCGGCAAGAAGTGCCTGGTGATCCGCACCGGCTGGTTCAGCTACCGCTGGTCGCAGATCTTCGAGATGGGCGGCATCCCGTCCGAGGCCATCGTGCTCAAGGCGCGTCCGGTCGCCCCCGGCCGCAAGGCGGCATTCGCACCGCCGCCGATCGACGAGGTGGTCGCCACCATCGCCCGCGAGAAACCCGACCTGGTGTTCGCGCCGCACGTGGAGACCTCGGCCGGCTTGATGCTGCCCGACGACTACCTGAAGCGGGTGGCCGACGCGGTGCACGCGGTGGGCGGCATGTTCGTGCTCGACTGCATCGCCTCCGGCACCGTGTGGGTGGACATGAAGGCCACCGGCGTCGACGTCCTGATCAGCGCCCCGCAGAAAGGCTGGAGCGGCTCGCCCTGCTGCGCTTTCGTGATGCTGGGCGAGACCGCGCGCGAGCGCATCGAGGCCACCACCAGCACCAGCTACGCCTGCGACCTGCGCAAGTGGCTGCAGATCATGGAAGCCTACGAGAAGGGCGGCCACGCCTATCACGCCACCATGCCCACCGACGCGCTGGCCAGCGTGCGCGACGCCATGCTCGAAACGAAGCGCTACGGCTTCGACAAGGCCCGCACCGACCAGCTGGCGCTCGGCGCCCGCGTGCGCGCGCTGCTCGCCGGCCGCGGCTTCCCAAGCGTGGCGGCACCCGGCTTCGAGGCGCCCGGCGTGGTGGTCAGCTACACCGACGACCCGGAGATCCACTCGGGCAAGCGCTTCCTGGGCCTGGGCCTGCAGACCGCAGCCGGCGTGCCGCTGCAATGCGACGAGCCGGCCGACTTCCGGACCTTCCGGATCGGGCTGTTCGGGCTGGACAAGCTCGGCAACATCGACCGCACGGTGGCGCACCTGGAACGGGCGCTGGCCCAGGCGGCGCAGGCGGCGGCCTAGGCTCGGCGTGGGCTAGTCGTCCGCGTCCTCGCGCGGCCCAGCGGCCGCGCGCGAGCCTGGTCGGTTGCGGCGCAAGGCGGCCTGGCGCGCCGCCTGAGACTCCTCGCTGGCCGCCGCCAGCGCGATCTGGTCGTGCGCCATGTAGCCGGCCGCGTGGTTCAGGGCCGTGGCCACCGCGTTGACCGACTCCTTGCTCATCCGCACGACGGCCGGCGGCATCGACAGCACGCGCGCCGCCACCTCGCGCGCCAGCGCGAGCGCGCCGCCGCTGGGCGCCGTGTAGTCGAGCAGGCCGAGCGCCAGCGCCTGCGGCGCCGCGAAGCGCTCGCAGAGGATGGTCAGCCGCTTGGCCTTCGCCGGGCCGAGCAGGTTGACCAGCCGCGGAACGGTGCCCCAGGTCAACGGAATGCCGAGCGAGATCTCGGGCAGCGACACGAAGGCGTCTTCGCCCGCAACGCGCCAGTCGCAGGCCAGCGCGAGCGCCAGGCCGCCGCCGACCGCATAGCCTTCGATCGCGGCGATCGTGATCTGCGGGATCTCCTCCCAGGCCCGGCACAGCCGGTAGCCGGTCGCGGTGATGCGGCGCCGCTCCGAGATCGACAGCGAGGCGTCGGCCCAGGCCCGGGCATCGTCCAGGTCGGCGCCCGCCGAAAAGAAACGCGCGGCGCCGGTCAGGATCACCGCGTCCACGTCGTCGCGCTCGGCGAGCTCGCGCGCGACCGCGATCAGCTCGCGCATCAGCCGGTTGGAGAGCGCGTTGCGCGCGGCCGGCCGGTCGAGCCTGACCACCGCGCAGCGATCGGCCACTTCCAGCTTCAGGTTCTCGTAGCCTGCGGGCACCTGTCTCCTCCGTCGTTCGAGCCTCGTTCCGATCGAGAGACTAACCCAGGGCGGCCGCGACGGGCCACGCCCCTATACTCGGGGCTCGCCATCCCGTTTCGAGGAGCAGCACCGATGTCCGTTCATTCCCTCGCCGCCGCGCGCATCGCGGATCCCGTGCAAGAGGCCAAGGTCCACCTGGCGGCGGCGCTGCGTCTCGCCGTCCTGCACGAGCTCGACGAGGGCATCGACAATCACTTCACCGTTGCCGTGCCAGGCCAGCAGGATCGCTACCTGATCCTGCCCTTCGGCCTGCACTGGTCCGAGGCGCGCGCCAGCGACCTGGCCGTGTTCGACGAAGCCGGCCGCACGATCGAAGGCCAGGGCGTGGTCGAGCTGTCGGCGCGCTGCATCCACGCGCCGATTCACCGCCTCTGCGGCGCGAAGGTCGTGCTGCATACCCACCAGACCTGGGCGCTGGCCCTGAACATGCTCCAGGACAACCGGCTGCTGCCGACCAGCCAGACCGCCGCCTTCTACGACGGCCACATCGTCTACGACGACGGCTACAACGGGCTCGCCGACACGCTCGCGGAAGGCGAGCGCCTGGCCGGGCTGCTCGGCACCGACAAGCACACCGTGTTCATGAAGAACCACGGCGTGCTGGTCGTCGGCGACACGGTCGCGCAGGCCTACCGGCGCCTGTACCGGCTCGAACGCGTCTGCCGCGCGCAGCTGCTCGCGATGGGATCGGGCCAGCGCTTGCAGGTGCTGGCGGCCGAGGTCGTCGCCCGCGTGCAGGCGCCCAATCCCGACAACACGCACTCGCAAGCGGAGCGCGAGCGCCTGTTCTTCGAGGCGATGACGCGGGTGCTCGACCGCGAGCTGCCCGGCTACGCCGACTAGACCGCGTTCGACCCGGTGCCCGCCAGCATGAAAGGAGGCCCCTACGCCATGAAAGCAGGCATGCTCCCGGAGACCCGCCCGGTCCGGCAGGCTCGTCCGCTCCGGAATGTCCGTTCGCTCGGGAATGTCCGTTCGCTCGGGAGGGTCCGCACCCTGTCGGCCGTCGCGCTGTCCGCCGCGCTCGCCGGCTGCGCCCTGCCCCCCCTCGGGCCGTTCGGGCCCTCCGAACCCGCGCCCGGCGGCACCGTCTACCGGATCGACACGCCCTACGACAAGACGCTGGCGGCCCGCCTGCTGGCAAACGGCCCGAACACGGTCACCGGCAGCGCGTCGGTGCGCCAGCGCAACGGCACGGTGGTCACCTGCGCCGGCCAGCCGGTCTTCCTGGTGCCCGCCACTGACTACGCGCGCATCCGCGTGCGCGCGCTGTACGGCAGCGACGAGCGCGGCGCGAGCCTGGACGGCCGCAGCTATCGCTTCGATCCGGACCCGCCCGAGTACTCGAAGCTGGTCAGGCAGGCCCAGTGCGATGCCAACGGCCGATTCCGCTTCGACCGGGTCGCAAGCGGCAGCTTCTTCCTGACCGCGGTGGTCCGCTGGCAGGAGGGCGAGCGCCGCGCCGGCGGGTCGCTGATGCAGCAGGTCACCACCGGCGGCGGCCGCACGGTCGACCTGCGGCTGTCCCGCTGAGGCCGATGACCTCGCCCCCGACCGAAGGCCGCCCGCGTACGAAGTGGCGCTTCTGGCTGGTCCTCGCCGCGCTGTCGGCCGCCGCCGTGGCGGCGTCGCTGAAGTACCCGGACGTCGACCTTCGCGAGGTCCGCAAGCTGCTCGGGCTGCGCGGCCAGGCGGCGCCCGTCGGTGCGCCAGCCGGCGAGCGCACCGCCGACAGTCCGCCGGGTCCGCTCGCGCCGATCACCGTCGAGACCGCCCGCGTGCAGGTCCAGCCGCTCGTCGAGTCGATCCGCGCGGTCGGCAGCCTGCTGCCCGACGAGGCCGTCACCGTCACCACCGAGATCGCGGGCCGCATCGAGCGGATCGCATTCCGCGAAGGACAGCGCGTCGCCGCGGGCGACCTGCTGGTGCAGCTCGACGCGTCGGTCCTGAAGGCCGAGCTGGCCCGCAGCCGTTCCGAGCTCACGCTCTCGCGCGCGAACAACGAGCGCTTCGCCAAGCTGGCCCGCGAGGGCATGGCCTCGCCCCGCTCGCGCGACGAGGCCCTGGCCGCCTTGCAGGCCGCCGAGGCAGGCATCGCGCTCGCCGAGGCCCGACTGGCGAAGACCACGATCCGCGCCCCGCTGTCCGGCGTCGTGGGCCTTCGATCGGTCAGCGCCGGCGCCTATGTGGAGCCCGGCCAGGCGATCGTCGAACTCGCCGACACCGACCCGATGAAGCTCGACTTCCGGGTGCCGGAGCTCGCGCTGCCGGCGCTGCGCAACGGCCAGCAGGTCAACGTGACGATCGACGCCCTGCCCGGCCGGCGCTTCGAAGGCACGGTCTACGCGATCGACCCGATCGTGGAAGTCGGCGGCCGCGCGATCCGGCTGCGGGCGCGGATTCCGAACCCGAAGGGCGAGCTCGCGCCCGGGCTGTTCGCGCGGGTGGAAATCGTCGTGGACCGGCGCGAGCGGGCGGTGCTGATCCCCGACTCGGCGGTGTTCGCCCGAGGCGACAAGCGCTACGTGTACCGGGTCGTCGACGGCAAGGCGCGGCTGACCGAGATCGGGCTGGGCGTGCGACGCCCGGGGCGCGTCGAGGTGCTGGCCGGCCTGTCCGAAGGCGACACGGTGGTGACGGCCGGCCATCAGCAGCTGCGCGACCAGGCGCCGGTCGACGCGGCCGCGCCCCGCGCCGGAGCCTGAGGTGAGCCTGTTCGAGTTCTTCATCAAGCGGCGCGTCTTCTCGACGGTGCTCAGCCTGGTGATCGTGCTCGTGGGCCTGGTGTCCTACACGCGGCTCACCGTGCGCGAGTACCCGAACATCGACCAGCCGATCGTGTCGGTGCGCACCAACTATCTCGGGGCCAGCGCCGAGATCATCGAGACCCAGGTCTCCCAGGTGCTCGAGGGCTCGATCGCCGGCATCGAGGGCATCGAGGCGCTGACCTCGAGCAGCGAGGCCGAGCTGAGCCGCATCACGGTCCGCTTCCGGCTGGGCACCGATCCCGACGTCGCGGCGAGCGACGTGCGCGACCGCGTGTCTCGGGTGCGCGGTCGCCTGCCCGACGAGATCGAGGAGCCGGTCATCGCGAAGGTGGAGGCCGACGCGCAGGCGATCATCTACATCGCGCTGACCAGCGACCGCGCGCCCACGGTCGAGATCTCCGACTATGCCGATCGCTACGTGCGCGACCGGCTCCAGACCCTGCCCGGAGTGGCCGAGGTCCGCATCTTCGGCGAGCGGCGCTACGCGATGCGGATCTGGCTCGATCGCGCGCGGCTGGCCGCCTACGAGCTGACGGTGCAGGACATCGAGGACGCGCTGCGCCAGCAGAACGCCGAGGTGCCCTCGGGCCGGATCGAGGGCCCCGATACCGAGTTCACCGTGCTCTCGCGCACCGGTCTGGCAACGCCCGCGCAGTTCCGCGAGATCGTGGTGAAGGACGCGAAGGGCTTCGCGGTGCGCCTGGGCGACGTGGCCGCGGTGGAGCTCGGCCCGCAGGACGAGCGCCGGATCACCCGCTACAACGGCCAGCAGTCGGTGATCCTGGGCATCGTCAAGCAGGCGACCGCCAACCCGCTGGACATCTCCAACGAGATGCGCGCGGTCCTGCCGCAGCTCGAGCGCGACCTGCCGCCGGGCATGAACGTCGCGATCGCCTACGACAGCTCGGTGTTCATCGACCGCTCGATCGCGGCGGTGTACACCACGATCGCCGAGGCGGTCGTGCTGGTGGTGCTGGTGATCTTCCTGTTCCTGCGCACGGTTCGCGCGACGATCATCCCGTTGGTCACGATCCCGGTCTCGCTGATCGGCGCCTTCGCGCTCATGGAGATGCTCGGCTTCTCGATCAACACGCTCACGCTGCTCTCGATGGTGCTGGCCATCGGCCTGGTGGTCGACGACGCGATCGTGGTGCTCGAGAACATTCATCGGCACATCGAGGAAGGCATGAAGCCGATGAAGGCGGCGATCACCGGCATCGGGGAGATCTCCGGCGCGGTCGTCGCGATGACGCTGACGCTCGCCGCGGTCTACGCGCCCGTCGCCTTCGCGCCGGGCCGCACCGGCGGGCTGTTCGCCGAGTTCGCGCTCACGCTGGCCGGCGCGGTCGTCGTGTCGGGCTTCGTCGCGCTGACCCTGTCGCCGATGATGTGCTCGCGGCTGCTCCAGGAGCACGAGTCCCACGGGCGGTTCTACAACGCGCTCGAGCGGTTGCTGGTCGGCATGACCGCGGCCTACCGCAAGGTGCTGTCGACCAGCCTGCGTCTGCGCCCGGCGGTGGCGCTGGTCGCGCTGCTCGCCGCGGGCGCGAGCGGGCTGCTGTTCTCCACGCTGAAGTCCGAGCTCGCGCCGCTCGAGGACCGCGGCGTGATCTTCACCGTGGGCAACGCGCCGGAAGGCTCCACGATCGACTTCACCAGCCGCTACATCGGCCAGCTCGAGGGCCTGCTCGACCGCATTCCGGAAGTGGCGAACTCCTTCGTGATCGTGGGCTCGCGCGCGGTCACCGAGCTGATCTCCTTCTCGCGGCTCGTTCCATGGGAAGAGCGCGAGCGCACGCAGATGGACATCGTCGAGTCGATCCGTGGCGACCTGTCGAAGATCGCGGGCGTGCGGACCTCGGCGAACAACCCCGGCTCCTTCGGCCAGAGCGCACGCAACCGGCCGATCGAGTTCGTGATCCAGACTTCCGACAGCTACGAGAAGCTCGACGAATACGTGTCGCGGGTGCTGGCCGAAGCCGCGGCCTGGCCGGGCCTGGTCAACGTCGACAGCGACCTGAGGCTCAACAAGCCCCAGGTCCAGGTCGAGGTCGACCGCGAGCGGGTCGCCGACACCGGCGCGAGCGTGCTGACCGTCGGCCGCACGCTGGAGACGCTGCTCGGCGGTCGCCAGGTCACCCGCTTCAACCAGAACGGCGAGCAGTACGACGTGATCGTCCAGGTCGCGCCCGACGAGCGCCGCACGCCCGGCGCGATCGAGGACATCTACGTGCGCAGCCGCAACGGGTCGATGATCCAGCTCTCGAACCTGGTCCGCCTCGAAGAGGGCGTCGCGCCGAAGGAGCTCAACCGCTTCAACCAGTTCCGCTCGGCGACCATCACCGCGAACCTGGCACCCGGCTACTCGCTCGGCGAGGGCCTCGCCTTCCTCGAGCAGACGGTGGAGCGGGTCCTGCCGCCCACGGTACGCTATGACTACGCCGGTCAGTCGCGCGAGTTCCGCGAGGCCGGCTCCAGCCTGCTGTTCGTGTTCGTGCTGGCGCTGGTCTTCATCTACCTGGTGCTGGCGGCGCAGTTCGAGAGCTTCGTCGACCCGCTGATCATCCTGCTGACCGTGCCGCTGTCGATGGCCGGCGCCCTGGCCGCGCTGCACCTGACCGGCGGCACGCTGAACATCTACAGCCAGATCGGCCTGATCACGCTGATCGGCCTGATCAGCAAGCACGGAATCCTGATCGTGCAGTTCGCCAATGCGCTGCAGGACTCCGGCCGCGGCAAGCTCGAGGCGGTCATCGAGGCCGCGGTCCTGCGGCTGCGGCCTATCCTGATGACCACCGGCGCGATGGTGGCCGGCGCGATCCCGCTGGCGATCGCGCAAGGCGCCGGCGCGGCGAGCCGCCAGGAGATCGGCTGGGTCATCGTCGGCGGCATGAGCCTGGGCACCGTGCTTACACTGTTCGTCGTGCCGGCCGCCTACACGCTGCTTGCCCGCGACCGGTCGCGCGAGGCGGCTGCCGTCGCTTCGCGCGCGCAGGCCGGCGCGGCAGCGCGCTGAGACCGTGACCGGCCCCGTGGACACCGTGACCACCGACATCGCCTGCGAGGCGTCGCTGCGCCGCCGGATCGCCGCGCAGCTCGCGTCCTTCCCGCTGCTCGGGCCGGCCTCACCGGCCGGGCAGCCGCTCGCGCATCCGCACTCGCACCCACATCCGCCTTCGCAGCCGCTTCGCCGCGCCGCCGTCGCGGTCGCGATCGTCGAGGAAGGACACGGCGCCGACCTGCCCGGCATGCCGTCGCACCCGCGCTGGAGCAGTCGGGCCGCGCTGCTGCTCACGCGGCGCTCCTTGCGGCTGCGCAGCCACGCCGGTCAGTGGGCGCTGCCCGGCGGACGGCTCGACGAAGGGGAGAGCGCCGAGCAGGCGGCGCTGCGCGAGCTTCACGAGGAGGTCGGTCTCGCGCTCGACGCAGGCGCGGTCCTGGGCCGTCTCGACGACTACGTGACGCGCTCGGGGTACGCGATCAGCCCGGTCGTGGTCTGGGCCGGCGAGGCCAGGCAGCTTGCGCCCAATCCGGACGAGGTCGCCAGCGTGCACCGGATACCGGTCGCCGAGTTCATGCGGCAGGACGCCCCGCTGCTGGACCGTGTCGAGGGCGGCGAACACCCGGTCTTGAGGATGCCGGTCGGCGACAACTGGATTGCCGCCCCCACCGCCGCGGTGCTCTACCAGTTCCGCGAAGTGTGCATCGCCGGCCGCCTCACGCGGGTGGCGCACTTCGACCAGCCGGCCTTCGCCTGGCGGTGACGGCGACGGGCACCCTGGCGGCGCGCTGCCGCCGGGTCCCGGCGCGATCAGAAGCCCGCGGGCATCGGCGCCGATCCCACCAGCCCCTCGACCCAGCGGCCCAGGGCCAGCAACGAGGCGTCGCCGTCGAAGCGCCCGACCAGTTGCAGGCCGGCCGGCAGCGGCGGGGTGCCGGCGCCGTAGCCGTTGGCCACCAGCCCCGCCGGGATGCTCAGCGCCGGCAGCCCGCACATCGAGAAGGGCAGCGTCTGGCCCAGCACCGCCTCGCGCACCGAGATCCGCCCGCCCTCGACCTCGACTTCGGCCTGTCCGCGCAGCGGCGGCAGCGCGCCGGAGCTGGGCATCAGCATGGCGTCGCAGCCGGCCACGATCGCGTCGAGCTCGGCGCGGATTCGGTCGCGCCGCTTCATCGAGTCGATGTAGTCGAGCGCGGAGAGCTTGCGGCCGGCCTCGAGCGGCGGCAGCACCAGCTCGGAGAAACCCTCGCCGCCCGCCTCGAGCGCGCGGCGGTGCACCCAGGCGGCCTCGGCCCGCACGATCGGCGTGTAGCAGTCGGTGGCGGTGGGCAGCAGCGGCGCGGCCACGTCCACGATCTCGGCGCCGGCCGCGCGCAGGCTCGCGCAGGCGCGCTCGAAGTGCTCGCGCACCGCAGGCTGCAATCGCCCGCGCAACCAGTCGGCCGGCACCGCGAAGCGCGGCTTGCGGGCCACCGCGCCGTGCGCCACGCTGCGCCGGGCCATGACCTCGAAGAGCCGCGCACAGTCGTCGACCGAGCGGGCGAGCGGGCCGGCGTGATCGCAGGTCCACGACAGGTAGAGCGCACCGTCGAGCGGGATCGCCCCGAAGGTCGGCTTGAAGCCGGCCACGCCGCAGAAGGCCGCGGGAATGCGGACCGAGCCGCCGGTGTCGCTGCCGATGCCCGCCAGGCCGATCCCGGTGGCCACGCTGACGCCGGCACCGCTCGAGGACCCCCCCGCCTGGCGGGCCGGATCGAAGGGGTTCTTCACGTCGCCGGTCCAGCGGTTCTCGCCGGTCGCGCCGAGCGCGATCTCGTGCATGTTGGTCTTGGCGAAGATCACCGCGCCGGCCTCGCGCAGGCGCGTGACCAGGCCGGCCTCGGCGTCGGAGAGCTCGTGCAGCGGGGCGCGGGTGCCGCCCTGGGTCGGCATCCCGCGCACGTTGAACAGGTCCTTGATGGAGATCGGCACGCCGTGCAGCGGACCGAGCCGCGCGCCGGCCTTCGCCTGCGCATCGCGCTCGCGCGCCTCCGCCAGGGCGGCGTCCCAGTCCGCGTGGGCGATCGGGTTCAGGTCGGCCGCGCGCTGCGCCCGCTCGCGGGCCTGCTCGATCAGCGACTGGGCGGTGAGGGATTGCGCGGCAATGGCGGCAACGGTTTCGGCGATCTGGCTCATCGAGGGCGGGCTCCGGTTTTTCCAGCCGCTATTATGGGCCGGTGACCGGCCTGCCACGACCCCGACGTTTCGTTGCGCGCACGGCGCTCGCCTCGGCGCTCGCCGCTGCCAGCCTCGCGTTCGCGCCGTCAGCGTTCGCCCGCGACTCGGCGGCCCGCCCCGAGGCCGCGACCGGCTTCGCCGCGCGCGACGCGGTCCACGGCCACGGCTGGATGGCGGTCACCGCCAACCGCCACGCCAGCGATGCCGCCGGTGCGATCCTCGCCGAGGGCGGCAGCGCGCTCGACGCGGCGATCGCCGCGCAGATGGTGCTGGGACTGGTCGAGCCGCAGTCCTCCGGGATCGGCGGCGGCGCCTTCATGCTGCACTACCGCGCGCGCGACCGGCGGCTCGAGGCCTGGGACGGGCGCGAGACCGCGCCGGCGGCAGCCGACGACAAGCTCTGGCTCGACGCGCAGGGCCAGCCGCGGCCGTTCTTCGAGGCGGTCGTCGGCGGTCGCTCGGTGGGCGTGCCCGGCCTGGTGCGCATGCTCGAGCAGGCCCACGCCCGTCATGGCCGCCTGCCCTGGGCCCGGCTGTTCGAGCCGGCGATCGCGCTGGCGCGCGGCGGTTTTCCGGTCAGCCCGCGCCTGCACGCGCTGCTGGCGCGCGATCCGGCGCTGCGCGACGACCCCGAAGCCGCCGCCCTCTACTACGACGAGGCCGGCAAGGCGCGGCCGGTCGGCTACCTGCTGCGCAACCCGGCGCTGGCCGACACGCTGGCGCGGATTGCGCGGCAGGGCAGCCTGGCGCTGCACGCGGGGCCGATCGCGCGCGAAATCGTCGACAAGGTGCGCAAGCACCCGGGCAATCCGGGGCTGCTCGGCGAGCGCGATCTGGCCTTCTACCGGCCGGCGGTGCGCGACGCGGTCTGCTTCGACCACCGCGCGCACCGCGTCTGCGGGATGCCGCCGCCTTCGTCCGGCGGGGTGACGGTGGCGCAGATGCTGAAGCTCTGGCGCGCGGCGCCCGCCCGGCTCACCGCGCCGGTATCCGGCGGGCGCGGCGCCGCCCAGTCCGGCGCCGATCTCGACCCGGACGGCGCCCATCGCTTCGCCGAGGTCGGCAAGCTCGCCTTCGCCGACCGCGACCGCTACCTGGCCGACCCCGATTTCGCGGCTCCCCTGCAGGGCTCGTCCGGCGACGCAACGCTCGTATCGGGGCTGCTCGACGACCGTTACCTCGCGCGCCGCGCCGCCGCGATCGGCGAACGGGCATTGCCCACGCCGGTCGCCGCGGGGCAACCGGCCGCGCTGTCGGACCGGCCGCCGGCCGCGGCGCCATCGCCCGAACTGCCCTCGACCACCCACCTGTCGATCGTCGACCGGCAGGGCAACCTCGTGTCGATGACCTCGTCGATCGAGAGCGCCTTCGGCGCCCGGATCATGGTTCGCGGCTTCCTGCTCAACAACCAGCTGACCGACTTCTCGTTCGCGCCGAGCCGCGACGGCGAGTCGATCGCCAACCGGGTCGAGCCCGGCAAGCGGCCGCGCAGCTCGATGGCGCCCACCATCGTCTTCGACCGCGCCACCGGTGCGCCCGCGCTGGTCATCGGCTCGCCCGGCGGCCCGCAGATCATCCACTACGTGGCGCGCAGCCTGATCGCGATCCTCGACGAGGGCGTGGACCCGCAGCGCGCGGTGTCGCTGCCCAACCTCGGCAACCGCAACGGCGTCACCGAGCTCGAGCGCGGCCGGGTTTTGGCCCCGCTCGCCGAGGCGCTGCGCGCGCGCGGCCATCGGGTCGAGTTCGTGGACATGACCAGCGGCCTGCACGCGATCGCGCTGGACTGCCGTCCCCGGCAACGGCAGGATCGCGATTGCCGGCTCACCGGGGCGGTCGACCCGCGACGCGAGGGCGCGGTGGCCACTGCCGGCAAGGGAGAACGATGATGGATAGGCGCAGGATCGGCGGCGGCCGGCTCAAGTCGGCCGGCTATGACGCGGGCGAGCAGCGGCTCGAGATCGAGTTCGTCGACGGTTCGCTGAAGGCCTTCAAGGCGGTGCCGGCCGAGGTCTGGCGCCGCTTCGTGGCCTCGCCGAACCCGGCCAGCTTCTACGCCGACCGGATCGAGGAGGAGTACGCCTTCGACGCGGGCCGCGCAGCAGGCGACAGCGCCGCCCGCGCGAAGCTCGATTCGCTCTTCGGCCCGGGCCCGGCCAGCGACTGATCGCCGCGACCGGCCGGGGTCGCGCCGGCGCCGGGCCGCTCGTCGATCATCCAGGCCAGCGCCGCGGCACCCAGCGCCAGCGCGATCGAGGCGAACCACATCACGTCATAGGAGCCGCTGGCGGCGTAGCTGCGCCCGGCGATCCAGACCCCGGTCGCGCTGCCGATCTGGTGGCTCAGGAACACGAAGCCGCCCAGCGTGGCCGCGTAGCGCAGGCCGAAGATCTGCCCGACCAGCCCCATCGTGAGCGGCACCGTGCTCAGCCACAGCAGGCCCATGCCCGCGGCGAACAGGTAGAGCGAGGCGGCCGAGATCGGCAGCATCAGCAGCAGGCCCACGAAGACCGCGCGCAGCGCGTAGACCCAGCCCAGCAGCATCTTCTTGCTGTGCCGCCCGCCCAGCCAGCCCACCGCGAAGGAGCCGATCACGTTGAAGAGCCCGATCGTGGCGATCGCCATCGCGCCGTGCTTCGCCGCCAGGCCGTTGTCGACCACGTAGGCCGGCAGGTGCAGCGTGATGAACGCGAGCTGGAAGCCGCACACGAAATAGCTGCCGGCCAGCAGGGCGAAGGGCTTGCGGCGGAAGGCGTCGCGCACCGCCACCCAAAGAGAATGCCCGGTGTCGCCTGGGTGCGCGGCCGCGCTCTGGGCGGTTGCCGGCGAGCCGTGGCCCGCCGCCGGCGCGCCCGACCCGGACTCCGGCGGCGCGCCCCGTCCGTGCATGACGAAGGCCAGCGGCGCGATCAGCGCCACCGCCATCGACATGATCAGCAGGGCCGCGTGCCAGTCGAACAACTCGATCAGCAGATGGCCGGCGGGCACGACCAGGAACTGGCCGAGCGAGCCGCCCGCGTTGGCCACGCCCAGCGCGGCGCTGCGCGCCAGCGGCGAGGTGGCCCGGCCGATCACCGGCATGACCAGCGCCGAGGTGGTGCCGCCCTGCCCGATCCCGACCATCAGCCCGAAGAAGATCACCAGGCCGAGCTGCGAGTCGACCCACAGCGTGCCGGCCAGGCCGGCCGCGTAGACCAGACCGGCCAACGCGATCGCGCGCGCCGCGCCGATGCGGTCGGCCAGCATGCCCATCAGCACCGCGCCGGCGCCCCAGGCGAGGTTCTGGATCGCGAAGGTGTTCGAGAAGAACTCGCGGCTCCAGCCGTGCGTGACCAGCATCGGCGGCATGAAGATGCCGGCGGTGGCGCGCACGCCCATCGACAGCAGCAGGATCAGGGCGCCGATCAGCACGACGCGCGACCACGCGCCGGCCTGCGCGTGCGGGGAAGGATTCATCTGGGTTCCGGACGGTCGAGGGTCTCGAAGGGCGGCCCGCTGCAGGAGGGCGGGCCGGCTTCGACGCCGGACGCGGCCGGCGAGAGCGCCGGGCGGTGGCCGGCGCCGGAAATGCGATCATCAGGATACCCGTTTCCCGGACTCCCGCCTCGGTCCGGGGCCCGGCGAACGTTCCCTTTTCGGCCATCATGCAAGCAGCCAGTCCCCTGCCCGCCGGCACCCGCTGGTGGATCCTGTGCCGCGTCGTCGACAACTTCGGCGATGCCGGCGTGTGCTGGCGCCTGGCGCGGCAACTGGTCCGCGAGCACGATGCCGAGGTCACGCTGTTCATCGACCGGCCCGAGCTGATCGCCCGCCTCGCGGGAACTGCGCCGGTGCGGCGTCCCGGCGAGCCGGCCGCCCGGCTTGCCGGTGTCCAGATCGCGCCGTGGCCCGAATCACGCCCCGATTCGGCGGACCCGTCTTGGCCCCCCTCGATGGTCGACGCCGACCGCCCCGACGTCGTGCTCTCGGCCTTCGGCTGCGAGCCGCCCGGCTGGATCCGGTCGATGCTCGCAGGCGGGCCGCGGCGCCCGCTCTGGATCCACCTCGAGTACCTGAGCGCCGAGCCCTGGGTCGACGGCTGCCACGGCCTGTCCTCGGTCAAGCCCGACGGCGCGGTCGAGCACTTCTTCTACCCCGGTTTCACGCCGGCCAGCGGCGGGCTGCTGCGCGAGCGCGACGCGCTCGCGCCCGCCGAGCGGTCGGCCGAAGCCGCGCGCGCCACGGCGCTGGAGCGGCTGTGCGGCCAGTCGCCCGAGCCGGGCGAGCAGGTGATCACGCTGTTCTGCTACCCGGATTCTCCTCTCGAGGCCTTGCTGCCGGCGCTGGCCCGGGGCGAGCGCCCCACCCTGCTGCTGGTGCCCGAAGGCGTCGCGCCCGACGAGCCCGAGGCCTTCGCGGGCTGCGGCCTGCCGCCGGGCGGCCCGGCCGCGCGCCGGGGCAGGCTCAGGATCGCGCGGATCCGCTTCCTGCCCCAGGACGACTACGACGCGCTGCTGCGCCTGGCCGACCTGAACTTCGTGCGCGGCGAGGACTCCTGGATCCGCGCCCACTGGGCACGCCGGCCCTTCGTCTGGCAGCCCTACCGACAGGACGAAGACACCCACCACGACAAGCTCGAGGCCTTCCTGGCGCGGCTGCGAGCAGCGGCCGTCGCGGCCGGGGATCCGGCCGCCGCGATCGGCGCGGTCGAAGCGGCGATGCGCGCCTGGTCCGGGCTCGGCGATGCGGGCGCGGCCTGGCAGGCGCTCGCCGGCCAGGACGAGGCGATCGAGGGCGTCTTCCGGCACTGGGCCGAGACCCTGGCCCGGCAGCCGGACCTGGCCGCGCAACTGGCCGGCTTCGTTCGCGACAGGCTATAATTTCGGGTTTACCAGCATCGGCCAAGAAAGGCCTGGGACCGCATCCGATGAAAATCGCTCAGGAACTCCGCACCGGCAACGTCGTCATGATCGGCAAGGACCCGATGGTGGTCATCCGGGCCGAGTACAACAAGTCGGGCCGCAACGCGGCCGTCGTGAAGATGAAGCTGAAGAACCTTCTCAACAACTCGGGCACCGAGACGGTCTACAAGGCCGACGAGAAGTTCGACGTCGTCATCCTCGACAAGAAGGAAGTCACCTACTCGTACTTCGCCGACCCGATGTACGTGTTCATGGACGCCGAGTACAACCAGTACGAGGTCGAGGCCGACAGCATGGGCGACGCGCTGAACTACGTCGAGGAAGGCATGCAGTGCGAGGTCACCTTCTACGAAGGCCGCGCGATCTCGGTCGAGATGCCCACCACGCTGGTCCGCGAGGTCGAGTACACCGAGCCGGCCGTCAAGGGCGACACCTCGGGCAAGGTCATGAAGCCGGCCCGCATCAAACCCACCGGTTTCGAGCTGCCGGTTCCGGCCTTCGTGGAGATCGGCGACAAGATCGAGATCGACACGCGCACCGGCGAGTACCGCTCGCGCGTCAAGTAAGCGTGAATCAGGCGAGCAGCGGCTCGCCGCCGCCCTCGCGCCGCACCGCGCGGCGCAGGTGCCGGTTCAGCGTCTCGCGCAGCGATTGCAGCGTGACCGGCTTCACCAGGTAGCTGTTGCAGCCGGCCAGCGCCCCGCGCGCCAGGTCGAAGGGCGAGGACCGGCTGGTCAGGATCACCACCGGCATGCCGCGCAGCGACCGGTTCTTCTTGATCAGCCGGGTCATCCGGTAGCCGTCCATGTCGGGCATCACCACGTCGGCGAGCACCAGCTCGTAGCGGCGCATGCCCAGCTGCTCGAGCGCCTCGCCGGCGCTGGCCACCGCCTCGCAGTCGATGCCCATCTGGTGCAGCGCGGTGCCCAGCTGGCGCCGCACGGTGGGGCTGTCGTCGACCACCAGCACCCGCGGCCGGCGCAGCACGCCGAAGTCCGACACCACCAGGCCCGGCCGGGAGCCGGCCGACGCCTCGAGCTCGCGCTTGCGCGACAGCTGCCGGTCCACCACCCGGTTCAGCGTGAACAGTACCTGCGCCACGAAGCTCTGCACCAGCAGGTCGTCCTGCTGGCGGGACGGGTCGCAGCGCCGTCCGACCCGCACCACCGTGTCGCGGTCGACGACCTTGGTCAGCTTCTCGAACAGGTTGGGCGCGCCGCTTGCGGTCATGTCGACCAGCGCGACGTCGAACTGGCCCGGGCCGCGCGACGTGGCGATCGAATAGCGATAGCGGTTGTGGTGCGCGTGGCGCAGGACGATCTCGAGCAGCTTGCGGAAGCGGGTCGCCAGTCCGAAGACCGCGATCTTGAACTCCGGCCGTTCGTCGCGCGTGGGCTGCTGTTCGTTCATGTTCGGAGAACCCCGGCGTGCGGTGAGAACCGAGCGAATTCTAACCCTGCCTCCCCCGCCCCGCGCAATTGCCGGTGCGGAAAAAAATACACATTCCGCACAGGGACTTGCGGGCGGCTTCCGAGAAACGACCTGAACACGCTCAATAGCCCAGCGCGTTCGGCAGCCACAAGACCAGATCCGGCACCGCGATCAGTGCGATCAGCGCCGTCATCATCGCGAACACGAACCACACCGCCCAGCGGGCGGTCCGCTCGATCGCCACCCCCGCCAGCCGTGCCGCCACCATGAGGTTGACCGCCATCGGCGGGGTGAACTGGCCGATCGCCACCATGAAGGTGAGCAGCACGCCGAACCAGACCGGGTCCCAGGCGTAGGCCCGCATCAGCGGCACCAGCAGCGGCACGAAGATCAGGAAGATCGAGATGCCGTCCAGCACCATGCCCACCAGCAGCAGCACGACCACCACCACCGCCAGCGCCGCCCAGGAGTTCAGGATGCCGTCCTGGGCGATCCTCGCGATCGGGTCCACGATGCCAAGCGTGCTGACCGTGTAGGCGAAGATGCTGGCCAGCGCCACCACGATCATGATGATGCCGGAGGTCTCGGCCGCCTCGACCAGGGTGTCGAACAGTTCCCGCAGGCCGATCGTCCGGTAGACCACCATGCCCACGAACACGCCGTAGACCGCCGCTACCACCGCCGCCTCGGTGGGGGTGAACCAGCCCAGGCGCATCCCGCCCAGGATCAGCACCGGCGCGAACAGCCCCCAGCTGGCCTCGCGCAGCGCCCGCCAGAACGGCGGCCGCGGCTCGGCGGCCTCGTTGGCGCCGAAGCCGTGCCGGCGCGCCAGCCAGACGGCCGGGATCATCAGCGAGAGCCCCGCCAGGATGCCGGGCACGACGCCGGCGGCGAACAGCGCCGGCACCGAGGCGCCCGGGACCAGCACCGAGTAGACGATGAAGGCCACCGAGGGCGGGATCAGGATGTCGACCGCCGCGGCCGAGCCGATCACCGTGGCCGAGTAGTCGCGCGGATAACCGGCGCGCGCCATCGCGCCCAGCATCACGCCGCCGACCGCCGCGGCGGTGGCCGGGCCGGATCCGGAGATGCCGCCCATGAACATGGCCACGCCGATCGCGACCAGCGGCAGCATGCCGGGCCCGCGTCCGACCAGCGCCACCGCGAAATCGACCAGGCGCCTGGCGACGCCGGAGCGCTCGAACACCGCGCCCACCAGCACGAACATCGGCAGCGCCAGCAGCGGGTACTTGGCGATGCCCGCGTAGAAATTGTTGGGAATCGACAGCCAGCCCAGCTCGGCCAGCCCGATGCCGACCGAACCGGCGAGCGCCAGCGCCACGCCGATCGGCACCCCCGCCAGCATCAGCACGATGAAGGCGGCAAAGATCGCGACGCCGGTCATGCGCGCGCTCCCTTCAGGAGCCTGTGAAGCGCGCGGGCAGAGATCGCCAGCGCCAGCAGCGGCAGCCAGATCGTGTACCACCACTGCGGCACGCCGATGCCCGGCGAGGTGACCTCGTAGCGGTAGTCGTCCCAGAAGAGGCGCAGCCCCAGACCGAAGAGCAGCAGGAAGGCCACGACCGTGGCGAGCGAAGAGAACGCAGCGAGTCGCCGGCGCCTCACCGTGGACCCGCCCATGAACAGGATCTCGATCCGGATGTGCCGGTCGCGGACGACCGCGGCACCCGAGGCGACCATCGTCACCACCACCATCAGCCAGATCGAGATCTCCTCGGTCCAGGCGAAGGACTCGCTGGTGAAGTAGCGCACCAGCACGTTCGCGAAGGTGATCAGCGTGAGCAGCGCCATGGCCAGCGCGCCCACCCAGTCCTCGGGAAGACGGCGCGGCCGTCCGGCTCCGGTCGCGGCAGCCGGGCCGGCGGGCAGGTCAGGGGCGGGCGGAGCGAACTTGTCCGGATCGGGCATCTTGGCTTGCGGGACCGCCGACGTGTCGCGCACGCGGCGGGCCGGTCATCGAGTGAAGGGTGTGCGGGGAGCGACAGCGCGGGAACCGATGGAAAAAGGCCGAGGCGTTTCCACCCCGGCCTTCGGCCCGGCGCGCGGCATGCCGCGCCCGGGCCAGCCCTCGGACCCCGCGAAGGGCGTCAGGCCTTGCGGCTGGCGGCCACGGCGGCCTCGGCCTTCTTGACCAGGTCCGGACCGATCTGCTTGGCCCACTTCTTGTAGACCGGCTCGAGCACCTTCTGGAACTGGGCCTTCTCGTCGGCGGTGAGCTGGGTCACCTTGACGCCCAGCGCCTCGACCTCCTTGACCATCGACATGTCGCCCTTGGTCAGGCCCTTGCGCGCGATCGCGATTTCCTGGTTGCCGGCCTCGACGGCGGCCTGGCGGACGATGTCGCGGTCGGCCGGCGACCACGAATTCCAGATGTCGCGGTTCACGACGAAGATCAGCGGGTCGGCCACGTAGTCCCACATCGTCACGAACTTCTGCGCCAGCGTGTGCAGCTTGGCGGCGGTGAAGATGTGCATCGGGTTTTCCTGGCCCTCGACCGCACCCGAGGCCAGCGCGGGCTGCGCGTCGGCCCAGCTCATCTGCGTGGGGTTGGCGCCCAGCGCGGTGAAGGTCTCGGTGAAGATCGGCGAGCCCACGATCCGGAACTTCAGGCCCTTCATGTCGGCCGGCGTGCGGATCTCGCGCTTGGAGTTGGTGAGCTCGCGGAAGCCGTTCTCGCCCCAGGCCAGCGGCACCACGCCGGCCTTCTCGACGATCTTCATCATCCGGTCGCCGACCTCGCCGCGCACGATCGCGTCGAGGCCCGCGTGGTCCTGCGACAGGAAGGGCATCGAGAACAGGTTCAGCTCCTTGACCTGCGGCGACCAGTTGATCGTGGAACCGACGGCCATGTCGATCACGCCCTGGCGGATGGCCGAGAACTCGCGGGTCTGGTCGCCGTTGATCAGCGACACGCCGGGGTAGAGCTTCATGTTGATCCGGCCCTGGGTGCGCTCGCGCACCAGGTTGATCCAGATGTCGGCGCCCTTGCCCCAGGGGAATGCGGTGCCCACGACCGTGGACACCCGGTATTCGGCCTTGTAGTTCTGCGCGTGCGCGGCGCGGGTCACGACGAAAGGCGCGGCGAGCGCGGCCGAGCCGGCTGCACCGGCCTTGAGCAGGGAACGACGATCCATCTCCGGAATCCTCCACGTTGGGAATTGTTGCGGGTCGGTGACACGACCCGGTCGGGCGATTGTAACGCTGCGCCGGCGCAAGGCCCGGCCGACCCGGGATCGGGTCACACGACGACCTTCAGATCGTTGTCGGCCGCGAAGCGGCGCAGGAAATCGTAGGCCATCGGCTCGATGTCGTGAAGCCGGGCGTCGACCGTCACGCAGCGGATGCCGTCGTGAAAGCCGGGCATGACGAAGGGGGAGTAGCTGAGGCGGGCGTCGGCCACGCTGCCGGCCGGCCTGAAGCCGGACATCACGCCGCACAGCCGGTCGGCCCAGTCGCTGGGCCGGAAAGGCCGCCCGCTCCCGGTCACGCCGAGGATGACGAAGGATTGGACGGCGGCGGTGTCGGGCATTGTCGGGCAGCGCACGAGCGCAAGCACGCGATTATAGCGGCCGGCTCCACCGTCGTTGGCCACGCGGGGGGCTTCCCATACAATTGGGAAAGCGGCCCGCGTCCCGGCGCGGCCCCCGATCCTCGGCGGCCCCGGACTCCCCCGGCGCCGCGCAAACAGAACAAGGATTCCGCGATGGCAGCGACCTCTCCGCTGATGAACACCTATGGCCGGCTTCCGGTGGCCTTCAGCCACGGCGACGGCGCCTGGCTCTTCGACACCGAAGGCAAGCGCTACCTCGACTGCCTGTCGGGCATCGCGGTCAACACGCTGGGCCACAACCACCCGAAACTGGTCGCGGCGCTGCGCGAGCAGGTGGCCCGCATCATCCACAGCTCGAACCTGTTCGAGGTGCCGCTGCAGACCCAGCTCGGCGCCAAGCTCGTCGAGCTCTCGGGCATGACCAACGTGTTCTTCTGCAACAGCGGGCTCGAGGCCAACGAGGCGGCGATCAAGATCGCCCGAAAGTACGGCCACGAGAAGGGCGTCGCCATGCCCGAGATCGTCGTCTTCGACAAGGCCTTCCACGGCCGTTCGCTGGCCACGCTGTCGGCCACCGGCAACGCCAAGGTGCAGAAGGGCTTCGAGCCGCTGGTCGAGGGCTTCGTGCGGATCCCGCTCAACGACGCGGCGGCCCTGCAGAAGGTGGCCGACGAGCGGCCCAACGTGGTCGCGGTCTTCCTCGAGGCCATCCAGGGCGAAGGGGGCATCCAGCCCGCCGGCATCGAGTTCCTGCGCGAGGCCCGCCGGATCTGCGACCAGAAGGGCTGGCTGCTGATGATCGACGAGGTCCAGTGCGGCACCGGCCGCACCGGCAAGTGGTTCGCCCACCAGTGGGCGGGCATCAAGGCCGACGTGATGCCGCTGGCCAAGGGCCTGGGCTCGGGCGTGCCGATCGGCGCGGTGGTCGCGCACGGCGCCGCCGCCGAGGTCTTCCAGCCGGGCAACCACGGCACCACCTTCGGCGGCAACCCGCTCGCCATGCGCGCCGGCCTGGTGACCATCTCCACGATGGAGGAAGATGGCCTGCTGAAAAACGCCGCCGACGTGGGCGGCTGGCTGATCGAGACTTTCCGGCGCGAGCTAGGCGCGCTGTCGGGCGTGGCCGAAGTGCGCGGCCAGGGCCTGATGATCGGCATCGAGCTCGACCGCCCCTGCAACGAGCTGGTCAAGTCGGCGCTCGAGGCCGGGCTGGTGCTGAACGTGACCGCCGATCGCGTGATCCGGCTGCTGCCGCCGCTGATCTTCACGCGCGAGCATGCCCAGCGCCTCGTCGACACGCTGGTGCCGCTGGTTCGCGCCTTCCTGGAGCGGTCCCAGGCCCAGGCGGCCTGACGTCCGGATGCCCATCATGACCATCAAGCACTTCCTGCAGTTCAAGGACCTGACCCGCGAGGAGATCGAGTACCTGTTCCTGCGCGCGCGGATCATCAAGGAGCGCTTCAAGCGCTACGAGACCTACCACCCGCTGGCGGATCGCACGCTGGTCATGATCTTCGAGAAGGCCAGCACCCGCACCCGGCTCTCCTTCGAGGCCGGCATGCACCAGCTGGGCGGCGCGGCCATCTACCTGAACACCCGCGACTCGCAGCTGGGCCGCGGCGAGCCAGTGGAAGACGCCGGCCAGGTCATCTCGCGGATGTGCGACCTGGTCATGATCCGCACCTTCGAGCAGGAGATCGTCGAGCGCTTCGCGGCCAACTCGCGCGTGCCGGTCATCAACGGGCTGACCAACGAGTACCACCCCTGCCAGATCCTGGCCGACATCTTCACCTTCATCGAGCATCGCGGCCCGATCACAGGCAAGACCGTGGCCTGGATCGGCGACAGCAACAACAT
>JRYH01001836.1_pt1 | contig 22846 bp, 24 predicted proteins | sample 235351 | NCBI WGS metagenome assembly JRYH01 (sample SAMN03074221, study PRJNA261480) | activated sludge metagenome | biome: Wastewater Treatment Plant; feature: Wastewater; material: Activated sludge; isolation source: activated biomass of a wastewater treatment plant treating wastewater... ...
CACATGGCAGTGAATGATCCCATCGGCGATATGCTGACACGCATCCGCAACGCGCAGATGCGCCGCCGGCCCAAGACGGTGACGCCCGCGTCCAATATGCGCGCCCGCGTGCTGGACGTGCTCGTCGAGGAAGGCTACATCCGCGGCTACACGCGTATCGAGCAGAAGGGCAGCCAGCCCGAGTTCGAGATCGAGCTCAAGTATTTCAACGGTCAGCCGGCGATCAAGGAGATCAGCCGCGTCTCGACCCCCGGCCGGCGCGTCTATTCGCCCGTCCGCGATCTGAAGAGCGTCGCCAACGGCCTCGGCGTTGCCATCCTCTCCACGCCCAAGGGCGTGATGTCGGATTCGCGCGCCAAGGAGGAGAACGTCGGCGGCGAGGTCATCTGCAACGTATTCTAGCGAAGGATGCCGGCCGAGGCCGGGATCTCGAGGACAACACTCATGTCACGCATCGGAAAGAAGCCGGTCCCCGTTCCCGCCGCCGTCACGGCGACGGTCGACGGCCAGACCGTCAAAATGAAGGGCGCCAAGGGCGAGCTCTCCTTCACGCTGCCCGAGGAGCTCAAGATCGAGAAGACGGCCGACGGCATCGAGGTCTCGATGCGCGAGGACACCAAGAAGGCGCGCTCCATGTGGGGCATGTCGCGCACCATGGTGCAGAACCTGATCACCGGCGTGACCGACGGCTACACCCATACGCTCGAGATCCACGGCGTCGGCTTCAAGGCGTCGATGAAGGGCAAGGACAAGCTCACCCTCTCGGTGGGCTACAGCCACGACGTCGAGCACACCATCCCGGCGGGCGTCGAGGTCAAGGTGGGCGGCGCCAAGCAGGAGCTGGTGACGGTCTCCGGCATCGACAAGCAGCTTGTCGGCCAGGTCGCCGCCGACATCCGCGCCTCGCGCAAGCCCGAGCCCTACCAGGGCAAGGGCGTGCGCTTCAAGGGCGAATACGTCTTCCGCAAGGAAGGCAAGAAGAAGTAGGACCGAAGCCATGGCCAACACCGCATCAAACCAGTTCGAAAGGCGCCGTGCACGCGTGCGCCGGACGCTGAAGGCCAATGCCGGAGGCCGTCCGCGTCTCTCCGTGCATCGGTCCTCGAAGCACATCTATGCCCAGGTCATCAACGACGCCGATGGCAAGACGCTCGCGTCCGCCTCGAGCCTCGAGAAGGATCTGCGCGGCTCCCTCAAGACGGGCGCCGACAAGGCCGCCGCTGCCGCCATCGGCAAGCTGGTTGCCGAGCGCGCGCTCAAGGCCGGCGTCAACGCGGTCGTCTTCGACCGCGGCGGATATCTCTACCATGGACGCGTGAAGGCGCTCGCCGATGCTGCCCGCGAGGGCGGCCTCAGCTTCTGATGAAAGGAATTTGACAGTGGCACGTGGACCTGAAAGAGGACGCGGACGCGAGCGGGAGCGGGAAGAGCGCGACAGCGAGTTCTCCGACAAGCTCGTCCATATCAATCGCGTCGCCAAGGTGGTGAAGGGCGGCAAGCGCTTCGGCTTCGCAGCCCTCGTCGTCGTCGGCGACTTGAAGGGGCGCGTCGGCTTCGGCCACGGCAAGGCCCGCGAGGTGCCGGAGGCGATCCGCAAGGCGACCGAGAGCGCGCGCCGCAACCTGCTGCGCGTGCCGCTACGCGACGCCCGCACATTGCATCACGACAGCGAGGGCCGTCACGGCTCGGGCCGCGTCGTGCTGCGCTCGGCCCCGGCCGGTACGGGCATCATCGCCGGCGGCGCCATGCGCGCCGTATTCGAGATGCTGGGCGTTCACGACGTCGTCGCCAAGTCGCTCGGCTCGACGAACCCCTACAACGTCGTGCGCGCCACGTTCGACGCGCTGAAGGAGCAGGAGAACCCCCGCTCCGTCGCCGCCCGCCGCAACAAGAAGGTGTCCGAGATCGTCGCCCGCAGGCGCGATGGTTCCGCCGCCGAGATCGCTGCCGAGGCGTAAAGCCCGGCGCGCCGTTTTCGAGAAGGTATGAGAGCAATGGCTGCCAAGAAGACGATCACGGTCGAGCAGTTTGCGAGCGCGAATCGCCGGCCGGAAATTCAGACCAAGACCCTGATCGGCCTCGGTCTCAACAAGCTGCATCGTCGCCGCGTTCTCGAGGATACGCCGGCCGTGCGCGGCATGATCAACAAGGTTCCCCATCTCGTTCGCGTGGTCGACGAGAAGGCTTGAGACGGCAGCGGACGCGCCGTCTCCGCAAGGTGACGAACAAGGAGCTTGAGGCCCATGCGGCTCAACGACATTAAGGACAATCCCGGCGCCCGCAAGACGCGCGTGCGTATCGGACGCGGCATCGGCTCCGGCGTCGGCAAGACGGGCGGCCGCGGCGGCAAGGGCCAGACGGCGCGCACGGGCGTCGCCATCGGCGGCTTCGAGGGCGGCCAGATGCCGCTCCATCGCCGCCTGCCGAAGCGCGGCTTTAACAAGTGGAACCGCAAGGACTGGAACGAGATCAACGTCGGCGCTCTGCAGCGGGCCGTCGATGAGGGCAAGCTCAAGTCCGGCCAGACGGTCGACGTCACGGCGCTCGTCGACGCCGGCATCCTGCGTCGTCCGAAGGACGGACTGCGCCTCCTCGGCGCGGGCGAGATCAAGGTCAGCCTGGCGCTGACCGTGAATCACGCAACCGCCTCCGCCAAGGCTGCCGTCGAGAAAGCCGGCGGCTCGGTGAGCCTCATCGAGAAGAAAGTTCTCGAGGCCGACGAGGCCAAGCGCAAGAAGTCGGCCGCCAAGAAGGCCGGATCCTCGAAGAAGGCGGGCGGGGCAGAGGAGTAAGGAGACGCGCCCCCCGCTGGGCGCGCACGCTCCGGGTGAGTGCCTTCGCTTCGGCGGCGCCGGTGGTCCCCGGAGAGGGGCTCGACGCGGCGCCTGCCGGACACCAGGTAAGAGGGCTCAACGGAGCCGGGAGAGAACGCAATGGTATCCGCTGCCGAGCAGCTCGCTTCGAATCTTAACCTTGGCGCCTTCGCCAAGGCGCAGGATTTGAAGAACCGCCTCTGGTTCACGCTGGGCGCGCTCGTCATCTACCGCCTCGGCACCTTCATTCCGATTCCCGGCGTCGACGCCGCGGCGTTCGCTCAGGCCTTCAAGTCCCAGTCCTCGGGCATTCTCGGCATGTTCAACGTGTTCGCCGGCGGCGCCGTCGAGCGTATGGCGATCTTCGCCCTGAACATCATGCCGTACATCTCGGCCTCCATCATCATTCAGCTCATGACCTCGATGTCGCCGAAGCTCGAGGCGCTGAAGAAGGAGGGCGAGTCCGGCCGCAAGCAGATCAACCAGTACACGCGCTACCTGACGCTCGTGCTCGCGGCCTTCCAGGCTTACGGCATCGCCATCGGCCTCGAGGGCTCGCGCTCGGATGCGGGCTCCGTCGTGGGCGACCCCGGCTGGTTCTTCCGCGCGACGACGGTGATTACGCTCGTCGGCGGCACGATGTTCCTCATGTGGCTCGGCGAGCAGATCACGCAACGCGGCGTCGGCAACGGCATCTCGCTGATCATCTTCGCCGGTATCGTCGCCAACTTGCCGTCGGCGCTCGTCGGTCTGTTCGAGATGGCCCGTACGGGCGCCCTCTCGACCTTCCTGCTGCTGGCGCTGCTGGCGCTGATGCTGGGCGTCGTCGCCGCCATCGTTTTCATCGAGCGCGCGCAGCGGCGCCTCCTGATCCAGTATCCGAAACGACAGGTCGGCAACCGCATGTTCCAGGGCGATGCCTCGCACCTGCCGCTGAAGCTCAACTCGGCGGGCGTCATTCCGCCGATCTTCGCCTCCTCCCTGCTGCTGCTGCCGATCACCGCCGCGCAGTTCTCCTCCGCTCAGGGCGGCGGGCCGGAGTGGTTGCAGACGCTGGTGGCCGCGCTCGGCAACGGCCAGCCGCTGCACCTTGCGATCTACGTCGCAATGATCATCTTTTTTGCCTTCTTCTACACCGCCGTGGTCTTCAATCCCAAGGATACGGCCGACAATCTCCGGAAGCACGGCGGTTTCCTGCCGGGCATCCGCCCGGGTGAGAAGACGGCCGAATACATCGACTACGTTCTGACGCGCATCACGGTCGTCGGTGCCATCTACCTGGCCGCCGTCTGCGTCATGCCCGAGATCCTCACCTCCTACGCCGGCGTACCGTTCTACTTCGGCGGCACGTCGCTCCTGATCGCCGTCAGCGTGACCATGGACACCGTGGCGCAGATCCAGAGCCATCTCCTTGCCCACCAGTACGAGGGCTTGATCAAGAAAGCGAAGCTCAGGGGCGCAAACACGAGGGGCGGCCGTCGATGAAACTCATTCTTCTGGGACCTCCCGGCGCCGGCAAGGGCACGCAGGCCGAGGCGCTCGCCAAGCGGCGCGGCCTTGTCCAGCTCTCGACCGGCGACATGCTGCGCGCCGCCGTCAAAGCCGGCACCGAGATCGGCCGCAAGGCCGAGGCCGTCATGAAGAGCGGCGGCCTCGTCTCCGACGAGATCGTAATCGGCATCATTTCGGACCGGATCGCCGAGCCCGATTGCGCGGGCGGCTTCATCCTCGACGGCTTCCCGCGCACGCTGAAGCAGGCAGCCGCGCTCGACCGGTTGCTCGAGACCAAGGGCACCCTCCTCGACGCCGTGATCGAGCTCAAGGTGGACGACGAGGCGCTGCTGGCGCGCATCGAGAACCGGGCCCGCGAGACCATCGCGGCCGGCGGCACGCCGCGCGCGGACGATAACGCCGAGGCTCTGAAGACACGCCTCATGGCCTACTACAAGGAGACGTCGCCCCTGATCGGCTACTACTTCGCCCAGGGCAAGCTCAGCACCGTCGACGGCATGGCCCCGATCGCCGAGGTCGGCGGCCAGATCGATGCGGTGCTGGCGGCGTGAGGGTTCGGAAAAGATGTCGCGACATCAAGGCGCAGGTTGACGAAGGTTTATGACCAAGCTAAAACACCGCGCTTTCGAGCACGATGGAACGGAAAGCCTGCTCCGTGCGGCGACCTTCGCCCGGGATCAGGTTAATCCGTGTTTTTTCGTTGAAAAATAGATAGTTGTGGCCGCCTCGCGGTCGATGAAAAAGCCTCCAGGAGACGGAAGTGGCTCGCATAGCTGGTGTGAATATCCCGACGCAAAAGCGCGTTCTGATCGCGCTGCAGTACATCCATGGCATCGGGCCGAGGTTTGCCGAGGAGATCTGCAAGCGGGTCGGCATTCCGGCTGAGCGCCGCGTCAACCAGCTGACGGACGCCGAAGTCCTCCAGATCCGCGAGGCGATCGACCGCGACTACGTCGTCGAAGGTGACCTTCGGCGCGAAGTTGCCATGAATATCAAGCGCTTGATGGATCTCGGCTGCTACCGAGGCCTGCGTCATCGCAAGGGCCTCCCGGTCCGCGGCCAGCGCACCCACACCAACGCGCGCACCCGCAAGGGGCCTGCGAAGCCGATCGCCGGCAAGAAGAAGGCCTAAGCGCGCGAAAGATCATGCTGCGGCTGTCCCCGGGACGGCCATTGGGAATTGGCCCGATCGGGCAACAGGAGCTGCGACCACATGGCGAAAGAAGCACAGGGGCGTACCAAGGTTCGCCGCCGCGAGAAGAAGAACATCACCTCCGGCATTGCGCACGTCAACGCCTCGTTCAACAACACGATGATCACGATCACCGATGCCCAGGGCAACACGCTCGCCTGGTCGTCGTCGGGCACCATGGGCTTCAAGGGCTCGCGCAAGTCGACGCCCTTCGCCGCCCAGATGGCCGCCGAGGACGCGGGCAAGAAGGCCATGGAGCACGGCATGAAGGTGCTCGAGGTCGAGGTCTGCGGCCCCGGCTCGGGCCGCGAGTCGGCGCTTCGCGCGCTGCAGTCGGTCGGCTTCCAGATCACCTCGATCCGCGACGTGACCCCCATTCCGCACAACGGATGCCGGCCGCGCAAGCGCCGCCGCGTCTGAGTGAAGCGAGCTCCGGGCTTTCCTGAGCGGGATCAAGCGGCGCCACGCTCCCGTCTCCGGTCCCGGGCTCATCCTCTGTTGGAAGCGTGCCGCGCTTGGGCGAGGCGGCACCCCTAACCGCTACGAGGACCCCCCGTGTCGAACGTATTGCAGAAGAACTGGCAAGACCTAATCAAGCCGTCGAAGCTCGAGATCACCCCGGGCCGTGATCGCTCGCGCGTCGCGACCATCGTCGCCGAGCCGCTCGAGCGCGGCTTCGGCATGACGCTCGGCAACGCGATCCGCCGCGTGCTCCTGTCCTCGCTCCAGGGCGCCGCCATCAAGACGGTGCAGATCGACGGCGTGCTGCACGAGTTCTCGTCGATCCCGGGCGTGCGCGAGGACGTGACGAACATCGTGCTCAACATCAAGGAGATCGCGCTCCGCATCCATTCGGACGGCGTGAAGCGCATGGTGTTGAAGAAGGAAGGCCCCGGTCCCGTGAAGGCCGGCGACATCGAGACCGGCTCCGAGGTCGACATCCTGAACCCCGAGCACGTGATCTGCCACCTCGACCAGGGCGCGCAGATCCGCATGGAGTTCACGGCCGACATGGGCAAGGGCTACGTCGCCGCCGAGCGCAACCGCCCCGAGGACGCGCCGATCGGCCTGATCGCCGTCGACAGCCTCTACACGCCGGTGACCAAGGTCTCCTACAAGGTCGAGAACACCCGCGAGGGCCAGATCCTCGACTACGACAAGCTGACCATGACGGTCGAGACCGACGGCTCGGTGAAAGCCGAGGACGCGGTGGCGCTCGCCGCGCGCATCCTGCAGGACCAGCTCGCCGTCTTCATCAACTTCGAGGAGCCGAAGAAGGCCGTCGAGGAGAGCCGCCATCCGGAGCTCGCCTTCAACGCTGCGCTTCTGAAGAAGGTGGACGAGCTCGAGCTTTCGGTGCGCTCGGCGAACTGCCTGAAGAACGACAACATCGTCTACATCGGCGACCTCATCCAGAAGACGGAAGCCGAGATGCTGCGCACGCCGAACTTCGGGCGCAAGTCGCTGAACGAGATCAAGGAAGTCCTGGCCGGCATGGGCCTGCACCTCGGCATGGAAGTGCCGAACTGGCCGCCGGACAACATCGAGGAGCTGGCCAAGCGCTTCGAGGACCAGTACTAGGCAGTGAGGCAGTTGGCAGTAAGGCAGTAGGGACAACGATCCCATCACTCACTGCCTACTGCCTCACTGCCCAACCAACGAGGTGAGGCCGAAGAACCTCCCCGTAACAACCTGAGAGAAAGAGAAAGCTATGCGCCATAAGAAGCTGGGCCGCCGTTTCGGCCGCCAGAGCGCGCACCGCCAGGCCATGTTCTCGAACATGGCGGCCGCGCTTATCAAGCACGAGCAGATCGTCACCACGTTGCCGAAGGCGAAAGACCTGAAGCGCGTCATCGACAAGTACATCACGCTGGCCAAGCGCGGGGACCTGAATTCCCGCCGTCTCGCCGCAGCCCGCCTGCGCGACGAGGACCAGGTCAAGAAGCTCTTCGACGTGCTCGGCCCCCGCTACAAGGACCGCGCCGGCGGCTATTCGCGCGTGCTCAAGGCGGGCTTCCGCTACGGCGACAGCGCGCCGCGCGCCGTCATCGAGCTGGTCGACCGCGACACCTCCGTCAAGGGTGCCGAGGACAAGGCCCGCCACGAGGCCCAGAAGGAAGCCGAGGCGAACGCGTAAGCGCGCGCCGAACGTTGGATTCGAAAGGCCCCGGAGCGTTGCTTCGGGGCCTTTTCATTTTCTGAGGGCTTCTTCGGTGGGTCCGCGGGACGCTTCCGCATCACACGTCGAGCGCGCGGCGCACCTCGAACACCTCCATGATGCGCGCGCCGCGATGCGGGCCGTCGACGACGAACGTCCATTTGCCTTCGGTGAACGTGTCGCACATCTTGACGCCCTTGATCAGGATCCAATGCCCTTCCTTGCCCTTGTGGATGGCGAGGATGTAGTGCGTCCAGGCGTTGCGCGGCTTCTGCATCCAGGACCACACGGTCGGGCGCTTCTTGCGCTCGAGGTGCATGAAAGTCTCCTTGAGCGCCATGTCGAAGCCGTAGACGGCAAGCGCCCCTTCGACCTCGTCGGCATAGGTGCCCTTGACGCGGAAGCGCAGGTCCGCCGGCAGGTTCCGGTAGGCGTTCACGGCCGCCTCGACCTTGCTGATGGGATAGCCGGTGATGGCCGAGAGCACGTAGGGGCCGCAGAACGCGACACGACCGGTGTCGTTGTTCGCGTCATTGAGCGACGAGGTCATCGTCGGCGGGAAGGCGTCGAGATCGGTGATCGGCATCGGCATCGGCTCGGCAGGCGTTAACGAACTCTTGCCGGAAACGGTTACCGAACGGTTAACGCCCGGGGCCGTGGCGCGAGCAGCGTCACCGCAGGACAACCCAGCGTCTCGGCAAGCGCGTCGGAGAGCTGCTCGGTCGTCTCCGCGGTCGCGAAAATGCCGCCGGTCTCGTCTGCGAGGCAGCGCTCGACGAAGGGCGGATCCACGGCCGCCGTCATCGGGCGCAACCGGTAGCCGATGACGTGCACGGTGATCGACGGGTTCTCCGCCTTGAGCGTGCGCGCGAACGCGCACGCATCGCCGCCGCACGTGTCCTGCCCGTCAGTGAGCGCAACCACGACGGCGGGCTTCTGCCCTTGGCTGAGGAGCGCCACGGCCAGTTGCACGGAGGAAGTCAGCGCCGTACGCCCCTGCGGCTGGATGCCGTCGACCTCCTCCATGATGCGCGCGCCGGCATTGGGGGTCGGTGCGAGACGCAGGTCGATGTTGCGGCAGGTGTCGAAGTGGCGCCCGGGTCCGTAGACGAGAAGCCCCAGCCGGCGTCCGCGGGCGGCGGCCGGCAGCACTTTGGCCAGCGCCTGACGCACGCGGTCCATGCGGGAGGTAGCCCCGTCCGGGAAGTCGGTTGCCGCCATCGAGCCCGAGGCATCGAACACGAGCATGGCGTCGTCGATGCAGGAGGGCTCCGCGGCACGAAGCGCGGAGCCGGAATAGAGAAACATCCCGGCCGCCAAGAGCGCCCCAAAAGCCTGCCGCATGATTTTTGAGCGCGAACGGTATCTCACGGCGCGCATTAGAAAGTGGCCGGGTAGAAGCGGCAACCGGGTTCGCGCCGCTGACACGGGGTTGTGATGGAGACTGCCAAGTCTCCGCGCCCGGTGCGCCAATAGTCCCATGGCATGCGCGGAACAATCGTGCGTCGAGAGCGATCCTAGCTCCAGCGACGGTTGCCCCACATCCATTGCTCGGGCGCTTCCCGCACCCAGGCTTCGAACTGCTTCTGCATCTCGACCATGATCCAGCGCACGTCTTCGCCGATGTTGTGAGTCCGCGGCACGCGCAGCTCCTTGATCTCGATTTCGAAGCGCGACGACGTGCCGACCCGCTTGCAGCACGACATCCAGATGCGGCTGCCGACGCGCCTCGCGATCATGGCGCCGATGGCTTGCGTCTTGGCGTCCTCACCGAAGAACGGCACCGCAAGCCCCTTGCGGTCGTAGAGATCGCAGACGAGGCCGAGCCGTCCGCCGCGCCGCACGAAGTCGGTGAGGATGCGCGCCGTCTTCTGGTCGTCGCCGTGCTCGCCCTCGACCTTGCCGCGCCCGAACAATCCGCCCGGATAGAGATTGCGCCGCTGCCAGCGGAGGTACCGATCGATATAGGGGTTGTTGACCGTGCGGTAGACCGCCGCCGGATTGGCGTGCGCCTCGATGAACGGCCAGATCGAAAGCTCCCAGTTGCCCATGTGCAGCGACACGCCGATCGCCGGCCCGAGCTTGTCCTTGTAGCGGCTGAAAAGCCTGTCGGACACGATGCGGATGCGTGTCGGATCCTCGATCAGCCGGTCGATCTGCATCGTCTCGGCCATCACACGGCCGAGGTTCTCCCAGTGCGCCATGCAGATCTTGAGCCGCTCGGCCTCCGGCTTCTCCGGGAAGGCGATGGCGAGATTGGCGAGCGCGCGGGCATGCCGCTTCGGGTCGATGCGCGGAGCGAGTAAGCGCCACGCCTTGGCAGAGATGGCTGCGGCCGTCTCGAGCGGCAAAAGCCGCACGAGTCCGACGATGGCGCGCAGCAGGGCGTACTCCAGGCGAAACTGCAGGTCGCGGGCGAAGCTGACGCGGGGAGGGGACATCGGGTTCCTGGCGGATGGAAGCACGTCTGCGTCCGGGATGCCAACTGCCGGCCGAGGCGTCAAGAGGCGGCGGGCGGCGGGGAGGCGCCCGCCTGCATGCGCTCGCGCATCCGCTGCGCCCCATCCGGCTGGAGCAGGTCCGCCAACTCGCCCGAGGGCTGCAAGCCCTCGCGAATGGCAAAGCGGCGCAACGGTCCGAGCGCATGCAGGGCCACGATCCCGAGACCGCGCGCGAGATGGACCGGAAAGAGGCCCGAGATGAGCGAGCGGTTGAGCAGGTCCACGGTGCCGATGCGCGACGTCACGTCGCCGCGCCGCCGCCGGCTGTAGGTTTCGAGCGTTGTCGCTCCGCCCGGATCGCCCCCCTCCGCGAGCGCGCTGGCGACGCAATCGGCAAGCGTGGCCGCGTCGCGCAATCCGAGATTGAGCCCCTGCGCCCCGATCGGCGGAATGACATGGCCCGCTTCGCCGACGAGCGCCACGCGGTTGGCTCCGAACGCTTCCGCGGTGAGCCCGGACAGCGGAAAGATCGCCCGCGGTCCCACGTCCTCGATCGTGCCGAGCAGTCCCTGCAGCCGCTCTTCGAGCGCGGCGCGGAACGCGGCGTCGTCGAGGCCGGCGAGGCGCTGGGCCGCGTCCGGCCGCTCGACCCACACTATGCTCGAGGCCAGGCCGGGCAGCGGGACGGTCGTGAGCGGGCCGGACGGGCGATGGAACTCGGTCGAGACGCTGCGGTGCGGCCTCGTGTGGCGGAAGGAGGCGACGATGGCCGCCTGCTCGTAGCGCCAGGTCCGTGTGGCAATGCCGGCCGCGGCGCGGCAGATCGAGTTGCGGCCGTCGGCACCGGCCACGAGCCGCGCATCGAACGTCTGGCCTTCCGCGCTCGTGAGGGTCGCAGCGTCGCGCCCGATGTCGATCCGGGAAATGCCCGCCGTCTCGTGCAACCTGACCCGGCTCTCCGCCTGGGCCGCAGCGGCCGTGAGGCCCGAGACGAGCGCGCCGTTCGGCACGTTCCAGCCGAACGCGTCGCGCCCCACCTCCGAGGCCGTGAAAACGACCTCGGGCGCCCGCAAGAGCGCGCCGGTGTCGTCGATGATCCGGATCGCCGCGATCGGCGCGCTGTGAGGCGCGATCGCATCCCACGCGCCGACGTTTTTCAGAAGCTCGATCGAGCCGGCGAACAGGGCGGCCGTCCGGGTGTCGGGGGCCTTTCCGCCGACCCGATGCGGGGGGGCCGCGAGGACGACGTCGGCGCCGGCGCGGCCGAGCGCGAGGGCCGCCGCAAGCCCCGCGGGCCCGCCGCCAACCACCGCCGCCGTATGTCTCGTTCTGCCCATGCCGCTCCTCGCGCCCCGAAGCTCGCACACATGAGGGCCCCTCCGCAACGAGCGGTGCGGGAGACTTTGCAGTCGTTCGTCCCGCTCGGCGCCCTTTCATGCCGATGTTTCATGATGTCATAAAACATTCACAAGAAGAGGCGTCGGAAACGTCACGCGCCCGGCAATTGCGCCGGTGACGGACAAGTTCAATGCGGCGTTCGTGGCCCAGTAATCACGCCGAAACGTATCAAATCTGTCATATTAGGTTTTGATATTTACCCCGGAAATTTTCTTAGGCTTATTCCTGGCGTCCACGGCGGTGGGCAGGCGGCTTTTTCATGTTTCACGCCGCGTCTGCCCGGCTCCGCTGAGTGGGGAATCGATAGATGCTTGCGCCGCTGTGGGCGGAGCCAGAGGGGATGTCGGACATGGCTGGGAGTGTCAGGATGATGGGACGGCTGTCATGGCTCGCGGCGGCAGGATGCCTGCTGGCGGGGGGCGCCCCGGCTGGGGCGGCCGATCTCGGCGGCGACTGCTGCGCCGATCTCGAGGAGCGCATCGCCGAGCTCGAGGCGACGACCGCCCGCAAGGGCAACCGTAAGGTGAGCCTCGAGGTCTCGGGCCACATCAACGAAGCGGTGATGTGGTGGGACGACGGCCTCGAATCGAACGTCTACCAGGGCACCAACGATACGGCGCGCTCCCGCGTCCGTTTCAAGGGATCGGCCAAGATCGCGGATGGCTGGAAGGCTGGCTACCTCCTGGAGTTCGGCATCCGCACCAACCGGCTGCCCCGGACCGACGCCGACCTTCCTTCGGCGTCTCCCGGAACGCCGGATCTGCGTCACAGCATGTGGTTCATCGAGAGCGAGCGTTACGGCAAGGTCTCCATGGGCCAGACGTCGCAAGCGAGCGACGGCGTCACAGAAGTCACGACGGCGAATACGAACCACTTTGCCCGTCCGTCGCTCAGCAAGTGGAACGGTAACTTTGACGTTGTGATCGACGGCGACCGCAAAGCCAACGAATGGCGGGATTTCATGGCCCAAAGCGGCGCCTCCGGCGATAACGTGCCGGGCGAAGGCGACCGCCGCAATCTCGTGCGCTACGACACTGCGGAAATTGCGGGCTTTATCGCTTCGGCAGCCTGGGGCGAGGACGATTTCTGGGACCTGTCGCTCCGTTACAAGGGCGAGTTCGCCGGGTTCAAGCTGGCCGCGGCGATCGGGTATGCCGAATACTCCGACGCCAATCTCCGCCCCAGTCCCGCGCTGGGCAGCGTTCCAGCGGGTAGCGCCAGCAACCTCCGCGGTTGCTCGAGCATCGGCGGCGTCGACGTCGACTGTAGCGACCTTGGGCTTTCGGCCTCGATCATGCATTCCGGCACGGGCTTGTTCGTGACGGGCGCCTATGGCCTGCGCGACGACAAGAACCGCAGCGCCATTTTCGGCCAGTCGGTCGATGACACCGATGACTTCTGGTCGGTCCAGGCCGGCATCGAACGCAAGTGGATTTCGCTCGGGAAGACGACGGTTTACGGCGAGTACGCGGAGTTCAACACCGGTGCGGGCATCACGGGCGCGGGCACCGTGGCGACATTCTCCGGCATCGATGCCACGCGCACGCGCCAGGTCGGCTCCGATATTTCCTATTGGGGCCTCGGCATCAATCAGCACCTGGAGGCCGCGGCCATGGATCTCTACCTCGCCTATCGCCACCATGAGGGCGACGTAACGCTCGGGGCGGCCGCCGATCTTTCCGACACGGCCAGCTACAGCTTCGAATCGCTCGACATCGTCCTGGGCGGCGCGATGATCAAATTCTGATGACCCCTGGTCCGGGATCCTCCGAAGGAGCCGCCCGCAAGGCGTCTCCTTCGTTGGCCTCAGGTGTCGCCGGAAGGGCAGGGCGGGCGAGGTCTCTTCGGGGTCGCCCCCGGCCCGAAAGGGGCACGGTGGGGGAAGAGATCCGGAAAACGTCTGCCCGCCGATGGTGCGGACGCCTCCCCTTGGCGGAAATGAGGCAGCATCGAGCCGTTGGCGGGGAATGTCGGCCTCTCCCGAAGGTCGTTGGGACCCTGTATCCGGCCGGCCACATTGCAGCGCGATCACACCCCGGATGAGAAACGTTTTTCAATGCCTGACAACGCTCGAAGATTCTTGTCATGCAAGGGACTAGGTCTCATCTTCAGGAGTGAGATGAAGACCGCTGCGGGGTTTGCGATGAAGGTGCTGGGGTACGTGGGGTTAGGGGTGGTGCTGGCGTTTGCCGGCCAGTCGGCCCTTGCCTTTCAGGAGCAGGGGGGAGCCGCGCCGGTAGCACCCACCCCGTCCGTGCCTGCGGAGGCGCAGCCGGCGATGCCTGTTGGCAAGAGCATGGAATTCTCCACCCCGTCGGTCGAGGACCGCAGCGCCGGGACGGAGGTCCGTATCCCGGGCCTTGGCAAGCTGGGCGTGCTGCCGAAGATGGATTTCGGCCTCGAGCTTCTTTACGGCGCGAACGACAGCAAGCAGCCGGAGGCGAACGAGCCTCCGACCGAGGATCTCACCGTCCGCGGCACGATCAAGCACAATTTCTAACCCGAGGCCGGGCCTCGCCCGCGGGGCGGGGCGTCTTGTCCTCGATCGAGGAGCGCGTGAGCGCTCCTTTTTGTTTTGGGCAAACTGGGGACGCGCCCGAGCGTCCTGTGGACGCCATCATTCTCCTTGCCTATTGCTCGGGTCTGTCGTCGGCCGCGCGCGTCGCGGATAGCTGGCTCCCGGGCCTCGGCGGCCTCGAGGAGGCTGCGCATCGCGCAGCATGAGGGAAGGGCACGGAAATGCGCATTGCTGTTGTGGGCTCCGGCTACGTCGGTCTCGTCTCGGGAACCTGCTTCGCCGATTTTGGTCACGTGGTGACGTGCATCGATAGCGACGAGGCCAAGATCGAGGCGCTGAACAAAGGTGTCATGCCGATCTACGAGCCGGGCCTCGACCATCTGGTCGCCAACAACACCGCTGCCGGCCGCCTTCTTTTCACCACCGACCTCGCGGCGGCCGTGAGCCAGGCGGAGGCGGTCTTCATCGCCGTGGGCACCCCGTCGCGCCGCGGCGACGGACACGCCGACCTTTCCTACGTCTACGCCGTGGCGCGCGACGTCGCGCGGAACGTCAAGGGCTTCACCGTCGTGGTCACGAAGTCGACCGTTCCGGTCGGCACCGGCGACGAGGTCGAGCGCATCATCCGCGAGACGAATCCCGAGGCGGACGTGGCGGTGGTCTCCAATCCGGAGTTCCTGCGCGAGGGCGCCGCGATCGAGGACTTCAAGCGTCCGGACCGCATCGTCGTCGGCATCGAGGACGAGCGCGCGCGCGCCGTCATGACGGAGGTCTACCGGCCGCTCTATCTCAACAAGGCGCCGCTCGTGTTCACGGCACGGCGGACATCCGAGCTGATCAAGTATGCCTCCAACGCCTTCCTCGCCATGAAGATCACCTTCATCAACGAGATCGCCGATCTGTGCGAGGCCGTGGGAAGCAATGTGCAGGATGTCGCGCATGGCATCGGTCTCGACAACCGGATCGGCGGCAAGTTCCTGCACGCCGGACCCGGCTACGGCGGCTCGTGCTTCCCCAAGGACACGCTGGCCCTGGTCAAGACCGCGCAGGACCACGGAAGCCCGTTGCGCCTGATCGAGACCACGGTCGCCATCAACGATCAGCGCAAGCGCGCGATGGCCCGCAAGATCGTGCGCGCGATGGGAGGCGACGTCCGCGGCCGGACGGTCGCGCTGCTGGGCCTCACCTTCAAGCCGAACACCGACGATATGCGCGAGAGCCCTGCGATCTCCATCGTGCAAGGGCTTCAGGATGCGGGCGCCCGCGTCAGGGCCTACGATCCCGAAGGGATGGAAGCGGCGAAGGCCGTCGTTTCCGACGTGGCGTTCGGCCCCGACCCCTATTCGATCGCCGAGGGCGTCGACGCGCTGGTCCTCGTCACCGAGTGGGATGCGTTCCGGGCACTGGACTTTCCGCGCCTGCGTCTCATAATGAACGATTCCCTCTTCATCGATCTGCGCAACGTCTACCGGCGCGAGCTGATCGCGCGGCACGGCTTCCGCTATGTCAGCATCGGCCGGCCGGACGAGGACATCACGGCCGCCCTGAGCACGGCGGCAGAGTAGAAGCGATCGCGGCCGCCGATCAGCCGTCCGTCGGGAACCACCACATTGCGATCGTCCCGCCGAGCGCCGCCGCACCGACGACACTGAGCAGCACGGGGCTCGAGAAGCTCGAGGCAATGCCCGTGAGCAGAACGGACCCCCACGCCATCGCGAGCGCGAACACCTTGACCTCGCGCCGGATCGCGCGCCGTTGCTCGAAGCGGTGCGCCTCGACGAGCGCCCCCTTGAGCAGCGGGATCCGCTCGAGCCGCGCGAGCAGCCGCGTGCTCGAGCGGGCGAACGCCCAGAGCGCGACGAGCAGGAACGGCGTGGTCGGCAGGCCGGGCAGAATGGCGCCGACGACGGCGAGCGCTGTCGCAATGCTGCCGATCGCGATGTAGGCCAGCTTTGGCAAGCGATCCTGTCTCCGCTCGACCGGCAAAGCGCGCCGGCGAGCCCTTGGCTGGAATCTTGACGATAAACGTAAAATTATGAGATGGCCTTGCGTATCTCAAGACGAAAAGCGCCGCGCCCAAGGCCCCGCGCCGCCGACCACCCGATAAGAAAATCGCAGCGTTCGGTGTGAGAGATCAAGCATTTGAGGCGTTGGCTGTCGAGCGCGATGTCCTCGACCGTGCTCGGCCCCAACACAAGGCGCCCGCTCCGCTCCCCCCGCCGCCCATATCGACCCGGTCGCCCGCGCTCGCGATGGAAGCGCATGGCGTGTTGCGCAAAGGATCGGAGAACGCGCCGCCCGCTGGTATATTGATGTGACGAGGACGAGGCGTTGGTTGCGGGGGCAGGGCACGCATGTGGTCGCAAGTCTACGACCCGTTCAGCGATATGGCGCTCTCGACCGCCGTCGCCGCGATCCCCGTCGTCGTCCTGCTCGGCGCCATCGGCCTCTTCGAGGTGCGCGCGCACGTCGCGGCGTTGCTGGGGCTCGTCGCGGCGGTGGCCGTCGCTGTCTTGGCCTACGGCATGCCGGCGCACATGGTGGGGTTGGCGGCGGCTTACGGCGCCGCGTTCGGCCTGCTGCCGATCGGCTGGATCATCCTCAACGTCATTTTTCTCTATCGGTTGACGAGCGAGACGGGCGAGTTTGCGGTCCTGCAGCGCTCGATCGGCGCCATCAGCGACGACCGCCGCCTGCAGCTCCTGTTCATCGCCTTCTGTCTCGGCGCCTTTTTCGAGGGCGCCGCCGGCTTTGGCACGCCCGTCGCGGTCACCGCGGCCATGCTGATCGGACTTGGCTTTTCGCCGCTTGCGGCCTCGGGGCTGTCGTTGATCGCCAACACGGCGCCGGTGGCCTTCGGCGCCCTCGGCACGCCCGTGATCGCGCTCGCCGCCGTGACCGGCCTCGACCTCCACGACCTGTCCGGCATGATCGGCCGGCAGCTTCCGTTCTTCTCCCTGATCGTGCCCTTCTGGCTCGTCTGGGCCTTTGTCGGCTTCCGCAGGATGCTGGAGGTCTGGCCGCCGGTCCTGGTGGCCGGCGTCTCGTTCGCGGTCCCGCAATACCTCGTCTCGAATTTCCACGGGCCGTGGCTCGTCGATATCGTTGCGGCCATCGTGTCGATGGCGTGTCTCGCGGTGTTCCTGCGCCTCTGGCGCCCCGCCACGCCGATGACGGCCATGCCGGGTGCCCCGCCCGAAAGCCCCGGGCTTGCGGCGCCCGAACCGGCCTCGCCAGGAAACCCGGCCATTCGCCGGGCGTGGACCCCCTGGCTGGTGCTTAGTGCCTTCGTATTCTTGTGGGGTACGCCGCAGGTGCGCGCGGGCCTCGACGGCATCTGGGCGGCGAAAATCCCCGTTACGGGCTTGAACGGGCTGGTGCAGAAGATGCCACCCGTCGTCGCGAGCCCGCATGTCGAGGCGGCCGTCTACACCTTCAACCCGCTTTCGGCGACCGGCACCGGGATCCTGTTCGCAGCCATCGTCTCCGGCTTTTTTCTCGGCTACGGCCCGTCGGGCCTCCTGCGTATGTACGGACGCACGATCTGGCTGGTGCGCTATTCGCTGATCACCATCGCCTGCATGCTGGCGATCGGCTTCGTCACCCGCTATTCTGGCACGGACGCCACGCTCGGCCTCGCATTGGCCAACACGGGCTGGCTCTATCCGTTCTTTGGCACGCTGATCGGCTGGCTCGGTGTCGCCCTGACGGGATCCGATACGGCCTCGAATGTGTTATTCGGAGGTTTGCAACGGGTGACCTCGGAGCAACTGGGCGTAAATCCGGTGCTGATGGCAGCAGCGAACAGCTCCGGCGGCGTCATGGGCAAGATGATCGACGCGCAGTCGATCGTCGTCGCCTCGACCGCCACGCGATGGTACGGCCACGAAGGCTCGATCCTCCGCTTCGTGTTCTTCCATTCCGTTGCGCTTGCGGTGCTCGTCGGTCTTCTCGTCATGGGGCAGGCGTATGTCTGGCCCCTGACGCGCCTCGTGCCCTGAGCCGGGACTTCGGAAGGGTCTCGTAAAGGAAAGGGAAAAACCCCATCACATCACGACGCAGTTGGCGGTCCGGTGCCGCCGTAAAATCGGGAGAGTGACTTATGGCAACCATCACCGTGAACGGCGAAAGCCGCACTTTCGACGGCGATCCAGGCACGCCGCTGCTCTGGTATCTGCGTGACGTCGCAGGTCTTACCGGGACCAAATACGGATGCGGCCAGGGCGTGTGCGGCGCCTGTACGATCCATTTGGACGGTGTTGCCGTCCGCTCCTGCATGACGACGGTCCAGATGGCGGAGGGCAAGTCCGTCACGACGATCGAGGGTCTGAGCCCCGACGGCGAGCACGCCGTGCAGAAGGCGTGGCGCGAGCTCAGCGTTCCCCAGTGCGGCTTCTGCCAGGCCGGGCAGATCATGCAGGCGGCCTCGCTGCTGGCGAAGAACAATGCGCCGACGGACGAAGAGATCGTCGAGGAGCTCGACGGCAACATCTGCCGCTGCGGATGCTATCAGCGCATTCACGCGGCTGTGCGCCTTGCGGCGGGAGGAGTCTGAGCCATGCTGCATTACATCGAAGAGCATACGCGCGCCTCGCGCGAGCCAGTGCCCGCGAGCTTTGTCATCGAGAACGTGAGCCGGCGCACAATCCTCGGCGGCGCGCTCGCAGCCTCCGGCCTCGTGCTGGCGGTCAGGGCGCTCCCGGCCTACGCACGCGAGCCCATGACGCCTTATCCGACCGGCGCCGAGGCCATGCCGGACAAGACGGTCAACGATCCGCATGTCTTCATCGCCATCGACAGGAGCGGTGACGTGAGAATCGTCACCCATCGCTCCGAGATGGGCACGGGCATCCGCACCAGCCTGCCGATGGTGGTGGCGGACGAGATGGAGGCGGACTGGTCGCGCGTGAGCTTGGTGCAAGCGCCCGGCGACGAGCCGAGGTACGGCAACCAGGATACCGACGGCTCGCGCAGCATGCGCCACTTCATCCAGCCGATGCGCCAGTGCGGTGCAGCCATGCGTCAGATGCTGGAAGCGGCGGCGGCAGCCAGGTGGGGCATCGAGGCCAGGCTCTGCCGGGCCAAGGCGCACAAGGTGATCCGCCTCGACGCCTCCGGTAACGAGACGGGTGAGGCGATCGGCTTCGGCGATCTCGCGGAGGCAGCCATGGCGTTGCCGACGCCCAAGGCCGAGGATCTGCTGTTCAAGACACCCGATCAGTTCACATTGATGCGCAAGGGCGAGACCAGGATCGCCGATCTGCGCGACATCACGACGGGCAAGGCGATCTACGGCGCGGACGTGCGGCTGCCGGGCATGAAGTACGCGGCGATGGCGCGCCCCGATGTGCTGGGCGCGAGAATCGTCAAATACGATGCGTCCAAGGCGTTGAAGACGCCCGGCGTCCGCAACGTCGTCGAGATCGAGGGCGTCTACGACGTGCCGCGCAAGTTCCATCAGCTCGGCGGCATCGCCGTCGTCGCGGACACGACCTACGCCGCCTTCCTCGGCCGGGACGCGCTCGAGATCGAGTGGGACAACGGCGAGAACGCCGGCTACGACACCGAAGCCTTCTTCAAGGAGATGTCGGAGACGGCAGCCAGGCCGGGCAAGGTGATCCGCAACGAAGGCGATGTGGATGCCGCCTTCGCCAACGCGCGTGAGGTGTTCTCCGCCGACTATCGCGGCCAGCACCTCGTGCAGGCGCCGATGGAGCCTCTGGTCGCGGTGGCGCGCGTCGCCGACGGCAAGGCCGAGGTGTGGGCCCCCGTGCAAAGCCCCTACGGCGCGCGCAAGGACATTGCCGAAGCCCTCAAGCTTCCGCTCGAGAACGTAACGGTGCACGTCACGCTTCTCGGCGGCGGTTTCGGCCGAAAGTCGAAGTGGGACTTCATGATCGAGGCCGCGCTCCTGTCGCAGAAGCTCGGCGGCGATCCGGTGCTGCTGCAGTGGAGCCGCGAGGACGACATCCGCCACTCGTTCTACCATACGACCTCGGTCGAGCGGATCGAGATGGCGATCGACGACAAGGGCAAGGTGAGCGGCTGGCGGCACCGCACGGTTTCGCCCTCCATCCTTTCGACGTTCGCCCCCGACAGCGGCTATCAGTTCCCGATCGAGTACGGCATGGGCTTCGTCGACGTTCCCTTCGACGTGCCCAATTTCCGCTGCGAGAACGGGCCCGCCAAGGCGCACACGCGCATCGGCTGGTATCGCTCGGTGTCCAACATCCAGCGCGCGTTCGCGGTGCAGTCGGCGGTGTGCGAGGTCGCCCACAAGCTCGGGCGCGATCCCAAGGATTTTCTGCTCGAGATGATCGGGCCGGACCGCAAGATCGACCTCAAGGCGTCGGGCATCCCCGAGGACTTCTGGAACTACGGCGAGCCCTACGAGTCGTTCCCGATCGACACGGAGCGGCTCAAGAACGTCATCCGCGTCGCGGCGGAGAAAGCGGGCTGGGGCAAGAAGCTGCCGGAGCGCCAGGGCCTCGGCATCGCCGCGCACCGTGCGTTCGCGAGCTATGTGGCGAGCGTGGTGCATGTCGCCGTCGACGCGGACGGCACGATCCGCGTCCCGGAAGTGACGACGGCCGTCGATTGCGGCTTCTACGTCAACCCCGAGCGCATCCGCTCGCAGATCGAGGGCGCGGCCGTGATGGGCATGTCGAACGCCGTCTACAGCGGCATCACCTTCAAGGAGGGCGCGGTGGAGCAGTCCAACTATTCGGACTTCAGCGTCGCGACGCAGCACAACTATCCGAAGAAGGTGAACACGATCATCGTCGAGCCCAAGGATGCCTCCTGGCATACGGGTGGCATCGGCGAGCCCGGTGTTCCGCCGTTCGCGCCTGCGCTTGCGAATGCGATCTTCGCCGCAACGGGGAAGCGCATCCGCAACATGCCCATGGGCGAGAAGGTTGCGTGACCGGATCGCTCCGCTTCGGGCTTCGGAGATGGCCCGAAGCGGAGCCCCACCCCCGCTGCTTCGGGCGATCTGGCGCCTTGCGCGCAATCCTGCCGGAATGCGATGATCCGCGCCGGAGAGCGCCGCAGCAGCCATGAGGGTTGAGCGCGCAAGAGAAGCGACATGGCCACTGGCAACGCGCCCATTGCGTCCGTCGAGGGAGCCGGCACTGCGAACGTGCAGCGCCTGTTCGAGGAAGCCATCGCCCGTTGGCAGGAGGCCGGCCTCCGCGTGGCGGGCCTCGTCGAGGAGACGCATGGATTGCCGGGCCGCGTCTGCAGCGCCGGCATTCTGCGGGGCATCGGCTCGGGGCGTCCCTATTCGATCTACCTCGAGATCCCGCCGGCCGGAAAGACGTGCCACGTCGATGCCAATGGTGCCGAGACGGCGGGCACGTCCGTGCTGGACGAGATCGCCGCGTGCGACCTCGTGGTCTTGAGCAAGTTCGGAAAGCTGGAAGCCGGCAACCGCGGCCTGATCGGCGCCTTCGAAGCCGCGATCACGGCGCAGAAACCCGTCCTGACGTCCGTTTCGGAAAAGCACCGCGCCGCCTGGCGCGCCTTCGCTCCTGAAGCCGTTGTCCTGCCGCCCCGCATCGAAGCCATCGAAGCATGGTTGGCGAACCGCCGCTGACCGGCGTCCGCCCAGGCGCTGATCTTCGATACAGCCATCGTAACGAAGGTCGAGCGAGGCAAGAGCTTTTATTCGGCTGAGGACTATCACCAGGATTGTCTGGCCCAGAATTCCCACGACACCTGCATCTTGATCAACGATCTGCCGAAGGTGCGCGCTCTCGAAAAGTTCTTCCCTAAGCGCAATCGCAAAGAGCCCATGCTCGTCTCCTAAGCCAAGGCGTTCAATTGAATGCAAAAAGGATCGTCTTGACTCCTCGTCCCAACAGCGCCAAGCAAGTTGAATAGCTAAACGGGTATTGTCATATCTGCTCCCGGAGGGATTTGCCGATGAGGATTTTCAGCGCTGGAGTGATGTCGTTGGTAGCGGCATTTTGCCTTTGGACACCGGCCAACGCTCAATTCCGAGGGCCGACAGCGCAGGGATCAGCCTCCACTGTTGCTGCAACTGAGAACGCCCGTTTGGGGAGCTACGTGACGCTAACCGGCAATATACTGTCCCACCTTCGAAGCGACTACTTTATCTTCGCTGATGGTACTGGAGAAATGCGCGTTGAGATCGAACCGAACGTCTGGCGGAACCGCGAAGTAACACCGACGACGAAGGTGCGGATTTTGGGTGAGGTGGATAATAGTTTTACCGGCCGGTATCTATGGGTGAAAACCTTGGACATTGTTGAATAGCTGGCGTCCAATTAACAAAGCCGTTTGTTAAGTGTCGGTCCGAGTTTGGCTGTATGGCGAAGAAGCTTCCCCGGTCAACTTCGGCACAAGGAGATTGACGCTCGATTTGTGCGGCAATCAGCGGCGAATGGCGGGCCGAAGACGAAGAACGACACTACGCTTTACGCCTCCTAAAATAACTGACGAAAAGCGATCCCGGCGCAAAGCGCCGGGCTTTGGCACTCGCGGCCCTCCGGCTCACTCCGGCGCAATGTCGAAGCGTGTTCACTTCCGGGCCGGCGCGCCATTCGCACATGCTGATCTTGCTGTAAGCTTTTTCTCCCCGTAGAACAAAACGAGGCGTCGGATCTTGGTGTAATGAGTTGAGGGGATAATGAGCCATGAAGCCTCGGCTTCTTACGAGTCTGTTCTGCACCACAATGCTTCTTGCGGGAAATGTTGCGGAAGCCTGTACGCGTGCGGTCTATCTCGGCCTTGACGGCCGCTATCTGACGGGCCGGACCTTCGACTGGAAGGATCGGATCACCAGCAATC
>JRYH01003481.1_pt1 | contig 22811 bp, 35 predicted proteins | sample 235351 | NCBI WGS metagenome assembly JRYH01 (sample SAMN03074221, study PRJNA261480) | activated sludge metagenome | biome: Wastewater Treatment Plant; feature: Wastewater; material: Activated sludge; isolation source: activated biomass of a wastewater treatment plant treating wastewater... ...
ATCATGAAATCTATTCTACTCTCACTCGTCCTCTTGGTCGGCACTACTGCCCTTGTTGAGGCCAGAGGATACGTAGCGCCCATGGGTTCCCTTGTAGGTACCTTCCATTATCTGGATAGTGATAAAGCAAAGCTCGTCCACAAGCCGGTTAAGGTCAAGAAGGTAGTCAAGCTCAGGGACAAAGCTACCAAGGGAGTCCGTTATCTTCCCTCCGTGGACAGGGTCAGTCACCCAGAATCCCGTGGTGGTAAAGCATCCTACTACTGGCAGGGGCAGAGGACTGCTAATGGAGAAGCTTTCAAGCCTGACGGTATCTCCTGTGCGCACAAGACACTCCCATTCAACACTCGTATCCGTGTGACTAATCTCAATAATGGAAAGAGTGTAGTCTGTAGAGTTAATGATCGCGGACCGTTCATTGCCGGAAGGGTTGTAGATCTTTCCCGAGGGGCTGCCAGGGTCATCGATATGACCGGAGCCGGTGTCGTCCCCGTCAGGGTAGAGCGCCTCTAGGAACTCTGCCTCATTCCAACAGGCTCCATAGCTCTTAAAAGAGCGGTAGTCATAGTCGTCATCTCTATCCATTAAATAATTCCTATAAATAGAAACCCCTCAGGAGCCCCATATAAGGCCACTGAGGGGTTTTCTTTGTTTAGGCTACTGCCCCTACCAGGCACCCCTAGGAAGGGCCTGTACGGGCTTCTACGGGGCTTCTAGGGGCCTTCCAGGGTGTCACCCACCAGCCTAGCGTACCCGGAGATGTCGTCCCAGCTATCTCTATAGGTATGCTGTCCATTGAGGATTCTGGCAATCTTATGCTGGATCATCTCCAAAGACTCCTTGACATCAACAGGAAGAGACGACCAAGAGGGGGCAGAATGCATCACGGCCTTAAGCTCCTGAGTGATCTTAGCGTGGGTTGAGAAGGGGCCATATCGGGCCCCTCTCTCCTGTAGAATATCCTCGACGCTCATCGTTAGGCCATAACCTCACCGGGCTTCTTTCCACGGCTAGCCTGGATGTTAGCATTGAAGGTATCCTTACCACCCTCGTAGACCGAGAGCTGGACGACAGTAAGACCAGCGTCTTCGAGGAGCTTCTTCTTAGCATCAATCCACTTGAAGGCAGTGTCGCTGTCCTTGAAGACAGACTGGTAGGCTTCGACTTCGTAAAGTGCGTCCATGTTATTCCTCATAGATTCTCTTGAAGGTATTTGATTAGCTTAGGGTTGTTCTTGATTAGGTCAGTCAGGCGTTCTTCTAGCAGTAGTACAACTTCTTCCTCCTTGCTGTGGTCTAGTATCTTGTTATGAATGAAGCAGGCATGGAGAGCTTCGTGAAGGACAGTCCTAGGTAACTCTTGCTTCGATTGATCACGACAGATCAGGATAGTCTGCTCTTGTTTACGACACACACCTAGAGAAGAGCCGGGCGGGTGACTATGACGTAGGATGGCATCGAGAGTATCTTGCTCAACGATACGTACATCCCAGGAGTAATTGACTAGCTTGAAGTTCTTAGGAGGACTAGCCATAGATATTAATCACCATCAAAGTCGTCAACCACATCAATAGACATGTGCTTATGGAGTAGGCGAATATCTTCATCTGTTTGTCGGTCATGCCTGTTGCCCTTCCTTTTCTTGGGGAGTTTCCTCTGATGATACTTAGGAGAATGCAGGTCTTTCGTTATGTGATTCCTGATCCTCTTACGTCTCTTCTCTCTTTCCTCTTCATTAGTCATTGTAGTAATACTCTCGGTAACCAGAGATGTCGATGTATCCACCCTCATAGAGGATCTCCAGGACACGATAAGGTTCGATGTCGAGAACTTCAAAGAGTTCTTCGAGTGAGTACATTTCCAAGAGATCCTCTAGTGGGTCGGTGTACACTTTAATTATCCGTATCGCTTTTTGAGCTGTTCGAGTGAGATGAAGATGGGGTCGTATCCACCGTCATGGACTTCTTTGAGAACGACCACACCATTCCACCATAGCTTTTGAGACTCGCCAGCAAACTCCGACACGTGCTCTTGACATACTCCCGCGCAGAGCGCCTGAATTCGTCGGCCGTCGACCCTGGTGCGAATGCAGTAATCCAGGGTATGATTATGCCCAACAACGCAAGATGAATGGTGCTTAGATAGAAGGCTATACGCCAGATGCTCCCCTGAAATAGGGCGTCCACTAACTCCACTAACGAGATAATGAGCGTAACTAATACCATCCAGTTCCACAATACCGGGGGTACTACCTTGGTAAGGTACCACAATATCATAGAAACGATCCAGTTCCAAGTCTTCAAAGCTCATTGCTCCTTCTAATTCAGGCTGTAAATTAATAGCCCTCTTGATCCTATGTTCATGGTTGCCTTCGAGTATAACTCTCAAAGGCAGCCTTTTCTTTTGGGCCTTAACTACTCCCCAAAGTCTATCTTGGAAGGAAAGGTGAGAATCAATATCTGCCCGGTGGGATCGACCTTGAAAAGCTTTGGTTCCTTTGTCGTAGGAGCACAGAGATTCCATATCAGCCGCGTCACCGAGGCACACCACTGTGTCAGGTTTGATCTCACAGATGGCTCTACCGATCCAGTCAGCCCTTCTTTGGTTATCGCCTGGGCGGACGTGGAGATCAGGAATAATGAAATGACAAGACATCTTAGACCAGCCAATCTTCGGGAACTTCCCCGATAGCATACGGTACTCCCATCTTTTCGCACCATGCTATATCCTTCTTGTTCCTACGAGGAAAGATCATCCGTATGTCTAGGGTAGGATTACACAGTTTGACGTACTTCATCTTTACCTTGTCTTCCTGACGGTAGTATCCCTTACACTCCAGATAAATGGTACGGCCATCTGGTAGCCCGATCGTAAAGTCAGGATGATACACACGGGGAATACTATAGCTAATACTATGACTTTCGTATTCAATCTTGACATGACGTTTACGTCTCTGTCTTAGTTGTCGGTTTATGTCCCGTTCGAATAGGCTTCGGAACTTCCCGATCTTTTTGTTCTTGAACCTCAATCTTTTTCTTTCTTACTGAGTTCCCTTTAACCCTTTTCCAATTACCAATAGGCTTCCAGTTAAAGGGAACATTCCAATCAGTCAAGTGGTACTTCTTTGACATCAGGCATCCTAATGATCTTAGTCAACCAACGAGGACCAGTGGAATAGATAAACTTACGTAGCCCTGAACCTTCGTTAGCATCCTTCCAGCACTCCTTTTTGTGGCTACAATATGCACATTGAAAAGGGAGCATCTGATTACCTGACTTACCATCAGGGATAGGGGTGTACCTACGTTGAGGAGGTTCCTCCTTGGAGAGCATCTCTTTAGTCGTCTCGATAAGCTCTTCATAGCCAGAGGGATCTACCTTATACTTATCGAGGACGAGTCCTCCACGCTCCTTATCAAAGACTAAGAAAGCCCCTTCCTTCTTGACTAGTACATCCTCATCATCCTTGGCAGCAGCAACGTAGGATGTTAGCTGTTCAATGTACCCGAAGGGATCTTCGCTCTCCAGTGTGTGATCCCTAAACTTCTGCATAGACCTGCTATTAGCGGTCTTCGCATCAACGGTGACACCATCACAGACGAAGTCTCGGTGTCCTTTAACACCATGGAGCTCTAGCTCTGTCTGCTCTCCCTTAACATCATGCCCAGCCCAACGACACAAGAAGGGGGAGAGTACATCGAAGACATCCCCCACCAGGAAGTTGAGCTTAGTCTGAGGTTGTAGAGGTTCAGTTAGCTCAGGCTTGTTGACCTTGTACCATAGTTGTCGTTTGCACTTGGTACCAAGAGATGACATAGAGAGCCCGCGAGGCTCAGGTGAGGACGAGAGCCGCCGCTTGAGCATACTCGTAAGAGCATGACCAAGCTCCTCAACCTGAGCCTCCGTAGCTACGACATCCTTCTTGAACAAAGAGTAGATGTCGTCAACAAGTGTAGTGATATTCTTAATCGTCATTACGGAACCATTCGTATAGGCATTCAGTGCATTTGTATCTTGCTCTCGTCCAGAAGAAAGATCTTGGTTTGATCTTTTCGCTTCCGCAGTTAGGACAACTGAATGTCTTACCTTCGAACTTTTTATGTCTACCTGTCTTAGAGAGGTAGGGGGAGGCCTTGGGCCAAGCTCTGGCTACCATCACCAAGGCACCTCTGCTTCAAGAGTAGGAGGGCCTCCCTTGTACTCGACTAGGTCATGGACTACGACGCCCTCTAGAGTATGCCCCTTGCCATTACGAGAATCGTAGACAGAGAGCTCAACCATTACTTTTGACCCGTTACCAACTTCAGCAGTGATAGGATTACCCTCAGTATCTACTACATAAGGTGGTCCCATATCTCTGATCTCGTCCCTAAAGATCTTCTGCTCAGGACGCCTGAAGGTCACGTAGTTGCCCTCATCACCCTGCCGTACCTTCAACTGAAGGCCGGACTGATGAAAGAGTTCGAGAGACTTAGGATCAAGGAAGACATCTACTTTCCAGGACTTACTCTTCTTGTCGTAGTTAAGGTCGAGTTGGGTAGGCTGTACCTTAGCCCACTGGGTCGTGCCGTACAGTTTGAAAATCTTAGTCGCCATTAGTGAATTGTCTCCTCTTCATCTTCTTGTTTCTTTAGGATCTCTTCAAGTCGAGAGCCATCGGTTATTACTTCTTCTATGATGATGTCTCGTGCCTTGCCTGCTAGTGCAGTAGTAAATGCCTCTATGGCAGCCTCTTCGCTCTCAGCTTCTATCGGTTGAATTACGAAGAGCTGCTGCCATAGATTACTCTTAATATAGTAGATCAATTATTATTATTCCTTTTATTCAGTGAACCTCTAACCATGTCTTTCCTACCTTGTACTCTCCCGCCATGGGAATACGCAGACGATAAATCTCGCCAGCCATACGGATAGCAGAAGCCTGAAGCTTTCCCATCGTGTGAGCGTCATGCGTAGTACCGTATACTTCTGTGACAAACTCATCGTGAACCATATTAACTTGCTTATATTTGATACCCAATTTGTCAGCATGCTCTCTCCAAATAAGATTAGCCTTCTTCATCAGAGTTGATTCATACTGTTGAAGATACCATGCGAGCATACGATGGTCATCATCACAGACTACAAATCTTCCATCTGGTCCAACGAAGTATCCTCTGTCTGCCCAAGCTTTCGCATCTTTCTCTTTGAAGCGTTTGAGTCCCGGATAGCTTTCGATAAATTTACCGAGAGCTTCCTTTGCTCTTTGAGCAGTCGTGGCAAAGATCGAGGCAACTTTACCTGCGGCTCCTCCGTTGAGGAATGTGAAAATGAATGTCTTAGATCTGTCTCGATCTGCTCCGAGATCGCTAAGTATTCGTGCATTGACTGAGTGAGGGTCTGTTCCAAGTTTCTTGTCTCCTTTCAGCAGAGCTTCTTTGAATGGATCGTCGTCGATTAGATGAGCGAAGATACGTAGGTGAGCGCTCTCCATGTCGCAGCCTACGAGTATCGCTCCCGGTGCTGCTCTCCAGAAGGCACGCATCCTACCTCCTAGCTTAGTGGCTTTCTCTTTCAATTCCTTAGAGGAGTATTTGATAGACTTCTCAGCAGCGATGTTACCCATGTTAGGATTACGGTGGGACATTCTGTGAGGGGCTGTCCCGATCCCATTGAACCTACCGTGGATACGACCAGTGGAGGGGTTGTAGAAGGACATCCATTCAGTCAAGGTACGTACACGAGATGCTAGTAGAAGTCTCTTGACTAGTAGACTAGCGGCAGGTGGAGCATCATCAGACAGAGTACTAAGGTTCTGTTCGTTGATCTTCCACGCTGTATGCTCTAGTCTCTTGAGCTTTTCTTTGTCTCGATCTTTCTTGGCTTTAAGATAGCCATCAGTACGATCAGTAGGATCCCAATACTTAGCAAGACGTTCAATGATCTGCTTAGTAGACGTAGGGTTAAACTCTTCAAATTTAATCAGGGAGAAAGAAGCACCAGGAGTAAGATCACTAAGGTCGGTCCAGCTACGAGGCACGCTAGTACGACTAATTGTACCATGCTGGGTAAGTCTCGGAGTGTACTCTCTGATGAACTTCGCTTTGGGCGGGAAGGCTGCTTTGATTTGAGCGTCGAGCTCTTTAACCTCTTCTTCGATTTCATTGTAGAGTTGTTTAGCTCCGTCAATATCAAAGCAGAAACCGTTTTCGTGCATCTCTCGGCAGATCCATGCAAACTCCATCTCAGTTTGAATGGCTTCGTGGAACTCATGTCTGTCGAGTTTTGACATGAGGAACTCGTATAGCTTAAGGTTGATCTCAACATCTCGTTTGCAACGTTCAATGATCGAGTGTAAGGAGGATTGGTCACTGAAGTCAATGTCGAGACCAACCTTAGCTATACCTAGTCTATCTCCCCAGGCTTCGAGAGAATGCCCTTCGTCTAGTTTATACTTTAGGAGGTGGGAGAGGACTAGGGTGTCAACGACCTTAGCAGGATCAATACGATACTTGAGGAGTTTCTCTATCCAAATGTGGTCGTATTGAATACCGTTATGCATGATCCATAGATCGACAACGGCAGCCCATTCTCTAAAAGAATTTAGTTCATCTTCTTTCGTAAAATCGAATGTGAATTCTTCTTTCGTGTCGATGTCTACCGCGCAGAGACACCACGCCACGGTAGCATCAACCAAACCATTCGTCTCGATATCAGCTACTACGCGCATCAAGATACTCGATCGCTTTTACCAATGTGTCTCTATTATCTTTGAAATTACCGAGACCACAATTGCAGAAATGGCAGAGAAGCCCTCTTACCCTGCCTGTATCGTGGCAGTGATCGACATGTGCTGCAGTTAACTTAGCACCGTCCTCGAAACCGTTTCGAATAGCCGCAGAGCAGATCAGACAGAGCCCTTGCTGTTCTGTATAAAGTCTGTCGTAATCATCCTCGGATAATCCATACTTGTAGAAAATTGTGTATCGATATGCGTTACGTCTATGATTAGGACTCTGTTTGTACACTTCGTGATATCGCGACAGATTCTTGACGCGATTATTTGCGTAGTAGGATTCGCTTCGAATTCTTTTTGGAGCCAAGGGTCTTCCTTCTCTTGAAAAGCTTGCGGGCTTCTAGCCTTGCTTTCTCTTGTTGCTTAGTTAGTTGCTCTTTTAACCTGCCCATTAAAGTTTCCAAAGCTCCTCAGGTGTCAGGTGGAGCCACTCACAGGAACGACTAAACATACGACAACCTAAGAAAGGAACAGTACGATTGAGAGGAGAAGGATGACCGGCACAGATGACAAGATTAGAGCTTTCATCGATGAGTGCTTTGTATTGCTGGGCTTTGGATCCGAGCAGCACCCAAACGATGCCTTGCCTCTTGCGCGACAGATATGACAGGGTTTCATAAGTAAATCTTTCCCAGAGTTTAGTGTGACTATTAGCTACTCCTTGTCGAACAGTGAGAGCTGTGTTGAAGAGGAAGACTCCTCGCTGAGCCCATCCTCGTAAGTCTCCACTGGATGGGGGGTAGAAGCCGAGATCTGCTTCGTATTCCTTGAATATATTACGTAGGCTAGGAGGAATAGACCGATGAGGCTGAACACTGAAAGCATAACCATGAGCATCTCCTTTCGTTGGGTATGGATCTTGCCCTAAGATCACAACCTTGATGTCGTCTACCCCCAACTGGAAAGCATTGAACCAGTCTTGTCGCGGCGGGAGGACAATCTGTCCTCGATCTAGTTCAGCCTCCAGTTGGGGGAGTATCTTATCGAAGTACGTATTCCAGAAACGACACCTATTCCAAGAATGATGGGGGCCTATTGTCTTAATTGAAACCGGGGTCGTATTCTTTTGTGTCGTCAATCTTAAGCTCACTTAGCTTGAAGGTCTTGGGGTCGAACATAAGAGCTCCAGCCGGTCCACTAAGCCCTGCATATCTGTTTCCACGGACAGTAAGACGGGTCTTGTTTCGTTCGTCATAGGTATCCGCTTCAATGTTACGGTCAAGTGATATGATAAGATCCGCAACCTTGCTAATGTTTCTAGATCCTCTTGTCTTTCCGTCGTCATTAACATGGCTCACCATGAAGAGTGTGAAGTCCAACTCTCGTGTCATCATCGCTAGACGAGTGCTTAGGTAATCTAGCTTCTTGCGTTCGTCATCCCCCTCGTAACCAGTAACCAACATGGTTATATGATCAAGAAAGATATATTGGCAATGACACACAGTGACAAGGTAGCGTATAATCTGGAGAACATCGTCCGGGTCTTGAGATCCAAAGTGCGAATAGTAGTGTACCCTTCCGTCTCTTCTCGTAAGTTGACGATATGCCTCAAGCTGATCCTCAATAGATACACCTGCATCAGGAAGATGGCAAGGAACACTAAGTTCATAGCCGATAAGACCTTGAACACTTCGCTTCTCCTCTTCCTCTAGATGGATGATACCTATGTTGTCGTCAGTAGTCTTCAGTAGATGATACTCGATGGCCCTCATGACTTCTGTATTATGAGTCAGTGTCCACCCATCTCCGGCTGCGAAGAGATGATCAGGGTGGTCTACGGTGAGGCACCGCCCACTAAGATTACCGATTGGCTCGATAGAACGGATCGCCTTCCACTTAGCAGTACGCCACCTGAACCTATACGCTGTCTTGCAGGTAACCCACTCACCATCTTTCTTGTAGCGTCCAACACGAGGTTTGCTCTCGGTGACGATATAGCCGAGGCTACGAGCAAGCTCTACTACCTGATCAAATAGTTGTTTGTTGCTGGAGCAGAACTCATTCTGCTGCTTACCCTTATCACCTCGCCAACCATCGAACATAAGACCCTCAAAGAGCGCTTGTCTCTGTTTGGCAGAGGCGCGGAGGTAGCCGGCTGGGATGTGCTTGTTATTCAACACCCCCAGCACTTTCAGATCAGGTGCCGTTAATTCACTGAAACGACAGGTCCAACAATCACGTCCTACATTTTTGTATGCATATTCTCGTGTGTATTTATGAAGACGTGTTTTCTTCTCTAAAGAGAGAGAAAGATACGCCCCCTTGGCGGTGCCGTCAGCAAGCCAGACGCCCAAAAGATGTGGGTCAATCAACAGATCCTTTTCAGGAAGATCCACTGCTTCGATGTTAGGTACAACCCAGCGTGCTTTAGAGCCTTTTACAACGATCCCGCCGGGAGTATCATACAGCTCTTGTGTCGTCTTCACATGCATCTTGTTGAAGAGATCTCGTACCGTCCAACGATGGTTATCTCCTGCGTTTAGAGATGTCCCATCACTGAACTCGACACGATAATAAGGGCGAGTGTGCACGTCTGTTACAAACGTAACGAGGACCGGGTCACCATTTTTACCAAAGAGGTAATCACCCTCCTTCAACGCACCAACAGTGGTCCAGCCGGTGGGGGTGGGGAGGGGTGTATCAATCTGGAGTACTTTCCCGACCTTCTCTTGGGCTAATAGGAGAACGACCTCCTTAGACCGAATACCGTAGGTCATATCCTGGAGCGTTGAGAACGGATACGTCGCCTGGGAGACACCATCCTCTTTTCGTAGAGCTTTCTCAATGCTCTGATAATCAGCAATAAGTCCTTTCGGTAGATGGATACGAGACGACCACCAGATGTTAGTGAACTCTTTCTCTTCGCCATGGATTAGGTACTCGTTAGCATCCTTATACTTGGATAGTTTGACATGATAAACCTTGCTGACATCGAAGAGCTTGGAGACTTCTCTCGCTGCCCTTTGACCTGGATCATCATTATCAAAGCAGAGATAGATCTTCTCGAAGGCATTGAGATATTCGTAGGCTCTCTCACAGTCCACTCTGGCAGAAGTGGACGACCTAACAGATACGACAGGATACTTAGAACCGAGCATCTGGAAGGCTGCGAGAGCATCTAGCTCTCCTTCCGTAATCGTGATAGCCTTAGCCTCTCCACTGGAGAAGATATCCATACCGAAAAGGGAGGCTTTGTTGGCTTCACCCTGCCAGTAGAATTCCTTTACGTCGATCCTTCTTTCCTTCGAGGCCGTCTGTGAGTAAGGGAAGACGACAGAATAAGGACGACCAAAAGTATCTATCTTAAACTTAGACCCATAGGTTCTAAAGGTTTCCTTATTGATCCCTCTCCATGATAGATACTGATAGGTATATTCTTTAGGAGGTTCTATATCTTTTTCTTCTCTTCCCTTATCATCCTTTATCTCTTCTTTTATATCTTCCTTAGCTATAGTATTAGCTAAAGGAAGAGAAGAAGGATGATAAAGAGAAGAGGAAGAAGAGGGATAAAGAGAAGCCTTAGGCTCTTCCTTAAGAATACCTATAGTATTACTTAAGGATAAAATACCATGATTTTCAGATTTGTCAAGAGAAATATTTGCTTCAGTACCATAATTTTTTACTTGACAGGATTTTCCACAGGAAAAACAATGGGTATGCCCGTCTGAGTACTCAGCTAGAGCATCAGTGGACCCGCAGTCTGGGCAGGGGAGGTGTGATTTGATTAGCTGTGATGTATGCATCATTCTTCTTACTTATTATCTTATCTTAATAGACTATACCATATTGGTTGGTATTTGTCAAGTCATTTATCAAAATTCTTAATGGTTTTTACCTTGTTGCCACGCCGTCTCATATTATCCTTCATTTTCAAAGCTCTGCAACCTGTCTCATAGGTGCAGTCGCAGCCTTGGTTCAGAGAAAATTCTAGGGGACACTCAGGTCCGCTAAATAGCCCGGGTATCCGGTGCTCCAGCTCCTCGATAGCAGACTCAATCGAGCTTCCTCCGGCTGTACCATACAGCGATACGCCGGGGGCTTCCTCCATAAGGATCTTCCGGCACTTAGGGCAGGTATCCTTGTACTCTGGTAGCAAACTATCTGCCTCCACAGGGTAGGGATGAGCACATATAATACAAAATAGATTCATTTCAATAGGTAATCTCCATACATATCTCGATACGCCTCCATCTGTTCCTCCCACCAGTCCTCGTAGCGACCCCTCGTAAGGTTAGCCTGGCTTGTTGGGTCGTTATCTTCTACTCCTGATGTCGTCACCCACCCTCCTTGGCGGGCGTCCCACTTGCGGTAGAAGCCTGGAGGAAGGTTAGGGAGAGCATCTAGGAGGTCCATATTGGGTTCATCACCACCCCCCTCCCTCTGGATAGGCATTTGCTGCCCCGTAGAAGCCCGTACAGCGGGTTCTTGGGGGTGCCAGGTAGGGTAGCCTACCGAAATCAAATCGCCGTCTACGGGCATCCTAGGGCCTCCTGTGGCCTATCCTGTCTTACAGGCGAATCCAGAGATGCAAGGGGGTAGCTCTGCTCCATAGAGGTCTACCTCCCATTCTTCTGAACCACCTACGTCAACATCTGTCAAGCTAAATCGTAGCTCTCCACCCGCTTTCAAAGGAAAGCAGTACTGGGTAGAGGCAGCCCCATAGTAGCAGTAGCCACCAGGGATCTCTGCTATCTCTTTGACCAACTTCTCAGCGGTCTTCATTACATCACCTTCAGTTTAGCTGCATAGGCGCTTACCATGCTTGGAGTAAGCTCAGGGGCTGAGTTGCACTCAAGGATGTACGGAGTGCCATCCACTCCGACAAGCACATCGACACCACCAAAATCGAGCCCAAGAGCAGCGATAGCATCGCGAGCCAGAGGCCTAATTCCATGAGGAATTTCATTATCCGTGAGAAGCTTGAACCCATATCCATTACCTCCAGTTTTGATATCTGCGTTAGCATTGTCCGTAATAGGAACCTTCTTCTGCACCCCCATCGTCCTGTTTCCACAGACATTGACACGGTACTCTGCCTGAGAGGGTACAAACTTAGTGTAGCAGGAAGCCTTCGGCAAGGGGAGGGGCCGACCGAACCAGTCAGTCTTTACGCCCTCCAAGAGGAGCAGCCCCTCCCCGTCCTTTCCTTCGAGATCAGTACGAGCACAGACCTTGAAGCCACCCTTGAGCCAGAGAAGAGCGTCTGCCCCTCCCGTAGTCCAAGGGACAGTCCGTACATTAGCAGCCTTCAGGGTCTGGAAAGTAGTGAGTTTATTCACTGCCTTGCAGATAGCCTCAGGCTTATTAAGGACACGACAAGCCTTGATAGCCTCGGGGGGATTGCCACACCCCCAGTTAACTACAGTGATAGACGGACGACCAGTCATCAACTGCATGTCCCGTCCATTGAGGGGGGCATCCAGTGCATCAGCGAGAGCCTTAGCACTCTTGCTGGCAGTCTTATAGGGATGAACGATAAGCATTGTAGTCCTTTCTACTCAAGAATATTTGGGGTAACAATATTGCCGGAGAGGTCCCACATCGGGGGAGTGTCGAACTCACTATCCAAGAAGACAGGGTAGTTCAGCTTGGATGAACGAGCCTCCTTCGAAGAGAATGCACTCTGCCATGCGAGCCAGTCCTCCTTGGCATAGGCGAGATCCACCAGACGGATGACGTTGTGTCGGATGAGACCTTCATACCCCGGAGACTGAGTAACGAGATGGACAAAGTCAGAAGGAAGCAGTGCATGAAGGAACTGATCCTTACTCGTATCCAAGTAAGCATCCATCAGAGCTGCAGGGTCCTGGAATTGACGGGCCTTCTCCCCGAGATACCACAGAGCACTAGACCATTTGTCGATGATCTCCGGATCTGTCGTACCACGCATAGACCTGTACTCAAGGCTGCCGAGAGCAGACACAGTCGCAAGGTTCTGGCCTCCGTACTTGCAGGAATGAGCAGGGAAGCCAGAGAAAGGAACCGGGTTGTTAAGATCCTTGATGCAACGGTTGATGATACCATCGCAAGAGGACACCGGTAGACAGAAGAGATTGCCCCTTCTACCCTCACCACAGAAGGAGAGAAGAGCATCCTCGATCATCCAGTATGCAATGATCGTAGTCCAGACCTGCACCGGAGTGAAGTGCTGAATGTTGCGATGAACATGAACACTAGTGCGGTGACTCATGTCGAGTTTAATCGCAGGGGTATTCAGTTTATCAGTCAACACCTTGATATGACTGATCTTATCCGAGCCAACCTTAATAGGCTGACGACAGATGTACTCGTAATGATAGTTACGAAGAGAATCATCGTTCTTGGTGAGCCACACTCCTCCGATTTCTGCAGGCAGCGGAGTGAGAGCTTCAACCTCTACCTCGATGCCTACCCCATCAGTTCGCTTTCGCTGCCCATGGATTTCTCGGATTGTTGGTATCGTATTCATTTGCGTACAGTCCTTTTTCCTGCAGGAGTCGATTGAGCAGACGAGTCTCTCGTCCTTTGAAGAGTGTTATTACCTTACCGGAGACGAGGCCTACATTCCTTCCTTTGAAACAAAGATTGTGAGTGGTCTTATGGTTAGGTGACACAGCCCAGAGACGATCAAAGGATTGACTTACGCCTGTCTCAGACAGAGCGTTTACTGCATCAAAGAAGGGGAGGTGATTGCCTACGATACAGTTGTGCATTGCAGCAGAGGTGAACCAATTATGTGGAATTGAATCACCTCCGACAGCCTCGATTGACTCAGTGCACAACCCCTGCCGTTGCTGTTGAGCCGGTATCCTCGCAAGGTACGTAGCACCATTCTTGTGAGAGAGGTATCCAAGAGGAAACGATCTAGCCTGGAAGGCATCTTGTGTGTACTTGATCTTAGCGTAGACGTTATGAGGAGCACTCAGCAGATGAGTCACGAAGACTTCGTCATCAGCCAAGCTTGTCTTACCGAGAGGATCACTGCACAAGACATACACAGGTGTCTCGTTGAATAGGCAGATTGTTCTATTGAGCCTTCGGTTACGATCATCTACAGCAAAATACTTTTCCATTGTTAAAACTCATCTTCGTAATCTTCGATGATGTTAACGTCCCCGTCCTTTGCATCGAGGTTGACGTCAGCGTTAGTGGTTGACATCGTTCCGGAGATACGGACAACCATCTGCTTCTTTTTCTTCTTGACGACTCCCTCGGGGAAAGCAGGGAAGGTGGGGACGTACTGCCGCACCTGGTAGAGAACATCGCTGATCTGCGAGTAGCCGTCGTAACACCTCTTCGATGGCACACCATGCTTAGCGAGAGTCCCGTCGTGGCAAGCACGGACGACACACGAGACAGCCTCGAAGAGCCACGGCCAGAGAGCCGGGTGACGAAGCCATGCGTTGGAGGGAGACCTCCACTCGACACCGTACGGACGATACCGAAGAGCACCGGGCTTACCGTAGAGATTAGCCCTCTCTGTGTCGTCATCCCAGAACTTCATGAAGAGCCCGACCGTATTCTCCAGCCACTTGACTACGTAGTTGCAGTCCCAGCGATGGCTTGCATCATCAGGGTCTGCCCCTTCAGTCCACGACACATGGATATGACCAGAGCCAGTACGCATATTAGCGTAGACACCCTTCGGCTTGGGCGTAGGAGTCTGCTTGCCAGTATACGCATTGTAGTCCGGCATACAGCCGAGCTCTTTAGGGCCTTCCGGAATGCTGTCGAAGAACACCTTGTCGAAGAAGACAGCAGGTTCGTAGGCGAAGGCATACCGATCCTCAGGCAGCATCTTACGGAGCTGAGCGAGAACCTCCGTGTTGTACTGAGCGAATTCAGCAGCCGTGTAGGCAGGCTTAGTGTTGTACTCAAGAGCAACACCATCGACCTGCACTGCACCGTTGGTCAGAGGATACGGCTCCTCCTTGGTACCCGGCACGAGGTCGTGTGCACTGGTGTACCTCTTCAGGATCTTGTCGATGAGGAAGATCTCGGGGTCAACACCCACTCCAATCTTCGTAACAGCCTTGTTAAGCATTGCCATGTGACTTTCCCATAATGATATTACACTGATAGAGTTCTTTGTTATGTGCTCCGACTTGCATAACAGCGAATGGATCCTCCGAGCACTTCGAGCAGAGCCACGCTTTCTTACCGAACATCTTTACTTCTGAGATGTCCTTGATAGCCACCTTAGCTGCACAGTTGGCACATCCATGAGAAAGGATGGCCTTAGCGACGTGCGGTTTCATACTCAGTCCCCGGTATCCGACGATACGAAAGGGGATACCTTCCGGCTCAGGATTCTCGTTAGCAACAGGGGGCTTGACGAGCGGGACTGAGGTCTCCGGCTCCGGCTTCTTGATGATCAGAGTCTCCTCCTTCTTGGGGGCAGGAGGGAGGAAGTAATTTCTTACTGGGCGTACGTCGATTTTAGTTGACACAGGATCTTTGTGTATTCTCAATAGGTTATACTTGATATGTGTCTCGACGGGTACGGCCTCTGTCTTGGCTGTATTGTAATTGACTCCGGTCCGGTCCCTGATCAAGGCGAGCATACCGTACTCGGATGCCCAGTAGATCGCTGCTGGTGTCGTCATGATCCAAAGAGTACGACCAATATTACGGTAGAAATTCAGGGTGAAGTCTCGGGTGTCAGCCCAGACCAAGGCAGCACCTCCCTTGTCTGCTACCTTAGCCATCTCTTCTACTCCCTCCTCCTGGAGGATACGGAAGAGAGCTTTGGAATCTGTCTCGTCGTGCTTCTTACCGGGTACGAAGGGAATCGTACCGTTCTTCATGCCTACAATCTTACCGAGATTGTACGGATGAGCATTGCTGTAGTCGATGCTACCGATGGTAGCTGCTCGGCAATGACCAGCGATAAGGAAGGGACGAGTCTCCCTCATCTGTCGTTCAAAGTCAAGACTATAGATGAAGTTAGATGCGTTCGTAACTTCCTTGGTAATCTTGAAGTTGACCTTGTTATTCTTATGATAGCAGGAAAGCATTCCTGTACTATCAGTCCCTCTCAACTGAGAGACGACACCAAGTTGTTTGATGCGTTCGATCTCTGCATCAGAGAGAACCGAAGAGGCTCCGCCCCAAAGTGCACACACTATATTTCTCCACGCATATATTTTAACAATCTCTCGACCTGCTCGATGGTCATGTTAGACTTAAGATTATTAGCCCACCAGGATATGACCCTGACATTACCTTTGACATAACCAAGGGAGGAGTCAACACGATCGAGAGAGAAGGAGTTGTTACTCCACTGCCCTCTGTTCTTGACCATAGGTATGCCGAAGATAGGACATACATCAGGTACAGTTATGTCAGAAGGTTTGATGGTACACTCAAGTCCTTTCTTGAGTGCCCTCTTCCTAGCCTGACGAAGGAGATACCTAGCAATATTTAGATCATCAGCTTTCTTCTGATGCTCCAGCCACTGCTTCCTCTTCTCAGGAGTAGCTCTCTTTCTCCAGGCTTCCTTGTTGCATTCAATACAGACTTTATTATTAGCCCAGTATTGGGATGCCTCTTTCATCTCTTGGCACCTGATGCACCTTATCAATGTGCTCATCATCATCCTCGAAGTCAAAGCACAAATCGAGAAGCTGGAAGAAATAATCCGTGCATCTCTCGTGCATAGGATACCCACTCCACTCGGGATGGAACTGAACTCCGAGGAAGTTGAAGTTATCATAGAAGAATGCCTCAGGATCATCCCAGTTATTGAATGATCCGTAGGACTTCATGAGTCTCTCACCCTCTTTGAAGAGGGACCTCTTAGCCACAGCAAGAGGCAGAGCTTCAGGAGTGAGACGACACATCTGGTGATGGGAGGACGACACCATGATAAGACCAGGGGACATCAGCCCACTCAGATCCTTAGCTGGGTGTCGTCCCTCATGATTGTCTACGTTCTGCCAGAGGCTCCCTCCGCATAGGACGTTACCGAGCTGTGCCCCACGACAGATCCCTATCTTAGGAAACTTAGGAGGCTTGCTCTTCCACAGAGCTATCTCCTTGTTATCCCTAAGAGAAGAGAAGTGAGTGGTCTGATGTGGACGCTCCCCGTAGAGGAAGGGAGAGACGTCAGCCCCTCCAGTAAAGCACAATAGATCGGAGTGCTCCGGGTTCAGGGCTATGGTCCAACCCTTAGCCAGAAACATATCCAGCGTGTCACTGCAGGGGGTACTGATGTATACTCTAGGCATCTGGGGCCCACTCATTGATCTTTTCTCGGAGGATTTCGACAGCGTTCTTCTTGTCAATAGTGCCGTTGTAGGCTAGCACTCCGGTGGCACTAACGAACTTCTTGAATACGGCCTCAAAATTTCCCGTATATTTTTGAGGAGCTTCCAAGAAGGAGAAGACCTTCGAGGGAACCGTACCCCACATGAGGTAGTGCTTCCTCTGACTGTCGTACACAGTCTGTCCCTTGCTCCAGGACAAGCCTACATAGTCAGGCTTACCGTCACGGAGCTTGGCGTAGTCAATGCCTACACGAGGCTCGAAGCCATGGTGATAGGCATTCAAAGGGATCGCCTGGAGATTTCCCGTGTCGAACATATAGAAATGCTCGCTGAGGAAGAAGGCCTGTGTCTGTGAGAAGCCGTTGTCTCTCCAGTACTTGTACGAGCGGAGCTTGCTCACCTGCTCCTGCGGAATACGACACTGAATCATGACACTCATGCACACCTGGAGAGGAGCATCCATGTCGTGGAGACCGAAGGCGATGGGCCTACCCTTGTCATCGTAGATACGTTCGAGGTTCTTCAAGGCCAACCGAAACGGACTATTCTCTCCGAGGAGATAGTTCCAGTAGTCAACAGCCGCATCATAGAACTCCTCGTCACGACACCAGAGGGATGCGTAGACCGAGGAGATGTTCTTTGCGTTGTTGATGTGCCGCATGTGTCCGCAGCATCCATTGCTAGGTCGCCAGCCATCAGGAGTTCCATCACCGTAGCGAATGAGGATGTCGATGGCTCCGGCCTTAGGACCGAAGTACTTAGGCCAACGATTAAAGTATTCGAGGGGAGTCTTGTTGTTCATGAACCTTGTCCAAATAAAAAGGGAGGCAGCCGAAGCCACCTCCCTTACCGAGGGAAACGAGGGAGAAACCCTCAGTATTACTTAAGGATAGGCGGGATGAGAGCCGCCTGCTTCTTCGCGACATGCTTCTTGTGGTTGTCGTCCAGGTAGGTCTTCAGACGCTCCCACCAAGAGGGACGATGAGTGCAGTCCATGGACTCATCCTTGCCCACGTAGATGACATACTCCTCCTTGGACTTCTTCTCCTTGACGAGGAAGTAAGAACCCTTCGGAGCACGACGAAGCTTCTGCTCCTTCGTGACATCCCTGATGATCTCGACCTCGGGACGATCGAGGAGAAGGACATCCTTCACCCGAAGGTCCTGGCCGAGACGCTTACGCGACTTCTTAGCCATTAGAATACTCCACTTTCTTTGATAAACTCTGCTGGTACTGTGCCGTTGTACTCGTACACATAGAAGTCATCGAGGAGTGTGTGCTCGATGTCGGACCCAGGGTCAGGGTACTCTGTGAAACAATCACTCAGTTGGATACGCTTGTAAAAGCTAGTCTCCGGATTGTGCTCTAGGTGCCCCTCAAGGGCATCAAGACGCCGTAGCGTCTCCTCAGTCACACGGTAGAGCTCGCCGTGGACATCACCTGTGCCCTCATTCTTATAATAAGGAAGGCCACAGACATACAGTCTACCGGGGATCACACCCCTCCCCACAAGATCACTGTCCTTGAGCAAACGATGGTTGCCAAAGCCAGCCTTAAGGGTTCCATAGACGAACACAAGATGACTTATGATCTTTCCTCCTTTTTCTTGGCCACACGAGCCTTGGGTTTACGAGTACGGACAAAGATCGTAATCTTTCGTCCGCTATTGGGGTTAGTAAGAGGATCAACAACCTCTCGATAACCGAAGCCGATGAGGATCGGTCTCCATATCCGGCACTGACCCGCATTGAGAGAGCACATCATGAAGGCGGCCTTCTCAGTGGAGTATTCACGGTCTACCAACTCATAGATCCGTTTGTCTGCATTCCAGACACGACTCTTTTTGACGAACTCGTTCTCATGCCCGTCGAGGTCAGTCAGATCTTTGATGATGTCTTGCCTGGAGTTCTTGTCGTTACGGAAGCCCGTCACTAGGAGGATACCGCAGGAAAGGCCGTAGTCTTTCTGTGCTTTGAGAATGCGCATCATTTCACCCAGAATGCTAGGAAGAGAAAGAGAATACCCGCGAATGCCAGGATATTCGAGGCATCAACTGCTGACAGGCCCGCCATTGGGTACAACCCTTGCTGGTTTAGAGACAAACTCGTAGCAACGGACATAGGAGTGCCCCTTATACTGTCCATTCTCATCGAGTGTCGGGGTCACACTGAAGAGGACGGAACCAGTCACCTCCTCGGGAATAAGTTGGTTCTGCCTATCCAAATCAGTCAACCAAGCATGGTGGACCGGTTCAAAGTTGTACGCAGCAACCAAGGTAAGCGCCTTCATATCGTCCCCCTATGATAATACATAAAGAGACGGCCAGCCTACGGGTTGAAGCCGTAAGCCAGCCGTCTACTTCCCGGACTAGCACTCTGAATGTACTCACGCCTGTAGAGACGGTAGACCGCCGTTCTACATCCTTTCCACTCCACCTACTCTGTTCTCGGGTGGACTCTAACCACCACGCAGATCTAGGGCTGTGCTAGTTAATCCTATACCACCACAGCGCTAACTCTCTTCGCCAATCATGTAAGGATCAGCTAGCTCTATACAGATTTCATTCTGTTGTGTACTTACCTAATGAGGGCTTTCCATCTAATCGAGCAGGAGTGATATACGAGCATGACTGTTTAGGAACAGCTCATATATTGTTCACACTACACTAGTCTAGGTTGCTGTATCAAAATGGAGTGGCCTACCAGCTTCCAGGCTGGTTACGAGTCGAACGTACCGGCGGCACCACACATCGTCTCATATGATACTAGCGCTCTACTTCCTTGGAAGCTATGCCCAATCCTCAAGAGGTGTTTCACCCTGCATAGGGAACTCTGCTGTTGGACTTCATACTGGGGGTCTCGAACCCACTCCAAGTATCATAGAGTAGTCACTCTGATACGATAAGATTTCTACCCTCCTACCCAATATCCTCGCTATAACGACCAGGCCGCACAGCTCAGCGATTTTCTGGTATAGTTGAGTTTACGATGAAGAGAGGAAGCTATCGTATGCACTACCTCTCTGGCAAAGGAGGCACTCCCACATACGCTCACGTGGGGACCTCAACCGACGCCGGTTGCTAGCCCGGCTACCATAAAGGAGGACGTTCGCTGTACCTGTCTCTGTCTGCCACACAGATCATACAGACTACTTACCCCGGCTGTCTCGTTCTACCTACCCTGTGCGACACAGGTTCAGCCCCTTGTCGGTAATTCTTTAGCCTCCTATAAATCGAGCAGAAATTCTAGCTCTCCACAAAGGTATGGGTCGGAGGTACTTTACATAGTTCTGGAGCAGAACAAGAACGCTTTCATTCGCAGGTATCCCCCCATACAAAGTTCCAGATAGTGTAGCTGGATGAAGCCGAAAGCTCCCAGCTAGGTGGCCAGTGAGGCCAATGGGAGATGTGCACCCAGCCAGTGAGGCCACGATAGGCGGTGGCGATGTAGAGCTTACCCATGCTATCCACAGTGAACTTCTCCTTTGACGTACCGTTCATACATACCATCCTCACTGCCGAGGCCGTATCTCCGAATGAAGTTATCGTAGGTGTGTTCGATAGGCTCCTCGGGAGGCTTAGAATAGAACGACAGCTCAGCCTGTCCATTCTCATGGATACGGATGTACGATCCATCCTGCTGCTGTATCCAGCCAGTGTCAGGAGTGAATTTGCTATGTGTCGAGATAGCATCCAACCTATTCTTCTTCTTCGGCTTGTACTTCTCGTAGATGGGGGAGATGATGTCGTTCGGATTGGTGCCTGTGGCCATCAGCTTGTATCCGGCAGCCTTACCGAGTGCGAAGGAGAATGCAGTATCCTTCTTCTTGCACTCAAGGTGAACGGCAGCCGCAAGGATGCTGCGGGGCTGTAGTGTGTACTTAGGTCGAGGAAGAGCCGCTCCCTTGATAGGACGACCAAAGTCGATATAATCCGACCTAAGTTGCTTTGCTCGTTCCCTGGAAAGATCGGGGAGTGCGATCACATCAGGGTTGAGAATTTGGTAGGTGTCGCCCACCTTAACCATGTCAATGACAGTATTGCGGATCATATTAGTCCCCATAATTAAGGCGATAAGAAATGTCGTGCGCTCGCATACCTGGCTAGCAGACAATAACTGAACGCGAGGAGAAGGACCCCCTCCAGGGGTTTATCTCGAAGCGGGTTATTTCTGAATACCACTATATACGATGCGAGATACGGAACGCTCCAGACAAGCGTTTGAACCGTGGTCATAGCTACTTCTGGCGAAGCTACACGGCGACGTATCTCTACGCACGACACCTCTCAGACGTGATCAGGCGGCAAGAGCGAGAGGCATCCTCGGACATCCGTCCTTCATGACCTTTCGATTGATCGGCCACTCGGCAGGGATCATCTTATGAACACCCGTCGTCTTGTTTGTCATGATCCACGGAGCATAGGGGGCGACATTTGCGCCCTCATGCTCAGCGAGCCGGTACATCCGCCTGTTGAAGTCAAGCAGGTTGTCGAAGTGCATCCGCACCCCTGGCCTGCTGACTTCGATGGCTTCCCTCTGCCTAGCCAATAGGCGAGACTTCGGAGAGCCACGAGAAAGCGCGAGGTCAGCACCATTCAGGGTAATCCCCATCAGGTGATACTTGCGCTTCATCACATCTCGCTCAGCATCGAAGCTGAACGAGAGGATTCCGATAGTGCGAAAAAGGGTATCCCAGTCATTGAGTGCCGAGATAGCCCTGAAGATTTTATCCATTCACAAACCCTCGTTTGTTGATCCGATCTTACAAATGCTCTAGCAGGTGGGCGGCTTGTCGCACCGCCCTTGAGTCCCCCTAGGAGGACAGCGCCCCGCTGTTAAATGGGTCAGCAGTAGTTTACCCATACCCCCGCAAACCAATTCGCCGGACGGAGGTATTCTGTTCACCTACTCCATATCATGGTGATGCATCTCATGACGCACAGTCTCGACCTGTTCACGAGTAACAGCCGGACCGAAGATCATGATAGCAAGTTCAAGAAGCTGTGCCATTTAATCCTCCAACTCCCACGCTGCTGCTATTTGAAGGAGGCATACTGCTGCCACAATGTCTCCCACAGCCTCTGCCTGAAGAGCCTGCTTAAGGTAGTCCTCAGCACGTTCCCTTGAAGTGAGCATCGTATCCTCCAGTAGAGTTCGGCGAAGCGGCCCACCTACAGCGATGTCTATGGTAATGATCCTCCAATCTTGAGGGATGTGGAGACTGCATACTACTCGCTGTAGGTGGGAAGGTGTACTCCTCGACGTCTTGCGTACTGGCGACGAGTGCACAACTGACTATCGTCCTGGTGGACAGCAGATCAGTCAAGGAGTATCGTGAATGAGCACCCGGCGCTCTTACTCACGCCTGCTCACAACCACTTTCATCTGCGTAAGAACAGCCTAGGTGGTGGTGCTCAAATGGTCCCCCTACGTGCTCCAGACCCATGAATCACGTAGGGGCATACGCTTGGGGTGCGTATGTGTCTGTTAGCAACCCGCTCGGGTTGAGCAATCGCGTTCATGTCCGCTGGACGGCCCGAAAACCGTCACCTTGATCGTAGCCAAGGTAATGCAGACGACAAACAGGATAAGATAAACGATGAACCCTTCAAGGTAGTACCGCATTCTTTTTCCTCTCGTATCTCTCTCTAAGACGTAGGTCATACGTCTCACGATTGTTGATCTGCCATTTGATTTGGCGAATGTAGTTGGGGTTCCTCCCCAGGGTCTCAGCCATCCATTGAATGCTATATCCGCATTCCATCCACCGACGGACCTTATTATGGATCTC
>JRYH01000166.1_pt1 | contig 22749 bp, 23 predicted proteins | sample 235351 | NCBI WGS metagenome assembly JRYH01 (sample SAMN03074221, study PRJNA261480) | activated sludge metagenome | biome: Wastewater Treatment Plant; feature: Wastewater; material: Activated sludge; isolation source: activated biomass of a wastewater treatment plant treating wastewater... ...
CTACCGTCTAGGGGAGCTTACGCTCCGACTATCAGCAGCCCAGCGACGGTAGCGAAGACCAACGACCAGTTGCGATCGGTGTAGCTCAGAATACCTCCGATTAGGATTCCCTGAAAGCCCGCTCCGAGGTAATTGAAGAAGTTGAGCGTGCCGACAGCCGTGCCCGGAAGCGTGCGTCCCCCGAAGTCGATCGCCAGGGTCCACATAGTGCCGAGGACGCCCAGCACGAAGAAGCCAGCGAAGAAGATCAAGACCATGGCCCAGCCGATCCCCATCTGCTTTATCGGGACAAGAGCAATGATTCCAAGAACGGTGACTGCTCCAGCAATGTAGGCAAGGATCATTGGATACCGCTTGGCTTGGAAGATGTTGTCAGAGATCCATCCCGCCACCAGTGGTCCCAGGAGCATGCCAACCGGCAAGGCGACCGTCATGATCGGTATGTCCTTGATCTTGATGCCTGCGGTCTCGGCGAAGAAGAGCGGAACCCAAGTGAGCAGTCCGAAGCGGGCGATGTACACCGTGAATGAAGAGAGACAGGCCAGGACAAAGCGCCAGTTCTTTAGGAGCGTCAACCAAGCTCTGACACCCTTTATGTCTTCCGCGCTCAAGGCTTCAGCTTGTGCCGAGTCACTGTCGTCCTTTTCCTCGACATAGGCTGGGAAGCCTGCCTGCTGTGGCGTGTCTCGCACCAGGAGGAACAGCAAGAGCGTAGAGGGCAACACGAACACGAGGAGTGGCCAGATGAAGGCTTCGCGCCAGCCGAAGTGAGCCGCCGTATAGCCGACGATGAGCCAGGCAATGACCGTCGAGGAGCTAAACGAAGTGACAAACACGCCGTTCGCAAAGCCTCGCCTGGCTCGCGGGAACCATTGCGCGATGAGTCGCGTGGTCGGTGCAGATGCGAGACCCTGAGCCAGTCCGTTGAGTCCCATGAATCCGACGAAGCCAGTGATGGCGGTTTGGATTCCCAAGAAAATGTTGAAGATTGTCGTTCCGATACCTCCGAAGAGCTGCAGACGGCGTGACCCCATGATGTCACTTGCTCGACCGGCACCGAATGTTGATATCGCGTAGGTCCAGAATAGCGTTGCCTCTACCAAGCCGATCTGCAGTGGAGAGATCTTCAGCTCTTGAGTAATCCAAGGCAGACAGATGCCCCAATTGAGTCGGCCGAGGTAGTAGAAGCTGTACCAGACCGCGACCGGAATGAGGATTCTCCAAAGCCGAAACCTCGCAAAGGCTTCTTGTTGAGCAGGTGGCATACCAGCTCGCTCAAGCTCAGGATACCGAGACGGTGGACGGGCGTGAACGCTCCTGTCCGTCAATAAATGGGACATGACATGATCCTTCAATAGCATGTAATGCCGCACTGACGGCGGCAACCGGACCCAGGGCAGTTGCGCTAGGTGTATTGAGTAGTCAACACTTCGGCAAACTCCGTAGCCAAGCCGGTTGGCGGAGAGTCAGCAGGCATCACGATCTGGAGCTCCTTGACGATGGGGCAATCAGCCACGGGCAGGGCGTGAAGGGTCCCCGCCGCAACTTCGTCTGTCACCGACGCGGCGAGTACCACGGATATGCCCAAGCCAGCCCTCACCGCGGATTTCACCCCCTCGGTACTGGCCATCGAATACGAGACCTTTAGCTCCTTCTCTGCAGCGCCGAATAGGCTGCGTAGCAACCGACCAGTCCCCGTGCCAGGTTCTCCGCCGATCATTGGTGTGGCTAGCAGTTCTTCGCGCGTGACGGAAGTCCTTCGAGCCCACGCATGGTCTAAGGAAGTGATAACAACCAGCTCTTCACGACGCCACGTTTGGGCAGTAAATCCGGCCCGTCCATCCCACCACTCCATGACGGCCAGATCAATTTCACCGGCGCTGAGTGCGCGGGCTATGTCTGGGTTGCTGGCGATAGTTACGTCGACTCCAGCCTCTCGGTGTCCTGCATCTAGGAAGCGCCTAACGAATGGCGGCAGGAGATACGTGCCAACGTTGCCGCTCGCTCCGATTGACACGCGAGCCCTGCGCATGGACTCTTCTGTCGTTGCGGCCAAGCGCGTCAGCGCCTTCGCATTTCGCAGAAGTTTGGCCCCTGCTGCGGTAGGCTCGCATCGCACGCGATTGCGATTGACTAAGGCAACGCCGAAGTGACTCTCTAGATTGCGCAGACTCTGTGAAACAGTTGGCTGCGAGACGCCGAGTCTCTCTGCAGCAGCCTGGAAGGTGCCTGTCTCCACTACGGCAACGTAGGCTGCGAGTTGGCTAAGGCTAAGCATTGGAGCCAGCCTTGGCGAAGGGGGTGACCTTGTCGGCGTTCAACGCTCCTTGAGGAGTCTTGCCATCTAGGAATGTGATGACGTTTTCTACCGCCTGCATCGCCATCTCTTCACGCACTCGGGTGACAGCCGACCCGATATGAGGAGTAAGCAACGTTCGAGTCCAATCTTCAACCAGACTCGGGTGAATTTCTTTCGGTCGATCCGAGATTGCCCAGTCTTCGAACTCGAATACATCTGCGGTGTAGAAACCGAGCTGGCCGGAGGCGAGTGCGTCGGCAACCGCTGCTTCGTCGACAAGCGAGCCTCGAGCAAAGTTCAAGAGAATTGAACCGCGCTTCATCATGGTCAATCGCTCTTTGTTGATGATGTGGCGTGTTTGCGGGTTCAACGCCACGGCGACGATTACGAAATCGCTCTCGCGAAGTAGCTCGTCCAACGAGGCGCGTGTGACGCGCAAGCGTTCTTCTACTTCTCGCGACTTCGGCGTTTTGTCCGAGTACTTCACAACACATCCAAAGGGAGTGAGTCGCTCGGCAATCGCCATACCAACTGCGCCCAGACCGAGAATGCCGACCGTGCTGCCTTCCAGCCCTGTCCCGTAGAAGCGGGGTCGCCATCCCTTGAACTCTCCGCGTCGGATGTAGCTATCGCCAGCAAGGACATTGCGTCCGGCCGCAATCATCAGTCCAATCGCCAACTCAGCGCCAGGGACAGTGAGAAGGTCGGGAAGGATGGAGACCAAGACGCCATGTCTGCTACATGCATCAATGTCGAAGTTGTCGTATCCCTTCAGGCAGCAGGAGACCATCTTGAGCTTCTTGGCGCGCGACAAGATTGACTCGTCAATCATGTCGGGCATGAAAGTGATGACAGCGTCAGATCGCTCCAAGTTCTTGATGAGCTGTTGGCTTGGCCAGGGCTCTCGATCGCTGTTTGCGATGACCTCGCAACGAGTAGAGAGGCGGTTTAGGGCGGCTTGGTGCACCCAGTTCGTAACGGTGACAACGGGCTTCAAGGGATCTCCTCGCTAGTTGAGACGCGGATCAACGCCAAGGTCGGCGCCATGATGACAATAGTGTAGAGCTATACAACAAGACTTAAATAGGTAAATACCTTACACCCGGAGCGGTGCATCGGCGCGAGCTCAGTGGATCAGGGAAGGGCTGGTAGTCCTCGGTCCGCACCTGGCGCAAGCGTGGGGGATTCCCCAGGAGGCATTGGCGACGACCTCGGCAAGCGGCGAGGTGGTCAGCATCCACATCGACAACTGCCAGTACTACCCCGCGGCATTGCTGAGCATCGATCGCTTGACCGCAGGCGCAATCTGCCGCGCTCTCCGGAACCTCCACGACACCGAGAGGGTGATGTTCTGGCTGCGCGATCACGGGGCCCTTGGAGGCAGGAACGTGGCTTTGGCATTGAAGGCTGGAACACCGACGGCCAGGGTGAACGCACTGGCGGAAGCTTGGGCACGCGAGCGGACGTACGCCAGGACCTTAGATGACGAGGATGTGGTCGAAAGTCGCGAACGCCGTTCGTGACTGCGACTGTGCTTTGCGGCTTGGCGCCGAATGGTCGCCAGAGTTGGACGCCTGGCCCGCCTCCTCCGACGACACCAGTGCACGGGCATCGCCAGCCTCGGCGGCCTCAGCGAACCTAGGCTCAGTCCATGAAAGGAAGCGGCGCCGGCCCCTTCCCTGGCGGGATGGGAGCACGGCGCCGTGATTGGGCAGTGAACTGCTTCAGCCGGCCACCAGCGTCATGGGTTGCCCATTGGCGGTGTGGCGCACGATGCGGTTTCCCGCGCGCCGCAGGCCGTCGGCTTCGACTTCGTCGAGCAACTGCGTCGGCAGCTGAAGGCCGAGATCGGCGACCTTGACGCGCAAGGTCGCGATGTCGGTCCAGTCCAGCAGGGGCTCCTGCAGGCTGGTGTAGAGCATGTCGTTGCGCTCGTCGATGACCTGGAGAAAGTAGTCCCCCAGGCGTCGATCGAAGCCGGCCACGATCTCGACGGGGTGTCCGTCGAGCGTCGCCGTCGCGAGGTGCTGGCTCATGGTCCCGGCTCCGCGCTGTCGAACACGGGCAGCCCGTCGATGACCGCCGCCTCGCGATCGAACATCAGCCAGGCCACGCCGGCGGATTCGGCCACCTCGAACAGCATGGCCAGATCGGGTTCCGACGGCACCCGGTACTTCGGTGCCCCGACATAGACGAACCCGCCGCAGTCGGTCGGGTAGGCGTTCACGGACAGATCGTCATCGGCGAGCTTGTTGCGCGTCGCCGAACTCAGATGCTTCAGGGACAGGCTGGCCAGCATCTCGGCCTGCTGTCGCAGGCCGGTGGCGGGCAGGGTATGCATCGTGGCTTCCTCCTCGGGATGAACTGGGAGAAGTGGGGGGCTCGGTCACCCGCCTTGCGGTCGTGGGCGCTTGGGTGGAGCGCTTCGATCGTCCGGCTCGGGCGAACGTCATGCCGCAGTCGCGGCAGCGGAACCAGTGCAGGCGACCGAGCGCGCCCAGAGGCACGCCGTGGCCGGCACAGCAGGGGCAGGTCGGGGGTCTTCTCTCCGACATGGGCATCCTTGGTTGGGGTGGGATCGGCGGGAGGGGCACCGCCTCGGCGGCGCCCTTCTCGCAACTGGGTCGTGCAGGGCGTGACTGCCGCACATGGCGTCAGAGCAGTCCGCGCTCCGCGAAGCTGACGCACTGGTCGCCGGCGACGACGAAGTGGTCGATCAGGCGGATGTCCACTAGCGCCAGCGCCGACTTCAGCGTCTGCGTCAGGAACTCGTCCGCGCGGCTCGGCTCGGCCTGGCCGCTCGGGTGGTTGTGGGCCACCGCGATCGCGGCGGCGTTGCGGGCCAGGGCGCTCTTGACCAGTTCCCGCGGGTACACCGAGGTCTGGGTGAGCGTGCCCCGGAACACCTCCTCGTGGGTGATCAGCCGGTGGTTGGCATCCAGGTACAGCGCGAGGAAGACCTCGTGCTGCAGGCCGGCGCAGCGCAGCCGCAGCCAGTCGCGCAGGACCTGCGGCGAGGACATCACCGGCCCCTGCGCCATCCGGTCGCGCAGCTCGCGCATCAGCAGCTCGCGGGCGACACCGAGGCGGCGCGTCAGGAGCTGCTGCGTGGCCGGGTCCTCGTGGGGCGTCTCCCGGTCGCTGACGCGCAGCGCTGCCGGCGTGGGGCCTGGCAATGGGTGGGCCCGCAGGCCCAGCATCTCTGCCACCAGGTCCTCCCGCGACGCATGGGCGGCATCGGGCAGGTCCGGCAGATCTTGATGACCCTGGAAAGGGTGGAAGTTCATGGCGTTCTCCTCTCGTGGCGAAAAGGAAGACGGGAACGCCGTTCCCGGTGGGGACTGGTGTCCCCGCAAGGGAAGGATGTGCAGACACACGACGGAACGTGGCCGGCACGGTGGCTCAGATGATCATCCGAGGCAGGTAACGACTGCGACGCCGCTGCCGCCGGTTCGGTCGGCATCGGAAACACTCCTGTCGGGAGTGGGTGTTAGCCAGTCAAGTCTGCGCCATCGGCGCCGTGGATTCAACCGGGGTGATGCCAGCAACCGCGCCTGTGCCGCGCTTGCCCGCGCAAAGGGCGCCAGGGTCCGTGCCTTGGTCGGGCATCGGTGCGCGGGGAGGTGACACGGTTCGCATGACCGCACTGCGCGTGGCCGCGCCGTTGTGGCTGGGCCACGGCCTACCCGGATGTCTTGGCGGGCAGACCGCAAAAGTGACACCGCAAAGGCACTCGGCTGTCACTGCAGAAATTTCTTCGCTGCGGGCAGCAGCGGATGTGCACAGACCTGCGCAGGCACGCGAAGATGCGTGGCTTCCCGACAAGGCCGAACCGACATGCTGCGATCCGGAAACCAGCTTCGACTGACCCGACCCGAACGGGCGCGGCTGGCCCGCATCACCGCCATCGAGCCGGGGTCCATCCGAAGCGTCGCGGACCTGCAGGCCTACATCCGCCGATGCAAGGCCCACTACTGGGGCCACTCCGATGACACCCGCTTCCTGCACTGGCTGATCGAGCGTGAGGTGCAGTCCCTGACCGGACGCTGAGCGCCCGTCGCCCTATTCGCAGTTGCGGAAACAGGAACGCCCCCGGTGCTGGACCGGGGGCGTGCTGGGTGACGGCCTAGCGTGGATCTGGATCGTGCCGTCTGAAGGCCTCGAACGTTCGACCGAGTGGTTCAGCGGAACACGCGCGGCTCGACGCTCGCCCCGCGCATGAACGCGAGGTACGCACCGGCCTTGCCGATGTCGGCGAAGGTCGCCACGGGCTGCTCGTGCAGCACCACGGCCCAAGGACGGTCATCGTCATCACTGGCGCGGATGCGCAGTTCCGGTGGCTGCCAGCGCGGGTGGCGGTAAAGGGACAGGCCGGTGTCCCAGTCCATCAGTGCCAGCACGTGCGCACAGAGGATGGCCGTGCCGGCTGCCTCGCCCGGCTCGACGAGCAGCGGCACCTTCAGCAGGCCGGTCGAGCGGCCGACCGTGCCGACCACGTCGAACTCGTCGAGCCAGCTCGCGCCGGTGCCGGTGTCGCCCAGCACCAGCCGCACCTTGCGGCCGTCCCGGCGGCAGGTCTCCAGCACCCTCGCCAGGCGAGGGTCCGTGCCGGGATCGAAGTAGGTGCGGTGGCCCAGGGCGGACTCGCCCCAGGCACGCACCGCAGCGAGGTACTTCTCGTAGCCGGTGAGGCTGGCCGCGTCGTCGGCGGTCGGCATCAGGTCGGGACGATCGAGGCGCTGCGCGATCTGCCGGGCATGGTCGCGGGCGTTGTCGAAGCCGAAGCAGGTCAGGCCACCTTCGGTGGCGATCACATACAGGCGTTGCTCGGGATTCAGGGTGATGTCTCGCATGGGGAACTCTCGAAGTTGGGAGGGCGGACACCGGCCCTGGCGGGCGGGCCCGCGGGCGGTTGGATGGGGTGCCGGTCGCGCCAGGCCGTTGGACGTCAGTCCATGGCCGAGGCACGTCAGCGATCGAACCCGGTGCAGCCGATGGGGCTGCGCCGGGGCTCGGTCTTCGGATCAGCGCCGGCTGATCTGGACGGCGGGTGCGGGGCCGTCGACGGGAGGTTCCGGGGCACGCTCGGAGCCGCCTTCGGAGCCACTGACCGGCGACGCCGGGGACATGCCGGCCTGGTGCTGGAAGCGGGCGTGCGCGTCGGCGAACTCGGCATCGCCCAGCAGCTGACGAACCTGTGCGGTGGCCGGTTCGGTCCTGCCGTCGGCGTCACTGGCCGCGGCTGGGCGCGCGCCCCGCTTCGATGTTGCCGGCGAGGCCGGCGGTGCGGCGGCAATGGCCTCGTCCAGGACGTCCGCAGTGCGGTGGTATGCCTTCTGTGTGACGCCGCCGACGAAGGCTGCGGGTCGCTGCAGCGTCCACTGGACCAGCAGGCGCAGCCACTGCCCGATGCGCTTGTCGCGGGCCTGGCGCGCCTTGTGGACGCGCAGCGACTGCTTGCAGGACAGGTACAGCGCCAGGTGGCGACGCTTCATCTCGGCGTCGCCGTCGAGCTGCGCCATCACCTCGGCGGCGAGGGCGACGTCACGGCCGACGCGTCTGTAGAAGCCGACCCAGGCGCGCTGCTCCTCGATGTCGATGGTGCTGCGGCGCGGTGACGGGCTCTGGAAGGATCTGTCTGGGAAAGCATGACTCATGGGGTTCTCCAAGAAGGCGAGGGAACCCCGACCCCGACGGGAGACGGTGACTCCCGGAGGGTGGATGGCGAGGGCGGTTGAAAGCCGAGGGAAACGGGGTGTCGGGTGATGGCGTCCCGATGCCATCGCTGGCGGTCGGTTCACCATCCCCGAGACCCGAGGACCCGATCGGCACGAGTTCGACCCGACGGCGGTGCCGCGACGGACGACTCGATGCCCGCGACCATCAGGTCGTGAGCACGCGAGCGGCGCCTCGGCGCAGGCCCTCGGCAATGCCGATCCAGCGGTCGGCGATCCGGTCCAGGTAGACCAGGTCGTCGGCCGCGATCTCGCCCGAGGCGCGGAGCCGGGCGATGACTTCCTTGACCAGGAGGGGATCCTCCCGGGCCAGCACGATGGCCGTCGAGGCGATGCGCCTGCGGTAGGTGTCGACCGTCATGGTCAGCACACCGTCGTGCTGCGCTCGGACGCCAGAGGGTCCGCGGCCTCGCACACCATGTGGATGGACGCATGGGGCGTGCAGGGCCGGGGCCGGAGCAGCGCCGGAAGGGTGACAGGCCGCCGGGCGGGCACACGGGCAAGCCCGGTACCACCCAGCAGTGCACACACCGGCGCATTCCTCGGTGGAAGGGCGCGGTTCCAGGGAACGGGACTCATGGGGGTTCTCCTTCAGGGGTGAAGGGGAACGCCCATCCCTGGCGGGGAACTGGGGTTCCCCGTCTGGGATGCCCTGCCGGGAAGGCAAGGCGCTTCGTCGCGCACAGGTGCGTGCGCGAGCTGCGGAGGTCCGCGTCCGAGAGGACGGGGCCAGGGCAGATGCGTGCGTCAGGCCAGGCTTCTGATCGAGATCAGGCCGGGCTGGTGAGCGCAGGGCGCGTCACGACGCGGAGGTCGTGGTCGGCGCATGCGAGGAGGGGCCACGACACGGGGTCATGGCCGGCTCCTGGTTTCGGATCCGGAAGGATCGGAGTCGGTCCGGCACACGGAGGTGCCGGGCAGGACACGAGGCAGGTAACGACTGCGACGCCAGCTGGGCTGGACTTCAGGGCGACCGGAGCCACCGATGAAGGCTGAGCAGACGCGATGTCCGCAGGAAGCCGGGTCAGTATGGGACGGGGTCCCTCGGACGGCAACGGATCCGAGGTCTCATCGTGGCAATGCCCGTTCAAGCGACCGGCTCGGCAGACGCTTGGGCGGGAAATCGATTCCGACTCCTCCGCGTCGCTGGCCCGCAACGCTGCGCTGCCCGGTTGCAGGGCGTGCGGGCCGGCTGACGGTTCGTATAGTGGGCGGATCAACATCTCCTGCAGACCGGTTCCGCCCTGTCCATGACCATCGAGCGCTATGCCTTCCATGACTGCGAAGCCACCACGGCGGCAGGGGTGCCGCTGCGCATTCCTGCTGGCGTTCACCACGTCGAGCGGCGATCGCTGGTGTTCCGCCTGCGTCTGGGTGGCCGCGAACTCGATCTGACCCTGGCCGAGTGGGAACGCCTGCTGCACGCGGGTTGTGTCGAGCCGATCTCCGTCGTGGTCGCGGATCCGCAGGGGACCGGCGATCTCCATCCTCGCTGAAGCGCGCACCGTGGCGAAGGCAGAGTGGAACGTCCGGGCCGGGAACTCAGATCGCCAGATCCCTGCGACCCCGGGACCCGTGCCGCTCAAGTGGGCCAGCGACGCGGCAACGGGTGCTCCCCGGTACATCCATGACCCGGACATCGTCTCGCAGGCCGCGAGTGCCATATGTCCCGGCTGTGGCAGCAAGTTGTGGACGGTCCTGGCGGGTGAGCCGCAGCGCGTTCGACCGACGGCGCATTTCCGCCACGTGGCCGGCACGCCGCGAACTGCGTGCGTCGTCGTCGCAGCCCGTCTTGCCGCCTCGCACCATCTGGCGTCGCTGGGCTACATCGACCTGCCGCGACGGCGGGTGACCGCCGTCTCGAAGGGTTTCAGCGGTGAGGGTTACGAGGGATGGGTGGATGAGCCGGGGCAGCGTGTTCGGATCAGTGATGTTCGGATGGTCGATCCGGCCGCGGCGGAGCTGACGCTGGACGATGGCAGGACCATCCTGGTGGACCTGACCGGCGAGCGCGTCGAAGGCGAGGCAGGCCGCGCGGTCATCACGATCAATCTGTCGGACCCGGCGCTGGCGGAGATGGACGTGGACGAGCTGCGAGCGCGACTTCGGCTGCTGCCTCCCGCGAGTTGGTGCTCCCACTGGCGTGATCGCGAGTTGACGTCGCAGGCGCGGGTCCGGGCCGCGGACGAGGCGCGCCAGTCGCTCGACGCCTGGACCGACGAGGACGAGGCGCTGTTCCAGGCGCAACTGCCGCCGGGCATGGACCCGGACGCGACCGCGACGATGCGTCGCGAGACCTTGCTGCACCGAACCGTCAAGTCGATCCTCGAAGACGCGAGGCGCATCCGAGCACCGGGCCTGCATGTCGCCGTGCAGCGTGACGCACCTGATGGGTACGGCAACGGCTGGGATGACCATCGTGTCGAGATCCTGTGGTGGAGCGCGCCCGCCGAACTGAGGTTCGAGGCCGTGGAACTGGAGAGGCGCCTCGGCCGCATCCTGCCGGATGTTGTCGGGCGTCTGGCGGAGCCTCGGCCGCGCATCCTCGGCGGCATCGCCACCCGGGTTCAACGGGGCGATGACGAAGAAGAGGACGAGCAGCACGATGAGTTCCCGGCGCACTGGTCGGAGACGGTGCTGATCGAAGTGGCGGTCACGCACAAGGTGGATGAGGAGAAGCTGCGGAAGGTCCGGCACCTCGATCTGCCGACGCTCGAGATCGATCTCGGTTCGATGGGCGGACGCATGACGCTGGACGGTCTGCGCAAGCTGGTCGTGGATGGATTGGACGGGAAGCAGTGGCTGCACCACCCTGAGCTGAGAACCCGCCGCGCCGTGCTGCGCTACAAGCTCCGTGAACATGCCGAGGTACTGGCCTACCAGGCCTACATTCGGGCACACCGTCGTGAGCGGTTGCTCGAAACGCCCTCATCACAGTGGGCGCAGCGGTACCTGCTGGCACTCAGGGCGTTCTGCGACGCCAACATCAGGATCGAGCGGCTTCGAAAGACGGAAGGACCGCGATACCTCGAACATTTGGACGAGGACAGCGAGGAGTGGGCGGAGGTCGCCCTGGCCGCAGAGGCCCTGGAAGCTCACGGGTTCCATGGCGGTGCCGAGCACGTGTTCGCCCGCACGATCGTGCCGCGCATCCTGTCGATCCAGCTGAACACAGGGGTCGGCTATGCCGTGTCGAGCGCGATCCAGGTGGTGAACGCGATCATGAACACCCGCAGCGACAACAGCACGCAGTGGCTGTCGCTCTACCTCATTGCCGCCAAGTCCTTCGATGTCGAGCGGCACTTCAGGCCCGAGCAGGTTCGACGTTTCCGCGAGTGGCGGGCGGAGGTCGTTCGGCAGATCGAGGCAGGGACACACGAGTATCTGCGGCCGGCCCGATTCGATGGCATCCTGTCCTTGCTGTTTCCGGCGATGGCGAGGGGCATTGCTCATGGGAAAGGGCGAGCGGACTGAGATCCTGCAAGCGGTGCGCTGTCTGCAACGGGCTGTTCCGTCGCCTTGGCACAATCGATCCATGCCCAACATTGCATCCGTCCTGAAGGCCGAGATCGTTCGTCTGGCTCGCAAGGAACTGCGCAGCGAGGTCGATTCGATCAGGAAGGCGCTCGCGGCTTCGCGCGCGGAAAGCGCCGCGTTGAAGCGCAGGGTCGGCGAACTGGAGCGGTCCGTGCGGCAGTCCGCGCGCGCCGCCCCCGCTCGGCCGCCATCGCCACCTGCGGTCGAGGAAGCGGACGGCGCCGACAAGTTCCGGTTCCGCGCCTCCGGCATGGCCAGCAATCGCAAGCGCCTGGGCTTGTCGGCTGCGGATTTCGGGCTGCTGGTCGGCGCATCGGGACAGAGCGTGTACGCCTGGGAACAGGGCAGGGCACGCCCCAGGGGCAAGAACCTCGCGGCTATCGCTGCCTTGCGCGGCATCGGCAAACGCGAGGTGGTGGAGCGGTTGGCAGCCCTGAAGTCGGGCGGGAAGTCGTAGGCGAGCTGACGCGCGGTCAGGCGTCCTGGCCGGCACATTGGCGAGAGCGCCTCGCCACCCCTTGAAGCGCACGGCCTCGATGGGATCCTGACTGCATGGTGGGCCGCCGGCCTGCCATGCAACCGATCAGGAGTCCCTCATGAAATTCTCCAAAGCCGAGGTCGACGCCATCATCGAGGCGTCCCCTCGCACCTTCGTTCCCTTCAACAAGCTGGTGCTGTCCGAGGACCACCAGGCCCGCAGTGCCACGACGCCCGCGATGTCGCTGCCGGAACTGGCCGCGTCGATCAAGGACAGCGGCGTGCTGCAGAACCTCGTCGTCGTCCAGGCGGCGCGCGGGCGCTACGAGGTCTGCGCCGGCGGGCGGCGGCTCGCCGCGCTCACGCTGCTCGTGCAGCAGGGCGACATCGCCGACAACTACCCCGTGCCGGTGCTTGTCGTGCCGGCCGACAAGGCGCTCATCGCGAGCCTTGCGGAGAACTGCTTCCACGTGCCGATGCACCCGGCCGACGAGTTCGCCGCCTTCGCCAGACTGCTCGCGCAGGGCAAGTCCGTCGAGGACGTGGCCGCAGCCTTCGGCGTGACGCCGCTCATCGTCAAGCGGCGCATGAAGCTCGCCACCGTCTCGCCCCGGCTGATGGCCCTGTACCGCGAAGGCGGAATCGGCCTGGACTGCCTCATGGTGCTGGCCTCGGTCGACGATCACCAGCGCCAGGAGCAGGCCTGGGCTGGTCTGCCGAGCTGGAACCAGCGCCCGGAGCATCTGCGGCAGTTGCTGACCCGGGGCGAGATCGAATCGGACGCCGACCCGCTGGCCCGCTACGTCACCGTCAAGGCCTACGAGAAGGCCGGCGGACCCTTGCGTCGCGACCTGTTCAGCGACGACGACCGCAAGGCCTACCTGCTGGACCCGGCCCTGCTGGAGCGCCTCGCCGCCGACAAGCTGGGCAAGCGCGCGAAGCAACTGCTGGCGGAGGGCTGGAAGTGGGTCGACATCCGTCCGCGCTTCGCCTACGACGAGTACGTCAAGCACGGCGAGCTGCGCAAGCCCCGCCGCGCACCGACGTCCGAGGAGGCTGAGGCGCTGAAGGATCTGGACACGCGCATCGCTGCCCTGCACGAGCAGATGGACGCGCTGGTGGACCGCGATGGCGATGCCGGTGAGGACGTCAGCGACGCTGACGACGCGAACGACTCCGCCGACAAGGACGACGCGTCGCGCGACCGTGCCTTCCTCGCCCTGGAGTCCGAGGCCGATGGGCTGGAGGAAGAGCGCAAGGCCAGGCTCGAGGCTCTGACCGAGTGGCCCGTGGCCTGGATGGCGCTCGCCGGGTGCGTGCTGCATGTTGGCGCGGACGGCCGTGCCGCAGTCAAGGCAGGGCTGATCCGTCCCGAGGATCGGGCCGATCTGGCGCAGGCCATCACCAAGGCTGCCGAAGAGAAGTCGGCTGGTGGAGGCGGCTCGGAAGACGACGCGGATCCTGCGCGCGGCACGGGGCTCCCGGCCCTGCAGTCGCTTCCATCGGCAGCCGGCGCCACGGCACGGCCCGTGCACTCCGAGAAGCTCGTGCGCCGCCTCACGGCCCACCGCGTCGCCGCGATCCAGGCCGAACTGCTGGACCGACCCGAGGTCGCGGCGGCGGCACTGACAACCCACCTGACACTGAAGCTGCTGACCGACCCGCTCCACGGCGCCTACCGACTGCCGAACCTGCTGGCGATCAGCGCGACCGGCAACCAGCACGAACTGCGGGGCGCGGCCGAGGACATCGAGGCGAGCCCGGCGGCCCAGCGCATCGAAGCCGACCGGATCGCCTGGATCGAGCAGCTGCCCAAGGAACCCGACGCGGTGTTCGACTGGATGCTGCGGCAGCCGCCGCAGACGGTACAGCGGCTGCTGACCTTCCTGGTCGCGTCCACCGTGAACGGCATCACCGGCACCGACGCCGGCCGACCGGTCAATGACGGGCTGGCCCGCGCCCTCGGCCTGGACATGAGGCGATGGTGGTCGGCGACGGGGGAGGCCTACCTTCAGCACGTGTCCAAGGCGAGGGTGGTCGAGGTGGTGCACACCGTGGCCGGCGCCAAGGCGGCAGGTCCGCTCACGGGGCTGAAGAAGGATGCCGCGGTGGCGCAGGCCGAACAACTGCTCGCCGGGCGTGGCTGGCTGCCCGACTGCCTGCGCGTGCAGCCGCACGCCGATGCCCCGGCGACGGGTGGCGAGGAGGTCGACGCCAACGATCCAGCACGGACCGAGGCGCCCGCCTGCGACTGAACGGGGGCCGGCCCGGACCGGGCCGGCTCAGGCGACCGGGACAGGCGTGTCACGGTCGTCCCCGATGCTCTCCGACCCGGGCTTGCGGGTCTCGCCCTGGGCCGGGTCGCGGCTCCCTGCAGGCGAGCGCCGGATCGCACCGATGTAGGCGCCAGCCGAGCGCAGGCGGGCATGGCCCGCGATACGGGCCACACGCAGCCGCGCCTGGCGGTCGAGGTCCCGATCGACCGGCCCACCGCCACGCACCGGCGCGGGCGTGCCCGTCGTGTCCTGGTACTGGCCTTGAAGGTGGTCGTGCCGCGCCCCGTGCCCGGTAGTGCCGCTCTCGCGCTTCGTGAGGCCGAACTTGCGCAGCGCATAGTCCAGGCGACGGAGGTTGGACTTCAGGTCCCGATCCGGCGCTCCCATGTGTGCGTCATGGCCGCTGACCACGCTGCGGGCATGCGCGATGGCCGACTGCTGCTCCTCGGTGGCCAGCGGAAGCCAGCGTGCGCGGCCTCCCTTGCCCTTCGTCCACAGATACCGATCCGCCTCCCGTTGTTCGTCGGGCAGGCCTGTCTCTTCGAACGGATGCACGTGGGCGTAGGGGCGGCACATCACCGACTCCTTGCGCCGCAGGCCGACCTTCACCATCAGGCGCATCGACGCACCGATGCGGGCATCGTAGGCAGAGACCTGGGCCAGCAAGGCCTCCACGTCGATGCCGTTGCCGCTCCAGCTCTTGTCGCGCTGGGCGTTCTCGTGGCGCTCGTACTCGTCAGGCGTCAGGCCGTAGTGCTCGGGCTTGCGGATGAAGCCCGGCTTGTTGAGCCACATCGCCAGGCCACGCAGAAAGCTCAGGTAGGTCTGGATCGTCCCCGGCGAAAGCTTCCGGCGCTGCCAGACTTGCACCATCGCCTGGACATGCCGCTGGCCCAGGTTGCGAGGATCGGGTGCCAACTTGAAGCCGGCGTCCGTGTGCAGTTCGCGGAAGAAGCGTCGCAGGAAGTGGGCGCGCTCGTAGCGCGTCTTGTGCGACACGGTCTTCTCCAGCGCGGTGTGCAGCGGGTTGAACAGCTCGATCAGCACGTCCACCACCCGGTTCACGGGCGTCCTGCCGGGCGGGTACATGTCCAGCACCTGCTGGGGCGACTTGCCGGCCCAGTTCTGGCGGCGCGGCGAGTCCTGGCCGTGCAGGCGGCCTGGGCTGGCCGAGGTCATCGCGGTGGTCCTGGGAAGTCGGGTGGATGAGGAGGGCAGGGCGGAGCCATCGCGCGGGTCGTTGCGGCGGTCGTTGCGGCGGTCGTTGCGGGAGAGGGGTGCCTGCCGGCGGCGGCGCGAGGGTTCTTCACGGCGGATGCGGGACATGGTGGGCTTTCTGCGAGATGGCGGACTGCCCGAACAGCGCGCCGGTGGATGAACGGTCGGGAGGACCGGAGTTGGAGGAATCCATCTGGACATCCCACGGGGCCGATTCCTGGCAAGCCCACGGCGATGGAGATCGTGTGCAACGTCGGTGCGGCGGTCGATCTCTGCAGCGCCACACCCACCCATGGCTTTGCTGGTCCGGGCTCCTCGTGGTCTTTGTGGAGGGGCCTGGGTCAGCTCGGTCAACCTTAAAAATGGAACACGTAGATCCAGGCCGTCTGCGCATTTCTGCGACGCGACGACAGGGGTGATGTCCACCCCGCTCGGGGCTGGGTGCGACATCGACGCCAGGGTCGAGCCCTGGGTCATTCGGTGGATCAGGCCTGGTGTGCAGCGCCAGCCACTCGCATGGGTCCACCCCTGACCGAGAGTCCAGGGCGGTGTCGAGTTGATGAGCGAGGGTCGTGCGGGGAGCCTCATGGAGGCCATCACGCCGCGCGATGCGCGTCATGCGCGCGTGCTCAAGGGTTGGCGGGAACGGTGCGCGGCATCAGGTGCCGCCACGGGGTTCTGCTGCGCCGGTGCGCTTCTGGAGCGCCCAGCCGTCATCGCGAGATGCGGCAGGCAAGGACCGGGCCGGTCACTGCTGTGGTGGATGACTCGGCACGCTCGCGGCGTCGATCCTTGTGGAGGTCGAGGCCGGTCGCGCCACCCGTTCGGGACGGGAACTTCGGTTGAAGGCACGAGGCAGGTAACGACTGCGACGCCTGCAATGCTCGTCTTCTTCGAGAGGACGGAGCGGGCCAGGAGCCCTCGGGAGCCCACAGTGGAAACCGCGACGCCATCCACGGTCAAGATCGCATGCGCAGCGCCCGCCGCAAGGCCCCTGATCGGGCGGCTCTTGGGGCAGGCAGTTGACGGCGTGCGATTCGGCGGCAGGGCCCGTCTAGCGTCGCAATGGCCCGGATCGCCAGCAACGGCGCGGGGTTGACAGGCAAGGCTGCCGCCTCAGGTACCCCGACTGGCCAGGCACCGGCCTCTCCAGGCCGTGTCAGGCGCCGGCGTGCCGGCCGATGGACGGGGTTGACGAGTGACTTTGCAGTGTGACCGTGGTGACACCACGCGGCCGACTCGTCCGTTCGGTGTCATCCGAGGTTCAGTGCAGTGCTTCTGCAGTGCGAACGTAGTGACACCGGGACGGATCCGACGTCGAAATCGCGCCTGCAGAGGTCGGTATCCGCGTGGAGGAGCAGGGTCGATCTGTCGATCCTGAGCACTCTTTCGTTCACTCGGAGAACACCATGAACCTGATCGTGAGGGCGGTGGATGTCGGTTCCGGCAACACCAAGTTCGTCACCGGCACGGCAGACAGCGAGATCCGCTGCGCAAGCTTCCCGTCGCTGGCCTACCCGTCCAGCAACGGACAACCACTCTGGCCAGGCGGCGATGGGGCCAAGACGATGTTCATCCCGGTCGGGTCGCTCTTCTATGAAGTCGGTCCGGAGGTCAGGCTCGCGGCCGACACCTTCCGGGCGACGCAACTGCACGACGACTACATCGAGTCGCCGGAGTACATGGCGCTGCTGCGCGGTGCGCTGCGCTCGATGCGGCAGAGCCAGATCGACCTGCTGGTCGTCGGGCTTCCGGTGGCGCTGTTTGCGGTGAAGAAGGCGGCCCTGGAGCGGTTCATGACAGGCGAGCACGATGTCGGCGGTGGCAAGAAGGTCAGTGTGGTGCGCACGTTGGCTGTTGCCCAGCCTCAAGGCGCGCTGGCTTTCTACGCGCACGCCCACTGCAAGCTCGCCGAGATCGCCAAGGAGCGCAGCCTGATCATCGATCCCGGTGCGAGGACCTTCGACTGGCTCGTCGCCCAGGGCATGCGACTGGTGCAGAAGCAGAGCCACTCCGTGAATCGGGGTGTCGCCGACGTGCTGAAGCTGCTCGCCGCCGAGATCACCAAGGACATCGGCACGCCGTTCCGCGATCTGGACGCCATCGACATGGCGCTGCGGACCGGCAAGGCCCCGGTGATCTTCCAGAAGCCCTACGACTTCAAGCGGCTGCTGCCGCTGGCCGAGAGCGTGACGGAACAGGCCGTGTCGAGCATGAAGGAGTGGATCGAATCGCCGCACAGCCTGCAGAACATCATCCTCGTGGGCGGAGGCGCCTTCCTGTTCCGGAAGGCTGTGAAGGCGGCGTTTCCGCGCCACCGGATCCTCGAGATCAAGGAGCCTGTGTTCGCCAACGTGAGGGGGTTCCAGCTGGCCGGGATGACCTACGCGCGAACCGTGCTGGTGGCCGATCGCGACAGGTCGACCACGGCCGAGCGCACTGCAGGAGATGCAATATGACCGGCCCCACCAAGACCTCGGAGCCGCCGCGCATTCGGCTCGTGTTCCAGCTCGAGAGGGCGGAACTGCCTCGTCTCTATGACGAGCTCGTACGGTTCCACAAGGGCGTGAAGCGTGTCGGCAGACTGCGCACGCTGGCCTACGAGGGACTGCTGGTTCAGCAGGGCGTCCTGAAGCTCCCTGGGCAGGCATCCAGCGATGTGTCTGGCTCGATCGGCTTCGACGGCGACGGGGCGGAGGTCACGAACGGACTCTTCGAGCCCGCGATCGATGAACGGGATGGGCCATGAGGAGTCGGGCGAGGTGCCGCCAGGGTAGGTCGGTAGGGGCCTCCGAGCTGGCGCAGATGGGCCGGTGCGAACGCCTGGTGGTTCTCGAATCCCTGCACGGCCCGCGTCGAAGCACTTCACAGGAAGAGGCGCGCCGGAGGGGCATCGCGGCCCATGTGCGCTTCGAGTTGCAGGGGCGGCGCGCCACAGCGCCAGGCGACTGGTCGACTCGACGACCGGGCGAGAGGTGCTTCATCGCGACGATGGTCTTCGGGGACGCCTGGCAGACCGATGCGTTGCGCGACTTCAGGGACACGGTCCTGAGGCCGCGGCCTTGGGGGCGACGCCTGGTGGCAGCCTACTATGCCGCCGGTCCGCGCCTTTGCAGAGTGCTCCAGCGCTGCCCGCCGTTGCTGCGGATGACCAGGGGCATCCTGGGTTTCGTGGCGCATGGCTGGCGGCGATGGTCGGCGAGGCGGCGACCATGAGGTTCGAGCTGATGTGGCCGTGGGTGCTGCTCTTGGCTGTTGCCTTGGCGGTCACGTGGCACCTGGTCCGGCGGCACCGCGCAAGCGTCGCGGAGCGGCGGGACCGACCGGCCGGGCTGCGGGACGCCGAACTGATCTGCGTGGAGTCGCAGTTCAGGTCGAAGAGCCGCTGGCCCATCGTGGCCAGGGTGGACAGGGCCTATCGGCTGCCGAGCGGTCTGGTCGTGCTGGTTGAACTGAAGACGCGGTCGACTGCGGCGGTGAGGGCGTCGGATGTCATCCAGCTCTCGGCGCAGCGGGTGGCCGTGGAGGATGAACTGCGTGTCCAGGTGTCTGACGAGGCGTTCGTGATCTTTCCTGGTCGGCACTCAGCGCCGCCGACCTCACGAGCGGTCCGCTTGATGTCGCGGGAGCAAATCGAAGCCGTTGCAGCGAGGCACCGTCGACTGATCGATGGACTCGATCGCCCGCAGTGGCCCGACAGCGAGCATGTTTGTCACGGCTGTGGGCAGCGAGCGGCCTGCGGCGCCGCTGGCGAGGTCCTGGCGGGTGCGATCCGGAGGCGCTAGAATGTCCAAAATATTCGACAATTCGTCGGACCAAGCTGTGGACCTCTCCAACCTGGGCACCATCATCCGCGAGCGGCGCGAGGCGCTGGGACTGACGCAGTCCCGGCTTGCGCAACTGAGCGAGCTTTCGCGGCAGACGCTGGTCGGCCTGGAAGCGGGCGCTCTGAGCGATCTGGGATTCAACCGGGTCGCGCACGTGCTGGCCGTGCTGGGGCTGGACCTCGATCCGCCCAGCCAGGCAGCGCGCGCTCGGAAGCGGGGCCTGTGGATGGCGGCGAAGAACGCCAGCGTGAGCTACGTCCAGGAGGTGCCGCCTGACACGCTCGGCCATGCGCTGGTCAGCGGCAGCGTACCGAAGGGCTACGCGGCCCACCTGACGCACCTGCTCGACGAGGCGCCGGTGCCCCTGGTGGTAATGGCCGTGGAGGAAGCCGCCGCGAACGAGGGCGTGGCCCCCAAGGCTGTGTGGCGCAACGTCGCGAAGCTCGCCAGGTCACTGGCCGTGCACCGGCAGGGCCTTTGGGCGTGATGAGGGTGCAATGAGGTCGCTGCCGTCCGGCCCCTGGGAAGTGCTGTTCCAGCGAGCGCTGCGGCTGGTCGACGACATCCAGCGCCATGGGGGACTTGCGGATCCGTTCTGGACCTTCGGAGGCGGAACCGTCCTGATGTTCAGGTACGGACACCGCCTCAGCAAGGACATCGACATCTTCGTGCCGGACCCGCAGTACCTCGGCTACGTGACTCCCCGACTCAGCGACACCGCGGCATCCCTGACCGAGGAGTACACGGAGATGCCGGGCTCGTTCGTCAAGCTGCAGTTCGAGGAAGGCGAGATCGACTTCGTCGCCGCACCGAACCTCACCGACGCGGCGTGGGAGCGGTGGGAGATCCAGGGGCGGCCGGTGCGCGTCGAGACGGCCGGGGAGGTGATCGCCAAGAAGATGTACCACCGTGGGGACCGTGCGACGGCGCGTGATCTGTTCGACCTCGCCATGGTGGTCGAGCGGGAGCCGGATGCGCTGGCGGCAGCCGCGCCTTTCCTCGTGCGGCACCGGGACAGGTTCCTGGAGCAGATCAGGCAACCCGGGGCAGGATTCGTGGCGACTTTCGAGGCGATCGCCGCGACCGGGTATCGACCGACGCTGGAGCACTGTGCGGAAGTCGCAGCGGAGTACCTCTCGCGATTGGCTGGTCCCGACGAACGAGCGTAGGGTCCGTAGGAGACAAGTCTGCGGTTTGGTCATCGCCCGACGCCCAGAGGTCAACGGCGAGATGATCCCTTGAGCAACGTTGGACGTGGCGGGCCGTCCTGCTACATTGGCAGCGATCCTGCTCAGTGTTCGGCCAAGTGACAAACGTGCATCTGGCCCCACGTATGAAAGTTGGAGGACTTCCGATGGAGGGTCCTTTGACGGGAGATGGAGGGTGCCAGCGGGGCCGGAGCGTTATGCGACGCGGACTTAGGTGCGATTTCCATGTGATGATCGACAACATGTGACGCGGTTCGGAGACGCCCTCGCGGCGTCTCCTGGTTATCGCGCCGAACCCCAGCTCGTTGATTCGACTGGGGTTTTTCTTTGCCGGCCGCGAAACGAAAAACGCCGGGTCTCCCCGGCGTTCGGTGCAGAAGCGCCGGTTGCCCGGCGCGGCGACCCTCAGGCCGCCTGGATGTTCGAGGCCTGCTTGCCCTTGGGCCCGGTCACCACGTCGAACTGGACCTTCTGCCCCTCCTTCAGCGTCTTGAATCCGTTCATCTGGATGGCGCTGAAGTGCGCGAACAGATCCTCGCCGCCGTCATCCGGCGTGATGAAGCCGAAGCCCTTCGAATCGTTGAACCACTTTACGGTGCCTGTAGCCATGCCTGAACATTCCTGAAAACGATTACCCGGGCCGGCTGGAAGCCTCTCGGCTCACCCCCTCGACCGACCCGCCTGGTGCTGCCCCTTGAAATGGCGGCTGCGCTGCCCCATTTCTGAAAGGAATTGTCGGGCTGGCGCGACCCGGGGAATATCCCCGGACAGCGCTCGGATTCTTTTTCGGATTTGCGCCGGCGTCAAGTGCCGGCGCGCCACGCCCGCCTTTCGGCGTGACGGCGTTCACGTCGGGCGGACCATTACCCCTGCGATTGTTGCGCCGCCCTCGCGACTCGCTAGAATGCATTCATGGCGACCCGGCACGATCCCTCCACCGTTCTCGAACGTCGGGAATCGCGACTGAAGCCGCCGCCGATGTACCAGGTGGTTCTGCTCAATGACGATTTCACGCCCATGGAGTTCGTCGTGAGCGTTCTGCAGAAATTCTTCGGCATGGGGCGCGAGAAGGCGACCCAGGTCATGCTGAAGGTTCACCGGGACGGACGCGGCGTCTGCGGCGTATTCCCCCGCGATATCGCAGCGACGAAGGTCGAGCAGGTCAGCAGTTATTCACGCGAGCATCAGCACCCGCTGCAGTGCGTGATGGAGGAAGCATGATCGCCCAGGAACTTGAAGTCAGCCTGCACATGGCCTTTGTCGAGGCCAGGCAGCAGCGACACGAATTCATCACGGTGGAGCACCTGCTGCTCGCGCTGCTCGACAACCCGTCGGCCGCCGAGGTGCTGCGCGCCTGCGCCGCCAACATCGACGAGCTCCGCCGCAGCCTGACCGGCTTCATCAAGGAGAACACGCCGATCGTGCCCGGCGCCGAGGAGATCGACACGCAGCCCACGCTGGGCTTCCAGCGGGTGATCCAGCGCGCGATCATGCACGTGCAGAGCACCTCCAACGGCAAGAAGGAAGTCACCGGCGCCAACGTGCTGGTGGCCATCTTCGGCGAGAAGGACTCGCACGCGGTCTATTACCTGCACCAGCAGGGCATCACGCGGCTCGACGTCGTCAATTTCATCTCGCACGGCATCACCAAGACGCCCCAGCCCAAGGAGCCGCCCAAGGACGAGCAGGCCGAAGGCGAGCAGGAGGCCGCCGGCGGTCAGCCGGGCGCCCTCGAGCAGTACACGCAGAACCTGAACGCGGCGGCCAGGGAAGGCCGGATCGACCCGCTGATCGGCCGCGAGCAGGAAGTGGAACGCGTGATCCAGGTGTTGTGCCGGCGCCGCAAGAACAATCCGCTGCTGGTCGGCGAGGCCGGCGTGGGCAAGACCGCCATTGCCGAGGGCCTGGCCTGGCGGATCACCCAGGGCGACGTGCCGGAAATCCTGGCCGACGCCGTCGTCTACTCGCTCGACATGGGCGCGCTGCTGGCCGGCACCAAGTACCGCGGCGACTTCGAGCAGCGCCTGAAGGCGGTGCTCAAGCAGCTCAAGCAGGCCACCAACGCCATCCTGTTCATCGACGAGATCCACACCCTGATCGGCGCCGGCTCGGCCTCGGGCGGCACGCTCGACGCCTCGAACCTGCTCAAGCCGGCGCTGTCCTCCGGGCAGC
>JRYH01000686.1_pt1 | contig 22653 bp, 17 predicted proteins | sample 235351 | NCBI WGS metagenome assembly JRYH01 (sample SAMN03074221, study PRJNA261480) | activated sludge metagenome | biome: Wastewater Treatment Plant; feature: Wastewater; material: Activated sludge; isolation source: activated biomass of a wastewater treatment plant treating wastewater... ...
CCCCGCACTTCCGCGAAGAACCTTTTTTCTTGCCCGCAGCGAAGCCACCGTCGAGGGCCTGTCGAGCCCTTTGCAGGCGATGGAGCCGCCTGCTAGACTTGTCTCGTTAATAGGACAAGTATCCATGCGCACGATCAGCTTTTCCGACGCCCGCAACCGCTTGAAGCAGGTCATCGATCAGGCCGTCGAGGACGCGGACGTGACCGTTATCACCCGCCGCGATGCGCCGGATGCCGTCGTGATGTCGCTGGAAACCTTCAACAGCTGGCAGGAGACCGTGCATCTGCTCAAGACGCCGGCCAATGCCGCGCACCTGGCCAGATCGATCCGGCAACTGCGCGCCGGCAAGGTGGCGCCGCACGATCCAGTCGATGCATGATCGCCTGCTCTGGACGCCGGCTGCCTGGGGCGACTACGTCTGGTGGCAGGGGCAGGACCGCAAGACCTTGAAGCGCATCAACCTGCTGATCCAGGACGCGATGCGCCACCCCTTCGAAGGCATCGGCAAGCCCGAGCCGCTGCGCGAGAACCTCTCGGGCTTCTGGTCACGCCGCATCGATGACACGCATCGACTGGTCTACACCGTCGAGGGCGACGCGCTGGCCGTCGTCGCCTGCCGCTACCACTACGAGTGAGCCGGAGCGCGGAGGCTTCGGGCGCGACGCAGCGCGGATTGCGTCAAGGTGCGGGTCGAGGCGGCTGGAGGAACAAGCCCATGCGTCCCTGCAAGTCTCTCTGCACGGCCTTCCTGGGCACTGCCTGCGTCCTGGCCCAGGCCCAGGCCCAGCAGGCCGGTGCGCCGTCGCAATCAAGCTACGAATCCCGGGCGCGGGCCCAGCAGGTGGGCACGCCGTCGCTTCGGATGGAGGTGTCCCCGGCCCATGCGGCGGACGCGAGGTCCCTGCTGGATCGCTGCGAGGCGATCCGGGCCGAACGGGTGAAGGGCGTCAGCACCTACGTCGTCGACCAGTCCATCATGCGCAATCGCGTGCTCCTCCCGTATGAGCGCATGGACATCCGGGGCGCGGATGGCCGGACCTTCCCGGCCTTCCGCCGGGCGCGCGAAGACGGCCCCTGGTCCCGGGAGGATCTCCAGTTGTTCGCCGAGGGCGCCCGGCAGGTCGGGGAAGGACTCAGGCACGAGATGCAGTCGGCGGGCTTTCCGCCGGTGCTCAGCGGGGGCGAAAGCCCCTGGGCGACGACCGATCCGGGCATGATGATGGGCGGCGTGTCGACCTTTCTCCACGCGACCGCCGATGCCCGGGATGCGAACGCCGCCGAGGACAAGGCCGCGGCGGGCGAGGCGGCGCAGTCGCGTCGTGACATGGACGCGTTCGCGCGCCGCGCGACGCTCGTCGGGAAGGAGCGGCTGGGACTGCGCGACACCTACCTGCTGAAGGCGCAGGGGCTGAACCGGACCCTCCCGGCGGAAGGCGGTCAGCAGATGGCGGTGAACGACGTCGCGTTGTGGATCGACGCCGAGCACTGCGTGCCGCTGAAGATGACGATCGACGGACTCGTGCGCTCGGAAGGCCAGGACAGGCCGATCGCCATCGAGCGGATCGATTCGAGGTATCGCGCCGTGCCGGGCTCGAACATGTTCGAGCCCTTCCTGCAGGTGATCCGGATGAAGGGCGTGATGACCGCCGAACAGCAGCGCGAGCTGCAGGAGGCCAGGCGGCAGCTCGACGAGATGGAGGCCCAGCTGAAGCAGCTCTCGCCCGAGCAGAGGCGGATGCTGATGGCCAGGGTCGGTCCCCAGATGCAGATGCTCCGGAACATGGCCGATGGCGGGGGCGTCTCGGTCGCGACCAGGATCCATGCGATCCACGTCAATCCCGATGCCGCCGCCCTGAAGCGTCTGCACGAATCTGCCCCGGTCGGCCCGGAGGCCGGCCGCGCGCGGCCATAATTCGACGGTATGCTCCGACTGACGCTCGGCAAGCCGGGCCAGCCAACCAGCAGGCAAAGGGAGAGCCCATGAACATCCTCGAAGCGATTCTTTCCGCGCAAGGCGGCGCCCCGGTGCGCCAGATGGGCGCCCGTGTCGGGGTCGACGAGGGCCAGGCCCAGTCCGCGCTCGAGGCGCTGCTGCCGATGCTGGCCGGCGCGGTGAACCGCAACGCCACGCAGCCCGGCGGGCTCGAGGCGCTGCTCGGCGCGCTGTCCGACGGGCATCACCAGCGCTATCTCGACGACCCGTCGAGCCTCACGGACGAGGCCACGGTCGAGGACGGCAACGCCATCCTGGGCCACCTGTTCGGCAGCAAGGAGGTGAGCCGCGAGGTCGCCTCGCGCGCCTCCGCGCAGACCGGGCTCGGCGCCGACGTGCTCAAGCGCATGCTGCCCATCGTGGCAGCGATGCTGATGGGCGGGCTCAGCAAGGGCGCTCTCGGCGGCGGGCAAGGCGACGGCTCGGGCGGACTGGGCGGCGTCTTCGGCGGCGGACAAGGTGGCAGTCAGGGTGGACTGGGCGACGTGCTCGGCAGCGTGCTCGGCGGCGCCATGGGCGGCGGATCGGGTGGCGCTGCAGCCGGCTTCGGCCAGCCCGGGTCGCAGGGCGGCCTGCTGGACATGCTGACCCCGATGCTCGACCGCAACCGCGACGGTTCGGCGATCGACGACATCCTGGGCATGGCGGGCCAGTTCCTGGGCAAGCGCTGATCGCAGGTCCGGCTGCTGATCGCGTGCCCGGCGGCGCGATCGCGGAAAGCCTCCGGCGCCCGATGAGCGTTCTTTCCAGACTGCTGTTCGCACACTGTCTGCTGATCTGGGCCCTTCTGGCGGGCTCGGCGTCGAGCGCGCTCGCCCAGCCGGCGGCGGCGCAGGCGGGCGCGTCTGCGCCGGACGCGGCGGCGGTTCGCAAGAGTCTCGACGATCTGGGGTCGCGGAACCTGCCCGAGGCCGAGCGCAACGCGCTCAAGCAGGCCCTGGAGCAGACGCTCGCCCATCTGAAGACGGCCGAGGAGAGCGCCGAGCGGCTCCGGCAGCTCAGGCAGACGCTCGATGAGGCGCCCGCGCGGATCAAGGAGGCCCGCGCCGAGCTCGAGCGCCTGGGTGCGGGCGCCGAACCCGTGGTGCCGGCCGGGCTGGCCGAGCGCGGCCTGGACGAGCTCGAGAAGCTGTTCGACGAGCGCAGCGCGCGCCTTGCCGAGTGGCAGAAGGAATTGGCCGACGCCAACAGCCAAGTCATTGCCGCGCAGACGCGCCCCGAACGCGGCTCCGAAGAGACCATCGCGGGCGAGAGCCGCGCGAAGGCGCTCGCCGACGCGCTGCGCACCGGGCGCGAGGCCAACCGGCCGCTCACGCCCGAGCGCCGGGACCTGCTCGCGGCCGAGGCGCTGGCCCTCGACAATCGCCTGCGCCTGCTGCGGCAGGAACTGGCCGGCAACAGCGTGCTCCTGGAGCTGAACCAGGCTCGCCGGGACCTGCTGGCGGAGCGGATCGCGCGCGAGGAGCGGGCGATCCAGGCGCTGCAGCAACGGATCGCCGAGCGCCGCCGCGCGCAGTCCGAGCAGGCGGTGGCGGAGCTGACGCCCGGCGCGCCTGCCCAGGGCGGCGGCCTGCTGGCGCAGGAGGCCGCGCTCAACCGCAAGCTCTCCGAGTACCTGCTGGGTGCCACCGACCGGCTCAACGACCTGAACCGGCGCAGTCTCGAGGCGCGCCGGCAGCTCGACTCGCTCGAGCAGGTCGAGCAGGCGCTCGACGAGCAGATCAGCGTGCTCCAGGGCAGCCGGCTGCTCACGCGCATCCTGTACGAACAGCAACGCGCTCTGCCCCGGCTGCAGCTCGACGGCGAACTGGCCGACCAGCTTGCCGACCTGCGCCTCTATCAGTTCGAGATCGGTCGCTATCGCAGCGAGCTGGTCGATCCGGAAGCGCTGGCGGCGCGGCTGATCGCCGAGCATCCGTCCGAGCCGGCGACCGACGCGCTGCGGCAGGAGTTGCGCTCGCTGCTCGCCACGCGTGCCGAGTTGCTGCAGCGGCTGACCCGGGAGCTGGACGCGCTGATCGGCGCCTCGTTCGAGCTGCAGACCAGCCAGACGGCGCTGCGCACCACGACCGACCGCCTGCGCGCCACGCTCGACGAGCACATGTTCTGGGTGCCGAGCAACCGTCCGCTGGACCTCGCGTGGCTGAAGGCCGTTCCCGGGATGCTCGAACGACAGCTCGCCGGCTTCTCGTGGCGAACGATGCTGTCCGATTTCGGCGCGGCGTTCTCTGCGCGGCCCCTGGCCGTCTTGCCGGCGCTGCTGCTGGCGGCGGCATTGTCGTGGCAGCGCCGGGCCCTGGGGCGCAGGCGGCAGGCGCTGCACGGCGACATCGGCAACGTGCGGCGCGACAGCCAGTGGCACACGCCGCTGGCGATCCTGCTCGACCTGCTCGCCGCGCTGCCGGTGGGCCTGATGCTCGCGCTGGCCGGCTACGCGCTGCAGCGCGACGGGCGCGGCCTCAATCCGGAGATCGGCGGGGCACTGCTCGAGATGTCGCTGGTCTGGATCGTCCTCCACACCGCCTGGCGGATGCTGTCGCCCGGCGGCGTGGCGGAGCGGCACTTCGGCTTCGACCCGGCCAGGGCCGCGATCGAGCGCACGCGCACGCGCAGGCTCGGCCTGGTGACGCTGGTCCTGATCGCGGTGGCGACGCTTGCCGAGAAGGTGCCGGCGGCGCTGGCCGAGGACGTGGTCGGCATCGTCGTGCTGCTGGCCGGACTCGGCCTGATGGCCTGGCAATTCGGGGCGCCGGTTCGCGACGAAGAAGGCAAGCGGATTCCGGGCTTCTCGCTGCTCGCGCTGCTCGCCTTGCGGCTGCTGCCGATCGCGCTGATCGTGACGGTCTGGCTGGGGTACTACTACACCGCGCTGAAGCTGAGCGGCCGGCTCGTCGACACGCTGCTGGTGCTCGTGGTCTGGCGGGTGCTCGAGGCTACGGTGGTGCGCAGCCTGGCGGTGGCCGCGCGCCGGCTCGCCTTCCAGCGGGCGCTCGCGCGGCGGCAGGCCGCGCGCGAGGAGGCCGCCCGCGAGAACGCCGAGCTGCCCGAGGTCGTGGAGGAGCCGGTGCTCGACATCGAGCAGGTCAACCGGCAGTCGCTGCGCCTGGTGCGGCTGGGCCTGCTGGCGCTCGCGCTGCTCGCGCTCTACTGGGTCTGGGCCGACCTGATCGCGGTCACCGCCTACCTCGACAAGATCACGCTCTACCAGTACGAAGGCGGCTCGGCCGGCGCCTCGGCCCTGGTCCCGATCAGCCTGCTCGACGTGCTGGGCGCGCTGGCGATCGCCGGGGCCGCGCTGGTGCTCGCGCGCAACCTGCCCGGCCTGCTCGAGGTGCTGGTGCTGTCGCGAATGAGCCTGGGCCAGGGCAGCGCCTACGCCGCCACCACGCTGATCTCCTACCTGATCGTGGGGGTCGGCGCGGTGTGGGCGCTGTCCGCCCTGGGCGTGAGCTGGGACAAGCTGCAGTGGCTGGTCGCCGCGCTGGGCGTCGGCCTGGGGTTCGGCTTGCAGGAGATCTTCGCGAACTTCGTGTCGGGCCTGATCATCCTGTTCGAGAAGCCGGTGCGAATCGGCGACGTGGTCACGCTCGGCAACCTCTCGGGCACGGTCAGCCGGATCCGGATACGCGCCACCACGATCATCGACTTCGATCACAAGGAGATCATCGTACCGAACAAGACCTTCGTGACCGACCAGCTGGTGAACTGGACCCTCACCGACACGGTGACCCGGGTGACGATCAAGGTGGGGGTCGCCTACGGCTCGGACCTCGACCGGGTCCGCAGCCTGCTGCTGAAGATCGCCGCCGAGAATCCGCGCGTGCTCAAGGAGCCCGAGCCGATGGTCGTGTTCCTGCAGTTCGGCGCGAGCACGCTGGATCACGAGCTGCGCGTGCACGTGCGCGAGCTTGCCGACCGCAATGCCGCCGTCGACGAGATCAACCGAAGGATCGACCAGACGTTCCGCGAGCAGGAGATCGAGATCGCGTTCAACCAGATGGAAGTCACGCTGCGAAGGGCGGACGCGGTCGCATCGAGGCCGCGGCCGGACGAGGGCGCCGCACCGGCGCTAAAATGATCGACTTGCCAGCGCGAGCCAGGGCGGCGCAAGCGCGTCGGGCAGGCCATGCCGCGGCGCCTGTCGCGGGGCGCGCTGCCGAAGGAAGTCACTCCCGATGAACTCCCCTGAGCGTAAACGGCCCTCCGCGCCGAAGACGCCGCGCCACGACTCCGGCGGGCCTGCGTCGGGCGGCCTCGCTGCGCGTTTCGCCGGCAAGCGGGTCGGCCTCGCGCTCGGCAGCGGCTCGGCGCGCGGCCTGGCCCACATCGGCGTGTTGCGCGCGCTGGTCGAGGCCGGCGTGCGGATCGACGTGGTGGCCGGCACCAGCATGGGGGCCTTCGTGGGCGCGATGTTCGCGGCCGGCAAGCTCGACGAGCTCGAGAAGGAGTTCCGGGGCATGGGCTGGCAGGGCATCGCCTCGCTGGTCGATCCGGTGTTCCCGCGCTCGGGCCTGATCGACGGTCTGAAGATCGGCGAGTTCGTCAGGCGCCACGTGGCCGAGCCCGACATCGAGGCCTTGCCGATCCCCTTCCGGGCGGTGGCCACTGACATCTCCACCGGCGAGGAAGTGGCCATCGGATCGGGCAGCCTGATCGAGGCGGTGCGCGCGAGCATCGCGGTGCCGGGCGTCTTCAACCCGGTCCGGTGCAACGGCAAGGTCTACGTCGACGGCGGGCTGGTCGATCCGGTGCCGGTCAGCGTCGCCCGCCAGATGGGCGCCGACGTGGTCATCGCGGTGGACCTGAACCACGACATCGTGACCAACCGGCTGACGCGGCCCAACGGGACCGACAACGGCAAGCCGATCGTGCAGGCGATGACCCGGGTGCTCGAGAGCTTCCAGCCGCTCGAGCATCCGATGCTGATCCAGTTTCGCGAGTGGCTCGAGCGCGAGCCGTTGCCGGGCATCGTCGACGTGATGCTGGCTTCGCTGTACATCATGCAGGCGCGCATCGCGCAGGCCACGCTGCAGCTCGATCGGCCCGAGGTGCTGATCCAGCCGCCGCTGGGCTCGGTGCGCTTCCTGGAGTTCGACCAGGCGAGCGACATCATCGAGATCGGCCATCGCAGCGCGACCGAGCGGCTGCGCGAACTGGCGGGCGAGCAAGCGCCAGGCTAGTGTAGTGTGGACAGGCCCAAGCTCTAAGCGAAGAGCACCAGCCCCCAGACCGCCGCCACGTTCAGCAGCGCGATCATCACCGCGGCGCTGCCGACGTCCTTGGCGCGCTTGGCGAGCGGATGGCGGTCGAGCGAGATCCGGTCGATCGCGGCTTCCACCGCCGAGTTCAGCAGCTCCACGATCAGCACCAGCAGCACGCTCGCGATCATCAGCGCCTTGCCGGTGCCGGGCACGTCGAGCAGCAGGGCCACCGGCACCAGCACGATCGCCAGCAGCAGTTCCTGCCGGAAGGCGGCTTCGTGGCGCCAGGCCGCGGCCAGCCCGTCGACCGAGTTGCGCGTGGCGTTCAGCACGCGGCGCAGGCCCGTTGCGCCCTTGTGCGGCGAGGCGGCGTCCCCGCCGGTCGGCGGGGTGTCGCGCGGCTCAGGCATCGATGCGCGCGGCCGTCATCGCGCCCGCGCCTCGGGCGCGGCGGCGCCGCCGAAGCGGGTCTCGATCCTGCGGTGGAAGTACGCGCCCGCGGCAATGCTGGCCGCCCAGGCGAGCGCGATGCCCGCCAGGTTGGCGAAGGGGTCTGCCCCCACGAAGCGCGCGAACGCGGCGTTCACCACCAGGCACACCGGGAAGTGAACCAGGAAGACCGAGTACGAGATGTTCCCCAGGAAGGCGATCGGGCGGGCGTGCGGCCATCGCGAAAGCATACCCCAGCGACTGGCGGCCGCCAGGCCGATCGCCACGGCGAGCGCCACCGCGATCCGGACCCGGAAATCGAGCGCCAGCGCGGCGAGCGTGGCCGCGAACAGCAGGATCGCGGCCACCGGAATCCGGGCGCGGTCGCGTGCCTGCCAGGCAAAGGCGCCCAGCGCGTAGGCGCCGAAGAAATAGGGCGCGGCCACGTCCCAGCGGGCGTCGCGATTGAACACGAACAGCGAGGCCAGCGCCAGCGCGAGCACCGGCAGCCACGGGGCGCCCAGCCGCTGGCCCAGCCAGATCGCGAGCAGCATCGTGCCGAAGAGCTGCAGGTCGATGGCCACGTACCAGACCCCGGCCGACAGCGCTTCCTGCCCGAGCAGGTCGTGCAGCAGCAGCGCGTGCGCCAGCAGCTGGCCGAGATTCGGAGCTGCCGGCACCGAGTCGTGCTGCATCCAGGCGCGGGCGATCGCCGCGCCCACGATCGCGATTCCGATCGCGGCAATGAAGGGCAGGGCCAGCCGGCGGTAGCGGCGCGCGAAGGCCGCGAGCATCCGGGCCGGCGTCGCCTGGGCCGCGTCGGTCCCGGCGAGGCTTCGCGCGGTCAGGAAGCCGCCGATCACCAGGAAGACCTGGACCGCCACCCGGGCATGCTCGGTCAGCCAGCCGAACAGCGCCGGCGCCAGCGGCGCCGCGGCGTCGGACATCGGCCCGTAGAAGGCCAGGTGGTGAAGGACGATCAGCTGCGAGGCGATCGCCTTCAGCGCGTCGATCAGCGGCAGGCGCGCGGCCTGCGCCGCGGATCGGCTCATCGGCGGCGCTCAGGCCGCCTTCGCCACCTGCTGCTCGGCGACCCGAGCGCCGATGTGCGCGAGCGCCTCCTCGACCTGGTCGACCAGCACCAGGCAGAGATCGCCCGGCTGCAGCCTGGCCAGCGCGCTGTCGATGGCCAGGAACTCGCCGCGGATCTCGTCCACCTCGCGCACGCGCGTGGCGCCGGCCAGGCCCTGGCGCAGCAGCGACAGCACTTCGCCGTCGGCGCGGCCGCGCTGGCAGGCGTCTTCGTAGAGGATCACGTCGTCGAAGCTCGCGCCCAGGATCTCGGTCTGGCGCCGCAGGTCTTCGTCGCGACGGTCGCCGGCGCCGCTGATCACCACGTGGCGGCGCCTGGCGGGCATCGCGTCCACCGCTCGCACCAGCGCCTCGATCGCGTCGGGGTTGTGGCCGTAGTCCGCGATCACGGTCGCGCCCTTGTAGTCGAAGACGTTGAAGCGGCCTGGCGCCGTGCTCGCGTCGTTGACGAAGCTGCGCAGGCCCGCTGCGATGGCGTCCCACGTCAAACCGACCGCCCAGCCGGCCGCCATCGCGCCCATCGCGTTCTCGACCTGGAAGGGGATCGTGCCGTTGCGGGTGAGCGGCACCTGCGCGAGCGGGATCCGGTGCCCGGACGCGCCTTCGGCGGCCACCAGGTCGCCGCGCTCGACGAACACCACCCGCTTGCCGGCGGCGCGATGCGCGGCCAGCACCGGATGCGAGGCGTCGGCGGCGAAGAAGATCACCGAGCCCGGGCAGTAGGGGGCCATGGCCGCCACGATCGGGTCGGCGGCGTTCAGCACCGCGTAGCCGGTGGGGGCCACGTTCTCGACCACGACCCGCTTGACCGCGGCGAGGCCTTCGACGGTGGTGATGAAGTTCATCCCCAGGTGGTCGCCTGCGCCGATGTTGGTGACGACCGCCACGTCGCAGCGGTCGAAGGCCAGGCCTTCGCGCAGGATGCCGCCGCGCGCGGTTTCCAGCACCGCGAAGTCGACGTCCGGGTGCATCAGCACGCTTCGCGCGCTGCGCGGGCCGCTGCAGTCGCCGGTGTCGATCCGGTTGCCGGCCACGTAGACGCCGTCGGAGTTGGTCATGCCGACCCGCTTGCCGGTGCCGGCGGCCAGGTGAGCGACCAGCCGGACGGTGGTCGTCTTGCCGTTGTTGCCCGTGACCGCCACGACCGGGATCCGGCCGTTCTCGCCCGGCCCGAACATCGTGTCGACCACTGCCTGGCCCACTGCCTGGCCTTCGCCGAAGGACGGCGAGATGTGCATGCGCAGGCCGGGCGCGGCATTGACCTCGACGATGCCGCCGCCTTGCGATTCGAGCGGCTCGGCCACCGTGGTGCAGACCACGTCGACGCCGCAGATGTCCAGGCCCACCGTCTGGGCGGCCGCGACCACGCGGGCGGCCAGCTCGGGATGGACCTCGCGGGTCACGTCGGTGGCGCTGCCGCCGGTGCTCAGGTTGGCGTTGTTGCGCAGGACGACCCGCTCGCCCTTCGCGGGCACCGAGTCGGGCGTGTACTGCTGGGTGGCCAGCCGCGCCAGCGCGATGTCGTCGAGGCGGATCCGGGTCAGCGGCGTGGCGTGGCCGTCGCCGCGGCGCGGATCGGTGTTCACCTGGTCGACCAGCTGGCGGATCGTGCGCTTGCCGTCGCCGACCACCAGCGGCGGATCGCGGCGCGCGGCGGCGACCAGGCGGTCGCCGACCACCAGCAGCCGGAAGTCCTGGCCCGGCAGATACTTCTCGACCATGATCTCGGAGCCGTGCTCGCGCGCCGCCGCGTAGGCGGCCAGCACCTGCTCGCGGGTGCTGACGTTCACCGCCACGCCCTTGCCCTGGTTGCCGTGGCGCGGCTTGACCACCACCGGCGTGCCGATCTCGCAGGCGGCCTTCCAGGCGTCGTCGGCGTCCTCGACCGGCCGGCCGAGCGGCACCGGGATGCCGGCGCCGTGCAGCAGGTCCTTGGTCAGGTCCTTGTCCTGCGCGATGGATTCGGCGATCGCGCTGGTGCGGTCGATCTCCGCGGCCTGGATCCGCTGCTGCCGGCTGCCCCAGCCGAACTGCACCAGGCTGCCGCTGGTCAGGCGACGATAGGGGACGCCGCGAGCCACCGCCGCGTCGACGATGTTGCCGGTGCTCGGGCCCAGGCGTTCGTCTTCGTCGAGCTCGCGCAGGCGGGCCAGCGCGGCCGCCGCGTCGAAGGGCAGGTCGTCGCGCGCGGCTTCGCAGAGGGCCTGCGCGAGTTCCATCGCCAGGCGGCCGACCGCCTCCTCGCTGTACTCGACAACCACCTGGAAGGTGCCGGCCTCGGGGGTGGGCGCGGTTCGCGAGAAGCTCACGGGGCAGCCGGCCTCGGTCTGCAGCGCCAGCGCGCAGGCCTCGAGCGCGTGGGCGAGCGAGGCGTCGGCGCCGAGCGCGGGCAGCGCCGGGAAACGCTGCCAGAGCCGGGCCACGAAGCCCGGCATCAGGTCGAGCGATCGCTCGCGCGCCTCGCATTCGACGACCGCCTCGATCGAGGTGCGGCGGCTCCAGAGATTCGGACCGCGCAGCGCGCGGATACGGGTGAGCTTCATGCGTGGTGGGTTCCGCTGGGGGTTCCGCTGGGGTAGGGCAGGGCGGCGATTGGGGTCGGGCCGACGGATCAGGCCAGCGCGCGATCGGCCGGCGCCGGTTCGGCCGCGGACGATACCGCGACGCGAGCCGGGACGACCGGGGCCACGCCGCTGGCCGGCACGGGCTCGATGGTCTCGATCGCCGAGCGGATCAGCTCGGTCGGCAGGCCCAGCGCCCAGGCGGCGGCAACCGCGGCCAGCACCGGCTCGACGGCCGACTCGTCGGCGCCTTCGAGCGAGGGCACCGAAGCCAGGCGGGTGAGGATGATCTCCTCGCCGCCGGTGGCCAGCACGATCAGGCCGTCGCGGGTGTGGACCGAGCGGCCGCCGCGGGCGCGGTGGCCGTCGATGGCGGGCAGGGTCGGGTTGGCCGCGTAGAAGATCACCTCGCCGTCGCTGAGCGACGCCATCCGCGCCACCATCGGGTCGGCGGCGTTGAGCACCGAGGCGCCGTCGTCGAGCACCACGTCGACCTGCGTGCGCAGCAGGCTGTACACCTGATCGAGGTCGCGGATGTCGCGCCCGGGCAGGGCGTCGGCCAGTTCCACGCTGGTGACCACGCCGACCGCGCAGCGGTCGTAGGCGAGGCCTTCTTCGGCGATCGTGCGGGCGGTGTTCTCGATCACCGCCGCGTCGACCGCGCGGTTGACCAGCAGCCGGCGGCCCGACTCGAAGTCGGTGCAGTCGCGCTGCTCGAGCTGGCGCTCGGCCAGATACAGGCCATCGGCGCAGGCGAGGCCGGTGCGCTGGCCGGACAGGCGCAGCATCCGCTCGACCAGGTGGGCGATGGCGGTGGTGCCGCGGCGGCCGGCGATCCCGACCACCGGGATCCGGCCGGATTCACCTTCGGGGAACAGGTGATCGGCGATCGCGCGGCCCACCGGGCGCGGCTTGCCCTCGGCGGGCTTGAGGTGCATCAGCAGGCCGGGGCCGGCGTTGACCTCGACGATCGCGCCGCCCTGTTCCTGCAGCGGGCGCGAGATGTCTTCGGCCACCAGGTCGACGCCGGCGATGTCCAGGCCCACGGTGCGGGCGGCCAGCGCGGCGGCTGCCGCCACCGAGGGGTGGACCTCGTCGGTGCAGTCGATCGCCACGTTGCCGTTGCGCTGGATCAGCACCCGGGTGCCGGCCGGCGGAATCGAGTCGGGCTCGAAGCCCTGGTTGGCCAGCTCGATGCGGGCGGCCGAGTCGATCCGGACCGGGTTCAGCGGCGCGTCTTCGGTGCGGCCGCGACGGGGGTCGGAATTCAGCTGCAGCTCGATCAGCGACTGGATCGTGTTGACGCCGTCGCCGGTGACCCAGGCCAACTCGCCGCGCGCGGCGGCGGCCAGCTTGCCGCCGACGACCAGCAGGCGATGCTCGTTGCCCAGGACGAAGCGCTCGACGATCACGCCGCTGCCTTCCCCGGCCGCGACTTCCCAGGCGCGGGCCACCTGCTCGCGGGTGCGCAGGTTCGTGAACACGCCCCGGCCGTGGTTGCCGTCGTAGGGTTTGACAACCACCGGCAGGCCGACTTCCTCGGCCGCGGCCCAGGCGTCGTCGGCATCGGTCACCAGACGGCCTTCGGGAACCGGCACGCCGACCGTCTGCAGCAGCTGCTTGGTCAGGTCCTTGTCGCGCGAGATGCCCTCGGCGATCGCGCTGGTCAGCTCGGTCTCGGCCGTCCAGATCCGCTTTTGCCTGGAACCGTAGCCCAGCTGGACCAGGTTGCCGTCGTTCAGGCGGATGGCCGGGATCTTGCGCTCTTCCTGGGCGGCTTCGACGATGCAGCCGGTGCTCGGGCCCAGGCAGGCGTCGTCGGCCAGGTCCTTCAGCGTGTCGATGGCACCCGGCACGTCGAACGGCCGGTCCTCGATGGCGGCCATGATCAGGTCGCGCGCCGAGTACAGCGCCGGTACCGTGACCTTCTCGTGCCAGGCGGTGACCACGACCTTGTAGACGCCGCGCTCGGAGGTTTCGCGCGCCTTGCCGAAGCCGCCGGGCATGCCGGCCTGGTTCTGCAGCTCGAGCGTGACGTGCTCGAGCACGTGTCCGGCCCAGGTGCCTTCGCGCAGGCGGCGCAGGAAACCGCCCCGGACCCCGTAGCTGCAGCGATGCTCGATCAGGCCGGGCAGCCAGGTCGACAGCCGCTCGTAGAACCCGGGCAGGGTGTTCGACGGGTAGTCTTCCAGTTCGCCGATGTCGACCAGCGCCTCGATCACCGGCGGGTAGGTCCACATGCTGGGACCGCGGAGGTGGGTCAGCTGGAGGATGTCGATGTAGCGCTTTTTCACTTTTGCGAGTCCGGCCTGGAGGCCCATGTGCGGGAGGATTCCCGAGGGGTGTTCAACGCCGGGTCGGCCAACCGGTTTACCGGCTGACGCGGGTTTGAGCGGGAATCGCTCCAATTCCGAGACAAGCCTCGCAGCGGCCCTCATTGCGTGCGACATCTGTCAGATTCGATCAGATTCGCTACGCTTCCGATGCGGTACGCTTGCCGACCTTCCGGCCCCCCTGCCCCCGGTAGCCCGGTCGCCCGATGCATTCGTCCGAACAGATTCCTTCGATGGTCCCGCCCGAGCGCTCGCGCGAGTCGCCCCCCCTGCGCTCGCACGAGCTGCAGGTTCCCGAGCGCTGGCGCGAACCGCTGGCTGCCGAGCTCGTCGAGGGCGAGACCCTGCTGGCCTTCTTCGTGCTCGATCTCGATGCGTCCTTGCGTTTCACCGAGGGCCTGCTCGCGCTGACCGACCGGCGGCTGCTCGCCCGCGGCGCCGACGAGGCTGCCTGGCAGGCCTGGCCGCTCGACCCGTCCTGTTCGCTGCGCCACCACGACCACGCCGGGGTGGGCACGCTGGAGCTGGTCGACGAGCGCGGGCGCCTGGCGCTGTGGCGCTACACGATCGGCCATCACGCCACGATGCTGCGTTTCGTCGAGGCCTGGGAGCGCGCCTGCGCAGAGCTGCGCGAAGGCAAGGCGCCGACGCCGCTCGCCCGGCCGCTGTGCGCCAGTTGCGGCGCGCCACTGCCGCCCGGCTCCGAGGAATGCCCGCGCTGCGACGGCGAGTCCACCGAGGCGCCTTCTACCTGGACCCTGTTCCGGCTCTGGCGTTTCGCCCGCCCGTATCGCTGGCAGCTGCTCGGCGGCTTCCTGCTCACGCTCGCCTCGACCGCCGCGACCCTGGTGCCGCCCTACCTGACCATGCCGCTGATGGACGAGGTGCTGATCCCGTACCAGAACGGCCAGCCGATCGACCGCGAGCTGGTCAGCGGCTACCTGGGCGCGCTGCTGGCCGCGGCGCTGGTGGCCTGGGCGCTGGGCTGGGCGCGCACCTACATCCTGGCGCTGGTCAGCGAGCGGATCGGCGCCGACCTGCGCACCAGCACTTACGAGCACCTGCTGTCGCTGTCGCTCGAGTACTTCGGGGGCAAGCGCACCGGCGACCTGATGGCGCGGATCGGCGCGGAGACCGACCGCATCAACGTGTTCCTGTCGCTGCACCTGCTCGACTTCGCGACCGACGTGCTGATGATCGCGATGACCGCGGCCATCCTGTTCTCGATCGAGCCCTGGCTGGCGCTGGTCACGCTGCTGCCGCTGCCCTTCATCGCCTGGATGATTCACCAGGTGCGCGATCGCCTTCGCCACGGCTTCGAGAAGGTCGACCGGATCTGGGCCGAGGTCACCAACGTGCTCTCGGACACGATCCCGGGCATCCGCGTGGTCAAGGCCTTCGCGCAGGAAAAGCGCGAGGCGGCCCGCTTTCGGGCGGCCAACCAGCACAACCTGGCGGTCAACGACCGGGTGAACAAGGTCTGGTCGCTGTTCTCGCCCACGGTGACCCTGCTCACCGAGGTGGGGCTGCTGATCGTCTGGGCCTTCGGCATCTGGCAGGTCTCGCGCGACGAGATCACTGTGGGCGTGCTGACCGCGTTCCTGGCCTACATCGGGCGCTTCTACATCCGCCTCGATTCGATGAGCCGGATCGTGTCGGTGACCCAGAAGGCGGCCGCCGGCGCCAAGCGGATCTTCGACATCCTGGACCACCAGTCCAACGTGCCGGAGCCCGTCGACCCGGTGCCGCTGGCCGACGTGCAGGGCCGCATCACGCTGCGCGACGCGGGCTTCCGCTACGGCAACCGGGCGGTGATCCGCGGCCTGAACCTCGAGATCGCCCCGGGCGAGATGATCGGCCTGGTGGGCCACAGCGGCTCGGGCAAGAGCACGCTGGTGAACCTGATCTGCCGCTTCTACGACCTGAGCGAAGGCGCGATCCTGGTCGACGGCATCGACGTGCGAAAGGTGGCGGTGGCCGACTGGCGCCGGCGCATCGGCGTGGTGCTCCAGGAGCCCTTCCTGTTCTTCGGGACCATCGCCGAGAACATCGCCTACGGCAGGCCGGATGCCACCCGCGAGGAGATCGTGGCCGCGGCGCGCGCGGCGCACGCTCACGAGTTCATCCTGCGCCTGCCGCACGGCTACGACTCGATCGTGGGCGAGCGCGGCCAGTCGCTGTCGGGCGGCGAGCGCCAGCGGATCTCGATCGCCCGCGCGCTGCTGATCGACCCGCGCGTGCTGATCCTCGACGAGGCCACCTCGTCGGTGGACACCACCACCGAGAAGGAGATCCAGAAGGCGCTCGACAACCTGGTGCGCGGTCGCACCACGATCGCGGTGGCGCACCGGCTCAGCACCCTGCGCCGCGCCGACCGGCTGGTGGTGCTCGACCGCGGCCGCATCGTGGAGATGGGCACGCACGACGAGCTGCTCGCCCGCGAGGGCGCCTACTGGAAGCTCTACCAGGCGCAGCAGCGCCAGGCCGAGGCCGATGCCGAGGCGGCCGTGCAGACGCTGCCGTCTCCGGCGCGGGAGGAAGCATGACGAGCGGCGCGAACGAACAGGCGAGCCGGACCGGCGATTTCACGCTGGTGCGCGACAGTTTCGGCCGTCTGGTGCTCACCGGCGCCGACGGCATCGCGCACGAGGGCGTGGCGCCGGTGCGCGCCTTCCCGATCTCGTCGCCGAACACCGGGCTGGCGATCATGAGCGCCGACGGCCACGAGCTCGCCTGGGTGGACGACCCGGCCGCCTTGCCGGCCGACCTTGCCGCGCTGATTGCCGAGGAACTCTCCCGGCGCGAATTCATGCCCGAGATTCGCGCGATCGTGTCGGTGTCCAGCTACATCACGCCCAGCACCTGGAACGTGGAAACCGACCGGGGCAGCGCGAGCTTCGTGCTGTCCGGCGAGGAGCACATCCGCCGGCTGGCGGGCGGCATGCTGCTGATCGCCGACAGCCACGGCGTGCACTTCCTGATCCGCGACCCGAAGGCGCTCGATCGGGCGAGCCGCAAGATCCTCGACCGCTTCCTGTAGCGCGCTGCAGCGACCGTTCGCGCGGCGGCCGTCCCCGCGTCGGTGCCTGTCGATGAAAAAAAGCCGCCGGGCTCTTGCGAGCACCGGCGGCCAGCACGCCGCCCGGGACCGTCCGGGCGACGCCAGGGAGGCGATGACGTCTTACTGCTGCCCGCCCTCGGCGAGCTTGCCGCCGCGCGCGGCGCGTGCCGGGGCCGCGGCCGGCTGCACCGGGCCCTGCAGGCCGCTGACCACCTGCCAGGCCATGGCCACGGCGCCCACGATGAACACCACGTCGCCGAAGGTGCGCACCCAGCGCAGGGTCTCGAGCAGCGGCTGCTGCAGGAACTCCTCGCTGCGCGCGTACCACATGCCGACCGTGGCGCTCGCGTGGAACTGGAACAGGCCGATCGGCAGCAGGCTGGTGGCGATCATCAGCACGATGCCCAGGTTCAGCGACCAGAAGGCCACCTTCATCAGCTTCTCGTCGAACACCATCTGCGGGCGCACGTAGCGCAGCACCAGCAGCGTGAAGCCCAGCGCGAGGAAGCCGTACACGCCGAACAGCGCCGCATGCGCGTGCACCGGGGTCGTGTTCAGGCCCTGGATGTAGTACAGCGAGATCGGCGGGTTGATCATGAAGCCGAAGACGCCCGCGCCGAGCATGTTCCAGAAGGCGACCGCCACGAAGCAGTAGAGCGGCCACTTCAGGTTCTGCATCCACGATGCGCGCTCGCGCAGCCGCCAGTTCTCCCAGGCCTCGTGGCCCAGCACCACCAGCGGCACGACTTCGAGCGCGCTGAAGGTGGCGCCCACCGCCATCACCGGCGTGGTGGTGCCGGAGAAGTACAGGTGGTGGAAGGTGCCCGGCACGCCGCCCAGCATGAAGAGCGAGGCCGAGGCGAGGCTCGCGGTGGTGGCCATCCGCTTCGACACCAGGCCCAGCGTCGAGAAGATGAAGGCCAGCGCCGTGGTGGCGAAGACCTCGAAGAAGCCCTCGACCCACAGGTGAACCACCCACCAGCGCCAGTACTCCATGATCGAGATGTGGGTGCGCTCGCCGTAGAACAGGCCGGCGCCGTAGAACAGGCCGATCGCGATGACCGACGAGGCCAGCAGCGCAAGCAGGTTGCGGTCGCCGGGCTGGCGCAGCGCCGGCACCATGCCGCGCAGCATCAGCACGAGCCAGAAGGCCACGCCGACGAACTTGCCGATCTGCCACAGGCGGCCGAGGTCCACGTACTCGTAGCCCTGGTGGCCCAGCCAGAAGTTCAGGTGCTCGGGCATGATCTGCGCGATCGCCAGGTAGTTGCCGGCGAAGGAGCCCACGCACACCACGACCAGCGCCCAGAACAGGATGTCCACGCCCAGCTTCTGGTACTTCGGATCCTTGCCGCCGTTGATGAGCGGGGCCAGGAACAGGCCCGCGGCCAGGAAGCCGGTGGCCACCCAGAACAGCGCCGCCTGGATGTGCCAGGTGCGCACCAGCGAGTACGGGAACCAGCGCGAGACCTCGATGCCGTAGAAGGTCTGGCCCTCCACGGTGTAGTGCGCGGTGAAGCCGCCGATCAGCACCTGGAAGACGAACAGCGCCACCACCAGGAACAGGTACTTGCCCAGCGCCTTCTGCGAGGGCGTCAGCGCGAAGCTGGTCAGCGGATCCCGGGCCGGAGCGGGCGGCAGCTCGCCTTCTTCCTTGCGCAGGAAGGCCCAGGCCCAGATCAGGAAGCCCACGCCGGCGATCAGCAGCACCACGCTCACGATCGACCACATCACGTTCTCGCCGGTCGGCACGTTGCCGATCAGCGGCTCGTGCGGCCAGTTGTTCGTGTAGGTGGCCGCGCTGTCGGGCCGCTCGGTGGCGGCCGCCCAGGCGGTCCAGAAGAAGAACTGCGTGAGGTCCTGGCGGCGCTCGGCGGAAGGCAGCGTGTCCTCCTTCATCGCGTAGCTCTCGCGGGTGCCCTGCAGCGCGGGGTCTGCCGAGAACAGGCGGCCGTAGTAGTCCGCCGTCTGCCGCATCGCTTCGGCGCGGCGCGCCGACAGCGTCAGCGTGCCGGTCGCGCGGTCGACGTCGTTGCCGCGGTACTCGAGCTGCGCCTGGTAGCGCAGCGCCTCGCGGTCCGCGGCGTCCAGCTGGGCCCAGGCCTTGCCGTGCTTTTCCTGCGCGGCAAGGTCGAGCCAGGCGACCACTTCACGATGCAGCCAGTCGGCGCTCCAGTCCGGCGCCTGGTAGGCGCCGTGGCCCCAGACCGAACCGAGTTGCATGCCGCCCACCGATTGCCAGGCGGTCTGGCCGTCGAGGATGTCGTCCTTCGTGAAGAGCTTGTCGCCCGAAGCGGTCACGACCTGCGTCGGGATCGGCGGCGCAACCCGGTAGACCTCGGCGCCGTAGTAGCCGAGCAACGAGAAGGTGACCGCCAGGACGGCGATCAGCAGGAACCAGAGTCGGCGGTACTCACGCATGGCTGACCTCCGCGGCGGCGCTCTCGTCGAACAGGATGTTGTTCTCCAGGTGGATGTGGTTGACGAGGTCGTCGCGCAGCGCGGCCAGCCCCAGGTACAGCGCCCGCCAGGTATTGCAGGCGCCCGAGGGCGCGACGATGCCGTTGGTCAGCGCCGACAGCCCCTCCAGGGCGTCGCCGTGCTGCTCGTGCTCGAAGCGCATGACCGAGATCGGGCCCGCGGCCTGCGGCCGCAGGCCGCGCGCCAGCATCGGGAACAGGATCTGCTCCTCTTTCATCATGTGGCTCTCGAGTTCCTGCCGCATCGCTTCCAGGTGGTCGGCCAGGCCGGCCGGGCAATCGGGCCGCTCGCCGTGCACCTGCTCCACGCGGCGGGCAAGCCGGATCAGCTCCGGCAACTGCTCGCGGTGGCGGGCGTGGTATCGGTCGACGATGTGGTCGATCAGTTCGGCGGCCGGCGCGGCGCGCCAGTCGCGGCCTTCGGCGGCGCCGCCGCGCATCGCGTCGAGCCTCGCGGCGAGGGCGTCGGCGTCCAGGCCGTTCTCCGCGGCGGCCTTGCGCAGCGTCTTGTTGCCGGCGCAGCAGAAGTCGAGGCCGTTGGCGTCGAAAAGGGCGGTCGCGCCCGGAATGCTCCGGGCCAGCGATCCGAGCGACTGGTCGAGGGTGGTCAAGGGTGTGGCAACTGAGGTAGTCACTGTTCTTATCTCCGTTCATACGGCATTGCCGTGCCCCTTGCTTTGCAATGGCCGTGCCAGAATGGGATCGCTTTGGAATCAGGGATTTGCGCGCTGCAGCATCGCGGATTGGGTAGAAACAACCCCGATGGATCGAGGTAATAGATACCTTTTGAGGTTATGATTACCTACATGCGCGACACCTTGCTGGCCGATCTGGCCACCGACCTTCCTCATGCGGTCAGGCTTCAGCGTCTGGTCTGCACGCTGCGCGAGCACTTCCGCTGCGGAGCGGTGGGCCTGCTTCGCCTGGAAGGGGACAGCCTGCGGCCGATCGCGGTCGATGGCCTGGTACGCGAGGCCCTGGGCCGGCGATTCGTGGTCAGCCAGCATCCGCGGCTGGCCGCGATCCTGGCGCGGCGCGGCACCACCCGCTTCGAGCCGGACTCCGAGCTGCCCGACCCCTACGACGGCCTGCTCGATTCGCAGGTCGGCGCGCCGCTGCCGGTGCACGACTGCATGGGCGCCAGCCTCTACATCGAAGGCGAGCTGTGGGGCGCGCTCACGCTCGACGCGCTGCAGGCGGGCACCTTCGACGAGCGCGCGCGCGACGAACTGCGCCGCTATTCGCTGCTCATCGAGGCGGCGATCCGGGTCAGCCGGCTCGAGGACGAGATGCGCGGTCTCCGGCTGTCGCGCGGCTCGGCCGGGCCGGTCGAGGGCCTCGCGGCAGACGAGCGCGACGAGATCGTCGGCGGCAGCGAGGCGATCGCGGCGCTGCTGCGCGAGATCGACGTGGTGGCCGATTCCGAGCTGCCGGTGTTGCTGCTCGGCGAGACCGGCGTCGGCAAGGAGCTCTTCGCGCGCCGCATCCACCAGCGCTCGCGCCGGCGCGAGCGGCCGCTGGTGCACGTGAACTGCGCGGCGCTGCCGGAGTCGCTCGCCGAGAGCGAGCTCTTCGGCCACGCCAAGGGCGCCTTCTCGGGGGCCGGCGCCGAGCGGCCCGGCCGCTTCGAGGCCGCCGACGGCGGCACGCTNNCGAGATCGGCGACATGCCGCTGCCGCTGCAGGTCCGCCTGCTGCGGGTGCTGGCCGAGGACGAGTTCTTCCGGGTCGGCGGGCGCGAACTGATCCGCGTGGACGTGCGCGTGATCGCCGCCACCAACCAGCACCTGCCGCGCCCGGTCGCCGACGGCCGCTTCCGCGCCGACCTGCTGGACCGCCTGGCCTTCGAGGTGCTGACCCTGCCGCCGCTGCGCGCGCGGCCGGAGGACATTCCCCTGCTGGCCACGCACTTCGCCCGCGAGATGGCCAAAGAACTGGACTGGCCGCAGTTCCCCGGCTTCGCCGCAGCCGCGATGGACCGGCTGCTGGCGCACGCCTGGCCGGGCAACGTGCGCGAGCTGGAGCACGTGATCAGCCGCGCGGCGCTCAAGGCCTTGAGCCGGGGCGGCGAGCGCGGCGACATCGTCACGCTCGATGCCGCGCTGCTCGATCTCGACGTGGGCCGCGAGGTCGGCGAAGCGCCCGTGGCGAATGGTCGCGCGGCGGGCCCCGGCTTCGGCGCCTTGTCCGGCGAGGGAATCCCGACCGGCGAGCCCGACGCGGACTGGCCGTCCGGCGAGCCGATCCAGCTGCGCGATGCGGTCGACGCCTGCCAGCGGCGGATGATCCGCCAGGCGCTGGCTGCCTGCGACGGCAACTGGTCTCAGGCGGCCCGGCGGCTCGACGTGGACGCCAGCAACCTGCACAAGCTGGCCCGCCGGCTGGGGCTCAAGTGAGGGGCGCGCCGCGATGATCCGTCACACGCGCCTGCTGCTCTGGCGGATCTTCGCCGCGCTGATGGTGCTGCTGGGGATGGCCGGCGCGGTGCTGCCGGTGCTGCCCACCGTGCCCTTCCTGCTGGTGGCCGCGTGGGCCGCGAGCCGCGGCTGGCCTTCGCTCGAGGCGCGCCTGCTTGCGCATCCGAAGCATGGCCCTCACATCCTGCGCTGGCGAGAGCGCGGCGCGGTGCCGCGCAAGGCCAAGTGGTTCTCGTCGCTGATGATGCTGGCCAGCGCGAGCATGCTGGCCGTGTCGACCGCGCCGCTCTGGGTCAAGATCGGCGCGCCGGCCATGATGGCATCGGTGGCCGTCTGGCTCTGGCGCAGGCCCGAGGACTGATCCGCGGCGGCTCAGGCCGCCGGATCGACCGCCTCGCCCAGCGGGAGCCTCCCGCTGACCCGCAGTCCGCCGAGCGCCTCCGAGCGGCCGTACGCGATGCTGCCGCCGTACTGCGCCACGATGTCGCCCACGATCGCGAGGCCCAGCCCGTGGCCCGGCCGGCTCTCGTCGGCGCGCGCGCCGGCCGCGCCGATGCTGCCGAGCAGCGCATCGGGAACACCCGGACCGTCGTCCTCGACCCCGAAGACCAGGGTTTCGGTCGCGCCCTCGTGCCGCAGCGCGATCCGCACTCGCGAGCCGGCCCATTTGCAGGCGTTGTCGAGCAGGTTGCCGAACAGCTCCAGCATGTCCTCGCGGTCCGCCGGCAGGCGCGCATCGGGCGCGTCGATCTCGATCGAGACGCCGCGCGCGGCGTGCAGGCGCTCGAGCGCGGCAGCCAGCGCCTGCAGTTGCGTGCGCGCCTCGAAGCCGCTTCCCGGCGTTCCGCCGCCCGCGAGCCGGGCGCGGTTCAGCTCGCGCTCCACGGTCGCGCGCATGGCGTCGAGCTGGGCGCGCATCGTCGCGGCGAGCGCGGCGTCGCCGCGCGAGGCGGCCTCGTCGGCGGCCTGCGCGAGCACGGCCATCGGCGTCTTCAGCGCGTGCGACAGGTTGCCGGCGGCGTGCCGGATCCGCGACAGCCGCTGCGACTGGTGGCGTGCCAGCCGGTTGACCGCGTCGATCATCGGC
>JRYH01002758.1_pt1 | contig 22446 bp, 15 predicted proteins | sample 235351 | NCBI WGS metagenome assembly JRYH01 (sample SAMN03074221, study PRJNA261480) | activated sludge metagenome | biome: Wastewater Treatment Plant; feature: Wastewater; material: Activated sludge; isolation source: activated biomass of a wastewater treatment plant treating wastewater... ...
CGGTCTTCCTGATCGGCGCGCTTTATGGCGCGGGTATCCGCCATTTCGACGTGGCGTCTCTGCCCGAGATCGAGGACGCGGCGACCATCCCCGGCGCCGAGCTGCACTATATGAACCCCGTGAAGTCGCGCGAGTCGATCCGCCGCGCCTATCACGAGCACGGCATCCGCAGCTTCTCGCTCGATACCGAGGACGAGCTGAACAAGATTCTCGACGAGACGCGCGGCCCCTCGGGCCCGGCGCGGGATCTCGTGCTGTTCGTGCGCATCTCGGTTCCCGCCATCAACAGCCGCATCCCGCTCGAGCGCAAGTTCGGCACGAGCGGCCCCAAGGCCGCCGAGCTACTCGTCAAGGCGCGCCAGGCCGCCGCCGAGCTCGGCATCACGTTCCACGTCGGTTCGCAGACGATGACACCGGACGCCTACGTCAACGCGCTCGCCGAGGTGCAGGCGCTGATCGGCAAGGCGGGCGTGCTCGTCGATCGCATCGACGTCGGCGGCGGCTTCCCGTCGATCTATCCGAACATGCAGCCGGTGCCGCTCGCGCGCATCCTCGCCGCGATCGAGGAGGGCGTCGACAGGCTCCCCGTGCGCGAGAACGTCCGCATGATGTGCGAGCCCGGCCGCGCGCTCGTCGCCGAGGCCGAGAGCCTGATCGTGCGCGTCGAGGCGCGCCGCGGCAACGATCTCTTCATCAACGACGGCGGCTACGGCGTGCTGTTCGACGCCGCGCATCTGGGCTGGGTCTTCCCCGCCCGCCTCGTTGGCCGCGAGGCCGCTGCGGGCGAGGCGATGATCGCTTATGAGCTTTGGGGCCCGACCTGCGACTCGATCGATCACATGAAGGGTCCCTTCCTGCTTCCGGCCTCCATCCGCGAGGGGGACTACCTGGAGATCGGCAATGTCGGCGCGTACGGCCGCGCCATCGCGGGCGACTTCAACGGCTATGGCCGCTACGAGGAGGCCATCCTCGACGACGAGCCGATGATGTCGATGTACGGCGAGGCCGACGCCGCGGCCGTGCGCTTCTCCGGCTAGAGCCTGATCGTTTGAGATGCGAGCCCTTCAGCTCGCATCGAGAGCGTGAATCAGACTCTCAAACAAAGAGATAGAGCACGGTCACTCCCGATGGGCCGATTCCATTGAGAGTGAACGTGCTCTAGCCCGGGCGCACCAGCGGGCGCACCCGCCGCTTGTTTCTCATTTCTGAGCATAAGTCGGCGCGACGGCTCTTGCCGCGCGGGGAATCGTCTACGGTCCGCCCGCAAGGGTGCGCTCCCGCGGAGGAGCGAGGCCCGAGCGAGCGAGGCAGGGCCGTCCATGGATCGCAATTCCGCATTCTCGGTCATCCAGCGCGCGCTCGAGGATTTCAGCGCGGACGTGGGCCGCGCGCAGGCCGAGCAGGCGGCAAGCGAGACCCTTCTCGCCGCGATCGAGTACGAGCTCGATCAGATCCGGAAGCTGGTGGCCGATCACAGGCTCGCGGGGCCCGCCCCGGCGGTCCTTACGGCCAGGAGCGCGGGTGCGCGCGGCGGGACCGCGGAACGGGCGCGATGGGAAGATCCCGACGCGGGGACCCAGACGATCGAGGCCGCGTGACCCGCGCATGAGGCGCCCCGCCGAAACGCCTCTCCAACGCGTTAACCGTCTCCGGATCTGACACGCCGGGGCGCCTGTCACAGGGCGCTTGTTTGGCTCCGTGTGACGGATCGCTCGCTCCTTTCCGCGCCGGTGCGCCTCGACATATATATCGTGACACGATATAAAAGCCTGCCCCGATCATCCGCCACGCTTGCTCGAGCCGCTTGGTTCGAGACCCGTGTCCGCGCGGCTCGGGGCGTGGGGCGGCCGCCCTGGGCCTTCCGCCCGTTCGACGCATTTCATCAAGGTTTGCCATGTCCGATCATCAGCCGGTGGATCGCAGCAGCGATATCTCGCAACCGCTCGACGCTCTCAGCGCCGATGAGAGGCTCAAGGCCGGCAGCGTCCAGCTGCGCGGCCACATCGCCGAGGGGCTCGACGAGCGGATCACCGGCGCCGTCCCGGGCTCGGATACGAAGCTCATGAAGTTCCACGGCATCTATCAGCAGGATGATCGTGACGTTCGCGGCGAGCGCTCCCGCAAGATGCTCGAGCCGGCCTTCTCCTTCATGGTGCGGGTGCGGCTTCCGGGCGGGGTCTGCAGCCCGAGCCAATGGCTCAAGCTCGACGAGCTGGGCCGCGCTTACGGTGGCGAGACGCTGCGGCTCACCACACGCCAGACCTTTCAGTTCCACCGGGTTCTGAAGCAGAATCTCAGGCGCACGATCTCGGGCCTGAAGGAGGTTCTGCTCGATACGCGCGCCGCCTGCGGAGACGATTCGCGCGGCGTCATGTGCTCGGTCACGCCGCAGCTTTCGAAGCTGCATGCCGAGATCTCGGCGCTCGCCAAGCGCGCGAGCGATCACGCCATCCCCAAGACGGGCGCCTATCGCGAGATCTGGTACGAGGAGGAGCGGGAGGAGGGCGAAGGACCCGAGGAGCCCTTCTACGGCAAGACCTATATGCCGCGCAAATTCAAGATCGGATTCGTCATTCCGCCCGTGAACGACATCGATGTCTATGCGCAGGATTTGGGCTTCATCGCCATCGCGCAGCGGGGCAAGCTCGTCGGCTTCAACGTGGCGATCGGCGGGGGCCTGGGGCGGACCGAGCAGGCGCCCCACACCTACCCGCGCCTGGCGGACGTGATCGGCTTCGTGCCGGCGGACAAGGTGATCGAGATGATCGACGCGACCATGACGGTGCAGCGGGATTACGGCAACCGGGCCGACCGTGCGCGTGCCCGCTTCAAGTACACGATCGACGACAAGGGGCTGGACTGGATCAAATCGGAGATCGAGGCCCGCCTCGGGTTCGCGTTCGAGCCGGCGCGGCCCTATCGCTTCACGTCAAACGGCGATCTGCTCGGATGGTCACGCGGCGAGAACGGTCTCTCGCATTACACGCTCTTCATCGAGAATGGGCGCGTCATCAATACGCCCGAGCGGGCTCTGATGGATGGACTGCGCGAGATCGCGCGCCGCCATGACGGCATGTTCCGCGTCACGCCCAACCAGAACCTCATGATCTCGGACATCGCGCCCTCCGCCCGCGGCACCATCGAGGAGTTGCTGCACGCGTATGGTCTGGATACCGAAAGCCAGGGGAGCGCGTTGCGTCTCAACGCGATCGCCTGCGTCGCCTTCCCGACCTGCGGCCTCGCCATGGCGGAAAGCGAGCGCTACCTGCCCAGTCTCCTCGGCAAGATCGAGGCGATCCTCGCCCGGCACGGCCTTTCGGGCGAACCGATCACGATCCGCATGACCGGATGCCCCAACGGATGCGCGCGCCCCTACATCGCCGAGATCGGCCTCACCGGACGCGGCCCCGGCAAGTACAATTTGTACCTGGGCGGCGGGTTTCACGGACAGCGCTTGAACAAGGTCTATCTGGAGAACGCCGAGGAGAGCGCCATCCTCTCAGCGCTCGACAAGGTGCTGGGGCACTACGCGCACGCCCGCAAAAGCGGCGAGCACTTCGGCGACTTCGCCATCCGCGAAGGCTATGTCGCGGAGGTGAAAGAGGGGCGCCACTTCAACGATTGAGCGCGCCGACAGCGGCGGTGCGATGGTGGGCCGCTAGACTAGCCCGGCACCGGCACGACTTTGTTCACCTCGTCGGCCCAGATCAGAAGACCGAAATAGATCACCAGGACCGCGATCCAGATGAAGATGACCTGGTTCACGCGCTTTTGCATCGTGCGCGCCTCGGTCCCGTATTTCCCGCGCCGGATGTCGCGCGCCATGCTGAGCCCCGCGGCCAGCTCCCGCGCATAGGGGCCGACCGCCTTCTGCCGCTGCATCAGCGCGCGGCCGCCCTGGCTCTTGCCGATGTTGGAGTGGTACCACCAGGCGAGCCCGATCATCGGAACCGTCATCAGGCCCGCGCCGACGAGCGTGTACCAGAACCGAAACGTTTCATCCTTGAAGAGCTCGAACAGCGCGGTCATCGCGGTGTCGTCCTTTCCTCCGCCCATGGTCCTATTCGTCGGCGGGATCGTACCTCCTCGCCATGGCATGCGCTACGTCCGGCGAGCGCGACCTTCGGCTTTTCAAAGGCCGGGCAGCCTCGCACTCAGCTTTTCAGTGTAGCATGCGACGACCGGCCGGCTCCGCGAACAGAGTCGGAAGCCCGCATCAAAAAGAGGGCCGGGAAAGCCACGGGCAAGTCGCGCGCCGCCGCCCCCGCCGCAGCCCTCCGCAAGGGAGGGAAACGTTTTCCGGAGAGCACGATGAGTGAGCCGATATACCTCGACCACAACGGCACGACGCCGGTCGATCCCGAAGTTCTCGACGCCATGCTGCCGTTCCTGCGCGGCGAATTCGGCAATCCCTCCTCGACGACGCCGTGGGGCCAGCGTGCGCGCAGCGACATCGAGCAGGCGCGCGCCGAAGTCGCCGGCCTGATTAAGGCGCAGTCCGACGAGATCATCTTCACGAGCGGCGGCACGGAGGCGAGCAATCATGCGATCGCGGGCTTTGCGAGATGTGCGCCCGCAGACCGGCGGCGCATCGTCACCAGCACGGTGGAGCATCCCGCGACCGAAAATCCCTGCCGGCGTCTTGAACAGGCGGGCTTTGCCGTCGTGCATGTTCCCGTCGCGCGGAACGGCATCGTCGATGTCAAAGCAGCAGAAGCCGCGATCGACGCATCGACGGCACTCGTCACGATCATTCACGCCCAGAACGAGACCGGCGTGCTGCAGCCCGTGCCCGAGCTGGCGCGCGCGGCCGCCTCCGCCGGTGCGCCGATCCACGCCGACGCGTCGCAATCGCTCGGCAAGGTGCCGATCGATGTCGCGGCGTGGGGCATCGACGCGATGACGATCGCCGGCCACAAACTTTATGCGCCCAAGGGCATCGGCGCGTTGTTCCTCAAGCGCGGCCATGGTCTACAGAGCCCACTCGCCGGAGCCGGGCAGGAGCGCGGTCGCCGTCCCGGAACGGAGAACGTCGCCTCGATCGTCGGGCTGGGCCGCGCCTGCGTCATTGCCGGGCAGCGCCTCGCGGAGGATGCGCAACGCATCGCGCGATTACGCGACCGGCTCTGGCAGGAGCTGTCGAGCAAGGTTCCGGATCTCGAGCGTGTCGGTGCTGGTGCGCCGACGCTGCTCAACACGCTCAACGTGCTATTCCCGAGGACGGCGGGGAACGCGGTGCTCGCCGCGGCTCCGGAGGTTGCCGCCTCGACCGGTTCGGCCTGCCATGCCGGCGAGGACAAGCCGTCATCGATCATCGTGGCGCACGGCTATACGGCCGCCCAAGCCGTCGGCGCCGTGCGCCTGACGCTCGGCCGCGCAACGACCGGCGAGGACGTCTCGCGCGCGGCAGCGGCGCTCGCCTCCGCCTGGAAGCAGCTCAACGCAAGCACGGCCGTGTCATCCGCCCTCTCAGCGACCTGCCAACAGGCTGTACCGGCGGCACAAGCATTTGTCCCTTCTGCTCATAGGGGACGCGAGGAATTTTGATGGAGGCCATGGTGGGCGGTACTGGGATTGAACCAGTGACCCCACGCGTGTGAAGCGTGTGCTCTCCCGCTGAGCTAACCGCCCGTCTGGACCACTCCGCGAGAGGGAGTGCCGGATGAGATGCGAGAAGCGCATTCGCAGGCCATCCCCAGAGGGAGGCTGCCGGCCGCGCGAGCGCTCCTTATCGAGGGCGCCCCGCTCCGTGTCAAGGCCATGCCGCGCCGCGCCGTGGGCAGGCGGGGGCTGGGGTCAGTCCCGCCGCTCGGCCGCCTCGATCAGAAAGCGGTGAACCTCGCCGTCCTGCCGATGGGCCAGCAGCCGGTGCCCGCTCACGAGGCACAGCGCCTTGAAATCCTCAGGCGCCGCCGGATCGCTCGCCAGCACTTCCAGGAGGCTCCCCGGCGCAAGGCCGGAGAGAGCTTTGCGCGCCTTGAGCACAGGGAGCGGACACCGCAGGCCGGTGGTATCGAGCTGCTGCTGGGGTGAGGCAGAGGGCATCGGGGCCTCGCGCGCCGGTGGACGATGATCGCTAGGCTCCACGACGGCGGAGCGCAGGAGGTGGCAGATTGCACCCTCCGCGCTTGCGCGCAAAGCCTCGCCGGTGCGACCGTCCGCCCCGATCGGGCGCGATTCGGCACGCAGCCAAATGCGTCGCCGAGGCGTTCATTAGGAACGGGCCCGCATCCGACGCCGGTGCGACCCGCTGGTCTCGAGCAAATCCGGATGGAGCGCATGACTGAGCCCGAGCGTCCGAGGCGGTCGTTTCTGGTCTCGTTCGGATTGGAGCGCCTTGGCCTCGTCGCCCTGCGCGCGCCTTACGTGGCGGCCCTGCTCGTGGCGCTGCTGAGCGGCCTTGCGATCCTCGGCGTCGCCCGGCTGCGCGTCGACGACAGCCTGTCGGAGCTGTTTCGCACCGATACCCGGGAGTTCCGCCAGTACGAGGAGATCGACCGACGCTTCCCGTCGAGCGAGTACGATGTCCTCGTCGTCGTGGAAGGCAAGGACCTGCTTGCCCGCAAGCCGCTCGAGGCGTTCCGCAACGCCGTGATCGAGCTGCAACTCACCGACGGCGTCGCCGGCCTCGTCTCGATGCTGTCGGCGCGCCAGATGCCCGACGCGACCGGCTATGCCGCGCCCGTCGTGCCGGACGAGCTGCCGGCGGACGACGCGGCCTATCGCGAGATCGTCCGCACGCTCGCCGCGAACGACATCGTCAAGGGCAAGTTCCTCTCGGCCGATGGCGAGCTGGCGCTGATCGTCATCGCGCTCGACCGCGCCGTCGTGGAGGAGCGCACCGCCCGCACCGTCATCGCCGGCATCAAGGAGGCGGCCGAGCGCGAGCTTGCGGGCGCGGGCCTTACCGTCAAGCTCACGGGCGCCCCGGTCATGCAGCTCGAGATCCGCAACGCGGTCGAGCGCGACCGGCTCGTCTACAACGGCCTCGGTTTCGCGGTCGGGTTCGCCGTCGCCTACCTGTTCTTCCGCCGCCTGTCGCTGACGCTGATCGCGGTGCTCGGCCCCGCCACCGCCATTCTCTGGACGCTCGGCGTGCTCGGCGGACTGGATGTCCGCCTCAATCTGTTCATCAACGTCATCACGCCGCTGATCCTGGTGTCCGGCTTCTCGGATTCCATGCACCTCGTCTTCGCCATCCGCCGCGATATTCTCGCAGGCAAGGATCGCATCGAGGCCGCACGCAACGCCGTGCGCGACGTCGCCCCGGCCTGCCTGCTCACGGCGATGAACCAGGCCATTGCGCTGGTGTCGTTCGCCTTCGCCGAATCGGCGCTGATCCGCACGTTCGGGCTCGCGGCCCTGATGGCCGTCGCCATTTCGTATCTCGCCGTCGCGGTCGTCGTCCCCACGCTCGCGGCCCTCTTCGTGCGGCGCGAGCCCGCCGCCGCGATCGCCGCGAGCACGCGCGACGAGGACGGCGTCGGCGCCCTGCAGCGCTTCAGCGACCGCGTGATCGGCTTCGTCGGCCAGCGCCCAGTGCCCTTCGTCGTGATGGGCCTCGCCGTGGTCGTGATGACGGGACATGCGTTCTTCAGCCTGAAGCCCATGTACCGGCTGGCCGACCAGGTGCCCGACAAGGAGCAGGCGCTGGCGGCGACCGGACGCCTCGATACCAAGCTCACGGGCGCCAACCCCGTGCACGTCATGATCGAGTGGACGGGAGCGCCCGAAGCAGCGGAGACCGCGCGCGCGATCGGGCTCTACGACGACGCCACGCTGAGGGTCATCGCCGAGGCGCACGATGTGCTGGAGCGGCAGGCGGGCCTCGGCAACGTCTGGTCGCTCGAAAGCCTGCGGCGCTGGCTCGCGGCGACGGGCGACACGAGCGTCGAGACCGTGCGGGCCTATGTGGGCCGGCTGCCCGAGCACCTCGTGCGCCGCTTCATCGCAGCCGACGAGACGGCCGTGCTCGTCACCGCCCGCCTGCCCGATATCGACGCGAGCGAGATCCTGCCTGTCGTCGAGCGGATCGACCGCGCCCTCGCGCCCGTCCGCGAGGCCCATCCCGGCTACGCGATCTCGGTGACGGGCCTGCCCGCGATTGCCGCGCGTAACTCCGCCACGCTGATCGGCGAGCTGACCTGGGGACTCGTGGGCGACATCTTCCTGGTCTTCATCTTCCTCGGCATCGCGCTGCGGTCGCTGCTCGTCGGCGTGTCGAGCATCCTGCCGTCGCTGTTCCCGATCTTCGCGACCGGCGCGTTGCTGTTCTACTCGGGGCAGGGCCTGCAGTTCGCGTCCATCGTCGCGATTACGGTGGCGTTCTCGCTCGCCATCGATTCCACGATCCATTTCCTGAACCGTTTCCGGCTCGAGGAGGAGCGTCTGCCGCCTGGGCCCGACAACGCACGTGAGGCGCTGGCGCACACGGCGCATCACATCGGCCCGGCCGTCATCCTGACGACGATCGTGCTGGCGCTGGGGCTCGGGGTGACGATGCTCTCGCACCTGCCCTCACTGCGGCAGTTCGGCGAGCTGGCGGCGGTGTGCCTCTTCGCCTCGCTCCTGGGGCAGCTCGTCATCCTTCCGGCCGTCGTCGCGCTCTACCGGAAATACCTGCCGTTCAAGGCGCGCGGTTAGCTTTCGGCTGTGTTCGTAAGCGAAAGGAAGCGGACGACATCACGCTCGTCACGCTTCACTTCCCTCTCTCGGGACGGGAGAGGTGGCCGTCGAGCCGGAGGCTCGCAACCAACAGACAGGCCGGCGAGGGACTTTGCTCTGGCGTCGGCGCTCGCGTCATGCACTCACGGCGTCGGAGGCGGTGGGTTGGCGCGGATCAGCTTGAGAAGCTCGCTGTCCTTGGAGATCTGAGCTCGGTCGAGGCACTCGTTCCTCGCAGCCTCCGTGCATTCGACCGTGACCGTGTAGGGCACGCCGAAACGCATGATCGTGTACTCGGCGAGATAGCCTTCCTCGCCGCCCTCGTTGCGATCGTCGAACACCGAGACCGCGGGCCCGGCCTCCGGTACGGCGCCGGGGCTCTGGTTGCCATACACTGGGAATTTCTCGGGTGCGAAGCGATGCTGCACGCGCAGGTCGGCCGAAACCGAGACCGTCACATCGCCATAGCGTTCGACGATCTGATACCAGACCGGATTGTCATCATCGACGACGACGTCGCGCTCGGTCGCAGGACGCGGGCCGAGACGGAACGTGCTCTCGACGATACCGGGTGTCGCCTCGAAAGCCAGAACGGGGAGCTTGAGCTTGCCGAGCTTGTCGTCGGCGGTCGGCCCGAGCGAGCGCGGAGGACGGCCCGCGTTCGCGGCGACGAAGCTCGTGATCTCCGGATCCGACCATTGTACCGGGATCAACGCCTCGGCCGCGTGCACGGGAACGGCAGCGAGCAGGCCGAGCGCCATGACGACCAAGCCCGCGGCGCAGCATCCTGGCCGCGAGAACGACAGAGCAATGGGCATCCGATACGTCCCCCGTTGTCTCAAGCCTGGTCTCTCAAGACTGGCGTCTCGCGCCATCCCGTGCCTCAATTCACGCGGCGGCGGCGGGCGGGAGCGACCTTAGCCGTCCCTCACGCCTCCGATCAAGCCCGTGTGAGCGGAGAGTCACGCACGGGCAACGCTCGCGCCCTTCCGCACGCGGGCCGGTTGAATGCATCCCTCTCGCAGAGTATTCGCTTGGGGGCCACGCTCCCTGGGGGGAGCGGCCGCGATCTTCCGCGCATGCGGCTCGCGCGCGCTCAGTCTGCGCCGGCCGCCACCGCAACGACCGCGGTCTCAAGTGTTGCGTGGAGACCCGTATGGCCTGGCGCATCTTTCGAACCGTGCTCGTCGGCGCCGTCGTCTCGGCCGCGCTGCTCGTCGCCTTCCCGCCGACCGGCCTTCTCAAGGATCAGCTCGCCGTCACGCTCGGCAATGCGCTCGGACGCAAGATCACGATCGGCGACATGCGCCTCAGCGTGCCGCTCAAGCTCGAACGGCCGAAGCTCGACGTCGTGCTCGACAGGGTCACCGTCGCCAACCCCGAGGGGATGCCGGCGCGCGATCTCCTCAGCGGGCAATCCGTGCTGACGACCGTCGAGCTTCTGCCGCTGCTCAAAGGCCGTGTGCGGATGGAGCGCCTCGCGTTCGTCGCGCCCGTCTTCACGCTCGAGGAGGACGCGGCCGGCAATCGCAACTGGGCGTTCGGCGAGACGGCCTCCGCTCAAGGCGCGGCCGCAGCACCCGCGCCGCAGCTCCCGGCTGCCACCTTCAGCCCACCCACGACGATCACGATCGAGAACGGGACCGTGTCCTACCGCAGCGCCCAGACCGGCGCTTCCGGGGCCGTGACGGCGCTCGGCTCCGTCCAGACGATCGATCCCGTCTCGGGCGGGTTCACCTCCAAGGGCCAACTGACGGCGGGTGGCGAGCAGATGTCGTTCGACCTCGCGCTCGGCGACTATCAGGCGATGGCGACCGGAACCGCGACGACGGCCTCCGCCAAGATCGATGGACGGCCGGTCACGGCCATGCTCTCGGGCGACGTCGCGTTTCGCGCGGTGACGGAGTTCAAGGGGCATGTCGCCGCCTCGACGCCCTCGCTCGGGCAGCTCGCGCAGTGGATCGGCTCGGACAGTGCGCCGTCGGGAGACCCGCTCAAGACGTCGCTCGACGGCCAGGTGACCGCGACGTCCGAGATCCTCACATTTGCCGAGACCGACGTGATGATCAACACGACGAGCGGCCGGTTCGACGGCACGCTCGATCTCACCGGCGATCGCCCGAAGGTCACGGGCGCGTTCGCGAGCCCGCACATCGACGTCGATCGGATCATCGACGCCACGCGGCGCATGGCTCTTGCGCCCCAGCCGATGGTGGACTTCACGCCCCTGATCACACCCTCATGGGAGCAGCTTCTCGACGATCTCAACGTGCTCGAGGGCGGGAGCCCGAGGACGGCGCCTGCGGCGGCGAGCGCAACCGCGTCGCCGGGATGGAGCGAGCAGCCTTTCAACCTCAAACCGCTCGGCGCGCTCGATGCGGATGTCGAGATCCGCGCCGATACGATCACCTACGGCGGGCTCGATCTCAAGCAGGGGCGCGCCAAGGCCGGGCTGGTCAACGGTATGCTCGAGGCAACGCTCGAGGAGCTGGCGATCGAAAAGGGCACGGCGACAGGCACGCTCAGCATCGACAGCCGCGCTTCGCCGCCGCGTGGATCGGTGCGCATGAGCCTCGCCAACGTCGCCGCCGAGCCGATCGTGACGGAGCTCACCGGCAAGCCGCTGCTGTCGGGCACCTCGAATGTCGTCATCGATGCGAGCGCGGCGGGCCAGAACCAGAGCCAGCTCACCGCCTCGCTCGACGGGCGGGCGCATTTCCAGATGGGCAAGGGATCGCTGCGCGGCTTCGACGTGCGCCGCATGATTTTCGAGTGGTGGAAGAGCTGGAAGTTCGATCTCGCCATGAAAACCGGCTTCGAGCGGCTCGATGCGCAATACGACATCAAGAAAGGCATCATGCGCAGCCAGCCGGGCTTCTCGCTCGGCGGCCCGGAGGTCGAGATCAACTCGACGGGCTCGGTCAACGTGCCGGCCAAGCGGCTGAACCAGGAGATCCGCGTCAAGGCGATCCCGCCGCCGACCGCGTTCCCCATCCCCGTGCGCATCTCGGGCGACTGGGCCAAGCCGTCCGTCGGGATCGACTGGGGCGGGCTGTTCTCGTCGTCGGCGATGGGGCTCGGCGGGCCGCAGGCGCTCGCGATGCCGTCCGAGCCTCCACCCGCCAACGTGCAGGCCGCCATCCGGCGCGTGCTGGCGGCGGATTTACCTGAGGATAAACTTTCGCACGAGGCGCGGCAGATGCTCGAGCAGCTCCTGCCGCGCGACGACGTTTCCGACGCCGACGAGACAGCTCCTTAGGGGAGGGCCCGCATGCCGACGCCTCAGGCCTTACGCATTGGCGCGTGTCGCATTTCGTTCGTGAGCGAACGAGCGTGCGGGGCACGGCGGCCACATGCCCTCGCGTTGCCAGGGCGGGGTGTTTGGGCAATAGTCGCCGCGGGGCCCGGATGCAGGCGTTTATCGGCATTGGGAACGGGGGACGTGGCGTGAGAGTGGTTCGCAAGGTTGCCGTCGTCGTCGCGCCTCTGTGCGCGGGGCTCTCGCTCCTTCTCCCCTCGCCGACGCCCGCGGATGGGAGGGCGGATACGTCCGGCCTCTCCCGGCGCGCGCCGTCTGCGTCCGCGCTTCAAGGGCGCGATCTCATGACGTATGCACTCGTGCAGGGCCTCGCCAGTCCGTCCGTCGGGCGGGGCTTCGGCGTCGTGCGCGGCACGGACGGCACGTGCTACGGACGCGACAACCAGGGAAGCCTCGTGCAGCTCGCGCGTTGCAGCCTGCTTCCGCCCGAGGGTCCTGCTGAGCCGCCGCCCGCTCCCACGCCGACGCCACCCGTGGTCGAAGGGCCGGAGACACCGCCCGCGCCGCCGGGCGGGCCGCTCAACACGCCACGCGACAAGGCCGGCTTCGCCTACTATCCGCCGGGCGACCTCTTCGAGCGCGACAAAGGCCGCGGGCGCGTGGACCGCTACGTCTACATGCCGAACATGCTGTTTCCGCTGAAGCTCGCGGACGGACAGTTCCCGCACATGAACTCCCAGATCTGGGGCTATGGCGGCGGCGGCTGGAACGGCAAGGGCGCGGCGGGCGGCAGCGAGAGCGACGCGCGCAACTACGATCCCATGAAGCAGCGCGACAACTACTGCGAGGTGCGCGGCTGGGACATGCCGCTGTGTCCGAGCGGGGCGGGCCACCAGGGCCAGGATATTCGTCCGCCGACCTTCAAGGACAACACCTGGGAGGCCGTGGCGGCCGACGACGGACAGATCGTCAACGTGACGTCGAACACGACGGTGCAGCTCAAGGCCGCCGACGGCACGGATTACTACTACCTCCACATGCACCCCAAATCGATCACCGTGAAGACGGGCAACAAGGTCAAGCGCGGGCAGGTGCTGGGGAAGGTCTCGCGCTACATGGGCGGCAAGACCTCGACGAGCCTGCATCTCCATCTGCAGGTGCGCCAGCGCGTGCAGGTGGGCGACAAGACGCTGCAGGTCTATGTGCCGGCGTTCACGTCTCTCATCGCCGCGCTGCGCCGCGCGAAAGGTCTCGACGCCGGGATCGACGCGGACGGCAACCTGATGGTGGATGCGGGCCTCGAGATCGGCGCACCGACGCCGCCTCCGACACCGCCAGCTCCAAAGCCGGAGCCCCCGGCTCCCGCGCCAGAGCCCGCGCCCACTCCGACGCCGCCGGCGCCGGAGCCGGAGCCTGCACCGCCTGCGCCGGAACCCGCACCACCGGCGCCGACGCCAGAGCCCGCGCCGGTTCCGACGCCACCCGCACCAGAGCCGGAGCCTGCGCCACCAGCACCGGAACCCGAGCCACCGGCACCGACGCCGGAGCCCGCACCTGTGCCAACGCCGCCTGCACCGACGCCGGAACCTGCGCCACCAGCTCCGGAACCCGCGCCACCGGCACCAACACCGGAGCCCGCACCTGTGCCGACGCCGCCCGCACCGGAGCCGGAGCCTGCACCGCCGGCGCCGACGCCAGAACCTGCGCCACCGGCTCCCAAGCCCGAGCCGCCGGCACCCGCGCCGGAGCCCGCACCTGCGCCGGCCCCTCCGGCGAGCGAGCAAGGCTGGTGGGATTGGGTCAAAGGCTATTGGAACCGCTGGTGGGGCTCGTGAGCCCGTCGCCGTTGGACCCGCTTTGCTAGGAGTCGCTTCGATGCCGAGACCTATGCCAGCCTCTACTGCGGCGATGCTCACCGCCGTGGGCCTCCTCGCTGCGACGACCGTGCTCGGTATAGGCGTGGGGTCCCTCGCCTCGGAGGCCCATGCGCAGTTGCCGCCCTCGCAGTACGATCGCCTGCAGCGATCGCTCGAGGAAAAGTTCGCACCGAAAAAGGCGCCTGCGCGGAAGTCGTCCGGGCAAAAAACGCCGGCGCCATCCGACGAGTTCATCTACATCGAGCCACCGAGCAAGACGAAAAAGCCCGGCGAGACCAAGCGGTCGGAAGCCACCTTGGGCGAGAAGATCTATGCGTTCTTCACCTCCAAGCTCGCAAAGGAGGGGGCGCCTCAAACGGCGACACCCGAGGGCGCCTTCAGCGTCGCCGCGACGGAAGCGGATTCGGCGAAGACGCCCGGGATCCTCCTTCCTTTCAAGCGCCGCCCGCGCGGTCCGCATATGCACCGCGAGCGCCGGCGCGTGCCGGTGGCGAAGCCCAACAGCTACGTCATCCAGCTCAGCCCGACGGCGACCGACCGGGAGATCGAGGCTCTCCTCAAGAAGTATAGCCTCAAGATCACGAAGATGATCGCGCCGCTCGGCGTGATCACCGTTGAGGTGGACGAAAGCGCCGCCGCGCAGCCGCCGGCTCCGGCCCCCGCGCCGCCAGCCCCCTCGGCCGAGGCGGTGCCCGAGGACACAGACAGCAAGACCCAGCTTCAGAGCGTGCTCGAGCCGCCGCTCATCCAGAACCTGCGCAAGGAGAAATGCGTCGAGGGCGCATTCGTCAACTCGACGATGCAGGCCAAGCATCTGCCGAGAACGAAGGGTGCGGCTATCACCGTCGGCGACGAGGTGGTCTCGTGGCGCTGGCAGGCCGGCGACGATCTCGACGGAAACTGGGGCCTCAAGGCGATCCGCCTGCCGCCGGTCTGGACCATCGTCGATCGCTATCGCAAGGCGCACCCCGACGCGGTGCGCCCGAAGATCGGCATCATCGACGGCGGCTTCGCCAGCAATCCGATGGTGCCCTTCGCATCCATGCAGAACGTCAATCCGCTCGTCTATCACACGGCGAGCTGCGGCACGCACCACGGCATGCACGTGGCCGGCATCATCGGCGCCAATCCGGGCGATCGGCCCGGCATCAACGGCATCGTGCCCGGTGCGCGCATGGACGCGATCGCGGTCGATGACAAGATCGTGGGCGACTCGGGCAGCGTCGGCGTCGACGAGGGCTGGCAGGTGCATGCCCTTCTATTCGACGACGTGCTCGCCAAGACGCTCGACTACGTCTACGCCAACCTCATGACCCCCGACGGGCTCAAGGTCATCAACATCAGCCTCGGGTACAATTTCGTCGCGAGCGATCTTCTCGGCGACGAGGATCCCGAGGAAGTGCCGGGGCTCGCGTTGCATGTCATGCATCAGGCGAACCTGATCCGGCTGATGGCGAGCCGCGTGCAGGAGCACGTGCTGTTCGTGGTGGCGGCCGGCAACGATTCCGAAGGGCGCACGACGCCGATCGCGGCGAAATGGGCCTCGCCCTTCGCCTGGGCCGGCACGCAACCCTCGGCGACGGGCGAGAGCCCGCCCAACATCCTCGTCGTGGAGGCCGTGGACCGCGACGGCACGCGCGCCGACTTCTCGAATGCCGGCGGCCACCTCGCCGCGCCCGGCGTCGACATCATGAGCACGCTTGCCGCCGACAAGCTGCCGTTCGCGGTGTGCAGCGGCACCTCCCAGGCCGCGCCGCACGTCGCGGCGCTGGCTGCGATCCTGTTCGAGCTTGCGCCCGAGAAAACGCCGGCAGAAGTCGCCGCCGCGCTCAAGAAGAGCGCTACGCCCGCGCCCAACGGCGAACAGCGGGCCGGCATGATCGACGCGCTCGAGGCGGTCGACGAGGTCGCGCCGCAGACCGTTCGCCTGCTCGCCGACCTCGACGGCGACGGCACCGTGGGGCCGAGCGACCTCGCGCTCTTCTCACGGCAGATCGGTGCCCTTTCGAGCGCCGGCACGGCCAACGCCGCGTTCACCGAGGACCTCAACGGCGACGGCATCATCGACGACAACGAATGCTTCTGGCCGCAGATCGATCTCAACGGCAGCGGACAGGCCGCCTTGACGAAGGGTGACGCGCGCCTTTTGAGCGGCAAGCCGCGGACGGACCTCGACGCCCTGGAGCTGCTGTGGTCCGACGCCGCGATGCCGTTCGGCACGGCGGTCGCGGGAACGGGGCTTGCGGCGCCGGCCGAGATCTATCCCGCCGCCGACTCTCCGCCCAAGCCTCTCACGCAATGCCGACGCCTCGTCAACACGGGCGCCAACGTGGCTGCCGCTCCCTCAGATGCGGGAGGCCCCGGCGGCACCCCGATCGCGGCGACGGCCGACGGCAGTGGGGCGGCTGGTGCGGCGAGCGATCCCAAGGCCGTGCGCGCCGAGGTCGAGGCCGCCATCGCGGAGCTGCGCAAGACGCATCCGAACCTGCACGTTACGATCAATCCGGCGACGGGCCTGCCGAGCACCGTGATGGGGCTTTCGCCGCAGCCCGGATCGGCCTCCATCGGCGCGGCCGATGGGGCGCGCGAGATCACCGAGGAGGAGACGAAGCGCGCGGTCGAGTCCTATTTCGGCACGGGCGGGCTCGGCTCGCTCTTCCCCTCCGGCAACAAGAGCGCCAAGCATCAGTACGTCAGCCGCCGCAAGGATCCGGACTTCCCGGACCGCTACGTGGCGGAGGTCGAGCAGCGCATCGGCGAGGTGCCGGTGTTCGGATCGACGGCGAAGCTCACGGTGTCGCGATCGCTCGGCGTGACGAAGTTCAACGGCACGACCTCCAACGCCGCCGTTGCAACAACGGTGCCGAAGATCGCGGAGGGCGAGGCCGTGGCCGCCGCGCGCGCGCGCCTCACCGAGATCCTGCGCACCGCACCCGACGCCTCGCGGGCGTTCCCGCTCGCGCCGGACCCGGACAAGGCGGACGTCAAGGCGCCGCAGCTCATCGTGTTCGATCCGGCGCTCGTCGGCAAAGCGAAGACAGGCGCGACGCGGCTCGCCTGGCTCGTCACCATCGACTCGTTCCGGATCTTCGTCGATGCCCTCACGGGCGAAGCGTTCTACTCCTACCGCGACCAGCCTTCCGGCATGCTGCGCAAGATCTTCGATCTCGCGCAGACGACGGCGTTTCCGGGCACGGTCGCCATCGACGAGAGCGCGCGCAGCCGGGGCGAGAAGCTCTCGCCCGAAGCGCTGATCGCCTTCCGCAACGCCGGCATCGTGCGCGACTACTACTTCCTGACGTTCGGCCGCAACAGCTTCGACGATCACGACGGATCCGGCGGATCTCCGCTCGAAGCCTACGTGCAGCACGGGCGCACGCAGAACGCCTACTGGTGCACCACGGCCTCCTACGATTGTCCCAGGGGCAACGTGATGGTGTACGGGCCGGGCTATGCGGGCGCGCTCGACATCGTGGCGCACGAGATGACGCACGGGATCATCGCGCACGAGAAGAACCTGCTCTATCTCAACGAGCCGGGGGCGGTGAACGAGTCGCTTGCCGACATCTTCGCCGCGCTGATCGAGATCGACGCCAAGGGCGACGGCGGCAACTGGCTGATCGGCGAAGCCTCGCCGGGCTTCTCGGCGGTCTCCCCTCTGCGCAGCCTGGCCGATCCCAACCTGCGCGATGGCAACGGGCTTTCGATGTTCAACCGCACGGCGCGCTTCTCGCTCGCCAACCGTGGCCAGCCCGATCACTACGCCGACGTGCTGACGCCGGACGATGCGCAATGCGGATCGACCGCGTACCAGGACAATGGCTGCGTGCATTTCAACAGCGGCATCCTGAACAAGTTCGCCTACCTGATCTCGGAAGGTGGCGTGCATCGCGGTGTGACCGTCAAGGGTATCGGACGCTACAAGCTCGGCCGCATCGCCTATCGCGCCATGACGGTCGGCATGAACCAAAGCTCTACGCTCTCGCACGCGGCCAATGCGTTCGTGGAGGGCTGCCTGGAGCTCGCGAGCGGCGACGTGGGCGGGCTGATCCCGGCGGACTGCGAGCAGACGATAGCCGCGCAGCGGGCCGTCGGGCTCGAGGTGCCGTCGAGCTGACCGTCGCACGGCACACGTGGGACGACGCGCGGAGAGAGAACGAGCGAGGACGAGACATGACACGCGTCACATTCGATCGCCGGCAGGTGGCCACCGGGCTCGCCGCGGCCCTCGCCGCGCCGCTCGTGCCGCGCATTGGCCTCTCACCCGCGCTCGCGCAAGCGAGCCGGGGGACGTGGCCGGAGCTGACGCGGCTCGCCGAGGAGGCGCAGCGGCTCGGGCTCTCCGTGCCGCGCATGGGGCTTGCGCCCTCGGAAGCCGGCGAGGACTTCAACGAGATCCAGCCGGCGATCGTCGACTTCATGGACGGCGTGACCGCCTCGGCGCCCGACGCGACTGCGGCGACGTCTGCCGACATCGACAGCATCCTCGACCGCGCCTCGGAGCTGCTGCGCACCGCCCGCAATGCGGAGCGCGTTCCGCGCGACATTCCAGAAGGCCCGCAGGCGGCCGCCGTGACGGCACCCAAATTCGAGGACGTGGCCGACGAATATCGCCGCCTGTTCGACACGTGCGAGATCCGCTCCGCGAACCGATCCACCGTGCAATGGTATGTCTCGAAGATCACGGATCCGGCGCGGCGCAAGTCCTACGAGCAGGTGTTCGAGGAGACGTGCGTGCCGTGGTACGCGGTCGCGATCATCCACGGCATGGAATGCAGCTTCGACTTCAACTCGCACCTGCATAACGGCGACTCGCTCAAGGCGAAGACCAAGCAGGTGCCGGCGGGACGTCCCAATCCGTGGCTGCCGCCGTCGGACTGGGTGTCGAGCGCAGTCGATGCGCTGCGCTACGACAAGCTGCACGAGCAGGCCGACTGGAGCCTGCCGCGCATGCTCTACCGCTGGGAAGGCTACAACGGCTGGCGCAGCCGGCTGCTCTACAAGATCAACACACCGTATCTCTGGAGCTTCTCCAACCACTACACGAAGGGCAAGTTCGTGGCCGACAACAAGTGGGATCCGAACGCCGTCTCGAAGCAATGCGGCGCGGCGGTGATGCTGAAGGCGCTGGTCGAGGGCGGGCACATCGCGCCGCCGGCGTAGCGCGCGACGCGCGGCGATGACATATCGCGGGCGACGGCAGACGCAAAAGCGGGGAGGGCTTACATCGCCCTCCCCGCGTTCTCTTTCAAACTGAGGTTCTTCTCAGGCAGCCGTCTCGGCGGCGTCGAGCGCGCGGGCCGAGTAGACGAGCGCCGCGCCGGCGTTCATCGCAACCGCAACGCCCAGCGCCTCCGCAATCTCATCCTTGGTCGCGCCGGCCTGCACGGCCTTCTGCGAATGCACCGAGATGCATCCATCGCAGCGCGTGGTGACCGCGACGGCGATGGAGATCAATTGCCGGGTCTTCTCGTCCAGGTGTCCGGTCTTGGCGCCAGCGCCGCTCGCCATCAGGTATCCGCCAACGGAATCCGGCGAGAGCTTGCCGAAATCCCCGATGCGACCCATCAAGGTCTCACGAAAGCTCTTCCAATCCATAAACGACATAAGGCGATCCTCTCTTTTCTCTTTCGATTGTTTTATTGCTGATTGCTTTATTGCGTGACCGGCGCCTTGGACTGGGCGACGAAGGTCGTCTCGTCCGTGTCGATCGACGTGACGCTTAGCGCGTTCTCTTTCGCGTTCTCGTAGGTGAACCTGAAGTTCGGGTTGGCCGAGAGCGAGAAGCCCGTCTCCGCCTTGAACACGAGATCGCTTCCGCGCGTCACCGTGATCTCGCGGATGAAGCGGGCGGGCACATAGGCCCGCGTGTCCGGATCCATCTGCAGTCCATTGTTGTTCGGATGCTTGATCATGATCTGTCCCTCGCGCAGGCTCGTGGCGTCGAGCGCCGGATCGAAGGTCTTGACCAGCGTCTTGCCGATATCCTCGCTGGCGCGATCCTCGTCCTTCGGCGAGGCTGCCGAGCAGCCGCCTGAGGCCTTCACGAAAGCCTTCGTCATGTGCAGCACGCCGTCCTCCGTCTCCACGATCGCGTGGACGTAGGAATAGGTGTCGATGCACACCCGCGTCGTCAGATGCCGCTCGACACCGCCATTGCCGGCCGCCGGCCCGAAGGTCAGCGCTGCAGCCACGGGGGCCGGGTTCTTGTCGATGATGAGCCACATCGATTTCAGCGGTCCTTTGACAGAGGCCGGAACGCGGATCGTGATCGGAACGACGGCGGCGTCCTCGGCCCGTTCCGGCGCCTCGAGAAGAACGACGCCGGTATTCTCCTGGAGCGGCCGCGACCCGAACACCTCGCTCTGCAGCGAAGGCCAGACGTCCTCCTCCTCCGCGTGCGCGATGCCATTCGCCAGGGCGAAAACGCCCGCCGCGATCGTCAAACTCGCGGCCAACCGGCCGATCGAATGTTTCCGTGCCTGCATTGGTGAAGCTCCTGCTTGCGCTATTCCCATTCGAGTTCTGCGTAGGCCGATGTCACGTTGCGGACGTGATACTGGTCGAACAGCTTCCAGTTGCCGCGCTCGGACTGGCCGGCGGTCTTGGTCGCATCCGTCAAGTCCTTCCCATCCTTGATGAGCGCGCGCACGTCGGCCGCGACGACGGCCCAGTAGCGCTTCTCCGGCAGGATCGCCTCGGGAAGGTGCATCGCATGCGGTCCATGCCCCGGAACGACGCGGGCCACCTGACGTTTCTCGATCTGATCGATGAGTGTCATCCAGCCGCGCAGCGAGCCGTCGAGGGTCGGGATGTGCTGCGAGAACAAGAGATCGCCGAGAAACGCGGTGTCGGTCTTGCTGTCCGTGACGATGAGGTCGTTGTCGGTATGGGCGGTCGGCTGGGCCTCGCACACGAGCGTGCGGCCGCCGAGATCGAGGGTCAGCCGATCCTTCACCTCGACGGTCGGAAGGATGATCTCGCATCCCTCGAAGGCGTCGTCGCCGAGCATGGCCTTGCCCGACGTCATGTAGGTGCCGGCCCGTGCATCGAGCCCGCGCCTCAGCTTATGATGGCCGACAAACTGAGGAGCGTCCTCCTTGAAGGCCGCATTGCCGAAGACGTGATCGGGATGCATGTGGGTGTTGACGACGTAGCGGATCGGCTTGTCGGTGACGGCCTTGATGGCGGCGCGCAACTCGCGGCCCACCTTGGCGCTGCCGAGCGTATCGATCACCGCCACCGCCTCATCGCCGACGACGAACCCCGCGTTCGAGATGTCGCCGCGATTTTCGGGCGACTGCACCTCGTAGCGGCCTTGATGGACGAAGACGCCGGGGGCGATCTCGGAGACCTCGATCGTGGCGCCTGCCGCGGCGGGCAGGCGGCCGAGGAGCGGCGCGGCCACGAGCGCCAGCGCCGACTTTAGAACGGTGCGCCGGCACGCCTGCAACGCGAGCGCGTGGGCCGGAACGCGGATCTCGTCCGCGACCTCACCCGAAAGCGCTTGCCCTTGGCGCAGCCTATCCATGACGCATCCTTTCCGTCGGCTCCGTGGGAGCCCTATCCGGTCAACGACTCCAGAGCCTGTCGGAAGACCGGCTTGACAACCGAGGGATCCTTCAACGCCCAGGCCACGATGCTCGCGCCCTGGAGCGTGCTCAGCAGCATCAGCGCGCAGTTCCTGGGAGTGGCGGCTTTCGCAGACTGGAGGCGCTCAAGCTCTCCGGCGGCGCGCCCCTTGGCGATGACCGTCTCGAGCCATGTGACGTGCAGCTCGAAGAAGCTCTTGACGCGGCGCTGCATGGAGGCGGGAAGGCCAGCCTCGTCCGCCGCGAGCGCGCCGCAGAGCGGCAATTGCCCGCCCTCGAGGCTCCCCGCGTAGAAATCGCCGTAGGCCAGAAGCTTGCGCTTCGTATCGATCGGGCGCGCGGCAAGGGCGTCCAACTCGGCGACGAAGCGCACGAGATAGCCGTCGATGACGGCCGCGCCCAACGTCTCCTTCGTCGGAAAATGATGATGGATGCTGGCTTTGCGGATGCCCACGCGCTCGGACAGATCGGCGTAGCTGAACGCCGCATAGCCCATCGTGCGGATGAGCGTTTCGGCCTCCGAGAGGAGCGCGGATTTCGTATCGAGGTGCGACATGGATTTGTGTCTACCTACTACAAGGTAGTCTGTCAAGGTTCTTTCAGGCGCCGGAGCGGCTCCGGATGTCGCGGGCGGGAGATAAGCGGGGCGTTCTAACGCGGGAAGCGCGGCGGCGGCCTCATCCGAGCGTCACGCCGCATGCGGCCGTCCAGGCCAGGCCGTCGCGCGTATCGGCGCGGGGCTTATACTCGCAGCCGATCCAGCCGCTGTAGCCGGTCGCGTCGATCTCGCGGAACAGGCGCGCATAATCGATCACGCCGGTGCTCGGCTCGCCGCGGTCGGGCGGATCGGCGCACTGGTAGTGGCGCGTCAGGGCTGCAAACTCGGCAATGGCGCGCGCGACGTCGCCCTCCATCACGTGGCGATGATAGAGATCGAACTGCAGCCCGAGATTTGGCGCGCCGGCCTCCGCAATCACGTCGCGGGCCTCGGCGGTGCACGTCAGGAAATAGCCCGGCATGTCCTTGGTGTTGATCGGCTCGATCAGGATGTCGA
>JRYH01002618.1_pt1 | contig 22411 bp, 22 predicted proteins | sample 235351 | NCBI WGS metagenome assembly JRYH01 (sample SAMN03074221, study PRJNA261480) | activated sludge metagenome | biome: Wastewater Treatment Plant; feature: Wastewater; material: Activated sludge; isolation source: activated biomass of a wastewater treatment plant treating wastewater... ...
GCATCGAGCGCGACAACATCCTGGCGGCCACGCTGTGGGCGATGGGTGAAGCCGTGAAAGGCCTGTCGTGTCGCCCGCGCCTCGCCCTGGTCGACGGCAACCGCGCCCCGCGGCTTGCGTGCGAGACGCGCACCATCGTCAAGGGCGATGCCAAATGCCTGTCGATCGCCGCCGCGTCGATTATTGCCAAGGTCACGCGCGACCGCATGATGATCGCACTAGCGCGCGATCTGCCCGGCTACGGTTTCGAGCGGCACAAGGGCTATGGCACGCCCGAGCATCGGGCGGCCCTCGTGCGCCTCGGCCTCTCCGTGCACCATCGCCGCTCGTGGAAGCCCGTGCAGCTCGCGCTCGAGCTGATCGAGGCCGACGCCATCTCCTGAGCACCGCCTCGAACACCCGATAACTCGAACACCCGACAAAACGACGGCCGGCGCGTGCAAACGCCTTGCGTTTTCGGACTTCGCCTGAGATCGTCACGGCCTCGCTTTGGCCGCCGGATCGAAAGGAAGCCGTCCCCACGATGCCGCATCATACGCCGCTCATCGCGACGATCGTGGCAGGTCTGGCCCTGGCGTTCGTATTCGGTGCGCTGGCCCACCGCCTTCGCATCTCGCCGTTGGTCGGTTACCTCGTCGCGGGCATTGCCATCGGGGCGCATACGCCGGGCTTCGTCGCCGACCAATCGATCGCCAACGAGCTGGCGGAGATCGGCGTCATCCTCCTCATGTTCGGCGTCGGCCTGCATTTCTCCGTCAAGGAGCTGTGGTCCGTCCGCGCCATCGCCATCCCAGGCGCCATCGTGCAGATCGCCGTCGCCACGCTCCTCGGGGCGGGCTTGGCTCATCTGCTCGGCTGGACGGCCGGCGTCGGCCTCGTCTTCGGCCTCGCCCTGTCGTGCGCCAGCACGGTCGTACTGTTGCGCGCGCTGCAGGACCGCCGCCTCATCACCACCGAACGCGGCCGGATCGCGGTCGGCTGGCTCATCGTCGAGGACCTCGTGATGGTCCTGACGCTGGTGCTCCTGCCGGCCATCGCCCCTCTGCTCGGCGGCAACGCCAACGGAGTGACGGCAGGCGCCCCGTCGGTCGACATCGGACAGCTCCTGTCCACCGTCCTCCTCACCATCGGCAAGGTGGCGGCGTTCGTTGCCATCATGATGGTTGTCGGCCGCCGCGTCATTCCCTGGATCCTGCACTACACGGCCCACACCGGCTCGCGCGAGCTTTTCCGGCTCGCCGTCCTGTCGATCGCCCTCGGCGTCGCCTTCATCGCCGCCAACCTGTTCGGCGTGTCGTTCGCGCTCGGCGCCTTCTTCGCCGGCCTGATCCTGAGCGAGTCCCAGCTCTCGCAGCAGGCCGCCAACGAGAGCCTGCCGCTCCGCGATGCGTTTGCCGTTCTGTTCTTCGTCTCCGTCGGCATGCTGTTCGACCCGCAGATCGTGCTGACCCAGCCGCTCGCCGTGGCGGCGACGCTGCTGATCATCATCGTCGGAAAATCGCTCGCCGCCTTCGCCATCGTGCGCGCCTTCGGCCATCCGCTCGGAACCGCCTTCACCATCTCGGCGAGCCTCGCGCAGATCGGCGAGTTCTCGTTCATCCTGGCGGCACTCGGCATGAGCCTCGACCTCTTGCATGCGGAAGGACGCAACCTCATTCTCGCGGGCGCTCTCCTGTCGATCGTCATCAACCCCCTGTTCTTTTGGGGGCTCGACCGCCTGAAACCATGGCTCGAGAAGAAGGATGCGCACCACGAGCCCGGTACTGAAGCCGCGGCCGCGGAGAAGATGGAGGAGGACGACGTCGAGCCCGTTCATGTCACGGCGCTCGAAGGCCACACCATCGTCGTCGGCATCGGCCGCGTTGGAAAGCGCATCATCGACGCGCTCGCGGCCCAATCGGTGCCGCTCTACGTGATCGACGAGAGCGACGAGGAGATCAAGCGCCTCAACGCCCGTAACATCGAGGGCATCGCCGGAAGCGCAGCGACGCTCCTCTACGCGGCCAATCCCGCCAAGGCGGCCAGCATGATCGTCGCCATTCCAAGCAACTTCGAAGCCGGTGAGGCGATCGAGCAGGCACGCTCCACCAACCCGACGATGCCGATCATCGGGCGCGCGCAAAACGAGCCCGAGGCCGAGTACCTGACGAAATACGGAGCCACCGACGTGGTCATCACGTCGGACACGCTGGCGGACGCCATGCTCGTCACCTATGGCAGAGCCGCAAGCGCCGTCTCCGAGCCCCATGGATCGGAGACCGGGCCCACCTGACCGGGACGGCACACGCGCTCGCCTTGCGCATCCGCGCCGATCGAAAGCGTGTATAGCGGAGTCGAGTTCGGTCTTCCGTCCGCCGCAAAACCGTGCGAGTCTTCTCCTCGTGACGCCTTGAAGGAGGCTCGATCAACCCGCCGCGTTTACCGAAAATTAACTCGCGCCGTTTACATTCCGTTAACGGTGGGACCGGCTTGTCAGCGTAGCGGGTTCGTTTCATGGATCCTGGGCATCTCTGGTTTTTCTCAGTGAGTAGCGTCGAATGGGTGTGCGTCGTGGTGGGAGTCCGGCTGCGCGGAACAGCAGCCGCGTGGCCGGAGATCGGTCTCTGGCCGGAAATCGAATCCTGGTGGGCGATTGCCTCGACGAGCTTCGTCGAATACCGGATCGAAGCGTAGACCTCGTCTTCGCCGACCCGCCCTACAACCTCCAGCTCGCGACCGAGCTCCTGCGTCCCAACAACACGCGCGTCGACGGCGTCGACGACGCCTGGGACAAGTTCGCCTCGTTCGAGGAGTACGACTGCTTCACGCGCGCCTGGCTCGCCGAATGCCGACGCATCCTGAAGCCGGACGGCGCGCTGTGGCTGATCGGCTCCTATCACAACGTCTTCCGCCTCGGCGCCGCGCTGCAGGACATCGGCTTCTGGATCCTGAACGACGTCGTCTGGCGCAAGGCGAACCCGATGCCGAATTTCCGCGGCCGCCGCTTCACCAACGCGCACGAGACGATGATCTGGGCCGCGCGCGATCAGAAGTCGCGCTACACGTTCAACTACGAGAGCCTCAAAGCCTCCAACGACGATCTGCAGATGCGCTCCGACTGGCTGTTCCCGATCTGCTCAGGCCCGGAGCGGCTCAAGGACGACGGCGGCCGCAAGGCCCATCCGACGCAGAAGCCCGAAGCGCTCCTGCATCGCATCCTGCTCGCGACCACGAGCCCCGGCGACATCGTGCTCGACCCGTTCTTCGGCACCGGCACCACGGGAGCCGTGGCGCAGAGGCTCGGCCGCCGCTGGATCGGCATCGAGCGCGATCCCGACTACGCGAAGGCCGCCGAGGAGCGCATTGCCAGGGTGAAGCCGCTCTCGGCCTCCGCGCTCGAGCCGCAGCCCTCGAAGCGCACCGAGCCGCGCGTTCCGTTCGGCACGCTGGTGGAGCTCGGCCTGCTCAGCGCCGGCTCCCCGCTCTACGACGAGCGCCGCAAAGTCAAGGCCGAGGTGAAGGCCGACGGCACGGTCGCCGTTCCGGGCAGCCGCGGCTCGATTCACCGGCTGGGTGCGGTCGTGCAGGGAAAATCAGCCTGCAACGGGTGGACCTTCTGGCATTACGAGCGCGGCGGCAGGCTGCACCCGATCGACGAGCTACGCGAGCGTGCGAAGGCGGAGCTCGGTCTGGCGAAACACGCACCCGCCCCGCTCATCGCCGCGGAATAGGCTCGCGCCCTGAACCGGGCCAGGCCCGTCAATGCATGATACCGGGATGACGGTAGAGGTGTGGGACGCGCAGTCTGAACTCGACGTCACTTCGGCGCAGGCCGGAGTCCAGACACGCGTCCGCATACCAAACCGCTGTTTCCAGCTGAGCCGGAAACGCTCTAGGGAAGCGGCTTCAGAATCGTGAACGCGCCCCGGATATCGCCCGGGCTGAACCCCGTCGCCTGATCTTCAGGATAGAGATCGCGGATACTCTGCATGAGGTCCGGCGCGACGGCTTGTCCGTGACACACCGCGCACGGCGCGGCCGCCATCGGAATGGCTTTCATGTAGCGGAACGTCCGTACTCCGTCCGCCTCGAAAATCTCCGCATGCTCGAGCTTGGTGACATCCGCGCCGGCGGACGCCTCTTCGACGAACCGCTTGAGAACGTCCGTCTCGAACGCATCCGGAGCGTTCTTCGGATTGCGGACCTTGAGCGCGGTGCGTCCGACCGTTCCGCCGAACCGCTCCGACACCTGGGCCGCGATCTCCGGAGCGGCGGTCTTGCAGACGCCCAGCGCCGCTTGAGGCCCGCCCTCCTTGAGCGCGGCCTCCAACCGGGCCTTGAGCGTACCGCCAAGCTCCATCGAAATGGCGCGCGCCGAGACCACGAGATCACTGTCGGGCGGCAAGGGCTCCGCGTGCGCGTGTCCGGCAGAAACGAAAAGACCGGTAAGAGCGAGAACAGTCGCCGACAACGCCGCTCTTGCGGCAAACGCCGTTCCGGAAGTCATGTCATCTACCTCTTCAACGCCAGCGACAGCGTCACGCCTCGACGCGAGCCGGACCGCCCGCCTCACTCCCTGGCGTCTCTCGCAAGATCGAGCTTGCTCTTGTCGAGCGTGTAGGTCCACGGCAGCCCCGAGTTTCTCCAGCCGTTCACATCACGCCGCCCGTCTTTCGAAGGGTCGCCTTCGAAGCCGTCGATCACGGTCCAGACATTGGTGAAGCCCGCGCTCGCCAGCACATCGACCGCTTTTGCGGACCGATCGCCGGAACGACACATCACGATGACCTGATCGGATTTTCCAAGCGACTTCTCCTTGAGCCGCCGCTCGACCGTCGACACGAAGGCTTCGTTCCTCACGAACAGAGGGCGATTGTTTTGGCCGTCCCACTGGAGAGGGCTCGCCAGATCGACGAACGGGACATTGGCATCGATCTCGCTTGGCGCGCCGACGAACATCAGTTCTCCCGGCGTCCGCACATCCAGGAACAGCACCCTGCTGGGATCGGCCGCGACAGCACGGCTGGCTTCGAGGGCGGTCATGTAGAGGCCCAGTTGCGTTTTGCGGGAACTGGGAATGTCCGCCGCGCGGGACGCAGCGACCGACGCCAGGACGACGATCATCGCCAGACCGGCGCTCCAGAAACGCGGGAACGAGTGCGCCATCATCGCGTGTCTCCTTCCAAGAGGCATAGCGATCAGCCTAAAGCGTTTTCAAGCGAAGTGGACACCACTTCGCGTTAAGAAAACGCGTCAAACCAAAAACATAGAGCCTCGCCCCTGATTTTATCAGAGGCGAGGCTCTAGCACGCTTTGCGAATCCGGCCTGTGACTTTGATCACAAACGGGGAGCAGCGAGGGAGCCTCACTGCTCCTTGAGCGCGTGCGCGATGACCTTGCGCATGACGGAGGGCAGTGCCGCGCTTCCGAGATCGCGTCGCGCCACCCAGCGGCAGCGCTCAGGCGCCGCCCAGAACGTCAGGCTCGCGTCCGGAGCGACGATCGCGCGCATCACCATCAGCTCGAGCCGGAAGTGCGTGAAGGTGTGGTTGACCACGCCCGGCACGCTCCACCAGTCCGCGCGCACCGGCTGCGCGATCAGCGCCTGATCGACCGGCAGCCAGTCGTCGCCCCACTCCGTGGACGGCACTTCCAGCATGCCGCCGAGCAAGCCCGCTTGCGGGCGTTTGCGCAGCAGCACGCGCCCGTCCTCGCTGAGCGCAAGGAACGCGATGCCGTAACGCACCGGCCGATCGGGCTTGGCGAGCTTGACCGGAAGCTGTTCGGCGATGCCGAGAGCGTGCGCATGGCAGTCCTGCTGCAGCGGGCACATGAGGCATGAAGGGGACTTCGGCGAGCAGAGGCTCGCGCCGAGATCCATCATGGCCTGCGCGAAATCGCCGGCCCGCCTCTGCGGCGTCAGCGTCTCCGCAAGCCGCTTGATCTCGCGCTTCGCGCCGGGCAGCGGATGCCGGCAAGCGAACAGCCGCGACACCACGCGCTCGATATTGCCGTCGACCGGCGTCGCCGGCGCGCCGAACGCGATCGCCGCGATCGCCGCCGCCGTATAGGGACCGATGCCCGGCAACGCCGAGAGCTCTTTCTCCGTCCGCGGAAACTGCCCGCCATGCCCGGCCACGACGGCCACGGCACACTTGTGGAGATTGCGGGCCCGCGAGTAGTAGCCGAGCCCGGCCCAGGCCGCGAGCACGTCGTCGAGATCGGCCGCCGCCAGCGCCGCGACCGTCGGCCAGAGGCGGAGAAACCGCTCGTAGAACGGGATCACCGCCTTGACGGTCGTCTGCTGCAGCATGATCTCGCTGAGCCAGACCTTATAGGGGTCCGGGCGCCGACCACGCCGGGTCCGCCACGGCAGGTCGCGCCGCTCGCGGTCGTACCAGTCGAGCAGCGCCGCCACCGTATCCGGCCCGGCCGGGCGAAGGGGCAGTTGCCTGCGCGCCACGGTTTTCGCGGTGTCCCCCATCCCGAATCGGATCTCCCTTCGAAGACGACGCGAATCACTTGCATGATGCTACGAACGTGCAACCTCTCTGCCTATGACAGCGACGCCACGTGACCGCAAAGCACACAGAAAAGCCGCGTAGACCAACGTTGCCGCACCCGATGCGCCGGCATCTCGCGCTCGCGCCCTCCCAATCGCGCTTCGCCGCGCCGCCGACGGCCCGCTTCGTGCCGGCCAAGGCGGTCGGCAGCTTCGTGCCGGCGCTCACCAGGAAAGCCTTCGAGAAGTTCGGTTTCTCGACCGCGACGCTGATTACGGACTGGGCGCGCATCGTGGGCGCCGAGCTTGCGCAATCGACGATCCCCGACAAGCTCAAATGGCCCCGCGGCGGGGATATGATCGGAGACGGCGACGACGGGGAACGGCGCGGGGCCACCCTGATCCTGCGCGTCGATCCGGCCCGCGCGCTCGACATCGAGTACCGCGCCCGCCAGATCATGGACCGCATCAACGGCTATTTCGGCTATCGCGCGATCGAAACAATCCGCCTCGTCCAGGCCCCCCTTCTCCTCCCCCCTTGTGGGGGAGGCCGGGAGGGAGGGACCCCGGAACGTCGGCGTTCAGGGTCACCTCCATCCCCGTCCGCTCCCCACAAGGGAGTGGGAGACGACAACGGCGACCCTCTCGTCGCCGCGCTCGCCCGCCTCGAGCAAGGCGTCCTCAACGGCGGGGCGCGCCATCGCGCCGGACGCGCCGCCTGATCTTCCTGGCTTTTTTCCTCAGCATGCACGCGTTCAAATGGCGTTCAGCCGGGATTTGCCTTAATCGCACGCCGAGCCCATGTTATCAGCCAGCCCCTGACGCACAAGGTGCCGGGGCCGGCCGCACTGGCTCGCACGATGGCATAGAGAACGATGGAGTGGAGAGGAATGAACGCGATGAGCCGGCTCGACCGGCGCCAGGCCCTGATGGCCGGTGCTGCCCTCACAGGACTGGCGTTGACGGCATCGGCCTATCCCGCGCTGGCCCAGCGCAGGCAGGGGCCCGCCGAGGTGCCCGTCGATGAGCTGATGAAGCGCGACGACCTCCCCGACCTCGTCCTCGGTGCCGACGACGCCAAGGTCACCATCGTCGAATACGCCTCGATGACCTGCGGCCACTGCAAGCACTTCCACGACACGACCTTCCCCGAGCTCAAGAAGAAGTACATCGACACCGGCAAGGTCCGCTTCGTCTTCCGCGAGTTCCCGCTCGATGCGCGCGCCTTCGCCGCCTCCATGCTGGCCCGCTGCGCCGGCTCGACGGAAAAGTCGATGGCCTTGATCGACGTGCTGTTCGACAACCAGGAGCAGTGGGCCTTCGTGAAGGAGAACCCGACGCCGAAGCTGTTCGAGATCGCCAAGCAGGCGGGCTTCACGCAGGAAACCTTCGACAAGTGCCTGACCGACCAGAAGCTGCTCGACCAGCTCACGGCCGCCCACACGCGCGCCGCCGAGACGTTCGTCGTCAGCGCCACACCGACGTTCTTCATCAACGGCAAGCGCCTGCAGGGCCCGCCGGAGATCGCCGAGTTCGACAAGATGATCGAGCCGCTGCTGTCGCAGGGCTGATCCGACGGCCGATCCGACGACGCAAGGGGTGGAATGGACGGGGTCTTGAGACCGACGGCGCGACGGATCCCGGCCGCCCTGCTTGCGGCCGGCGTGATGCTGTTGTCGGCCTGCTCCTCCAACACATCCCTCTCGACGGCCGGCACCGGCTCCGCCGCGCCCGATGCCGCAACCTCCGGCGGGGCCTTCCCGGCAAGCGCCACCTCGCGCGATACGCCCTTCAACGCCTTCGGGTCCATTCCGGACCCGACGGAGGGCGCCCGCAAGATCATCGAGAACCCGACCATCGCCGACGTCATGATGACCGGCACGCTGCCCGAGATGACGCTCGGCCGGCCGGATGCCCCCGTCACCATCGTCCAGTACGCGTCCCTCACCTGCCCGCACTGCCGCGCGTTCCACCGGGAGACGTTCCCCGAGTTCAAGCGCACCTACATCGACACCGGCAAGGTGCACTTCATCATGCGCGAGTTCCCTATCGGCAAGCAGTCCGGCAACGCGACCATCGCGTTGCGCTGCGCGCCGCCCGACAAGTACTTCACGCTCTATGGGAAATTCATGGAGCAGCAGCCCGCCTGGGTGTCCCAGGAGGTGCGCCTCGATCCCATCTTCGCGGTCGCGACGCAGGTGGGGATGACCCGGGCCCAGTTCGAGTCTTGCCTTGAGAATCAGGCCATGATCGACGGCCTGAAGTGGGTCAAGGAGCGCGGCCGCACGCTCGGCGTCATCGGCACGCCGAACTTCTTCGTTCAAGGCAAGCTCGTGAAGAAGACGCTCACCATGAGCGACCTTCGCGAACTGGTCGAGCCGCTGCTCTCTGCCCCGAGGGCCGCCTCTGCGGCGCAATAAAGTCTGAGCTCGAGTTGAGCAGTGAAGCGTTCGAGCCTCTCCCCGCTGGGGAGAGGTCGCATCCATGCGGAGCATGGCTTCGCCAAGACGCTGCGCGGATGAGGGGGCGCCACGCGCGCGCCGTCGGGTTTCAGTACGGGTAGAGCCACGTCATGAAGATCAGCCGCCTCAGGCTTCTGGGTTTCAAATCGTTCGTCGAGCCGACCGATCTCGTGATCGAAGCCGGCCTCACCGGCGTCGTCGGTCCGAACGGCTGCGGCAAGTCGAACCTGCTCGAGGGCATCCGCTGGGTCATGGGCGAAAGCTCGCACAAGTCCATGCGCGCCGCCGCCATGGACGACGTGATTTTCGCCGGCACCACGAACCGCCCCGCGCGCAACGTCGCCGAGGTGACGATCTTCCTCGACAACGCCGCGCGCCAGGCCCCCGCCGAGTGGAACGACAGCGACCTGATCGAGATCACTCGCCGCATCGAGCGCGACGCGGGCTCCGCCTACCGCATCAACGGCCGCGAGGCGCGCGCCCGCGACGTGAAGATCCTGTTCGAGGACGCCGCCACCGGCGCCCGCTCGCCGGCCCTCGTCCGGCAAGGCCAGATCTCCGAGATCGTCAACGCCAAGCCCGAGCATCGCCGCCGCGTGCTCGAGGACGCCGCGGGCGTCGCCGGCCTCCACAGCCGCCGCCACGAGGCCGAGTTGCGTCTCAAAGGCGCCGAGCAGAACCTCGCCCGCTTGGCCGACATCATGGGCCAGCTCGGCAGCCAGATCGAAAGCCTGAAGCGGCAGGCCCGCCAGGCCCGTCGCTATAAGGATCTCTCCGAGGAGATCCGCCGCGGCGAGGCCCTGCTCGCACACCTCTCGTGGATCGACGCCCAGGCCCTCGTCGAGACCGAGGAGCGCAATTTCCAGGAGACCTTGGCGCTCCTCGGCCGGGCGACCGAGGACGAGGCGAAGGCTCTGCGCGCCGAGGCCGAGCTGGCGGAGACCATCCAGCCGCTCCGCGAGAAGGAGGCCGAGCGCGGCGCCGCGCTCGCGCGCATCCGTATCGAGACCGACGGTCTCGCCAAAGAGGCGGAGCGCTGCCAGGAGCGCCGCCAGGAGCTCGTGAAGCTCGCGGCCGAGCTCGACAAGGACCTTTCCCGCGAGGCCCATCAGATCTCGGAGGCCCGCGAGATCCTCGCCGGCTTCGACGTCGAGGCCCAGACGCTCGAGGCCGCGGAGGCCGAGGCGGAGGCGGCCGAGGATCATATCCACGCCGCCGAGGAGGAGGCCGCCGCAACGCTCGAGGCCGCCGAGAAGGAGCTTGCCGTCGTCACCGAGCGCGCAGCCGAGCATCGCGCGCGCCGCAAATCGCTCGAGGCCGCCGAGGCCGAGCGCCGCACGTCGATCGCCAGGATCAACGGCAAGCTCGAGGCCCTTCAGCGCGATGCGGAAGCTGCTGCCGCCGCCGCTCCGGACTCGCTGAAGCTCGCCGCCATCACCGGCGAGGGCCAGCGCCTCGCCCGCGAGATCGCCGCCATCGAGGCCGCGACCCTTGACGCCGAGGACAAGCTCGGCGACCTCGCGGAGACGGCACGCGCGCGGCGCGAGGAGGCGCAGCAGGCCCGCATGGCGCTCTCGACCCTCGTCACCGAGCGCGAGACGCTGTCGAAGCTCGTGATGCCGACCTACGAGGAAGGCATGCCGCCCGTCGTCGAGCAACTCCGCGTCGCGCCGGGCTACGAGGCGGCCCTCGTCGCCGCCCTCGGCGACGACCTCGACGCCCCGACCCACGAGGACGCCCCCGTGCGCTGGCGCACGATCGAGGTGAGCCCCGAGGACGCAGCCCTGCCCGCCGACGCCGAGCCCATGAGCCTCCACGTCGGCGCGCCGGCGGAGCTGATGCGCCGTCTGCGCCAGATCGGCGTGGTCTCCCGCGAACTGGGCGCCCGCCTGCAGCCGCACCTCAAGCAGGGGCAGCGGCTCGTCAGCCGCGAGGGCGACCTCTGGCGGTGGGACGGCTTCATCGCCGTCGCCGGCGGCATGACGCCAGCGGCCCAGCGGCTCGCAGAGCGCAACCGCCTCTCCGCCATGTTCGAGCGCGAGAAGGCGCAGCGCGCCGAGGTCCAGCGCCTCACCGCCCTCGACCAGGACGCCGCCGCCGCACACGCCGCCGCGGCCGCCGAAGAGAAGCGCCTGCGCGCGCTCTGGCGCGACACGCAGGCCCATCATGTCGCGACCCGCGACGCCCTCGCCGCCATCGAGCGACAGGCCCGCGAGACCGAGACGAAGCTCGCCTCGGTGGCCGAAGCGCGCGAGCGAGCCGGCAGCGACCTGCGCGAGGCCGAAGCGAGCCTCGATCACGTCCAGGACGAGCTCGCCAACCTCGAAGCCGCGGACGATCCGGCCGCGCGCCTCCCCGAGGTGCAGAGGGCCGCACAGGAGAAGCGCACGGCCCTGGCCGTCGCCCAGGCCCGCGTCGCCACCCACGCCCGCGAGCGCGAGGCGCGCCGGCGCCGCGTAGAGACCATCGCCTCCGAGCGCACCCGCTGGGCCACCCGCAGCGAGAGCGCGGCTCAGCACATCGCCGCGCTGGAAGAGCGCCTTGAGAAAACCAGAAGCGACGTCGCCGCCCTCGAGGAGGTGATCCCGGCCTTGGACGAGCGCCGCCAGAGCCTGCTCGGCGCCCTCTCCGACGCCGAGGCCGCCCGCAACGCGGCCGCCGACGATCTGGCCCGCGCCGAGACCGCCCTGCGCGCGGCCGCCCAGGCGCTACGCGAGGCCCAGGGCGCTCTCGCCTCCCAGCGCGAAGCCCGCGTACGCATCGAGACGCGGCTCGAAGGCGCCCGCACGCGCCGCCAGGACGAGGCGCGCCGCATCCGCGAGGCCCTGAGCGTCAACCCTGAGGAGTGCCTCACGCTGGCCGGCGTTTCTCCGTCCGACGCGCTTCCCGCCCTCGCCGACGCCGACCGTATCCTCCAGCGCCTCAAGGCCGACCGCGAGCGCCTCGGCGGCGTCAACCTGCAGGCCGACGACGAGCTCAACGCGCTCCTCGAGCAGATGAGCGGCATGGAGACCGAGAAGGAGGACGTGGAGCAGGCCGTCGCCAAGCTCCGGAGCGCCATCGGACAGTTGAACCGCGAAGGCAAGAAACGCCTCGACGAGGCGTTCGACAGCGTCAACGGCCATTTCCGGCGCCTGTTCACGACCCTCTTCGGCGGCGGGGAGGCGCGCCTGGAGATGGTCCAGGGCGAGGACCCGCTCGAATCGGGCCTCGAGATCATCGCCAAGCCGCCGGGCAAGAAGCCCGCCACCCTGTCGCTGCTCTCGGGCGGCGAGCAGACGCTGACCGCGCTTTCGCTGATCTTCGCCGTGTTCCTGACCAATCCGTCGCCCATCTGCGTCCTGGACGAGGTCGACGCGCCGCTCGACGACGCCAACGTCGACCGCTTCTGCACGCTGATGGAGAAGATGGCCGAGGAGACTGCCACCCGCTTCCTGGTCATCACCCACCACCCGATGACCATGATGCGCATGAACCGGCTGTTCGGGGTCACGATGACGGAAAAAGGCGTCTCGCAGCTCGTCTCGGTGGACCTCGAGACCGCCAAGTCCTTCCGCGAGGCGGGCTGAGCACGCGCCGGGCACCACCAGGCGAGGGTCCGCGACACCCCCGAAGGAAAAATTGCAGCGAGGAAGGGCCTGTTGGCCGCTCTACTTAGGGATCCCGGGATCGTCCGGCCTGCGCGGTTTCGCCGTACCCCCTCGCTCCGCGCAAAATTGTGGCCGTTGCTTGACTCCAGGGATGACCACTCTATTGTGCGCGCCGATTGAGGCCAGCGCCCCGAGGATTTGCCATGCCGGACGAACGGAAGGGCGAAGGTGTTGGTCGTGGCGAGATCTCACCCGCCGACAGAGCGAATTTCGAGCGGCGGGTCGGGGACCTCGGCAAGCAGCTTGAAGAGGCGCGGTCGCATCAGGCAGAGAGCGAGCCGGCGAAGGACCGTGCGGTCCGAGCGCGTGGAATGGCGTACGGGCTCCGCATGGCGTCCGAGCTGGTCGGGGCTGTGCTGGTTGGCGGCCTCATCGGCTACTTCCTGGACCAGATGCTCGGCACGTTGCCGTGGCTGTTCCTGGCCTTCTTCCTGTTGGGCTTCGCCGCCGGCGTGCTCAACGTAGTTCGGGGCTTCACACGGCTCCAGGCTGAGATTAAGGAGGCAACGCGCGGCGACATCGGCCACGCGGTGCCGGACGACGAGGACGACTGAGGGACCAGGGGACGGACGTGGCCAGCGAAGGCGCCTCGGGCGGAATGCCCGATCCAATCCATCAATTCGAGATCAAGCGGCTCATCCCGATGGAGCTTTTCGGGTATGACGCTTCGTTCACCAATTCCGCGCTGTTCATGGTGATTGCGGTCGCCCTGATCGTGGGCTTCCTGCTCTATGCCATGCGCGGCCGCGCCCTGGTGCCATCGCGCACGCAATCGCTGGCTGAGACGTCGTACGAGTTCGTCGCCGGCATGACGCGCGAAGGCATGGGCGAGCAGGGCATGAAGTTCTTCCCGCTGATCTTCACCATCTTCATGTTCATCTTCACTCTGAACATGCTGGGTCTGATCCCGGGCGCCTTCACCGTCACCAGCCACATCGTCGTCACGGCGGCGCTCGCGGTGCTGGTGTTCGTTACCGTGCTGATCATCGGATTCGCCAAGAACGGCCTGCACTTCCTCAAGCTGTTCGTGCCGTCCGGAGTGCCGATCTACATTCTTCCGCTCGTCACCGCGATCGAGATCATCTCGTTCCTCTCGCGGCCGGTGAGCCATTCGGTTCGTCTGTTCGCCAACATGCTGGCCGGCCACATCACGCTCAAGGTGTTCGCCGGCTTCATCATCATGCTGCTCGGCGCAGGCGCCTACGGCGCCATCGCGCCGCTGCCGCTGTTGGGGGCGGTGGCACTCACCGCGCTCGAGTTCCTGGTGGCATTCCTGCAGGCTTACGTCTTCACGATGCTCACCATCATGTACCTGAACGACGCGCTGCACCCGGGACACTAGCCAAGGGTTCAGCCGCAGATCTTCCGCAATTCCGCAAAACCTACCTAAGAGGAGACGTTTCATGGATCCCGCTTCCGCAAAGCTCATCGGCGCTGGCCTGGCTGCCATCGGCACCGGCGCTGCTGCGATCGGCGTCGGCAACCTGTTCGGCCAGTTCCTGCAGGGCGCGCTGCGCAATCCGTCGGCTGCCGACGGCCAGTTCGGCCGCCTGATCTTCGGCTTCGCCGTGACGGAAGCGCTCGGCATCTTCGCGCTGCTGATCGCCTTCCTCCTGCTCTTCACCTGATATCCGCTGCGATGTGGGCGAGAGGGCGGGCTTCATGCTCCTCCTCTCGGCCACCATTGAATCGGCAATCCTGCAACGGAAGAGACCATGGCTGAACCCGTGACGGCCGGAACCGAGGTCCCGCACGACGCCGGGCACGCGAAGGTGTTCCCTCCGCTCGACCCGAACAACGTCGCACCCCAGCTCATCTGGCTGGTGTTCACGTTCGTCGTCCTCTACGTCCTCTTGGCTCGCCTGGTGCTGCCGCGCATCGGCGAAGTGCTCGAGGAGCGCAAGGATCGCATCAAGCGCGACCTCGCGTCCGCCGAGCGTCTCAAGGGCGAGACCGAAAAGGCGCTGGCTTCTTACGAGAAGGCGCTCGCGGACGCACGCGCCAACGCCTCGTCCATCGCGCGCAAAACGCGCGAAGAGCTCAACGCCGAGGTCGAGAAGGAGCGCAAGTCGGTCGAGGACCACCTCGCGGGCAAGCTTGCGGAGGCCGAGACCAGCATCGCCGACAAGAAGTCCGAGGCTCTCGCCAGCGTCAAGGACATCGCCGGCGACACCGTAACGGCGATCGTCGGGGCGCTGTCCAGCGTCAAGGCGACGAAGGACGAGATCGAACGTGCACTCGCCGCAGCCGGCGGCAACAAGTGAGGCCGTCATGCTGAACCCCGCCGCCGCAGAATTCTGGGTCCTGATCGCGTTCCTCCTTTTCATGGCGATTCTCGTCTGGAAGGGCGTGCCTGGCCTGATCGGCAAAGCGCTCGATCAGCGCGCGGCCACCATCCGCAACGAACTCGATGAAGCGCGCCGTCTGCGCGAGGAAGCCCAGCAGCTTCTCGCCGACTACCAGCGCAAGACGCGCGAGGCGGAGGATGATGCGAAGTCCATCGTCGAAGCCGCCAAGCGCGAGGCCGAGAGCCTTGCCGCCGAGACGCGCAAGGCGATGGCCGAGCAGGTCGAGCGGCGCACCAAGGCCGCCGAGGAGAAGATCGCCCGCGCCGAGGCGCAGGCGCTCGCCGACGTACGCGCTGCCGCCGTCAATCTCGCCGTCAAGGCCTCCGAGGGCCTTCTGAAAACCAAGCTCTCGGGTGAGGCCGGCTCCGCGCTGGTCGATTCCGCGATCCGCGATCTCAAGGGCAAGCTGAACTGACGCACCCTTTGGCGACGCATCTCAGACATCGAAGCCGGGCGCCAGCGCCCGGCTTTTTTGTCCGACACTCTGAAAGGCGTCTACCCGGCCGCGATCACGCCCGCAAAGCAGGCGAGCACGACGGCCGAAACGCGCGGAACGAGACGCGAGCCCGGCGCCGAAACCGTCCGGCCGAGAAGCGCCCCCACCGCGATCCAGGCCGACGCGGCTACGGCCACCAGCGCCGCGAAAGCGAGCACATAGAGGCCGGTATCCGGCCGCGACAGCGGAAGGACGCCGAACGCAAACACCAGGGCTTTCGGATTGAGCAGGGTCGTGACGAAAACCCGCTCCCAACGGACGCCGCAAGCAGGGCCCTCAAGCGCGCCCCGCCGCGTCCAAAGCTCGAACGCCGCGAACAGAAGATAGCATCCGATCAAGAGGCGCAGAGCCGTCTCGATGGCGGGGGACGCGGCCAGAACGCCGCCGAGCACCCCGTGCAGGAGGCCGATCGCAACCAGATAGCCACCGAGCTCGGCGAGGATCAGCGGCAGCGAGCGTCGCACGCCGACGAGCGCCCCCGATGTCGCGAGCAGCGTATTCGTGGGCCCCGGCGTCCCCAGGATCGCGAGCACGGCGAGCGTGAAGAGAAACGGGTCCTGCATGCCTCGTAATCTCTTCCCCTCCCGGCACCCGCCTTGATCCGGATCAGTGAGGCCGGCAATCGCGCGAGCTCAGACCGCCCATACCATAGGCACGAGACAGCATAGCGTATAGGGGAGCGGATGAGGCCGGGCCGGTCGCGAGAGAGGCGCCCCTCACCCCGCGTTCGGCGTGGTGCGGTCGAAGCCGACGAAGACCTCGAACTCGCCGGCGCGCGCGCCTTCGGGCACGTTGAACGTGATCGTGCGCACGGCCGAGAAATAGCCGATCGGATTTTCCACCGCGACCGACGCATCCACCCGGAGCCTGTCCTCGGCGACCCGCTCGCGCTTGGCATCGGCGACGAACACGTTGATCGGCAGCGAGATCGGTCCCGAATGCCCACGCGGGCCGAGCAGGATGCGTCCCGAGAACCCGTATTTCACCGTCACCTGCGAGCCGTTCATGTGGCACTCGCGCGCGGTCTTGGTGATCTCGCCGCGATGCATGATGGCGAGCCCGTCGCCAACCCGGCCCGGCTCGTAGATGGTAACGTAGCTGTCGCGTGGCCAGGGCACGAAGCGCGGGCATCCGGGCTGGGAATCACCCCCCGCCATGGCCAGCGCGCCGTCGCCGCCGGCTTTGGCGGCCTCCATCAGATCCTGCTCGCTGACGCCTGTCGGCTCCGCGTCCGAGGAGCCGCCGAGGATGCTCGTGCCGAGCCCCGACGTGATGGAGCTCATGCCGCACCCGCCGAGGGCGAGCACACTCATGAGGGCCGTGGTGACGCAGACCGCCGCACCCAACCTTACTATGACGGATTGCGCCATTCCGCTCCGATCCGCATAATCCCCGTTCCCCTGCCCGGCCGTCGCGAGAGTATCCCCGAGCGCGCCGCGCCGCTATGCTGGCAGGGCGCAACCGATTCAAGCACTAGCACCCCTGCCGCGACGCAAAAAGCGCTCACCTCAAATGACGCACATCGTAAGCGCCGCACCGCACGAGGACTTAGCTTCGATGCCCGTAAGCTCCGATGCCCATTAGGTCCGATGCCGATGTCCCGCGCCGAGCATGATCCCAAAGGGCGACCGGCCCTGAACGTTCTCCTGGCGGCCCCGCGGGGCTTCTGCGCGGGCGTCGACCGGGCCATCCAGATCGTCGAGCTGGCCTTGGCCAAGTTCGGCGCCCCCGTCTACGTCCGCCACGAGATCGTGCATAACCGATACGTGGTCGAGTCTCTGAAGGTCAAAGGTGCCGTTTTTGTGGAGGAGCTGGACGAGATCCCCGAGACGGACCAGCCTGTGATCTTTTCGGCACACGGCGTCCCGAAGTCCGTGCCTCTCGCCGCAAAATCCCGCAACCTGTTCGCCATCGACGCCACCTGCCCGCTGGTCTTCAAGGTGCACATGGAGGCGAGCCGCCACCATGCCGAGGGCCGCCGGATCGTACTCATCGGTCATGCCGGCCACCCGGAGGTGGAGGGCACCACCGGCCAACTCCCGCCGGGCGCGGTGACCTTGATCCAGACCGCGGCCGATGCAGAAGCCTTCGAGGCGGAGGACCCCTCACGCCTCGCCTACGTGACCCAGACCACGCTCTCCGTGGACGACACCGCCGAGATCGTCGCCGTACTGAAGCGGCGCTTCCCGGCCATCGTCGGCCCGCACCGGGAGGACATCTGTTACGCGACGACCAACCGCCAGGCGGCCGTCAAGGCCATTGCCGCGAAGGTCGGCCTGGTGATCGTCGTCGGCGCGCCCAACTCGTCGAACTCGCTGCGCCTGGTCGAGGTGGCCGAGCGCGCCGGCTGCCGGAAGGCCGTCCTCATTCAGCGCGCGGACGACATCCCCTGGGACGCGCTCGACGGCATCGCCGCGGTGGGGGTGACGGCGGGCGCATCCGCACCCGAGACTCTGGTCGATGAGGTTCTCGCCGCGCTGAAGGAGCGCTTTGAAATCTCGATCGAGCAGGTTACGACCGCCAACGAGCGGATCGCCTTCAACGTCCCGCGCGAGCTACGCGAGCCGGCCGCCTAGAGCCACGTACCCCATCCCCACCGTCCGCAATCCCCAGCGCCCCGCCAGTCGCATCCAGTCGAGAACCAGAGCACCATGGCCGTTTACACGGAAGTGACGGACGACGAGCTGGCTTCGCTCGTGGCCGACTACGGCCTCGGCGAGCTGCTCTCCTGCAAGGGCATCGCCGAAGGCGTCGAGAACACCAACTTCCTGGTGCAGACAGGCACGGGCACATTCATCCTGACGCTGTACGAGCGGCGCGTCGACACGGCGGATCTGCCGTTCTTCCTCGGGCTGATCGAGCACCTGAACCGCCAGGGCATCTCGTGTCCGCTCCCGGTCCGCAACCGCGCGGGCGAGGTGCTGACGAAAATCGCCGGGCGCACCGCGGCGGTCATGACCTTCCTCGAGGGCGTCTCGCCACGCCGCCCGCGCCCGGCTCACTGCGCCGCGGTCGGCCGGGCGCTCGCCGAGCTGCATCTGGCCGGCGCGAGCTTTCCGCTGACGCGCAGAAACGCGCTCGGCCCCGAGGGCTGGCACGCCCTGTTCGACAAGTTCTCCGCGCGCGCCGGCGAGATCGCCCCCGGTCTCGATGCGCTGATCGCCGACGAGCTGGCCCACCTCGACCGCGCCTGGCCGGAAAGCCTGCCGTCCGGCGTCATCCATGCCGATCTCTTTCCCGACAACGTCTTCTTCATCGGCGAGACGCTGTCCGGCCTGATCGACTTCTATTTCGCCTGCAACGACGCCTGGGCCTACGATCTCGCCATCTGCCTCAACGCCTGGTGCTTCGAGCCGGACTGCGCCTTCAACTTCGCCAAGGGACGCGCGCTGCTCTCCGCCTATCGCAGCCTGCGCCCGCTGAGCGAGGCGGAGGTTCAGGCGTTCCCCGTGCTGACGCGCGGCGCCGCCCTGCGATTCCTCCTCACGCGGGCCTACGATTGGCTGCACACGGACCGCAACGCCCTGGTAAAGCCGCACGATCCCACCGCCTACTTGCGCCGACTGCGGTTCCATCAGGCGGTCAGGACGCCGGCCGAATACGGGCTGGAGGCTGTCACATGAGCGAGCGCGGGGCGAAAGAGCCTGCGAAATCGGTCGAGATCTATACCGACGGCGCCTGCTCAGGAAATCCGGGCCCGGGCGGCTGGGGCGCCATCCTGATCTGGAACGGCCACCGGAAGGAGATCAGGGGCGGCGAGGCCGACACGACCAACAACCGGATGGAGCTGATGGCCGCCATCTCGGCGCTCGAAGCGCTGAAGACCGGCGTGGAGGCGGATCTCTATACGGACAGCGCCTATGTCCGCAACGGCATCTCGAGCTGGATCCACGGCTGGAAGCGCAACGGCTGGCGCACCGCGGACAAGAAGCCCGTGAAGAACATGGAGCTCTGGCAGCGCCTCGAGCAGGCCATGGCCGCTCATCGCGTGACCTGGCACTGGGTGAAGGGACACGCCGGCCATCCCGAGAACGAGCGCGCCGACGAGCTGGCCCGCGAGGGCATGGCCGCGTTCAAGGTCAAGGCACGATAAGCGCCCCGGTTCCCAAAGGCGCGGTAAGCGCCCGCCCCCAAGACGGTGAGCGTCCCGCGCCGGGAAGTGGGCCCGCCCAGCCGGAAACCGGCGGGCGGTCCTGGGTAGGATGGTCGTTGGTCCGGAGGCCTCAGCCCACGCGGAACACGGCGCCGGAGACCGACCGGGCACGCGTGCGGACGGCACCGCCGTCATTGCCGGAGCGGACCAGCCACTGGCCGTTTGGCGCCCGGCCGACGATCTCGCCCACATGGTGGCGCCAGACGACGACTGCGCCGACCTGCGGACCGCTCGGGCGGCCCCACTTGCTCCAGTTCCAGGCCACGTTCAGGTGTGCGCCCCCGCCGCGTTGCGTGCGCATCCACCAGCCGCACCAAGCGCGCGGACGCGGACCCACGCCGCCGCGGGAGCCGGCCGACGCGTAGCGGCGGGCCTCCTGATGGCGCTGCGCATAGCGCATATGCTGGCCGCGCTGGCGCGAGGCAGCGCGCGGGTGCCTGGCCTGCGAACGCTCGGCGCGCGTATTCCGCGCCACGGCCGACTGCTGAACGAACGGATTCCAACTTTCATCGCGAACGGGACGAGCATCGGCAGACGTCGTGCCGGCAGACACCAGCAGCGTCGCCGCAACGGCGAAAACGTACTTCCTCATTTCACGGATCCCCTACTTCATGCTTACGAACTGCTTACTGAACGGAGCGGCCAGTCGCACAAGCAGAGGGCCTAAACAAGGAAACGAAAGGCAAGCGCGGCAATATGTCCACCCTGGAAAGACCAGGATGCGCCACACTCAATCAAAGTATTTATGAAGTAAAGAAATTCGGATAGACTTAGAAGAAAGAGACAACCTTTTCGGCTGTTGCGTTGATATGCTCTGGAGGACTGTTTTCCACAGCTAAGTATCTGATAATCCCATCGTCGACCACCATTGCATAGCGCTGCGAGCGCGTGCCGAGCCCGAACGGAGAGAGATCGACGTCGAGCCCCAGCGCCCTGGCGAAGTCGCCGTTGCCGTCGGCGAGCATGGTGATGTCATGGGCGCCGCGCGCCTTGGACCAGGCGTCGAGAACGAACACGTCGTTGACGGCCGTGCATGCGATCGTCGTCACGCCCTTGGCCTTGATCTCGTCCGCGACCTCGATGAACCCCGGCAGGTGCAACTCGCTGCAGGTCGGCGTGAAAGCCCCCGGCACGGCGAAGAGCACGACCTTCTGGCCCTTGAAAAGCTCGCCCGAGGTGACCTTCTTGGGGCCGGCCTCGCCCATGATCGTGAACGTCGCCTCGGGCAGCCTGTCGCCGACTTTGATGCTCATCTCGTGCCTCCGTGTGGTTTGATCGTGTTGCCGCCTCCGGCTCATTCGGCAATGAACGTCGCGAACGAGGCCCCGGTTTCACTGACCAGCGTCACGGTCAGCGGCTTTCCCCTGAGGCCGGCGATGTCCACGTCCGCGCCGAGCGGAGCCTCGAACACCGCCGTACCCGCTCCGTCGAGGTCTGCGACCCGTTCGGGGAGCGGCACGAACACCCCGTCCGGCGCTTCGAGAAACGCGTCCGCACCGGCGCCCCCGTCCGCGAAGCGGGCCTCGATCGTGATCTTGGGTGCCGTCCCGTCCAAATGCGCCTCCGCACGGACCAAGATCGGGTCGCCCGGCTTCAGCGCGTCCTGCGCCCGCGGAACGCGGTCCAGGGCCCGAGCGGCTTCGGCCTCGGCCGCAGGCGCCGCATGCCCGGCCGCCGGCACATCGAGCGTCAACTCGGCCTCGACCGGGATGCAGACGTCCTTGCAGATGCCGTAATGGATGGCGGCCACGAGCGAAATCGGCGCATCGGGATCCTGCGGCGTCAGAAACACCGGCAGCACGACGCCGTCCTTGTAGCCGATGGTATTGCCGGATCTGTCGGTGAACCGCCGCGGGGCGGGAAACGCGACCTTGGCCTCGGCCAGATTGGCCGACTTTGACCAGTCGAAACTCGGCGGAAGGCCACCGGCATCGCCCGGCGTGCGCCAGTAGGTCTTCCAGCCGGGCTCGAGCGCGATCTCGACGAAGGCGACCGCACCCTGACCCTGGGCCCGATCCCCACCCGCGAGAAGCCGGGCCTTCGCCTTGGGAGCCTCGACCCAGGGTGAGGCGGCCGCCGCAACCTCTCCAGCGGTGCTTGAAGCCGCCGCGGCGAGCGCAAATATGATGGTGAGAATACGATTGAGGGCGTGTTTGTCTTGAGCCTTCATGGAAGCATGAGCCCTCCGGCATTGGGTTGCCTAAGCATTTAGCACATCGCGCATGCATTTCGAGATCGGGACACGGCGTTATTTGAGCCTCGCAATCGGCGCCGGCCTCCGGATATTCACGGCTTCACAGGCGGCGGTCGCGGGGGCTAGTGTCGGGCCATGAGCACGCCGAGGACAAAGCGGAAAAAACGTGGCGACAGTTCCCTCAAGGGGCAGCTGCTCGTTGCCATGCCGCTGATGACCGACCGGCGCTTTGCGCGCTCGGTGATCTATATTTGCGCCCACTCCGACGATGGAGCGATGGGGCTCATCATCAATCACCGCGCCAACCACATCAGCTTTCCCGATCTGCTCGAGCGCCTGGGGATCATTCCGCGCGGCGCCGAGGACGGGATCTCGAACGACATCCTGGAGCGGCAGGTGCACGTCGGCGGCCCGGTAGAGACGGGACGCGGCTTCGTGCTCCATTCCTCGGATTATCATTCGAGCGAGTCGACCCTTCCCATCGACCGCGACGTGAGCCTCACCGCATCGATCGAGATCCTGAAGGCTATCGTCGAGGGCGAAGGCCCGGTGCACGCCATGCTGGCGCTCGGGTACGCCGGCTGGTCGGCAGGCCAGCTCGAAAACGAGATCCAGGCCAACGGCTGG
>JRYH01007901.1_pt1 | contig 22308 bp, 23 predicted proteins | sample 235351 | NCBI WGS metagenome assembly JRYH01 (sample SAMN03074221, study PRJNA261480) | activated sludge metagenome | biome: Wastewater Treatment Plant; feature: Wastewater; material: Activated sludge; isolation source: activated biomass of a wastewater treatment plant treating wastewater... ...
CGGCAGGCCCTCACCCCCACCCTCTCCCGCAAGCGCGGGAGAGGGGGCTAGCGAGCCCGGACCAACCGGCAGCGCCCCCTCTCCCACGAAGGTGGGAGAGGGTCGGGGTGAGGGCGAGACTCGAGCGTCGATCATGAGAGCTAATTGAGCTCCACCAGCGCCTCGTAGGTTTCAGGCCGCCGGTCACGGAAGAACTGCCATTTGTTGCGGATCTCCCGCACCATTTCGAGGTCGATGTCGTGCACCAGAAGCTCGTCCCTGTCGCGGCTGGCGACCTTCTCGAGCTCGCCGCGGGGATTGACGATATAGCTCTGCCCGTAGAACTCGCCGATGTTCCAGGGCTGCTCGCGCCCGACCCGGTTGATCGCGCCGACATAGACGCCGTTGGCCACGGCCGCCGCCGGCTGCTCCAGCTTCCAAAGGTACTCCGAAAGCCCGGCGACGGTCGCGGACGGATTGACGATGTATTCCGCCCCGTTCAGGGCGAGCGCCCGCCAGCCCTCGGGGAAATGCCGGTCGTAGCAGATGTACACACCGAGCCGGCAATAGGCGGTGTCGAACACCGGCCAGCCGGATGCGCCCGGCTTGAAGAAGAACTTCTCCCAGAACCCGGCGACCTGGGGGATGTGCGTCTTCCTGTACTTGCCGAGATAGGTGCCGTCGGCGTCTATCACCGCCGCCGTATTGTAATAGACGCCCGGGATCTCCTCCTCGTAGATCGGGACGACGATCACCATCCGGTGCTTCTTCGCCAGATCCTGCATGAGCTCGACCGTGGGCCCGTCGGGAATGCGCTCGGCCGCCGCGTACCACTTCGCGTCCTGGCTGGGACAGAAATAGGGCTGGGTGAACACCTCCTGGAAGCAGAGGACCTGCACGCCTTGCGCGCCCGCCTGCTCGATCAGAGGCAGATGCGCCTCGATCATGCGCTCGCGTATCTCCTTGGGGCTCAGGGACGTGTCGCCCTTGAGCCCCATCTGTATCAGGCCGGCCCGCAGCTTGCTCACCGTCGCCCTCCTTCCCTGCTCCGCCGCACCCGTCTTCTGAGGACGGCAGCGGCCGGTTTACGAAAGGGCGGCGCCAGGCTGGACCACGGCGGCTTCGTGGACGGATCTCCCACGGCCGTCGGCCCTGCGCCTCACGGCGCAGAGGTCTCCACCGGCGACACTCTCCCCGTTTTCTGCCCGTTCCGCGGTCGGTCGTCCGGCACGGCGGGCAGGCATTCTTGTCTTTGCCAATCGGCCAAGGATCGCGGAAACTCGAAAGCCGCGCATCCTGACCGATCGGTCAGGATCGGAATCCTGATGTAACCCATCGGACCGGTCAACTCCAAACTGGGCGGCCGCAACGAATTCGAGTCCTGGATCGATGCCACTGGAACAAGCGCGACGGAACGGCCACAAGGCTTCGATTCGCGAGGAGAACGAGCGGGCCATCCTCGCCGCTGCCGAGGAGGTCTTCGCCGAGAACGGATTTGCCGGCGCGACCACGAGCCGCATCGCCGAGCGGGCGGGCATACCGAAGGCCAATCTTCACTACTACTTCTCTACGAAGGAAAGCCTGTACCGGCGGATCATCNNTCACCACCTGGCTCGAGGCGGCCGGCTCGTTCGACGGCTGCGACGATCCGGTGGAGGCCCTGACCCGGTACATCCATGCCAAGATGGACATCTCCCGCAGCAATCCCATGGGATCCAAGGTCTGGGCCAATGCCATCATCCAGCGCGCGCCGATCGTGCAGGACTATCTCGAGACGACGCTTCGGGAGTGGACCGCCTCCCGCGCGGCGGTGATCGACCGCTGGATCGCCCAGGGCAAGCTGGAGCCGATCGATCCCCGCTATCTCCTCTACATGATCTGGGCGACGACGCAGCACTTCGCCGATTTCGGCCATCAGATCGCGACGCTGAACGACGGAAGCGATCTGTCCGACGAGCAGTTCCAGGAGGCCAAACGCAACGTGACCGAGATCATCCTGCGCGGCATCGGCGCGAGGCGATGATGCAGCAGCTCGATACCGCCCGGGCCCGCCAGACCAAGAAGCGGACCCGCATCCAGGAGATCAACAGTGAGCGGATTCTCGATGCGGCGCTCGAGGTGTTCTCCGAGCACGGCTTCCGTGGCGCGACCGTGGACGAGATCGCCGAGCGGGCCGGCATGTCGAAGCCGAACCTGCACTACTATTTCCGGCGCAAGAAGGATCTCTACCTCGCCGTTCTCGGCCGGACGCTCGAGATGTGGCTGAAGCCGCTGGAGGAGATCCGGCCCGACGGCGAGCCGGAGCTCGAGCTCAGGCGCTACATCGAAGCCAAGGTCGACATGTCCCGGCAGCGTCCGCAGGAATCCCGGCTGTTCGCCAGCGAGATCCTGCACGGCGCCCCGATGCTCCGGCCGCTCCTGGAGACCCGGGTGCGCGATCTGGTCGACGAGAAGGCGGCGGTGCTGCGGCGCTGGGCCGAAGCCGGACGGCTCGCGCCGGTCGACCCCTATCACCTGATCTTCATGATCTGGGCGGTGACCCAGCATTACGCCGATTTCGCCACGCAGATCTGCGCGGTGAAGCAGCGGGAGCAGCTGGACGACGCCTTCTTCGACGAGGCGAAGCGCAACGTCTATGCGCTGCTGCGCGAGGGTCTGTTCGGGAGGGGGCGCGCCCCGTAGAGTGGACTTGCGGCCTCGCCCTTCGACAGGCTCAGGACGAGGCCTCTCGAAGGATCAGAAGCTGCACCTCATGCTGAGCCTCGTCGAAGCATGAGGCCAGCTCCGCCCTACTCCGCCGCGGCGCGCATCGGATTGTTCGGGTGCGTCGTCCAGTTCGCGTAGCCGGGATCGATCGGCCTCCTCGTCCGCGGATCGATGCCGGAGGTCAGCTGCACCATCGTGATGCAGCCCTCGACGGGGCAGACATTGACGCAGAGATTGCAGCCGACGCATTCCTCGTCGATCACCTCGAACCTGCGCGAGCCGTTGACGATGCTGGTGATCGCCTGGTGCGAGGTGTCCTCGCAGACGATGTGGCACCGCCCGCATTTGATGCACAAGTCCTGGTCGATCCGCGCCTTGGCCACGTAGTTGAGGTTGAGGTACTGCCAGTCGGTCACGTTCGGCACGGCGGCGCCGACGAACTGCTCGATCCGCTCGTAGCCCTTCGTCGCCATCCAGCTCCGTAGCCCATCCACCAGCTCGTCGATGATCTTGAAGCCGTAGGTCATGGCGGCGGTGCAGACCTGGACGTTGCCCGCGCCGAGCGCCATGAATTCCGCGGCGTCGCGCCACATCGTGATTCCGCCGATGCCGGAGATGGGCAGGCCCCGGGTCTCGGGATCGCGCGCGATCTCGGCCACCATGTTGAGCGCGATCGGCTTCACCGCCGGCCCGCAATAGCCGCCATGCGTCCCCTTGCCGTCCGTGTGCGGCGACGGCGCCATGACGTCGAGATCGACCCCCATGATGGAGTTGACGGTGTTGATGAGCGACACCGCGTCGGCGCCGCCGCGCTTCGCCGCGCGCGCCGGCTGCCGGATATCGGCGATGTTCGGCGTCAGCTTGACGATGACGGGCATGCGGCTGTGCTGCTTGCACCAGCGCGTAACCATCTCGACATAGTCGGGCACCTGCCCGACCGCAGATCCCATGCCGCGCTCCGACATGCCGTGCGGGCAGCCGAAATTGAGCTCGACGCCGTCGGCGCCGGTCTCCTCGACCATCGGCAGGATGGTCTTCCAGGACTGCTCGTCGCAGGGGACCATGAGCGAGACGACCAGCGCACGGTCGGGCCAGGCCCGCTTCACCGCCTTGATCTCGTCCAGGTTCGCCTGCAGCGGCCGGTCGGAGATGAGCTCGATGTTGTTGAGGCCGATCAGCCGGCGATCGCCCCCGTGGATGGCGCCGTAGCGCGGCCCGTTCACGTTGACGATGTGCGGATCGAGGCCGAGCGTCTTCCACACCACACCGCCCCAGCCGGCCTTGAAGGCGCGGGTCACGTTGACCTCGTGATCGGTCGGCGGCGCGGAGGCCAGCCAGAACGGGTTGGGCGACCTGATCCCGAGGAAGTCCGAACGGATGTCGACCATGATGCGCTCCTCCGCCGCGCTCAGGCGGCGCCCAGGTAACGATGGATGGCTTCGGCCGCGACCTTGCCGTCCTCCACGGCGGCGACCGTGAGGTCCTGGCCGCCGGAAATGCAGTCGCCTCCGGCCCAGACGCCGGGAATGCTGGTGCGGCGCTCGGGATCGACCGCGATGCGTCCAGCCTCGAGGGCGAGGCCGGCCCCCGCGACATCGTCGGGCAGCAAGGCCTGGCCGATCGCCTTGAAGACCTGGTCGGCTTCCAACGTAAAGCGCTCGCCGGTTTCCGAGAGCGCGCCGTTGGTGCCGCTGACGCGGCAGAACTCGACAGCGGTCACCTGCCGGTTCGAGCCGGCGATGCGGACGGGCGCGGCCCAGTGCCGGATGCGCACGCCCCGGGTCTGGGCGAGCTGCTGCTCGTAGGGGCTGGCTTTCATCTGCTCCGGCCCGCGGCGATAGACGATGGTGACCTCGTCGGCCCCCAGCAGCTTCGTCTGGATGGCGATGTCGATCGCCGTCATCCCGCCGCCGATCACGACCACGCTGCGGCCGACCTGGAGGCGGGACGGGTCCTTCGCCTGGCGCAGCTCGGCGATGTAGTCGACGGCGTCGAGCACGCCGCCGAGATCCTCGCCCTCGATGCCGAGATCGTTGACGCCGCCGAGGCCGATCCCGAGAAACACCGCATCGTAGTCGCGCCGCAGCACGTCGAGGGTGATCTCCCGGCCGAGCCTGACGCCGAGCTTCGGCCGGATGCCGCCGATCGCCAGCACGTAATCGGCCTCGCGCTGGGCGAAATCATCCACCGTCTTGTAGGCCGCGATCCCGTACTCGTTGAGACCTCCCGGCTTGTCGCGCCCGTCGAACAGGTCGACCTCGTGCCCGTGAAGGGCGAGGCGATGCGCGCAGGCGAGGCCCGCCGGACCGGCGCCGACCACGGCGATGCGCTTTCCGGTCGGCGCGGCGCGGGCGAAGAGCTGCCGCTCCTGGCCGATCACATGGTCGACGGCGTGGCGCTGCAGCAGCCCGATCCTGACCGGCTTCCCTTCGGCCTCGTTGCGCACGCAGGCCTGCTCGCAGAGCGTTTCGGTCGGGCAGACCCGGGCGCACATGCCGCCCAGAATGTTCGCGTCCAGGATCGTGCGGGCGGAGCCTTCGAGATTGCCGCTGGAGATCTGGCGAATGAAGAGCGGAACGTCGATCGAGGTGGGACAGGCCCGCATGCAGGGCGCGTCGTAGCAGAAGTAGCAGCGGTCCGCCTCGACCAGCGCCTCGTGCCGATCGAGCGGCGGGTGCAGATCCGCGAAATTGCGCCGGTAGTCCTCCGCGGACAGCCGACCGCCCGTCACTCCGGCCTGTGCCGTTCTCGCCTGCATCCCTGCCTCCCCGCGGCATGCGTTTCGTTTTTCGGTTATTTTATCATCCGGTCAAAATTTTTCCACCGGGTTTTGCGTGGGCCCGTTCCGAGACGCAGTCAGGCGGGGACTCGCAGCGGCAGCCCGGCCAGGAGGTTCTGCGGCTTGAGGCGGAGGGTCCTGCGCTCGTCCATGGCCATGGCGAGATAGACCGGCCGACCGGCGATGTCGGGCCGCATGTCGCCGGGATCGCGGAATTCCAGCCGGAAGAGCGACAGGATGCGCGCCGTCGTCGCTTCCGGCAGGGTCTCGCCGTGGTAGAGGCGGTTCAGGATCTCCGTCGCCTCGGCGTCGAGCCCGACATGCCAGACCCAGCGGTCGTCCCGGATCCGCTGCACCGGCTGTATGGCGATCGCGATCCGCAGGAAGCGCTCGACCCAGGCCTCCAGCACGCGGCACAGGGCGTCGAGCCCGGGCTGCGCGAACCCGACATCGAGCGCCATGTCGAACCGGTCGGAGCGCGGCCAGTACGCGGCGGCATTCGCCTCAGCCAGCAGGTCCATCTCGATCTCGACCGGAGCGGCGGCGGGTCCCAGCAGCTCCCGCGACCGCTTCGCCTGCGCAGCGCGCATCTCCAGGATCTCGTGATCCGCAAGCAGCACCGAACCGTTCTCGATGCTCACGCTCTGCCGGCGGAACAGACATTCGGCGGCACGCAGCCGAACCGGCTCCCGGCAGCCGCTCAGAATGTCGCGCAGGATCACATGGGTGAGCTGATCGAGAAAGAGCGGCGGGATTCCGCCGCGGCCGCGGATCAGGTCGAGATAGCTGGCCTCCATCGTGTCGTGCGCCAGGAGCAGGTCCCGGAAATGCAGGAAGACGCGGTAGTTCTCTCGCGCGTCGGCATCGGCCAATGCCTCGAGCCGACCGGCCGGGACGGCGATCCTCGGATCGCGAACGAGCGCGCCGTGCAGCTCCGTCTCGGCCGCGCAGCACCCGTCCTCGGGCCGAAGCTCCGGCCGCGCGAGATAGGCGCGCAGGAAGTCGTCGGTGACCTCGAGCCGGCCATCGGCATTCCGGCGCAGCAGCCAATGCCCGGAGGAACGCCAGAAATCCGTCTCGTGCATGATCGGGCGCAATGGGGCGCCGAGGGAATGCGGGACTTAGAGCCGCACGCTCGCCGGCGCCTGGTAGACGTCCGCGGAGGACATGTCGAGCGCATCGAGCGCGAGCGCCGCAACGACGCTGATGACGATCGCCGCGACCACGCCTATCAGGAACGCGCGCATCTATCGGCTCCCTCCCAGTTGCGCTGCCCGATCATAGCTATTGCCCCGCCTCCGTTGCACGTTTCAGGAATTCGATCAGGTCCGCCCGGTCGCGGGCGCTGGGCATGCGCTGAAGGGGCATCTTCGAGCCGGGGACATACTCGTCCGGCCCACGGCGAAACAGCTCGTCCACCGTCGCCTCCGTCCACACGAGCCGGCTCTCGCGCAGCGTCTCGGAGTAGGGATAGCCCGGCACCGTCCCTGCCCGCCGTCCGAACAGGCCATAGAGCGTCGGCCCCGCCCTGTTGCCGCCGTCTTCGGTCAGGGTATGGCAGGCGCTGCATTTCCTGAACAGCGCCACGCCGCGGTCATGTTCGTCATGGGCGGAAGCCGGCGGCGCTGCCGCTAGCTGCGGGCCAGGTCCGCCGCCGTCCGGCGCCCATTGGCGGATGAGCGCATCGGCGCCGGCCGACAGCACCGTGCCGCCGCCCGCCGCGAAGGCGACCGCCCAGATCGGCCCGGTCGCCGCCTCCATGACCCTGACGGGCGCGAGAGTCCCGAGCGTCCAGATCCCCACGCGACCGTCCATTCCTCCCGCCGCCACGAGGCGGTCGTCGGAGGACAGCGCGACCGCCAGGATCGGCTGTTGCGAGGCCTGGATGACGCCGATCTTCTCTCCGCTCCGCAGGTCCCAGATCCGCACCGAGCCGTCGATCGAGGCGGAGATCAGCCGGCTTCCGTCCCGGGTCAGCGCGACGGCGTTCACGCCGAAATCGTGCCCGGCGAACTCANNCAGGGACAACCCGTCCGGCGTGAAAGCGAGCGCATTGACGCTCTCGGCGAGCCCGGACAGGGCACCCTGCTGGCGGCCCGTCTCGATGTCCCAGAAGCGAACGGTCCGGTCCCACGCGGCGGATGCCGCCGTCGCGCCGTCGGGCGAGACCGCGACGGCGCTCACTCGCCCCCGGTGTCCTCTGAGGCGCAGGGTCGGCGTGATCGCCGCCGCTCCGGGCCCGTCCAGCTGCCACAGTGCGAGCGTCCCGTCATCGCTGCCGGAAAGGACCCGGCGGCCGTCCGGCAGAAAGGCCACGGCCGTGACCCCCGCATCATGGCCCATGAGGCGCGCGGTCGCGGTCTCGCGGTCCAGGTCCCAGAGGATGAGACTGTAGTCGAAGCTGGCGCTCACGGCCCGGCGGCCATCAGGAGAGACCGCCAGCCCGGTCACCGCCCCGCCATGCCCGGCGAGATCGGCGGAGAGCGCCGGACCGGTGACGCAGAATCCCCAGAGGATCGCGCTGCTGAGCGCCTTCCACATCCCTCACTCGTTCGTCGAGCCCGCTGCCTCTTGCATGCTCCGCCGGCGGGTCATCCGGCCATCCAGGGACTCCTGGGGCTCGCTTCCGGCGGGCAGCTGGTATCCCGCAGCCTCGTGCCGGAATTGCGAAACGAGCTCGCCCGTCGACGCGTCCACCATCAGACGGGTGACCTGGAAGGCCGCATTGGAATTCCCGCCCGGATTCATGACCGTTGCGATGTAGACCCGCCGCCCGGCTTCCTCGGCCTCCTCGACCTTCAGTACCTCGACCCCGAACCGTTCCGTCAGCTGCTCGGCCACCGCCTCCGGCGTGAGGGCGTTCTGGGCGGCGGCGAGGCGCGGCAGCGCCAGGACGACCAGCGCGGACGCCAATACGAAGCAGAGGCGGACCAGGCGGTCATTCATCGCCGGCGACGGTCGCGTTGTCGAGCTTCGCCACCCAGAGGCTGTGGTGCTCCCGTGCCCAGTTCCGGTCGACCTGGCCGCTGCCCATCGCATCGAAGGCGCCCTCCATCCCGATCGTACCGATATAGATATGGGCGATGATGATCGCGATCAGCACAAGCCCCACCGCGGCGTGCCAGAGCTGCGACAGCTGCATCTCCTGGACCACGGCGAGGTCGGTGGGCAGGTCGAAGCCCACGAGGTTCAGAAGCTCGAAGGTTCCGGAGAACAAGGCGAGCTGGAACGGAAACAGCAGGGAGAGGCCGGACAGGCTGATCGAAATGCCGCCGAGCACGACCAGCCAGAACAGGATCTTCTGGCCGGCATTGAACTTCCAGGCCGGCGGATGGGTGTGCCGGGTGAACATGCCGCCCCCGCGGGCGAGCCAGCGGAGATCGGCCCGGTGCGGGATGTTGTCCTTCACCCACAGCACCAGCATCAGGACGATGCCGGCCATGAACGCGAAGGAGACATAGTCGTGCGCGTACTTCCCGGCGATCGTGATGTCCGAGAACAGGTCCTGGCCGATGAGCGGGATGAGAATGTAGCGGCCGTAGAGCATGTTGAGGCCGGTCAGGGCCAGGATGACGAACGACACCGCGGTGAGCCAGTGGGCGAAGCGGTCGAGAGCGTTGAAGCGCGTAATGGTATAGCCGCTGCGCCCTTCCTCGATGCGGATGCGGCCGCGCAGGGCGAAGAAGACTGCCAGGATGACGACCATGGCCAGCAGCAGCCATCCGCCGTACTGCGAGAGCGGGCCGTTGCGGATCGAGCGCCATTCCTCGCCCGAAGTCTGCACCATGACGCCGAGCTTCTTGTCGGGAATGGATACCGTGCCCTGCAGGCCGCCGCGGATTGCACGCCACAGATCCGCGTCGCTCGCGTCGCCGAGAGTTGCGCCGGGCACCTGCCCGCCCTGCGGCATCCCGTCGGCCGGCGGCGCCTCGTCCTGCGCCAGCACCGGCCGCTCCAGCGGCCCATAGCCGATCAGCAGGACTCCGGCGCCAGCGAGGGCGAGCCCGGCGACCAGCAGCAGCACCATCCGGACCGCCCGACGTTTACCCGCCATCGATACCCTCCCTGGACTCAGAATTGCTGCCGCCGGGCGCGGCTGCGCAGCTCCTCGATCTCGGCTTGCTGGAGCCTCTCGTCCGGCTCGCCCCGATACTCGCCCTGCTCGTAGAGCAGGATGCGGTCCTGCTCCTCCTCTCGGCATCCGCCGAGCGCCGAGGCGCAGAGCAAGGCCGCCAGAACCGCCGCTCCCTGCCTGACTCCCATACCGACTTTCATGCGACGCATGTCTCCACAGAGGCTTTCGCGCGCAGCAACGCGCCGCCACCGCGCCTCCTCGTCGGCGACGGTGACGCGCGTTCCGTTCCGGCGGTCGCCCGCGGGCCGGACGACCGCAGCCCGGGGTCAGCCACCCGCCTTGAGCTGATAGGCCGTGCCCCAGCCCCACGCGCCCGAACCGAAGCCGCGGGCCACGACGCGCTCCCGGTAGATGTCGGAGATGACGTCGCCATCGCCCGCCAGCAGCGCCTTGGTCGAGCACATCTCGGCGCAGAGCGGCAGCTTGCCTTCCGCCAGCCGGTTGCGCCCGTATTTCTGGAACTCCGCCTCGCTGTTGTCCTCCTCCGGCCCGCCGTTGCAGAAGGTGCATTTGTCCATCTTGCCGCGGCTGCCGAAATTGCCAGCCTGCGGATATTGCGGGGCGCCGAACGGACAGGCGTAGAAGCAGTAGCCGCAGCCGATGCAGAGATCCTTGGAATGGAGGACGACGCCCTCCTCCGTCTGGTAGATGCAGTCGACCGGGCAGACAGCGGCGCAGGGCGGATCGGAGCAGTGCATGCAGGCGACGGAGATCGACCGCTCGCCGGGCTTCCCGTCGTTGATCGTCACCACCCGGCGACGGTTGATGCCCCAGGGCACCTCATGCTCGTTCTTGCAGGCGGTGACGCAGGCATTGCATTCGATGCAGCGCTCGGCATCGCAGAGAAATTTCATCCGTGCCATGGTTCAGCTCCTCACGCTGCCTCGATGCGACACAGGGTGGTCTTGGATTCCTGCATCTGGGTCACCGAGTCGTAGCCATAGGTCGTGGCGGTATTGACGGATTCGCCGAGGACGTAAGGGTCGGCGCCCTCGGGATATTTCGAGCGCAGGTCGGTGCCCTGGAACCAGCCGCCGAAGTGGAAGGGCATGAAGGCGACGCCACGCCCGACCCGCTCGGTCACCAGAGCCATGACCTTGACCTTGCTCCCTTCGGGGCTGTGCACCCAGACCATCTCGCCGTCCTTGACCCCGGCGGTGTTGGCGTCGAAGGGATTCACCTCGACGAACATGTTCTGCTGCAGCTCGGCCAGCCACGGGTTGGACCGCGTCTCCTCGCCGCCGCCCTCGTACTCGGTGAGCCGGCCGGAGGTGAGGATGATCGGGAAGTCGGTCGCGAAGTCCTTCTCCTGGATGGACTTGTAGAGCGTCGGCACGCGCCAGCTCTTGGTGTCGTCGTAGGTCGGGTAGTCGGCCACCAGATCGCGCCGCGGCGTGTAGAGCGGCTCGCGATGGATCGGCACCGGGTCCGGGAAGTTCCAGACCACGGTGCGCGCCTTGGCGTTGCCGAACGGGGCGCAGCCATGCTTGATGGCGACCCGCTGGATGCCGCCCGAAAGGTCGGTCTTCCAGTTGGCCGTGGGCCCGCCCGCGTCTTCGATCGCGGCGCGCTCGTCGTCGGTCAGGTCCTTGTCCCAGCCCAGATCCATCAGCATCTGCATGGTGAACTCCGGATAGCCGTCCTGGATCTCGGAATCCTGGCTGTAGACGCCTTCGGCCAGCAGGTTGTCGCCGTCGCGCTCGACGCCGAAGCGGGCGCGGAAGGTCAGGCCGCCGTCGGCCACCGGCTTGGAGGTGTCGTAGAGAATCGGCGTGCCCGGGTGGTTGAGCTCGGCGGTGCCCCAGCACGGCCAGGGCAGGCCGTAGTAGTCGCCGTCGCACGGCCCGCCGACGGCGCGCAGCGTGGTCTTGTCGAAGGTGTGCTGGTTCGCCATGTGCAGCTTCAGCCGCTCCGGCGACTGGCCGGTATAGCCGATCGTCCAGCTCCCGCGGTTGAACTCCCGCGTCAAGTCCTCGATCAGCGGCTCCTCTCCGTTCACGGCGATGTGCTTGAACATCTCCTTGTCGAAGCCGAGCTTCTTGGAGAGCAGGTACAGGATCACGTGGTCCGGCTTCGATTCGAAGAGTGGATCGAAGACCTTCTCGCGCCACTGGACCGAGCGATTCGACGCGGTGACCGAGCCGCTCGTCTCGAATTGCGTGCTCGCCGGCAGGAGATAGGTGTTATCCGTCCTGTCGCTCAGCACGGCCGAGACCGTCGGATACGGGTCGATCACGACCAGCAGGTCGAGCTTGTCCAGGCCCCGCTTCAGATCCGCCTGGCGGGTCTGCGAGTTCGGGGCATGTCCCATGTAGACCATGGCATGGAGATTCTCCGGCTGATCGAGATTCTCCTTCGCGTCGAGAACCGCGTCGAACCAGCGGGACTCCGGAATGCCCTTGGCCTCCATCAGCTCCTTGGAGGTGAAGCGGCCGAGCAGATAGTCGTACTCGACGTCCCACACCCGGGCCCAATGCTTCCACGCCCCTTCCGTCACGCCGTAATAGGCCGGAAGGCTGTCGGGGATCGGCCCGAGATCGGTCGCGCCCTGCACGTTGTCGTGGCCGCGGAAGATGTTGGTCCCGCCGCCGGAGACTCCCACGTTGCCGAGCGCCGCCTGGAACACGCAATACGCCCGCGTATTGTTGTTGCCGGAATGATGCTGCGTGCCGCCCATGCACCAGACCAGCGTGCTCGGCCGGTTGGTCGCCATGGTGCGCGCGACGCGCTTCATCTGGGACTCGGGCACGCCGGTCACCCGCTCGACCTCGTCGGGCGTCCACTTCGCGACCTCGGCCCGGATCTGGTCCATGCCCCACACGCGCTGGCGGATGTACTCCTTGTCCTCCCACCCGTTCTCGAAGACGTGCCAGAGCAGACCCCAGATCACCGCCACGTCGGTGCCGGAGCGGAAGCGCACGTACTCGTCGGCATGGGCCGCCGTCCTCGTGAAGCGCGGGTCGAAGACGATGAGAGGCGCGTTGTTCTCCTCCTTCGCCTTCAGGATGTGCAGCATCGACACCGGATGCGCCTCGGCCGCGTTGCTGCCGATGAACAGCATCGCACGGGAGTTGTGCATGTCGTTGTAGCTGTTCGTCATCGCGCCGTAGCCCCAGGTGTTGGCCACCCCGGCCACGGTCGTCGAATGGCAGATGCGCGCCTGGTTGTCCGTGTTGTTGGTGCCCCAAAAAGCCGCGAACTTGCGGTACAGATAGGCCCCTTCGTTGCTGTGCTTGGAGCCGCCCATCCAGTACACGGCGTCAGGACCGTTCTTCTCCCGGATCTCGAGGAGCTTGCTGCCGACCTCCTCGATCGCCTGCTCCCAGCTGAGACGCTCCCATTTGCCGCCGACGAGCTTCATCGGGTATTTCAGCCGACGGTCGCCGTGCGCGTGCTCGCGCACCGAGGCGCCCTTGGCGCAATGGCCGCCGACGCTGAACGGGCTGTCGAAGCCCGGCTCCTGGCCGATCCACACGCCGTTCTCGACCTCGGCGATCACGGTGCAGCCCACGGAACAGTGGGTACAGACCGATTTCGCGATCTTGAGCCCGGACGCTGCCGTCTGCGCCTCCGCCTTGCGCACGGTCGTCGCGCCCATGAGCGGCATGGCGGCCAAGCCGCCGGCGGCAATCCCCGAGCGCCGGAAGAAGGTGCGGCGATCGATTGCACCGCCGCTCGCGCCGGCGAAGGACCTGGCGAGGTGAGCCCCCTTGGCTGCCCCGGTCTTGCGCTTCATCAACATCGGCATTGCTCCTGCTCTTGCGGGCGATCGGCCGCCGACTCCGACGACATGCGTGATCGCCGTGGCGACGACCCGCTCAGAATCGCGCCGTCTCGTAGAACTTGCGCACGTGATCGGTTTCGCGATAGCCGGCTTGCTGCCGCGTCTCGGCGGCCTCGGCGCGCTGCGGCCCGCCGCTGCCGGCGGTGGACGCGATTCCGCCCGCCGCCGCGAGCCCCGCTCCGGTCAAGCGCAGGAAGGCCCGGCGACCCGGCGCCTTCTCTGCCATCCCGCTTCCGCTCTTGCTGTCCTTCATTTCGCTTTCCTCTCGCCTTCTCTGCCGGTCCGGCACGGCCTCTCCTCAGACGCCGATGTCGAACCCCAACGTCTCGATGCCGACGAACAGCCGGCCGAGCCGGCCGACCGGCACGTAGAACCGCGCCGCCGACGCCGCCTCCAGGTCGCCGAAGAACCGCGCGGCCCATGGCTCGATATGCGCGCGGAAGAATGCGTGCTGCCGCGACAGATCGGCGGGCGCCGAGAACTCGCCGGTGATCAGCCCGGCCATGATCTCGAACAGCGTGCCGATATGGTCCTCCGGCTCGAAGACGGTCTCGGTCTTCGCGATGCCGAGCCGCGCCATGTCCTGGCGAAGCCGCGCCAGCGGCTTCTCGTTCAGGAACCCCGTGAGATAATAGGAGGCGTAGGGAATGAGCTCGCCGCGCGGCACGCCGATGAAGAGCTGGTGATATTCGTCGGCGACGGCGCCCGGTGACGTCTCTCGGGCGCAGTGGGCGAGCTGGCCGAGCGCGCGGCCGATCTCGGTATCGTCGGAGCCGAACCCGGCGGCTTCCGTCAGAGTCTTCTCATCGGGGGGCGCGAGCAGCAGCCGGGCGATCAGCCAATAGAACTGCGCTCGCAGGTGGTCTTCTTCCGAAACGACAGCAGCTACCGAGGCGAAGCCCTCAGTCTTCATGCCCTGCACGTCTCCCCATCGGCGTTGGCCGCGGTACCATCACGGCGTCCTTGGCGAACGTCCGCTGGCATCATCCAAAGGTTAGGCCCAACTCTTGACCGCGTCCAGTATTCAACCGGAGAAATCGAAGCTCCATCAGGAGAAGCGCAGATCTTTCGCGCCGCACAAGAGAGATCGCGTTCGTCACGAGAGGAGATAGCAGCTCAGATTGGGCCTCGAATCCGAAACGACACACCGATACGACAGATTTTGCAGAACAGGAGGGAGCCCTTCAGCTCGTTTCGTCATTGTCATCTGGTGACGCTTTCGCGGGCGCAGCATCTCGCGCGCGCTCATCCGAAGCTCTGTTCGAGCGAAGATCCCCGACGGGACTCGCGTCATCAGGCGGACTCGCCTCGCCCGCACCGGATGGCCCGACCTCCGCTGCCGGTTCGTCCTCGGCACTCATCATGCCCTTGCCGACCCGATACAGGGTCGAGACCGCGCCGCCGCGCTTGAAGGGCTCGGAGAAATCCTCGCCGTACTCGAGGAGCCCATCGAGATTGGCGAAGACGGGATCGCTCCTCCACAGCTTGCGGAGCGCCTGATTGCGGAGCTCCGGAGCGACCCCGGCGCGCATGAACACGCTGTAGTCGGACTCACGATCGAGGCTGTCGATGGGCGGGAGGTCGGGCTCGGCAACCGGCTGCGCCGTCGCCGCTGCCGGGCTGTCCTCTGCGCCGGCCGGTTCGCGTGGTTGCTCGGCCGATTGCAGTTCTTCCTGCGGCTCAGCGACTTTCTGTGTGTCGCCGCGCTTCAGGCGCGACCAGCGGTGGAAGAAACCTTCGTCGCGATCAGCCATCCCGCCGTCTCTCCCCGCGCGCGACGCCGGGAGTTTCCGCGGCGCGGGGCGCGGTCTCGGCTGCCCGGCTCGCTTCGCGCTCCCGGCGGCCGCGCTTCTCGAACACGCGCTCGACATGGAAGCGCCGCGTGAAATCCATCACCCAGCGCGCAATCTCCGGCGGCATCGGAACCGTCTCGACGAGATCGTCCCCGTCGAGATATTCCTGCGCCTCGGTCGGGCAGACCGTCGCCAGGAAGGGCCGCAGCGGCCGCTCCGTGTCGCTCTCCGCCCGGCGCAGCACGAGATAGACCCTCGGCGCCTGCTGCGAGAGGTTCCGCAGATAGCCGGCAGTTTCTCCGCTGAACAGCCGCAGCGACGTGGTTCCTGCGAGATAGCTGGCCACCCCGTCCGCCTCGTGCAGCAGGCGCCATTCTCCGCTGGGCGCCATGCCCGGCAGCACTCCGGTTGCCCGCCACAGATGATCCTGCCACGGGTGGGTGCTGCGCCGGCGCTCCAGCACCACCCCGACCGTGAGAAGCTCGGTCGCGCTCATGTCCGGAAGCATCCTGCGCTGCGCCCGCGGCGTCCAGCCCCAATTGCGGCGGCGAAAGGGGGTTGCAATCGCCCGATAAGGACTATGATGAGACGCTGCAGCCGCGCTGCGGCAGCGGATCTGCAGGAAGCGAGAGACGAGGTCGCCCCCGAGATGGAGCTGAACGGCCGAGAGATTCTCCTCTGCAACTGCGAGCGCAGCATGCCGCTCGACGCGAAGCGCGTCGCAAAGGCGTGCGGCGCGACCGGAGCGTCGGACGGATACACGCAGCTCTGCCGAAGCCAGCTCGACAGCTTCCGCGCGGCCCTGGCGACGGGCAGGCCGGTCCTGGTCGCCTGCATGCAGGAGGCGCCGCTCTTCTCGGAAGTTGCGGCCGAGATCTCTGGCGACGGCGCAGACATCGCCTTCACGAATGTCCGCGAGCGCGCCGGCTGGTCCGACGAGGCCGACGACGCCTCTCCCAAGATCGCCGCGCTGCTGGCGGAAGCCGCGCTGCCGATCCGCCCCGCCACGACGGTCAGCATGAAGTCGGAGGGCGTCTGCCTCGTCTATGGCCGGGACGAGACGGCGATCGAGGCGGCGCGCCAGCTCGCCGGCCGGCTCGACGTCACTGTGCTGCTCGACCGGCCCGGCGAGATTCTCCCGCCCCGGCTGATGGACGTCCCGATCTTCAAGGGCCGCATCGTCGCCGCGAAGGGGCATCTCGGCGCGTTCGAGATCGTCGTGGACGGCTACGCGCCGGCCCGCGCCTCCTCCCGCGGCGCGCTCGCCTTCGAGGCCGAGCGCAACGGCGCGGCGTCGCGGTGCGACCTGATCCTCGACCTGACCGGCGGGACGCCGCTGTTCCCCGGGCACGACAGGCGCGACGGCTATCTGCGGCCGGATCCGCGCAACCCGGCCGCCGTGCAGCAGGCGCTCTTCGCGATGACCGATCTCGTCGGGGAATTCGACAAGCCGCGCTTTGTCGAATTCGACGCCGCGCTCTGCGCCCATTCGCGCAGCCGCAAGACCGGCTGCACGCGCTGCCTCGACGTCTGCCCGACCTCGGCCATCCGCCCCGACGGCGATCACGTCGCCATCGATCCGCATGTCTGCGCCGGCTGCGGGGCGTGCCACAGCGTCTGCCCGACCGGCGCCGCCGGCTACGCGCTGCCGTCCTCGATCGACCTGCTGCAGCGCCTGCGGGTCCTGCTCACGACCTATCGCGATGCCGGCGGGCGGGAGCCCCTGCTGCTGGTCCATGACGGCCGGCATGGTGACGAGCTGATCTCCACGATCGCGCGGCTCGGCCGCGGGCTTCCGGCGCGGGTGCTACCGTTTGCGGTCAACCAGGTGACACAGCTCGGCTTCGAGTTCTTCACGGCGGCCTTCGCCTACGGTGCCGCGCAGATGACGATCCTGCTGCCCCCCGGCAGGGAGAACGAGCTCGATGGGCTCGCCGGCCAGATCGGCCTCGCCGAGACGGTGCTGACCGCGCTCGGCTATGGGAGCGGTCGGATCGACCTCTCGCGCGAGCGGGATCCGTCCCTGGTCGAGGCGGCGCTCTATGCGTCGCCCGGAATGACGCCTCCCCGACCGGGGACGTTCCTGCCGATGGGGGGCAAGCGCGCGCTCATCCGCCTGGCGCTCGGCCATCTGCATGACGTGGCGCCGGCGCCCGTCGCGGAGCTGCCGCTCCCCGCGGGAGCGCCGTTCGGCGCCGTGGCCGTCGACGCGGAGGGCTGCACGCTCTGCCTCGCCTGCGTCGGCGCCTGCCCGACGGGCGCCCTGCAGGACAATCCCGAGAAGCCGCAGCTCCGCTTCCAGGAGGATGCCTGCATCCAGTGCGGGTTGTGCCGCAACACCTGCCCGGAGAACGTCATCACGCTGGTGCCTCGTCTCAATTTCCGCGACTCCGCCCGCGATGCGCTGATCCTCAAGGAGGAGGAGCCGTTCTGCTGCATCCGCTGCGGAAAGCCGTTCGGCACCAAGGGCTCGATCGAGCGGATCGTCGCCAGGCTCGGCGAGAAGCATGCTATGTTCGCGAGCCCGGACGCGGTCGAGCGGATCAAGATGTGCAGCGACTGCCGGGTGATCGCCCAGTTCGAGACGCGCGACGATCCCTTCGCCGGGGGCGAGCGGCCGCGGACGCGCACGACCGACGACGACCTCAGAGAGCGCGAGCTGGCGCGCAGCGCGGCCCTCACGAACGGCAGCGACACGCCCGAGCGGACCGGCTAATCCGGCTCCGTCGGAAACTGCCGGACGTCATCGGGAACGAGAACCCCCGGCAGCTTCCGCGACGTCCAGATATGGACCGCATGGCGCAGATCGACGGCAAGGTCGAGCGAGCCGCCTTTGATGCTGACCGTCCCGCCGCGGTCCTTGTCCCCGTGCCAGACCCGGGAGCCGCAGCGCGGGCAGAAGAAGCAGTCGACCGTTCGCCCGCTGTCGGCCGCGCGCGACCAGCGCCGGAGCTCCCCCTGCAGAAGCCGGACATCGGCGCTCCGCACGATGACCGAGATTCCGAAGGCCGAGCTCGACTGCTTCCGGCACTCCAGGCAATGACAGACATAGGTCTCGAGCGGCGGGCCCGTGACGTCGTAGCGCACGGCGCCGCATTGGCAGCCGCCGCTGCCCGGCTTCCCCTGCGATGCAGCCATGGATCGCTCCTCGATCCGAGGATCGCAACGTCACTCCGGCGCCATGCCCTTCTCGGTCAGCTCCCGGATTGCCTCCTCGCTCTTCCCGAGATGGCCGAGCCCCATGCCGCGCAGCACATGCCCGGCCTTGGTGAACTGGATGCCGGCGTAGCCGACGATCTCGATCCGGTTGCCCCAGGGATCGAGAAAGTCGAGAAACGGCCCGGGCAGCACGTCGATCCCGGCCTCGGCCAGGGCCCGGCGGACCGCCTCCTTGTCGTCGACGACGAGGCCGAAATGCCGCCCGTCGTCGGGCGACTGACGGCGGCCCTTCTGGAGCGCCAGGAACTGGTCGCCCAGGTCGATGAAGGCCGCATCCTGATCCCTGCCGCGCAGGGTGAACTCGAACAGCCGGCCGTAGAACGCCAACGCTTCGTCGACGTCGCCGACCTCGAGCGCCACGTGGTTGAACCCGATGGCGCGCGCCTTTTCCTTGCCGGCCATGACACCCTCCTCTGCGTCTTGCTTCCGGCGCGACGCGCGGCGACCTGCGCTATAGCTGGTCGGCGTTGAAGCTGTCGCAGGCCTGGATGCTGCCCGACTCCAGCCCGGCACCGAACCAGCGCACCCGCTGCTCGGACGTGCCGTGGGTGAAGGAATCCGGCACGACATAGCCCTGGGTCTGGCGTTGCAGCCGGTCGTCGCCGATGGCGGTGGCGGCGCCCAGCGCCTCCTCCACGTCGCCGGCCTCGAGGATCTGCCGGCTCCGGTTGGCATGATTGGCCCACAGGCCGGCGAAGCAGTCGGCCTGCAGCTCGAGCCGCACGGAGAGGGCATTCGCCTCGGCCTCGCTCAGCTGGCTGCGCAACTGTTGCACCTTGCCGGAGATGCCGAGCAGGGTCTGCACGTGATGGCCGACCTCGTGCGCGATGACATAGGCCTGGGCGAAGTCGCCCGGCGCGCCGAAGCGCTGCGCCATCTCGTCGAAGAACTCGAGATCGAGATAAACCTTGCGGTCGGCCGGGCAGTAGAACGGGCCGACCTGGGCCGAGGCAAAGCCGCAGCCCGATTGAACGGCGCCCGAGAACAGCACGAGGCTCGGCTCCTCGTACGTGCCCCCCGACTTGGCGAACAGCTCGTGCCAGGTGTCCTCCGTGTCGGCGAGCACCACGGAGACGAAATCCTTCATCTCGTCGCTGGCGCCGCCGTCCGGCGCGCCCGGCTGCTGAACGGTCGCCTGATCGAAGCCCGACGGTCCGCCCTGAAACAGCATCGACGGATCGACGCCGAACAGCAGGGCGACCACCACCACGATCACCAGGCCCAGCCCGCCGACGCCTGCGCCGCGCGCGCCGCCACGCCGGAAGCCGCCGGGTATGCCCCCGCCGAGCCCGCCGCCGAGCCTGCCGAACCCGCCGCGGCCGCGACGATCCTCGACGTTCGCGCTGCGCCTGCCTGTCCGCCAACGCATGGCCGGCCTCGTCCGATGTCACTGCCGAACCCGGCTCGATCATGGCGCGAGCCGGCCAGCCTGACAATGTGCTCGTCGCGAGGAGGGTTCAGCCGGCCGGATCGGCCGAGAGCTGGGGATATAGCGTCTTCAGGCGCTCGTACACCTCCCGCCACTGGCGGTACTTGCGGTCGTAGGCGCGCACCCGGGCGGGATCCGGCGCAAACACGCGGCCTGGCGCCACGTAGCGGCCGATCGCGCTCCAGTCGTCGAGCAGGCCGACGCCCATGCCCGCGACGAAGGCGGCCCCGAGCGAGGAGCCGGGATGACGGTCGATGCGGGTGACCGATACGTCGAGCGCATCGGCAGAGATCTGCAGCCACAGATCGCTCGCCGCGCCGCCATCGGCGGCAAACACCCGGTTCACCGCGAGGCCGCGCTCGCGAAACACTTCGACATGATGCCGGAACCCGAAGGCCACGCCCTCGAGCGCCGCCCGCCAGACATGCGCCAGGCCGTGATGCAGCCCGAGCCCGACCAGCGTGCCACGGGCGTACGGGTCGTTGAGCGGCGTCTTCTCTCCGAGGACATAGGGGAGGAACAGGAGCTCGCTTTCCGCCGAGAGCGGCGCGGCCAGCCGGTCGAGATGCTGATGCAGCGACAGCCCGGCCGCCGCGGCCGCAGCCGCCTCGCCGCCCGCCCAGTTGCGCACGATCCAGTTCAGGAAGCTGCCGCTCGCCGCCATGCAGCCATTGGGGAAGTAGAGACCGGGCACGATATGGTGGTCGATGAACAGCCGGTCGTCGGCCAGCGGCTTGTCGGCGGACAGGAGAATGTCGCCGGCCCCGCCATATTTCAGCACCAGATCGCCGTTCCGCGCCGCGCCGCAGACGAAGGCAGAGGCCACGTGGTCGGCGCAGCCGGCCACCACCTTCGTGCCGGCCGCGAGACCGGTGTGCCGGGCCGCCGCGGGCGTCACGGTGCCGACCACCTCGTGGCTCGGCCGGATCGGCGGCAGCAGAGCGGGATCGATTCCGACGAGGCCGATGAGATCCCTGTCATAGGCGCCCGTCGCGATGTTGGCGAAGCCGGCCTCCAGCGCCCAGTTGTGCTCGACCTGCACGGTTCCGGTGAGGCGCGCGGTGATGAAGTCCGACGCGCCGAGGACGTGGCGCGCCGCGGCGAAGGCCGCCGGCTCGTGCTCCCGCAGCCACATGAGCTTCGGCCCGACCAGCTGCTGGCTGTAGCCGGTGCCCGACAAGGCGAGGAAGCGGTCGGCCGGCATGCCCCGCCGGAAGCGCTCCAGCTCCCGCGTGGCGCGCGCGTCGTTCTGCTGAATGCTGCGCCGGAGCGCCCTGCCCTCGCCGTCGATCAGGATGACCGTCGGCAGCATCCCGGTGACCCCGATGGCGGCGATGGCCGAAGCGTCGATGCCGGCCTTGCCGAGCAGCGCCCGGCAGATCTCGCCGACATTGCGCCACCACTCCTCCGGATCCTCCTCCGCCCAGTTCGGGTGGTCGGAGTGGAGAGTCGCCGGGCGACTCTCCACCGCGAGCGTGTTGCCGGCATCGTCGATGACGATGCCGATCGTGGAGGTGGTCCCGATGTCGAGACCGAGCAGACAGGCCATGACCGCCCCCGGGCGACGCCTCAGCGCAGCTTGCCGACCTTGTCCATGAAGCGCTTCACCCGGTCGCGGTCGACCGGCTTCCAGGTGTTGCCGTCGACCTTGAAATGGGTGCCGATGACCGCGCCGTCGCCGACCGCCAGGATGTCGCCCACATTGTCGATGTTGACGCCGGTATTGGCGAAGACCGGCGTGTCGGGCAGCACGTCCTTGGCGAGCTTCAGGTTCGCCGTCTCGACCGGCTGGCCGGTCATCGGGCCGGAGACGAGGACCACGTCGGCGAGCGACGAGAACACGGCGCTCTTGGCACGTGCGGCAATCGAGCGATCGCCGACCGGCGATGCGAACTCCGCATTGATGTTGAACATGAGCGCCAGATCGGGCCGGCCCAGATCGGTGCGCAGCCGCAGAGCCGTCGCCGCATCCGGCTGCCACAGCCCCATGTCCGAATCGTACACGCCGGTGAAGATCTCGCGCGCGAAGGCGGCGCCGCTCGAAACCGCGAGCGCGACGGTCGCGACCGGGTCCCAAAGATAGTTGACGCCGAACGGCACCTTGATCGCGCTCTTCAGCGCGCCCACGGCAAAGGACATGGCGGCGAGCGACTGCGGGGAGGCCTTCAGCAGATACGGGCGGTCGCCCTCGTTGCCGAACATCACGGTGTCGACGCCGCCGTCCTGCAGCGCCTCGATGTCGCGGGCGGCGAGCTCGATGATGCGGTCCAGGCCGCCGTCCTTGTCATAGAGGGGCGAGCCCGGCAGCGGCGCGAGATGCACCATGGCGATGATCGGCTTGCGGCTTCCGTAGATCTTGGCGAGGTCGAGCATGGTAACGGTCGTATTCCTTGATGCGTTCAGGCGAGCGTCGGGGGCGTAAGAGCCACCCCGCAGTAGCGGTAGAACAGAAGGATATGCGTGCAGTAGAAGTAGAGCCGCCCC
>JRYH01005185.1_pt1 | contig 22295 bp, 19 predicted proteins | sample 235351 | NCBI WGS metagenome assembly JRYH01 (sample SAMN03074221, study PRJNA261480) | activated sludge metagenome | biome: Wastewater Treatment Plant; feature: Wastewater; material: Activated sludge; isolation source: activated biomass of a wastewater treatment plant treating wastewater... ...
GGCTCCGCCATGATGCCGGGATGACGTTGAAATCGGGCAATTGGATCGCCACCAATAATTCGTCACTCCGGCGAAGGCCGGTGTCCAGACACGCTTCCGCACACCGAATCCCTGTTTCCACCTGAAACGGAAATGCTCTAGTAGGCTGGCGGCTCATCGATCCGCGCAGTCGCCATGGCGACCACCTCGGGCCGCTCACGGGGGACCGGCTCGGGCGAAGCGCCGGAGCCCGCCTCGAGCGCCGCGGCCAATTCCTCGCGCGCCTTCTCCGCCTGCCGCTGGCGACTCCAGAGGCTGGCGTAGAGGCCGCCGCGAGCGATCAGCTCGGCGTGCGTGCCCTGCTCGACCAGGCGTCCCTTGTCGAGCACGATGATGCTGTCGGCGTGGACGATGGTCGAGAGCCGGTGCGCGATGACCAGCGTCGTGCGGTTGGCGGCGACACGGTCGAGGGCGTCCTGGATCTCCTTCTCGGTGTGGCTATCGAGGGCGCTCGTCGCCTCGTCCAGCATCAGGATGGGCGGGCTTTTCAGCAGCGTGCGCGCGATGGCGACGCGCTGCTTCTCGCCGCCGGACAGCTTGAGACCGCGCTCGCCCACCATGGTCGCGTAGCCCTGCGGCAGCGTGGCGATGAAGCGGTCGATGCGGGCGAGCCGGGCCGCCTCGTGCACCTCCGCGTCCGTCGCGTCGGGGCGGCCGTAGCGGATGTTGTAGAGGATGGTGTCGTTGAAGAGCACCGTATCCTGCGGCACGACGCCGATGGCACCACGGAGCGAAGCCTGCGTCACGGTGCGAATGTCCTGTCCGTCGATGGTCACGCGCCCGGAGTCGATGTCGTAGAAGCGGAACAGAATGCGCGAGATCGTGCTCTTGCCCGCGCCCGACGGGCCGACGATGGCGACCATCCTGCCGGCCGGGACCTCGAACGAGATGTCGTGCAGGATCTCGCGCTCCCTGTCGTAGGAGAACGAGACGTGCTCGAAGCGCACGGTTCCCTCGCGGACCTCGAGCGGCTTGGCGCCGGGCGCGTCCTCCACCTCCGGCTTCTCGGAGAGGAGCGCGAACATCGTCTCGAGATCGACGAGGCCCTGCTTGATCTCGCGATAGACCATGCCCATGAAGTTCAGGGGCTGGTAGAGCTGGATCATCACGGCGTTGATGAGCACGAAGTCGCCGACCGTGTGCGTGCCGTCCATCACGCTGCGGGCCGCGAGCCACATGACGAGCGTCATGCCGACGGTGAAGATCACCGCCTGCCCCGCGTTCAGGACGCCGAGCGAGTAGTAGGTCTTGACGGCCGCCTTCTCGTAGCGGGCCATGGACGCATCGTAGCGGCGGGCTTCCGCTTCCTCGTTGCCGAAATATTTCACCGTCTCGAAATTGAGGAGGCTGTCGATGGCCTTGGTGTTGGCCTCGGTATCGCTCTCGTTCATCTCGCGGCGGATGGCGATGCGCTTCTCGGACGCCGAGAACGTGAACCACATATAGACGGCGATGGTCGCGACGAGGATGAAGACGTAGCTCCAGTCGAAATAGAAGACGAGCAGTCCGGCGACGAGAACCATCTCGACCAATGTCGGCGCGAGTTGCATCACGCCCATGCGCACGATGAGGTCGATGCCGCGCGTGCCGCGCTCGATCACGCGGGACAGGCCGCCGGTGCGCCGCTCGAGGTGGAAGCGCAGGGACAGCCTGTGCAGGTGGCGGAACGTGCGGTTGTTGAGCTCGCGGATGGCGTGCTGGCCGACACGCGTGAAAAGGACGTCGCGGACCTGGTTCAGCACCATGGTCAGCACGCGTCCGACGCCATAGGCGACGATCAGCATGGCGATGCCGAGCCCCAGCGCCTTGGCGGCGACCACCTCGGGGTTCGTAAGGTCGGCGGCGAGCCAGTCGGTCGCCCACTTGAAGGTCACCGGCACGGCGACGGTTGCGAGCTTGGCCGCGATCATCACGACGAAAGCGCCCGCCACCTCGGCGCGCAGGTCGGGGCGGCCCTGCGGCCAGATGAAGGGCAGCAGGCTTCTCAGCACCGTCCAATGGCTGATGTCGGCCGAAAGACCGAGCAGATGCGGCCGCTCGCTGCGACTGGCGGCGGTTGTGGCGGTGGTGGTCGGTCTCATGGGTCGGTCTGGATCCCCTGCGCGCTCCGTCTCTCGGACCGCAATACGTAGGAGCCAGCCGAATGGAGCAGGCGACGTTTAGACGGCGCTCACCGCAACCGCAACCGCTGGCCCGGGAAGATGAGGTCGGGATCGCGAATCCGGGCGCGGTTCAGGCGATAGATCTCCGGGTAGCGCTCTCCTGCCCCGAGGCGGCGTCGCGAGATGCCCCAAAGCGTCTCCCCGCGCCTCACGACGTGGATGCGGGCCTCGCGGGCCCGCGCCCGCGTTCTCCGTGCGGGACGGGGCTTGGCGTCCTTCAGCGCGGCGTGGACCTGCGGCCGGCGGGGCGCAACCGCGGACGGGGCGGCTTCCCGCACGGCGGGCGCCGCATCGGGCGTGGGCGGCTCCACCGCATTTTGCGAGGAGGGCTCCACTGCATTTTGCGCGGGCGGCTCCGCCGCAGCAGCACTTCGCCCGCCCTCGTCCGGGCGTTGCGGCCCGGTGGTCTCCGTCGGAGCTCTATCGGCCGCCGCGTCGGGTGCGGGCCCGGTCTCCGGCTTGGCATCGGCCGCGGACGTCTCCTCGGCGTGCCGCTTGGCCTCCGCGGCCCGGCGCGCCTCCTCCTCGGCCTCGGCCTCCCGGCGCCGCTGCTCGATGGCCTTGATCTCGGCTTGCCGCATCTCCGCCTGCCGGGCGGCCTCGGCTTCGGCTTCGCGGCGTGCCTCCTCCGCCCTCGCCTCGGCGAGACGCAATTCCTCGGCGGCCTTGCGGGCGTTCTCGGCGGCCGTCGCCTCCGCAATCCGCCGCGCTTCCTCGTCCTTCCGCGCCTGCTCGGCCTCGGCCGCCCGGCGCTCCGCCTCCGCTGCGGCGACGCGGCGCATGTAATCGGCCCGAGCCTCCTCGATGCGCTTCTGCTCGGCAGCTTTGCGCGCGGCACGTTCGCGCCGGGCGGCCGCGGCGGCCTCGAGCGCGTCGGACGCGCCGCGCGCCACGTCGGCGACCAGGGCCCTGCGGGTCGTCTCGGTCTTCTTCGTCGCGTCGAGCCTCTCCAGGTTCTCGAGCTTCTTCAGGCCCTCCTCGATTCGCCGGTCGAGGTCCTCCTTGATCTTCCGCAGCTCCTCCTTGCGGGCTTCGGCCCGCCGGCGCTCCGCCTCGGCGGCATCCCGCTCCGCAGCGCTCCTGCGCTCGGTCTCTTGGCGCGCTGCCTCGGCGGCTGCCGCGTTGGCGCGCTCGACCGCCTCACTCCAGTCCATCTCGGCCTTCTTCAGCGCCTCGACGACGGCTCTGGCCTCGCGCGCGGTCCGGTCGGCCAGCACGGCGACCGAGGCATTCGCGCCATCCGACGGCTCATAGCCGGCCGCGCGATACGCCTCATCGATCCAGAAAGTAATGTAGGCCAGCGCTGCCTGGACGGCCGCGCTCAGGCGGTCGCGGAGGCCTGCCCGCGCCGGCGCGGGAGCATCCCCCGTCGCCAGGCCGGCGTAACGCGGTGCGGGGAGCTTGCTTGCTATATCCGGGCGATAGACGCCGGCCGCCTGCTCTTGCGAGCCCGTCGACCCGCCGGGATACGGGGCGTCCGCGCGTGCGGCGAACGTCTTCGCGCCGGCCATGACGAGGCCCACCACGAGGAGCCCGCGCAGCGGCGCCGACGCGCCTCTCGCGGCCATCGTCTTTCGCAGCCGGTCCCGCATGGACGTCGTTGCTCCCGTTCTCACGCTCTCTCGCGCGCGCCCTGCACCCTACCTCGGCACAGGTTAAGATACCGGCCTGCCACCGGGCAAACGACTTTGCGATCTTTCTTAAGGCGACCATATGGTTGCATATCGGGGCTCGCGCATTTTCCTCGGGGCGGCATTGGCAGACCGGCCCCGACACCCCATTTCAAGGAACGCCCCTTGTCATAGTTTTCACATCGACCCGATTTAAGGATTCCTCTTGAACCGCAGACCTCCTTTTTCAAGCTCCCCGACCATGCCCGAAGGCCACTCCGGACTCACCGCACTGCAACACGTCAACGGCAAGCCGCTCCGCCACACCGGGCCAGTGCGCAGTATCTGCGTCTATTGCGGCTCGGGGCTCGGGGAGAACCCGGCTTACGCGGCCGCCGCCCGGACGCTCGGCCAGGCACTGGCCGAGAACGGCATCCGGCTCATCTACGGCGGCGGCGGGCTCGGCCTGATGGGCGAGGTCGCACGCGCGACGCTCGAAGCGGGTGGCCAGGTGACCGGCATCATTCCGGAGTTCCTCATCGCTCGCGAGCACATGCTGCGCGAGGTCACCGATATTCTCGTGACGTCGGACATGCACCAGCGCAAAAAGCTGATGTTCGAGCGCTCCGACGCGTTCGTGGCGCTGCCGGGCGGCATCGGCACGCTCGAAGAGCTCGTCGAGCAACTGACGTGGGCGCAGCTCGGCCAGCACAGCAAGCCGATCGTCGTGGCCAACATCGCCCGCTTCTGGACGCCGTTCCTCGGGCTTCTCGAGCACATGCGCGACGAAGCCTTCATCCGGCGCGGGCTCGAGGTTCCGTTCAGCGTCGTCTCGGACGCAAGCCAGATCGTGCCGCGCGTGATCGCGCACTACGACGAGGCGGCGGTCGAGGTCGCGCCGGGGGCTCTCGCCAAGTTCTGAGGCCCGCCATGGCCCGCGGCCGGCTCCAAAGCTCCGGCCGCGGCGGGAATGGCCTCTCCGTCTCACGCCCGCCATCTTCCGATGGCTCCAATTCCCGAGGGTGGGGGTCAGATCAGGAGACGTTCCATGCCCTTTGCAGTCCTCGTCCTTCCGCTCCTCGTGCTCGCCGGCCCGCCCCATGCGGCGGCCGCGGGCGACGATCTCGCCGCTTACGTCCTCGCCGCACCCACGGCGGGGAGCCTGACGCTCGCCTTCGATGACAGGGGCTATGGCGACCGGGAGGAGGACGATCGCGACAACGTGGCGCCACCCGAAGATCGCGACGAGCGGTACGGCGACGACGACCAGGACGATTCCGCCCACGGGCCCGGCGACGATGACGACGGATGGGACCTCAACCCCTATGAACGCACGGAGCGCGCATGAGGCAACCGGTGTTTCAGGCAGAGATGCGGCGTAGGAGTTGGAACGTGCCCAATGTCATGCGTGCGGGAGCGGCGCTTCTGGCGCTCTCCCTGGCGCCGCTCGCCCCGGCCTTCGCCGGGCACGCCACGCATCACCGGACCTATGAGCAGCCCCGGACCTACGAGACGTACACGGGCGCGCGCTCCTATGCCAAGGCGCGGGCGCGCAAGGTGTGCCGTCAGGAACGCGATTACCGGACGCTGGAAAACAAGCGCTTGGCGCGACATGGAATCGACCGCCCGCCGCCCCCGAGCTATGCGTCTGCCTGGAGTAGGTGCACGACGGCCTGGGCATATTGAGCGCTGTCGTTCCCGAGCCGCAGGAGCTCAGTCCTTGGCGCGCTCGACGTAGGAGCCGTCGGCCGTCATGACGACGACGCGCGTGCCGCTCTCGATGTGCGGCGGCACCATGATGCGCGCGCCGTTCGACAGCTTGGCGGGCTTGTAGGACGAGGAGGCCGTCTGCCCCTTCACGACGGGATCGGCCTCGACGATGTCGAACGTAACGCGGGCCGGCAGCTCGATGGCGATGGGATTGCCTTCGAACAGCGAGACGTTGCAGGTCATGCCTTCCTGCAGCCAGATCGACTGATCGCCGATCACGTCCTTCGAGATCAGGATCTGATCGTAGGTCTCGGGGTGCATGAAGTTGAAGCCCATGTCGTCCTCGTAGAGATAGTTGAAGTCCTTCTCCTCGAGGTAGGCGCGCTCGACCTGGTCCGTCGTGCGGTAGCGCTCCGTGACTTTCACGCCGTCGGAGATGCGGCGCATCTCGAGATGGGTGACGGGCGTGCCCTTGCCGGGGTGGATGTTCTCGGCCGAGATGACGACGGCCAGCTTGCCGTCGAGATCGAGAACGTTGCCTTTGCGTACCGAGCTGGCGATCACCTTGACCACGGTCTTCTCCCATCGATTCCGATCGTGCCCGACGGCAACCGGTGCGGCCACCTCGCTGTTCAGTCCTTCCGGGCAGGAAATATGGGGGCTCTCATACTCTGGATCGCATGGAAGGCCAAGGGCCGAGATGTGTTTATGGCGGGATGGCTCCCGGCGGCGGATGGCCCGGAAACGACTTCGGTTTCCAGGCCCGGGCCCAGGTCATGACCTAGCCGAACGCGCCCGCTACGCCTTGCCACAGGCGCCGTGCGCCGTATCCCAGCAGAATGCCGATTGTCAGCACCACCACCTGCAAACCGATCTGCCGCACCGGACCCACCGCGTTGAACTGGTTCTGGAGCGCCTCCGCGGCCTCCATCTGCTGCTGAAGCAGGATGAAGAAGTCGAGCGCGAACAAACCCGCGGTGACCACCATGAACATCAGCAGCGCGGTCAGAAACCCCTTGTGAAGCACGCCCTTCCACATCCAGCCGGCGCTGGCGCCGAGCGCGATCATGATGGGACCGATCAGCACCATTCCGAGCACACTGATGCCGACCGTCAGGCATTGCCCGAAATCGGCGATCTGCCCCTGCTGGCCGAAGAGCGCGCACACGCTGCCCATGCCGAAGCCGGTGAGCCAGCTCACGATCTCCACAAGGATGAACAACACTAGCGCCGTGACGAACGCGGTGGCGAGAAGATTCGGGCCTTCGCCCGCCGGCGCGGCCGTCCCGGTGGCGGCCACTTTCCTGCGCGCGAACAAGCGGCGCGAAAGATCGAACACCGGCACGGTCAGCACGTAGACGATGTTCTTCACCGCATCGATGGCACTTCCGAGATTGCCATCCTTGGGCAACGTCCCCAGCACGATGGCGGCAACGACCGCAAACGAAACAGTGATGACGGCTGCGATCAGCGTCGGCGTATCGAGCGTCGCCGTATCGGCCTCGGCAATGGCGGTCATGTGACTCCCCTCCGGCTGTGCCCCCTCTTCTAAGGTTAATCCGGCGCGGAGCGCTCCGACAAGGGAGCGCGGCGCCCCGCCCACCGGTACGATGCGCGCCGAATGTGGTAAGGACGCCTCTCCCGTTCATCCCCAAGGATGCGCCGCCCATGCCCTCTCCCTCCCCGTGGTGGGACAAGGACCGCCACCGGGATCGCCGGCCGGGCCTCCTCTTGCGCAACCGCATCAAGGCCCGGATCCGGAGCTGGCTCTCGGATGAGGGCTTCGTCGAGATCGACACCGGCGCGTTGCAGGTCTCTCCCGGCAACGAAACGCACCTGCATGCGTTCGCCACCGAGCTGGTCGGCACCGCGCTCGACCGGCACCGGCTCTATCTCAACACCTCGCCCGAGTTCGCGATGAAGAAGCTGCTCGCCGCGGGCGAGGAGAAGATCTTCACCTTCGCCCCCGTCTTCCGGAACCGCGAGCGCGGCGCGCTGCATGCGCCCGAATTCACCATGCTCGAGTGGTACCGGGCCGGCGCCGACTACACGGCGCTGTGGGAGGATTGCGCGACGATGCTCCGTCTCGCAGGCGAGATCGCCGGGCGGACACGCTGGTCGTTCCGGGGCCGCAGCGCCGACATCGGCGCCGCGTTCGAGCGCCTCACGCTCGACGAGGCATTCCGAAGCCATGCCGGCTTCGGTCTCATCGACACGTGCTCGGCCGGAGGACAGGATCGGGATCGGCTCGCGGCCCGCGCCAAGGCTGCCGGCATCCGCATCGCTGCCGACGACACCTGGTCGGATCTCTTCTCGCGCGTGCTGGTCGAGAAGATCGAGCCACATCTCGGCGATCCACGGCCGACGCTCCTTTACGAATATCCGGCACCGGAAGCGGCCTTGGCGCGCTCGGTTCCCGGGCGGCCTGACGTGGCGGAACGGTTCGAGCTCTACGTGGCGGGTGTCGAGCTCGCCAACGGCTTCGGCGAGCTCACCGACGCGGCGGAGCAGCGCCAGCGCCTCGTCCACGAGATGGACGAGAAGGCGCGTCTCTACGGCGAACGCTATCCGCTCGACGAGGATTTCCTGTCCGCGCTCGCAGAGATGCCTGCCGCGTCGGGGTGCGCGCTCGGCTTCGATCGCCTGGTCATGCTCGCGGCCGGAGCGAGCCGCGTCGACCAAGTCATCTGGACACCGCTCGCCTGAGCATCGTGAAAAGCCTTGTCCAAGACCGAGGACCTTCGATGGAATTGCAGCCCATGTGCGGCTCTCTACCTGCGACGGATCAGCGATCAGTTTGTGAATGGATTGGACCGATCAGCGCCGAGTGAAGCTCTGTCACACGCATGAAACATACCTCGATGTACGTCTCACGTCATGACGAGCCACCCACGAATCGACATGTTGCGCGCCAAACCGCATCTGCGGTATCGGACCCTCTTCATTTCCGATGTACACCTCGGCACCCGCACCTCGCAGGCGCAGGCGCTCCTGGAATTTCTTCGGACACATGATGCGGACACCATCTATCTCGTCGGCGACATCATTGATTTCTGGCGCGTTCGTCGCGGCGCGCATTGGCCGCAGTCTCACAACGACGTTTTGCAAAAACTCCTCAAGCGCGTCCGAAAGGGTGCTCGTCTGTGCTTCATCCCCGGCAATCACGACGAGGGCATTCGCCACTTTGCCGGCATGCATTTTGGCGGCATCGAGATTCACAAGCAGACGGTCCATGAAACCGCGACGGGAAAGCGCTATGTCGTCATGCATGGCGACGAGCTGGACATCGTCGTGCGCACTGCAAAGTGGCTCGCCATTCTCGGAGACCACGGCTACGAATTCGCCTTGTGGCTGAACAATCCCTTGAATTGGATCCGGCGACACCTGGGCTTCGGCTTCTGGTCACTGTCAGCCTATCTCAAGAACCGCGTCAAGCACGCGGTCAGCTTCATCGGCGCCTATGAAGACGCCGTAGCGGCCGAAGCGAGGAAACTGGATGCCGACGGGGTTATCTGCGGCCACATCCACCACGCTGCCGATCGCCACATCGCGGACATTCACTATCTCAACTGCGGCGATTGGGTTGAAAGCTGCACCGCCGTCGTCGAACGCTTCGACGGCAGCTTCCAGCTCATTCGCTGGTCGGCAGACGTCGCAATCGAGCCCGCTCACGAGCTTGCGGTATCGGTCTCCGACGCGGTCCCTTCACAACAAATTTCTGGATGACGCAATGGCAATTACCGAAACACTCTCGACTTCCAAGAACTCCGCATTGTTGCGGCGTGCAGTGCACCGGAACACGGCCCTGAGTTTCGCCGGTCTCCACGAGCGCGCCTTCACGTATGCCTTTAGCAAGATGGTCTACCCGCAGATTTGGGAAGATCCTGCGGTGGACCTTGAAGCTCTGGCGCTCCGGCCCGATAGCCGCATCGTTACGATAGCCTCCGGCGGCTGCAACGTGCTGAGCTACCTGACGGCGAGCCCGGCCGAAATCGTTGCCGTCGATCTCAACGCGACGCATCTCGCGCTCCTGGAGCTAAAGCTCGTCGCGGCGCAGCATCTCTCCGACTTCGACGATTTCTCACGCCTCTTCAGGGACGGCAAAGGCCGTCGCAATATCTACGTATATGACACCCTGTTGCGTGCTCATCTCAGCTCAGCGGCTCGCGCGTATTGGGATGGCAGAGACGAGCTCGGACGTCGCCGCATCTCCAGGTTCAGTCGCGGCTTCTATCGCTACGGTCTGCTCGGCCGCTTCATCGGCTTGGCTCATATCCTGGCGCGCATGCAGGGGCGTGACCCGAGGCGTTTACTGACTGCCAGCAGCCTGGATGAGCAGCGGCGGATATTTGAAAGCGAGCTCGCGCCGCTGTTTGACCGGCTGGTCTTGAAGCGGCTGCTCAACAGTCCGGCATCGCTCTTCGGACTCGGCATTCCGCCTGCCCAGTACGACGAGCTCTGCGGCGAGAGTGGACGAGCCTCGGATGTGGTCAGGCAGCGCTTGAGACGCTTGGCCTGCGGGTTCGAGCTGTCATCCAACTACTTCGCATGGCAGGCGTTCAACCGGGGTTATGCACCTCACGAGACCGGCCCGGTTCCCCCTTACCTCGATCCGCGCCACTACGAGACGCTTGGCAGGAACGCACCCCGCGTCCGCGCGGTGCAAATGAACTTCATCGAATTCCTGCGCAATCATCCCGACAGCAGCTTAGATCGATACGTCTTGCTCGATGCGCAGGATTGGATGTCGGAGAGCGATCTCGAGCGTCTCTGGCGGGAGATCTGCCGAACGGCGCGGCCGGATGCACGCGTCATCTTCAGGACCGCTGCCGCCGCATCACCCTTGCCTTCTCGAGTTCCATCGGAGGTTCTCGCGCAGTGGACATATCGGCACGACCAATCCGGAGACTTACACGCACGCGACCGCTCTGCCATCTACGGCGGCTTCCATCTCTACGTCTTGAACAGCTCGCATTGACAGCATGACGATTGAAAGCGCCGCCCAGAAAATGGATCGCATCTACCGCTATCAGCGCGGCATCTACGATCTCACTCGCCGATATTATCTGTTGGGCCGCGCGACGCTGATTGCTGATTTAGCCCCGCCCCCAACCGGCACCATACTGGAAGTCGGCTGTGGCACCGCATCGAACCTCATTGCAGCCGCGCGAGCTTACCCCGGCGCAAGACTTTACGGGCTCGACGTTTCCACCGAGATGCTCGCCACGGCCAAACAGGCTGTAGCTCGGAGATCGTTAGAGAATAGAATACATTTGGCGTCCGCGGATGCCACGACATTCGACGGACAATCGGTTTTCAACGTTGGGGCATTCGATCGCATTTTCGCGTCGTACATGTTGTCGATGGTACCTCAATGGCCGCGCGTGATCGATGCCATGATACGAAATCTCGCCGACGGCGGGTCGATACACATCGTCGATTTCGGCGATTGCGAGCGTCTGCCGACATGGTTCCGGAAGACCCTCTATCGCTGGCTCGGTGCTTTTCATGTGACACCGCGGCAGGACCTCCACGAGCAGCTCAAGGATTATGCGGGTCAGCATCGACTGGAATTGACGCATACGCCTCTCTGGCGCGGATACGCGCACTACGCCGTTCTTTCACGCGGCGATTGTTGAGCTTTGGTGGGCTGGTCCACCTTCTGGCTCAAATTGACCAAACCTAGATGTCGCCTTTTGCATTAAGCTGCATGACAGCATAGGCCCGACGGTCGCGCCTGTAGCGGCGCCGCAGATGACGACTGTCGCTGCAAGTGGGAGCGGCCAGGCCGCCGACCTGTGGACACGCGTCGCGTAAGGAGGCAATTAGACAAATGCGCCTCACTCAAGATGGGGAGCAGGAGATGACCATGAGCGAGATGCATTCCGGCGGATGCCAATGCGGCGCGGTGAGGTTCCGCGTCGAGGGGCCGCTCGGCGACGCGTCCGTCTGCCACTGCCGCATGTGCCAGAAAGCCTTCGGCAGCTTCTATGCGCCGCTCGTCTCGGTGCACGGGTCGAGGCTCGCCTGGACGCGGGGGGCGCCTAGCAAATTCCAGTCGTCCAATGCGGTATCGCGCGGCTTCTGCGCGCGGTGCGGCACGCCGCTCACCTACGAGGCGCCGGACGGTGTTGCGATCGCGATCGGCGCGTTCGACCGCCCGCAGGAGATCGCGCCCAGGATCCAATGGGGCATCGAAGGCAAGCTGCCGTACGTGGACCGCGTCCACGAGCTGCCTGGAGCGGACACGCTTTCGGATCCGGTCGCCGCGCCTTTCCTGGCCGGTCTCGTCTCCTACCAGCATCCGGACCACGACACGGATACCTGGCCGCCCCAATGACGCATCTGCGCCAGACGCTTCGAACGGCGGCGGACCTCGTCGATGCGGGGCTGGTCGCGCGGGAGGCCGAGACGGACGTGGCGCGGGTCGCCCAGCGCTACGCGGTGGCCGTCACGCCCGCCATGGCGGAGCTGATCGACACGAAGGATGCCGCAGACCCCATCGCGCGCCAGTTCGTGCCCGACAGACGCGAGCTCGACCGGTCGCCCGACGAGCGGGCCGATCCGATCGGGGACCATGTCAAGAGCCCGGTCAGGGGCATCGTGCACCGCTATGCGGACCGCGTGCTGCTCAAGATCGTCGGCGTGTGCCCGATCTATTGCCGCTTCTGCTTCCGGCGCGAGATGGTGGGGCCGGCGGCGGAAGCCAATCTCACCGCACCTGAAATCGAAGCGGCGCTCGACTACATCCGGGCGCATCCCGCGATCTGGGAGGTGATCCTGACCGGCGGCGATCCGTTCGTGATGAGCCCGCGGCGCATGGACGAGATCACCCGCGCGCTCGGCGCGATCGCGCACGTGAAGATCATCCGCTGGCATACGCGCGTGCCGGTGGTGGCGCCCGAGCGGGTGACGGCCGATCTCGTCGCCGCGCTCTCCTCGTCGCGGAAGACGGTCTACGTGGCACTGCACGCCAACCATCCGCGCGAGCTGACGGCGGCGGCGCGCGGCGCCATCGGCCGCATCGTCGACGCGGGCATTCCCGTCGTCAGCCAGACGGTGCTGCTCCGCGGCGTCAACGACAGTGTGGAGACGCTCGCGGCGCTGATGCGCGCGTTCGTGGAAGCACGCGTGACGCCCTACTATCTCCATCACGGCGACCTCGCGCCGGGCACGGCGCATTTCCGCACGACGCTGGCCGAGGGACAGGCGCTGATGCATGCGCTGCGCCAGCGCGTGTCGGGCCTCGCGATGCCAACCTACGTGCTCGACATCCCGGGCGGGCACGGCAAGGTGCCGATCGGGCCGGTCTATCTCGACGGCGATGTCGTCGCCGATCCGCAGGGCACCCTGCATCGCATCGACGGCGCCTGCGCGCCTTAGGTCGACGCCCCCCGGCCCGCCATGGCGGGACCCCCAGCGCTATATTATTTCCGCTATCACGGTCTCCGAAAAACGCTCTATCACTTTGATATTTATGTCTATTTTATCATCTCTTTATTCTCAACAAGATGGTTGATTGTCTGTCGGCCCGGTGTCAGAGTGTCGCATCGGAAAAGACAGAAGCCAGTGCCCCCGGAAGAAGGGACGACGGCCGCACAACCACAGCGAGGGAGGACGCATTCCATGAACGAGCAGCTCAAACCCGACGTGTTCCACGGTGCCTGTCCGCACGACTGCCCGGACACCTGCTCCATGGATTATCTCGTGAGGGACGGCCGGCTCGTCGAGGTGCGCGGCAAGAGATCCCATCCCATGACGCGCGGCGGCCTCTGCGTGAAGCTCAAGGATTTTCACGACCACCACGCCAACCCGGACCGGCTGCTCTATCCGCTGCGCCGCGCGGGGCCCAAGGGCTCGAAACGCTTCGAGCGCATCACCTGGGACGAGGCCATCGCGGAGATCGGACAGCGCTGGCGCGAGATCATCGCCACCTACGGCAGCCAGTCCATCATGCCCTACAGCTACCTCGGCAACATGGGCCTCGTGCAGGGCATCAACTCGGGCGATCCGTTCTTCAACCGGCTCGGCACGACGGTCAACGAGAAGACCTTCTGCGCGTCCGGCTCCTCGACCGCCTGGCTGCTCACCGTCGGGCCGACCGGCGCGGTCGATCCCGAGAGCTTCGTCCATTCCCGCTACATCGTGATCTGGGCGTGCAACTCGATCTCGACCAACCTGCATCACTGGCCGTTCGTGCTCGAGGCGCAGCGGCGCGGCGCCAAGCTCGTCGTCATCGATTCCTACAGGTCCCGCACGGCCAAGGCCGCCGACTGGCATATCTGTCCGAGGCCCGGCACGGACGGCGCGCTCGCCATGGGCTTCGTCAACGCCATCATCCAGCAGGGTCTCGTCGATCAGGAGTGGGTGGACCGGCACACCTACGGCTATCCCGAGCTCAAGGAGCGCGCGGCGGAGTTCACGCCCGAGTACGTGGCGAAGGTCACCGGCGTCAGCGCGGCCGACATCCAGACGTTCGCCCGCGAGTTCGCGACCGCGCAGCCCTCGGTGATCCGCCTCGGCGTCGCGCTCGAGCGTCATGCCGGCGGCGGCCAGGCGATCCGCGCCGCCTGCGCGCTGCCGGCCCTCGTCGGCTCGTGGCGCCATGTCGGCGGTGGGCTCCTGCAGATGCCGATCTGGGACTTCCCCGTCGACTGGGCCAAGGTCTCGCGGCCGGACTGGATCAGGCCCGGCACGCGCGTCATCAACAATCTCCGCCTCGGCGCGGCGCTCACCGGGGAGATGGATCTCGACCCGCCGATCAAGAGCCTGTTCGTGTTCTGCACCAACCCCGTGATCCAGGCGCCGGAGACGAACAAGATCGTGAGGGGGCTCGAGCGCGAGGACCTGTTCACGGTCGTCGCGGAGCACTTCCTCACCGATACGGCGAAGTATGCCGACATCGTCCTGCCCGCGGCGATGGCGGGCGAGGCCGAGGACATGATGTGGAGCTGGGGGCACCTCTACTTCACGTACAATCAGAAGGCCATCGATCCGCCGGGCGAGTGCCTGCCGACGTCCGAGATGTGGCGCCGCCTCGCCCGCGAGATGGGCTTCGACGATCCCGTCTTCAAAATGTCCGACAGTGAGCTCGCCGCCTATTACATCAACTGGGACGATCCCAAGATGGGCGGCATCGACATGGAGCACTTCCGGACGCACGGCTACTACAAGCTCGACGTCGGCCCGCCGGACACGCGCACCCCGCATGCGGAGGGGAACTTTCCGACGCCCTCGGGCAAGGTCGAGTTCCTGCTTCACGATGCCAAGAACTTCGTCGCCGGCCCCTTCCGTTGCATGTACGAGGGCGACCAGGACGGCTCGCCCGTCGATCCGCTTCCCGGCTACATCCCGAACCGCGAGGCGCCCGAGACGAACCCGGCGCGGGCGAAGCTCTACTCGCTCAACATCATCTCGCCCAAGAGCCACGGGTTCCTGAACTCCTGCTACGCCAACGAGCCGCACAAGATCAGAGGCCAGGGCGAACAGTTCGTGCTCATCTCTCCCGCCGACGCGGAGAAACGCTCGATCCGCGAAGGCGATCCCGTGCGCGTCTACAACGACCGCGGCGACTTCGAGGGCGTGGCCAAGGTCACCGGCGACGTGAACCCCGGCATCGTGGTGGCGACGCTCGGCTACTGGCGCTCGCTCAACCGCTCGGACGGGTCGGTCAACGCGATCTCGTCGCAGGAGTGGGGCGGGCTCGGACGCTGCCCCTCGTTCTCGGACAACCTGGTCGAGGTCGTGCGCGTCAACTGACCCGCACCGCCGGCCATGGCCTCCCCGCAAGGGACAGCCGGCATTCTATCTCTTCGCAAACAGGCCATCGACCGAAGCGCGCCGTTGCGCTTCGGTCTGCAACGCTCCCATCCCGAGAGGGCGACATGGCAGCTTTCACGACGGAATCCGTGCTCTCGGTCAAGCACTGGACCGACACGGTCTTCAGCTTCACGGCCACGCGCAGCCCGAGCCTGCGGTTCGAGAGCGGGCAGTTCGTCATGATCGGGCTCGAGGTCGAAGGCCGTCCGCTCACGCGCGCCTACAGCATCGCGAGCGCCATCTACGACGACTATCTCGAATTCTTCAGCATCAAGGTGCCGGACGGGCCGCTCACCTCGCGTCTGCAGCACATCCGCACAGGCGACCAGATCCTCGTCGGCCGCAAGCCCACCGGAACGCTCGTCATCCACAATCTGAAACCGGGGCGCGTCCTCTATCTGCTCGGCACGGGGACGGGCCTTGCGCCGTTCATGAGCCTGATCCGCGACCCGGAGCTCTACGAGCGCTTCGAGAAGGTCGTGCTCGCGCACGGCTGCCGGCGCGTCTCGGAGCTCGCCTACGGCGACCGCATCATGCTCGAGCTGCCCAAGGACGAGTACCTCGGCGACGCGATCCGCGAAAAGCTCGTCTACAGCCCGACGGTGACGCGCGAGCCGTTCAAGGTCACGGGGCGCATCACGGACCTCATCGAGTCCGATACCTTCTACGACACCCTCACCCTCCCGCCGCTCGACGCCGAGCACGACCGCGTCATGATCTGCGGCGGGCCGGACATGCTCCGCGACCTCAAGGAGTTCTATCTCGCCAGGGGCTTCACCGAAGGCAGCCTCGGCGAGCCCGGCGAGTTCGTGATCGAGAAGGCGTTCGTCGAGAAATAACGCCGCGCATGCGCGGCGATCTCCCTATCCGCCCGTTTGGGACGCTGGCTTGCGTCCCCAGAGGCGGAAGGGGCGCGGCTCGTCCGGAAAGTACTTTCGGAACAGCGCGACGGTCGCCGGCAGGATGACGAGCTGGCCGACGAGCGAGGCGAAGAGGCAGATGGCCGCCAGCTCGCCGAAGAGGCGCAGCGAAGGCAGGTCCGACAGCATCGTCACGCCGAGGCCGAGCGCCAGCACGATGGTCGTCAGAATGACGGCCGGGCCGATGTGGTGCGCGGTCAGCGTCAGCGCTTCGCGCGCGGGGTCTCGAGCGGGGCGGTCCTCCTCGTCGTCCACGCCGAAGCGATCGGCAAGCCCCTCGTCCGCATCGCCGGTGTCATCCGTCGCCCGCGCGGCGATGCGCTGCTCCTCGAGGCGGAAGCGGTTCAGGAAGTGGATGGTGGAATCGATCGCGAGCGAGAACGCGACCGTGATGGCGACAATGGAGGCAAACTGCAGGCCCTGGCCGGTGTGGAAGAGGAGCGCGCCGGTGGCGAAGATCGGGAACAACGACGGCAGGATGCTCGCCACGCCGACCATGACCGAGCGCAGTGCGAATCCCAGGAAGATGAAGACCAGGAAGATGTCGCCGACCAGTCCCCAGGTCAGCTCGTGGATGAGGGTGGCGGAGTTGCGGGCGGCAATGGCCGGCAAGCCGGTGACCGAGATCTCGTAGCCGGGGTGCGCCGCCCTGACCTTGTCGAGCGCGCGGTCGATCGCCTCGACAACGGGCAGGATCTCGCTGGCATCGACGTCCGGCAGGCGCGCCGTGACGAGCACCGCGGTCTCGTCGTCGGTGATGAAGCGGTGCCGCAAGTGCTCGGGCAGGATCTTCACGTAGCGGCGGATGTTGGGAATGCTCGGATCGCCGGCCGCCGCGAGCCAGCGCCGCAGGCTCTCCATCGACCACACGTTGCCGAGGCCGGCCTGCCGTTCGAGGATGTCGTGGGCTTCGGCGATGACGGCGAGGGTGCGCTCCTCGTAGAGCCGGATCGGCGGCGCGCCGCCGGGGCTTGGCGCCGCCTTCCATTCGATCATCACGTGCACGGGATTGGCGCCGGTCAGCTTGCGGTCGAGGCTGCCGGTGGCCGACAGCGCCTGCTCCCGGTCCGGGACCTGGTCGGCGAGGCGATACATCGGCTTCAGGCTGAAGAACGCGTGCCCGGTTGCAACGACCACCGCGAGGCCGAGCACGACGAACGCGAGCGGGTAGGTGCCGACGAACGAGACCACGCGATCGGTGAAGCGCTGCAGGACGCCGACGCCCCCCTCCTCACGCTCGTGCGGGTCGACGGCGGCCGCGGGCTCACGGCGCACGAACAGCGCGGCGAGCGTCGGCACGACGACGGCGACAGCGGTGTAGGAGATAAACACGGCCATCAGCGCCGCAAGGCCGAAGGTGCGGATCAGCGCGGATTCGGCGAACGCGAAGGAGACGAGCGCGATGGCCTGGTTCATGGCCGTCAGCAGGCAGGCGGGCGCCACGTCGCGCACCGCGTTGCGCGCCGCCTCGATGCGGTCGGCACCGGCCAGGATGTCGCGGCGGATCGCAAAAACGAGGTGCATCGAGTCCGAGAAGCCGGACACCAGGATCAGCGGCGTGATGACGTTGATGAAGAGGTTCAGGCGGAAGTCGAGCCCGCCGAGCACGCCCAAGGTCCACAGGATGGCGATGCTCGGGCCGAGCACGGCGATGAGCGTCAGCGACAGGCGGCGGAAGAACAGATAGGCGATCGCGAACCCGACGACGAAGCCCAGACCGTTGTAGACGAGCCGGTCGCGCTCCACCGCGTTGCGGACCTCGAGCTGCATGACGGGGGCGCCGGTCAGCCGGGCCGTCAGCCCGGACCCTTCGAGCGATTGGTCGGCGACCTGCCGGATCTCGCCGATCACGGCCTTGGCCGAGCGCTCCTCGACAATGGCACGGTCGAGCGCGATGACGATCAACGCGAGGTCGCCCTCCTCGGACAGGAACTTGCCCTTGACGATGTCGTTCTGCGTCAGGGCGTGGATCATGTCGGCGTAGGCCGCATTGTCCTCGGGTAGCTCGTCGGGAACGACGGGGGGCGCGTAGCCGTTGGCGTCCGGGACACCGCGCGCCGAAAGCATCGACACCAGTCCGGCGACGCCGTCGGTGAGCTGCAGTTCGATGACGGCGTTGCGGAACGCCTCGAGGCGCTCGCGCGCGAGGAGCGCGCTCCCCTCCACGACCACCAGCACGTCGTACTCGCTCGACGGGAAGCGGCGGTCGATCTCCTCGTACTGGCGGAACTCGGCGGTGTCGGTCCGGAACAGTTCGGACAGGCTGTCGTCCACGCGCAGCCTCGAGACGCCGACGACCGCCAGCACGGTCAGCATGGCGATCACTGCAGCGGCGATCCAGGGTGCCTTGAGCGCCACCAGGCCCAGGCGATCGAGCCCAAGCGAGAAGAGAAACGACCGGCGCGGCGTGTCGGATGTAGCCATGCGTCATTCCGGCCGTGCTGCCGGACGTCCCCGTTATCGGTCCCGCACATCAGATAACGCCACGCCGCCACGACCGTTCGAACGGACCGGAACAGCCGGTCCAGGCGAAGCGCTCCTCACGGCAAACGGAATCGCCCATACGAACGGTGGCACCGGCCCATTTCGCGCGCAAGGGCCGGGCTGCGGCGTCCGCAACGCAATTCCACGGGACCGTTGCGGCCCGGCGCCGCCGCGCCTACCCTGGCCGCGATCCTCAGATCCGGGACAGGACCCGCACATGCCAGATGCCGTGCCCAATCCGGCGGCCCTATCGCTCGACGTGGTCGCCTTCAAATGTCCGCTGCCGGTGCTCAAGGCCCGTAAGGCGCTAGCCGGCCTCGCGCCCGGTGCTCTGCTTGAGGTGCTGGCGAGCGATCCCGGCGCGGCGGAGGACTTCGCCGCCTTCTGCCGGGCCAGCGGACATCGCCTGGTCGGGCAAAGCGCCGCATCCGGCGTGCAGCGGTTTCTGATCCAGAAAGGGGCGGAGGGCGACTGACGCCGCTACGCGCGCGGTCGTCAACGCGTGGCCTTGACACGACCGGAGGCCACCTCGCATAAGAGGCTCCCTGCCCGGCCTCCGTGCCGGGCATGCGCCTGCGTTGTTTCGAAGCCATTCGAATCCGCAGCCGTCCCGGGCGGTTAGCTCAGCGGGAGAGCACACGCTTCACACGCGTGGGGTCACTGGTTCAATCCCAGTACCGCCCACCATGCACTTCGTTCAGATGAAAATTTCCATTTCTTTTCAATTACTTAACTCAAAATTAGGTGCCCGCATTTTTGATCAGCCTGCGGACTACAATACTTTTTGTTCTTCAACCACTTAGCGCGACAAAGCACCATCCATATCGATGTCCGCATAGCGGTAAAAAGCGGTCGTCTGGAACTCACCGATGACCGGCCCCTGTTTGGTCGACGGCAAGGGTTCGCTAAGCTTTAGCACTGCGCTAGGCGCTGTTTCGCCCGGCTTCCAGCACGCGGAAATGGTCGCGTTTGCCGAGCCACGTCATGAGGGCGAGCGCCGGCAACGCGGCGAGCGCCGTAGTGACGAAGAAAGCCGGCCACCCGAGCATTTGCGCCGCAAAGCCGGTGCCGGACGAGAAGAGCGTGCGCCCCGTCGACGCAAATGCCGTGAGTAGCGCGTACTGCGTCGCCGTATGGAGGGGATTGCGGCAGAGAGCCGAGAGATAGGCGACGAAAATCACCGTTCCGATCGCACCGGCGAAATTCTCGACCACGATCGCAACCGTCAACGACCAGAGGTTCGTCGCCTGCGTTCCAAGCCACACGAATACGAGATTGGACAGCATCTGGACGATCGCGGCGATCCAGAGAGAGGTGTGCAAAGACAACGCTCGTGCTACCGCGCCGCCGGCAAATCCGCCGACCAGAAGCGCGGCGAGCCCGACGCCTTTGACGATCGTGGCATATTCGGCCTTGGTGTATCCGAGCGAGAGCACGAAGGGCGCAGTCATGGCGCCGGCTAGCGCATCGCAAAGCTTGAAGAGCACGACGAAGACAAGAATGGCGAGGGCCGCGTCGCGTCTGAAGAACTCGACGAAGGCGCCCTTCGCGGTGTCGAAGAAACGCCTGAGCGGCTCGGCCCGGACGGCCGCGGTCTCGGCACTCGTATCGCCACTGGCGCTACTTGCCGGCTCGCGCGCCATGAGCGTGGCCGCGAGGCCGACGAGCACGAGCAGGGCCGCCACGGCATAGGCGATCGGCCAGATCGCCTCTTTGCCGAGACCCCGCGACTCGAGCCATGCCGAAAAGCCGATCACACCCGCGCCAGAGGCCAGCATGCCCACACGGTAGGCGGCAACGTAGCTCGCCATGCCGGCAGCCTGCTCGTCGGCGGGCAGGCTCTGGATGCGGAATGCGTCGATGACGATGTCCTGCGTCGCGGACACGAAGGCGACAAAGAGCGCGGCAAGCCCGACCATCAGCGGCGCCGACAGTGGGTCGCGCGTGCCGAGAAACACGATCGTACCCATCAGCAGCAATTGGGAGCCGACCAGCCAGCCGCGCCGCCGCCCGAGCCGACGCGAGAGATAGGGAACGTCCCAGGCATCGACGACGGGCGCCCAGAGGAATTTCAAGGTGTAGGGCAGGCCTGCCAGCGTGAGCAGCCCAATGGTGCCAAGGTCGACGCCGCGGTCGGCCATCCACACTCGCAGCGTCTCGCCCGAGAGCGCGAGTGGCAGCCCCGATGAAAAACCCAAGAGGAGGACGATCAGGACGCCGGGGCGAAGATAGACGGAAAGGCCGGCCAGCAGGTTTTTGTCGGTCAGCGTGGGCGCATTCATCGGCAGTGGCTGTTCTTACCAAATACGCACTGAACGATAGACCTCCGGAACTCCTGCCAGGGCTCCAAATTCGCGGGCCTCTCGGGATAGACTCTGTTCGAGAGTAAGACGATCGCCTTCCTGGCGGTGAGGCTGCCTACCATGAAGCATCCGGTAAAGCCACCTTTGGCAAGGATGCTTCCGCAGACGGCGCCGTCGAGCGCTTGATGCGTGGGCCCGTCGCCCCATGCGAGCGCGCTGCGAAAGGGCTTTCCGGGATAGTAGTCGTGCGTCATGAGCTCGATCGCGCGAGCACTGAGGAACGTGCCCCCATCGATGCGCCCTCCGTTAAAGACCATCTCTACCCAGCTCAGGATGTCGGGAACGGTCGAAAAGAGACCCGCCAGGCCTGACTGGATGCCGGACGCGTATGCGACATCCGCCTTCTCATCGTTTGGAATGCCCCAGAGCAGCGTTCCATTGGGGCGGTAGCCCGAGGGAACGATGCGATCTTTGTCCAGCAACGCGGGATCGAGCGTGCTGTCGCGCATGCCGAGCGGCAGGAAGATCCGCCGCTCGGCGAGCGTATCGAGGTCGGCGCCGGCGATCCGCCGTATCAGCTCGCCCAGCAGCATGGCGGTCGCGTCTGTATAGAGATAGGTCTCACCCGGTGCGGCCTTGAGCGAGGCTCCGTAATAGATCTCGAGGAGCTCCGGAAACTTCCAAAGCGTCGTGTCTCCTTGCCAATCATCGATGTAGGGAGACGCGAGCTGAACCGTGTAGCTCATCAGGTGCTCGATCAGCACTCCGCCTTTGCCGTTTTGAGCGTACTCGGGAATGTATGTGCACACGGGCTCCAAAAGGCTGCACCGTCCCTCGTCGATCAGAAGGTGCATCAGCGTCGCGGTGACGACTGTCTTGGTGAGGGAGGCCACGTCATAGATGCTGCACTCGGAAATGGGCTTGTCGCTCTGATATGTCGGCGTTCCGAATGCGCAGACATCCTGACGACTATTGTCCAGCAGGCCCACGACACATCCAGGAAAAATCCTTTTCTTAATCGCCTGGCGTGCTAGTGCCGTTACCTGTTCGCTTATCATCGGCAGCAACCATCCGTGCAACCTCGCCGAGGCGTCAACTGACGCTCGTCTTTAGCTCGGCCCCACGCACACAAAAGCAGACATAAACGAGGCTGTCGCGGACATTTGCTGCCGTGGGCCCATCTGCATCGGCTACGGGATAGGCGGCAACTCGAAGAAGTGGCGGTTCGTCCCAGAAGCGGAAGTGGCC
>JRYH01000751.1_pt1 | contig 22270 bp, 22 predicted proteins | sample 235351 | NCBI WGS metagenome assembly JRYH01 (sample SAMN03074221, study PRJNA261480) | activated sludge metagenome | biome: Wastewater Treatment Plant; feature: Wastewater; material: Activated sludge; isolation source: activated biomass of a wastewater treatment plant treating wastewater... ...
CGAACGACCTCAAGTTCGAGCGTATCGTCAACGTGCCGAAGCGCGGCTTGGGCGATACCAGCGTCGAGCGCATCCACGCGCTCGCGCGCGCCCGCGGCGTGCCTTTGTTCCGCGCCGCCCGCGAGATCGTCGAGACCGAGGAACTTGGCGGCAAGGCGAGGAAGTCGCTCACCGATCTGGTCAACGCCTTCGCGCGCTGGCAGAGCCTGATCGGCGCCATGAAGCACACCGAGCTCGCCGAGCTGATCCTCGACGAGAGCGGCTACACGGCCCACTGGCAGGCCGACAAGAGTCCGCAGGCCCAGTCCCGCCTCGAGAACCTGAAGGAGCTCGTGCGCTTCATGCACGAGTTCGAGACCCTTGAGAGCTTCCTCGAGCACGTCTCCCTCGTCATGGACGCCGAGCAGGGCGACGACGGCGACCGCGTGAGCCTGATGACGCTGCACGCCGCCAAGGGGCTCGAATTCGATACGGTCTTTCTGCCCGGCTGGGAGGAGGGGCTGTTTCCGCATCAGCGTGCGCTCGACGAGAGCGGGGAAGCCGGCCTCGAGGAGGAGCGGCGCCTCGCCTACGTCGGCCTGACGCGTGCCCGTCGCCGTGCCAAGGTTTCGTTCGCGCAGAACCGGCGCACGCGCGGGCTCTACCAGTCGGCGATCCCCTCGCGCTTCGTCGACGACCTGCCCGAAGGCGACGTCGAGGTGGTGGAGACGCGGAGCCCGTTCGGCGGCGCCTATCAGAGCTTCGGCAATCCGTTCGACACCGGAGGCTTCGGCCGCAACCCCTACGGCAAGAGCCGCTTCGACGCCGCCGAGCCCCGCTTCGCATCGAGCTACGACACGCCGGGCTGGCAGCGGGCCCAGACTTACGAGAAGACAAAGTCGCACGAAAAAGAGTGGTCGCGCGACGCCGAGCGCAAGCGCCAGTCGGGCTTGAGGCCCATGAAGCCGCCGCTCACCATCGAGGGCGAGCTGATCGCCTCGTCATCGGCGAAGGGCGCGGGCTACAGCGTCGGCGCCCGGGTGCGCCATCAGAAGTTCGGCCCCGGAACCGTGACCGAGGTCGATGGCAACAAGCTCACCATCGAGTTCGACCACGCCGGCAGGAAGCGCGTTGTCGACAGCTTCGTCGCACCGTTCTAGAGGGCGCACGCACGGGCGGGAGAGGCGGCTCACCGCAACGTCAGCCTGGTGACGAAGTCACCGCGACTCTAGGCGAGTGACGAAGTCACCGCAACGTGAGCCGAGTGACGAAGTGGCAGGGGCGGTACTTGCGCGTTTCGAGTGCGACGCGCGTTCCCGGCGCCACAGGCGGTTGGCCGCGCGTATCGAGAAAGACCACGAGCCCGCTGTCCGTCACCACTTCCGCCGTGCTCGTCGCCCAGACGCGCACCACGCCGCTGAACGTATGAAATCCCGGCTCGAACTGGTCGAGATCGTCCATCACCCAAGTCTCCTGCTCCACCCCGCGCGGGACGCACAACGGATGTCCCGCGAGCACGCCCTAATCCGGAGGGGAGGCCTCCCGCGTGAGCGGAACAAAGCACACCGGAATGATCTCCCTCAAGACAGTCGATTGATCGCGCCGCTTTTCGACGAGAATGAGTTGTTGCGACTTGCCGCCGACTGGAATGATGAGCCGCCCCCCGGGCGCGAGCTGCTGGATCAGCGGCGCGGGAATCTCGGCCGGTGCCGCCGCGACGAGGATGGCGTCGAACGGCGCCTCCTCCGGCCATCCCAGGGATCCGTCGCCGATGCGGGTGCGGATGTTGGCGAGGCCGAGATCGGCGAACGTCCGCTGAGCCCGCTCGGCGAGCGGCGCGACCACCTCGATCGTGAAGACGGTATCGACCAGGCGCGCGAGAACGGCCGCCTGGTAGCCTGACCCGGTTCCGATCTCGAGCACCCGGTCGCTGGGCGCGAGATCCAGAAGATCGGTCATGAGCGCGACGATGAACGGTTGCGAGATCGTTTGCCCATAGCCGATCGGCAATGGCCGGTTGAGATAGGCGTCCGGGACGAGATCCGGCGGGACGAAGAGATGCCGCGGCACCGCGCTGAGCGCGGCCAATACGCGCGGTGCCAATCCGCGCGCCGAGCGCGCGCCGCGCTTATGCGCATGCCCGTGCAGGTCTTCGCGTGAGGAGCGCTGCGCGCGGGCATACTCCGCCGCCATCAGCTCGACCTCGCGCACCATGGCGTCGCGCAGCGCCTTCGTCTCGTCGTCGGATATGCTCATGTCGGCTCCCGCGTCCGGGCTTCGGATGGAACGTCGGCCGCCGCATCCATCCGCCAAGGGTCGGCGCGACGACGATCCGCGCACGTCGCTCCGACGCCGCAGAATGACATCGTTTCGACCAACTCGAGTCTCACAGAAGGCATGTGCGGATCATCGAGTAGCATCAGGGAGGAGGGAGCATGGTATTCAGTCGCAAGCCCGAGCCGGTGCCGGCCGAGGCGCCGCCTGTCCCGCAACTGCGCCGCACGGATCGGAGCCTCGGAGCAGAGAAACAGCATCTGCACACCGTCGCATCCGCAGGCATCACCACGCAATCCGTAATCGGCAACGACCTGTCGATCGAAGGTCAGTCCATCACCATCCGTTGCAAAGGGTCGCTCAAGGTTCTTGGCAACATCCAGGCCGATCTGCACAGCCGCGAGCTCGAGGTCGGCAAGGAGGCTTTGATCCAGGGCGCCGTCGCCGCGGAGACCATCGACGTGTTCGGTCGCGTCAGCGGCGCCATCATGGGCCGGCACGTAGTGCTGCATTCGACCGCCCAGGTCGAAGGCGACATTCACAGCCATCTCCTGTCCATCGAGCAGGGCGCGGCCTTCGACGGCCGCTCGCGCCGGGTCGCCGATCCGTCGGAGATCGCTCCCGAGCTCGAAACGCGCGTGACGGCAGGCCCGGGCGTTCCGCCCGCGGTGCCGAGCTTCACCCACATGATGTCGGGCTGAGGCCCGGCGGGAGTCCACAACACCCGTCCGGACATGATAGCAAGCTTCGGGGGAGGGTGCCGGTATCCACCGGCCCGTCCCCCGGATTGTTCGGACTCCCATGAACTATCGCCACATCTATCACGCCGGAAATTTCGCGGACGTCCTGAAGCACGCCGTGCTCACGCTCGTCGTCGGGCACATGAGGCGAAAGGAGGCCCCGTTCCGCATCGTCGACACGCATGCAGGCACCGGTCTCTACGATCTCGCAAGCGGAGAAGCCGAGCGGACGGGGGAATGGCGGGACGGCATCGGGCGTCTCCTCTCTGCCGCGCCGCCCGTTGAGATCGCGGCCATGCTGGCGCCCTATCTCGACATGGTCCGGGCCGAGAACGGCGGCGGCGAACGGATCCTCCGCTACCCCGGAAGCCCGCTCGTCGCCCGTCGCCTCATGCGGCCCGTGGATCGGCTTGTGGCGAATGAAGCCCATCCCGAGGAAGCCGCGCCCCTCGCGGCCCTCTTTGCCAAGGATCGTCAGGTCAAGGTGCTGAGTCTCGACGGGTGGACCGCGCTCAAAGCGGTGCTGCCGCCCAGGGAGCGGCGCGGTGTCGTCCTGATCGATCCGCCGTTCGAGGAGCCGGGGGAGTTCGAGCGTCTCTGCGATGGGCTCGCAACCGCGTACCGCCGCTTCGCGACCGGCACGGTTATTCTCTGGTATCCCATAAAGGACGTGGGCGCGGTCTCCGCGTTTTCGCGCGACGTCGCAGCGCTCGGCATTCCGAAGCTGCTGTCGGTCGAGTTGTTCACCGGCACGCCGCGCCCGGACGGGCCTCTCGTCGCGACCGGTCTCGTTATCCTCAATCCGCCCTTTATGCTGGACGCGAAGCTCGCGACGCTGCTGCCGTATCTGGCCGCCCTGTTCGCGCGCGACGAAGGTGCTGAGGGCCGGGTCGCATGGCTCGCAGGCGAGCGCATGACGTCCGCGTGAGGCACGGTCTTTTTGCGTGCGTTCGCGCCCGACGGCGGACGGCTTGCGGCAGACGAATTCGCGCCAGTTGTTGACCGGCAACGAGCAACGGGAAATCGCACGCAACGGCTGGTTTTCCTGTGAACGACGGATGGGCGGCGCTCTTTAAGTCGGGCAGGATCTGCTACGCGCAGGGACTGCTCGAATTTTTCCAGGGAGATGGAGCGATGTTGAAAGCGGTGCGTTTGACGACGGCGCTTGTGGCCGTTGCGGGCCTTGCGGCCATGACGGCGTCGGCCGAGGCCAAGACCTGCGTCAAGAAGGGCGCGATCGGCGAAGCGGGAAGCCAGCAGGACGCGAAGCTGCAGGTGGACGAAGCGCTGCTTCAGGCGGTGGACTGGGGCGCCTGGGCCGCGTGGATGGGCTCGAACCACAAGGTCGGCGCGGCAGCGAACCTGCCCGGCTATACGTTCGGCCCGCGCACCTATAGCTGCAAGCAGGGCGGCTCGTGGGGGTGGACCTGCCGCGGTTCTGCCACGATCTGCAAGCTGTGAGCCTGGAGCGACCGAGGGGAGCGATGCGCCGCGCCCTCTCGTGAGGGGCGCGGCGTCCTTTTCGGAAGCAGCGCGCCGCGCAGCTGATCGGGAGCAGAAATGCGGACCGACAGCGACCGGCGTGACGTGGTGCGAGGTCGCACCGGCGGGAAGATTGTCGGTAAGTGTTTTGGCCCGTTGGCAAACCTGCGCATAATGTCGCCAAGTGGACTAGGCATGCTGGCCGGACACGGCTATAGCAGCACAAACGCCAGATGACCTTCGGCCGTTACGGAGAAACGTGATGGGTTTCGTGTCCAGGATTGCTCTTGCCGCCGCTCTGACCGGCGCGCTCGCCGTCGCCCATCCGGCCCTGGCGGGCTGCAAGCGCATGGGCTTCACGGTCAACGACTACGGCAAGGAAGGCCCCACCCGCGATTCGAAGGAGCTGCTCGACAAGCACATCGCGACGTGGGCTGCGGAGCAGGGCATCGACAAGTATTCGGTCGGCAAGAAGGACGTGAGCTGCGATCTCTTCCTGAACCTGATCGTCGTCGACGAGCACACCTGCACGGCATCCGCGACCGTCTGCTGGGGATCGGACATCAACAAGCTGAAGCAGCAGGACGCGAGCACGAAGTCGAAGAAGAAGGAAGCCGCGGCGAAGGCCGAGAAGGCCGCGTCCGAGGCCAAATCTTCCGCTGAGGCCCAGTCGTCGGATGCGAAGGCGTCCGATGCGAAGCCTGCCGAGGCTGCGGCAGAGACGCCGCCGGCAGAAACCCGGCAGGCCGAGGAGAAGCCCGAGATCCCCAAGGCTGAGAAGCCGGCCACTGCGGCGCATGACGCGACGCCCACGGTCGAGACGGGGACCATCCCGGTTCCGCCGACGGCTGCGGCTGCTGCCGCTGCGGTATCGCCCGTCGCGGAGCCTGCGGCCGTCGAGCCGCCGGCTGTCGTGACCCCCGCCGCGAGCGCGAGCGAAGAGGCGACCAAAGCGGCTGCTGCCGCTGCGGAATCGGCTGCGGCTGCCGCCGAGCGCGCGGCTGCGGCCGCGGAGCGGGCAGCCCAGGCCGCCGAGCGTGCCGCCGCGACCATGGCTCAGCAGCAGGCGCCGGCCGCCGCCACGCCTGACGCGTCGGCCCCCGCGGTTCCGGTCGCGCCCATCGCGCCGACACCCTAGGTCATGATCTCGAGTCTTTCGGTCCCTCTCCCACCGGGAGGGGGGACCGTAAGACGTGAGCATCTCCCTTCACCTCTGCTCCATGCGCAGCATGGCTCTCTGCCGCGAGACGGGGAGAGGGTTGCGGCGCGGATCGGGGAAGGCCGGTCCTCCGCAGTCGGAAGGGCTCTCGATTGAGATGGAACTTCGCGCCCCAACTTGCTTCGGGCCGTTCCTTCAGGAGGCGTCACGTCTTCTTCGCTGCGAGCCGGTCGAGGCGCAGCCTGTGGCGCTCATCCGTGAGCAGGAGCACCGAGCCGAGGCCGGCCGCCACCACCGCCACGCCCGTCGAGCCGGCGATGAGGAACATGATCATCACCTGATACTGCGCGGCCGAGACGGGATCGATGCCGGCCAGAATCTGGCCCGTCATCATGCCGGGGAGCGCCACCACGCCCGTCGTCGCCATTGCCGTCACGATGGGCATGAGCCCGGTCGTGAGCGCGCGCCGGAGAATGGCATCGAACGCCTCGAAGCGCCCGGCGCCGAGCGCGATGCGGGCCTCGATCGCCGGCCGTTCGCGCACCGCGGCGGAGGTCACGGCGTCGAGGACGAGGCTCGTCCCCGAGAGCGCATTGCCGAGCATCATGCCGAACAGGGGCAGCACGTAGCGCGGCGCGTACCACGGATCCGGACCGATCACGATCGTCGTTGCGAACAGCGTGGCGATGAGACTGGAGAAAAAGGGCGCTCCCGCACCGAGCGCGAACGCGAGGCCGCCACCGATGCGCCGCTCCGGCCGCGAGACGACCTCATAGGCCGCCGCTGCCGCCATGAAGAGAGCGAACGCGATCGTCCAGAGCGGAGAGTTGAGGGCGAAGATGAAGCGCAGCGCCAGCGCCACGATCGAGAGCTGCACGACCATGCGCACGGCGGAGATGGCGAGCGAGCGCTCGAGCCCGAGTCGGAACCAGAACGACACCGCGCCGTTCGCGAGCAACAGCAGCGCCGCGAAGACGAGATCCGTGAGGGTCAGCGGAACGTAGGTCATGACGGCGATGTCCGTGGCGTATTGGATGCGTGGTCGGGCGGCGCGAGTTGCAGGCGCGTATCCGCGAGGCGCCCGATGAGACCGCCGTCGTGGCTCGCGATCAGGACGCTGCGCCCCGCGAGCAGTTGAAATCTGATCAGCTCCTCGACCAGCGCCGTCGCGGCAACGTCGAGCGCAGCCGTCGGCTCGTCGAGGAGAAGCACCTTTGGCTCGCCGACGAGCGCGCGCACGAGCGCGATGCGCTGCCGCTCGCCGGTGGAGAGGAGGCTCACGGGGCGATCGAGCATGTCCTCCTCGAGCCCGAGCGCGGCGAGCAGGCGCACGACGCGCGCGCGCGATCCGGGAACGGCGGGCAACGTGTCGCGCGGCGTGTCGGTCCACCAGCCCGGCTCCGCCGCCACGTAGCGGACCGCCTGGCGCCAGACGAGCGGGGCCGTCTCGTGCCGCTCGATGCCGTCGATGAAGACCTGGCCCTCTACCGGATCGAGGTCGGCGATCGCGCGCAGGATCCGCGTCTTGCCCGATCCGGACGGACCCTCGATGGCGAGGCATTCGCCGTTCGAGACGCCGAACGACAGCGGCGGCAAAGATCCGACCCGAAGATGCTCGACGCGCAGCAAGAAACGGTCCCTATCGTCAAAGTGAGGATAGCGACGCTTAGCAAGTGCGGGGGGCCGAAGCCAGATGCGCCGATGCCTCGCATCGGCCGTTCATCACAAAAAACGGCGGATCAGGCGGCAAGGCCGGCGCTGGCCAGCGTCTCCAGGAACTGGGTGTGGTCGAACGGCTTCATCAGGTAGGTATCCGCCCCGGCCGAGAGGGCGCGCGAGATATCAGTCGGATCGTTCTCGGACGTTGCATAGATGATGAGCGGACGATGCCGGGAACCGCCGGCGAAGCGGAGCGCGTCGAGGAACTCGACAGGCGTTTTACCCGGCAGCCGCCAATCGAAGATGAGCACGTTGATCTTGGTGTCGCGGCACACCGCGAGCGCCCCATCGGCGGTCTCCGCCTCCAGCACGTCGAACGACATCTGCTCGAGGTAATGCCGCGCGACCTTGCGAATGATCTCCGACGGGTCTGCGATCAGGCAGCGCTTCATTGGTCGACTGATCTCCGGGCCGGGACGTGGAGCAAGGCGTTCGAGCGGGCGCGGTGCCGGCCTGCGGCACGCGACCGGCGGACGGATCCGCCAGTTATTTGTGATGCAAAGGAGTTAACGGTTGGTTGCGGCAAGTCCTGCGCGGAGGCGGAGCCGGCGGAGAAACGCCGGCAGGCCGCGCCAGATCATGATCACTCATCGGTCTCATCGAGGAATGAGAGGGTGGTCCCGATTCAATCAGAAATGATCACGCTCTAAGCCAGCGCCGAGAGCAGCACGTCAGAGCCGTCCTTGACGATGGAGAGCTTCATGTCCGCGGCTTGAGCGAGCCGCCACGTGTAGTACGCCTGGATGGTCAGCGCATCGAGGGCGGGCACGCCCTCGCCCGAGATGAACTCACCGAGATGCTGCGGAGCCCGCGCGCCCGTACCCCGGCAGCGCAGCACGAAGCTTGGCGCCTCCGTCGTCCCCTGCATCAAGACCTCGATCTCGCCCCCGCGCGGCAACGCCGTGACAGCCATTGCGACGAGATTGAGCAGCAGCTTCACCTTGTCCTTGGCCATGTAGCCCGCAAGGCCGTGCCAGACGAGCTTGTGCTTCCCGTTGCCGATGAAGCCGCGCGAGATCTGCTCGGCCGTGCCGAGGTCGATGAGGGCACCGGCCGACCCCGCGGCCCCGAACGCGAAGCGCGCGAACTGGAGCCGCGCGGAGGCCTGCTCGGTGACGTTGCGGATGACGGACAGCGCGTAGGACTTCGCTTCCTCGTCGTCGTCCTCGTTGAGGATCTCGAGGCCGTTGTAGATGGCGCCCACGGGACCGATCACGTCGTGGCAGATCTTGCTCGAGATCAGAGCGGCAAGCTCGAGATCCGTGGGTTGGACGCGCTGGGATGCGTCGGTCATGAAGAGGGTCCCCTGAAATGACGTCGCCGTGGCGTTCCGATCGCAAGACATCGCTCGCGCGACAGGGCGCCGTCGCGCAACACGCTGTCCGCTCTGATTACACGCCACCCCGGGATCTGCAAAGGCTGGGCAGCCGGACCTTGAATTTTCGGGCGTAAATGACCTCAGCCTGGAGCGCGTCGGCGTGTGTGCACCGCTCGAACAGCGCAGACGCGCGAATCGCCGCGCGCAGCCGGAGCGAAAAAAAATCTGACGCGAAATTCGTGAGTCGTCGCCATGCCTTGCGTGGCGCGACCTCCACAGGAGGCCCGTCGGGCCGCGGTGCAGCCATAAATTGGTAATACTTTGAAGCAAGGATCAGGCTGGGTTTCGGTGCATTTTCGTGCGCGTCGATGGCAAGCGGTTGCGTCGGTCGCGCCAGCCCAAGGGAATTCAAAAACCCATGATCACGAAACGTCGTCTGCGCGGTCTCTCCGCGCTCGCAGGCGCGGCGCTGCTGCTCGCTGTCCCGGCTCTGGCTCAGAACGCGGAGTGGAGCCCCGACAGCTATCGAAGCGGCGCCTACGCGGCCCCGCGCACTGACGCCCCGTCTTCGAACGACGGCTATGGAAGCACCAACGGCTACGCGGCGGGCAACGGCAGTTATGACGCCGACGCCTATTCCATGGGCGGCGGCGGTCAAGGCTACGGCGGAGATGCCTATGCGACCGCCCGCAGCGCCTCCCCGGGGAACGACGCCTACTCGCCGTCCCGCGACAGCGGCTACGGCGGGGGCGATTCGTATGCGCCGTCCCGCGAGGGCCCGGCCGACAGCTACGGCTACAGCGATCCCGGCCGCCCGGCGGACGGTGGATACGGAGAGCCCTACGCGCCGCCCGGCCAGGAGGCCTATCGCGAGGCACCCCCGCCCTCGAGCCGCGGAACCTACGACCAGAACGAGATCATCGCCGCCGGCCATGGCTTCTTCGGTGCCATCAGCCAGGGGCTCGGCAAGGCGGTCGAATACGTCTTTCAGAGCCAGGGGCGCCCGAACGGCTATATCCTGGGCGAGGACGCCGGCGGCGCCTTCGTCGTCGGCCTGCGCTACGGCGAGGGCATGCTCTACACCAAGGATGCCGGCGACCATAAGGTCTTCTGGCAGGGCCCGTCGGTCGGCTACGATGCCGGCGCCGAAGGGTCGAAGGCCATGGTGCTTGTCTACAACCTGCACGATCCCTCGGATATCTATCACAGATTTGGCGGTGTGCAGGGGGCGGCCTATTTTATCGGCGGCCTCAGCGTGCAGTTTCAGACCTACGGCCCCGTCACGCTCGCGGTCATCCGCTCGGGCGTCGGCATGCGTCTCGGCGCGAACGTCGGTTATCTGAAGTACACGCGCTCCCCCACATGGAATCCGTTATAAGAGCCTGACGAATCCGCGCGGCGCGCGACACACTTGCGCCCGATGCGGGGGGCAGATTAAGTCGCTCGTCGGGCGCGTTCGCCCTCTCCGCGCACGCGGAGGGTGGCGTCTGCTGTTTGCCTGCGGATCGAAAAAGAGAGGAGTGACTCCGGGGATGCGCCGGTGATCACCATCCAGTCGGCCATGCTGGTCGCCCTCGGGTTTTTCACGGCGGGCCTCATCGGCTTCCTGCTGGCGCCGCTCTACGGCCGCCGCTCGGCGCGCATCGCCCGCAACGAGCTGCGCGCGACCCTGCCGCTGTCGTCGGCCGAGATCGCAGCCGACAAGGACCGGCTGCGCGCCGCCTATGCGCTGACCATCCACAAGCTCGAGCAGAAAGTGGAGAAGGGAGCGCTCTCCGCCGCGCGCCAGCGCGTCGAGCTCAACCGCCGCGACGCCGCCATCAGCGAGCTCGAGGGCGAGACCGAGCGGCTGCGGACGCTGCTTGAGGAGCACGAGAACGCCCGCCGCGTCCTCGAGCAGACCATTGCCGAGCGCATGCCGAAGGTGGAGTTCCGCTTGGGCGAGGCAAAGACCCTCCTCGATCGCCGCGACCATGAGATCTCGAAGTTGACGCACGCCTCCCAGCGGCAATCGCAGGCGCTCGAAGAGGCGACGCAGATCAACACCCAGCAGCGCGATGAGATCCACCGTCTCAACGCGACGCTCGCCGCACGCGCCGCGCGCAACCGCGAGACGCTGGCCGACCCCCGCTTCGACGGCGAGGTGGCGCTCAGGGCCGAGATCGAGGCGCTCCGCTCCAAGACGCGCGACCAGTCGGCCGTCATCGGCCGCCTTCAGGCCGCGCTTTCCGGCGGTGGCGCCGGGGCCGGCGGGGCTCAGGACGTTGCGGCGGAGACGGAAGGGGCGCCGGCCAAGGCGATGCCCGCGCGCGAGGCTCCGGAGGCTGCACCTCCGGCCGACGTCAATCTCGCCGCCGAAATCAATCGCCTGCGCAGGGATCTTGTGGACGCCGAGGCCGCATTGCGGTCGGCGCGCGGCATGGCGGAGGCCGGTCACGCGGGCCAGGCGGCGCTCGAGGCGGAGATCCGCACCTTGAAGTCAGCCAACGAGGATCGTGCGGCCGAGGTCGCGAGACTCAAGGCGGCGCTTGCCACCTACGAGGCCGAGGATACCGACGACCGTACGCTCAAGGAGAGCAAGGTCGCCATGCGGGCCCGCTTGAGCGCTCTCCAGGCGGAGGCCGACGAGCAGACCGTCACCATTCAGCGCCTGCGCGCCGAGATCGCCGCCGCCAACGAGAAGCTCGCCCGTCAGGCCGCCCATTTCATGGACGAGATGCGTCGTCTGGGGGCGGGCACGGTCAAGACCGCCGGCCCGCGGCAGGAGGCGGCGGAGCGTCCCAAGGCGTCGCTCGTCGAGCGCATTGCCGCGCCACGCGCCTCGCACTCCGCTCCGTCCAGGATCGGCACGGCCGGCGAGGTCAATCGCGAGACGAGGGATCCCGCGCGCATCAGCGGCTTCCTGCGCGCGCTCGATGGCGCCGCCGCGGCGGTGCCCGGCGAGGAGATCCGCAACGGCGCCGAGCCGAACGGGGCCGCCGCCGGGGAGACGGCCGGCGAAAAGGCGCCGGCCAAGAAGACGGATCGCCGCGCGAGCCTCATCGAGAGGATTACCCGGGCAGAAAAGCCCGTTGCATGAGCGTGCGTTCTTGACAGCGAGGACCGGTGCACGCATTGTCGCGCCGCACCGGGTGATAGGGCCATTTCATCCGGACAAACAGAATTGGCCCAAGTCTAGGGAAGAAAATCCACATAATAAAAATTCGGGGGGTGCCATCGTGCGCCACCCCGAATTCGTTTGAGTGCTCGCGTCTCGCGCCCGCGCGTCGTTGCCGCCTCGACACCATTGCCGGAAGCCCGCGTCTGCGAGGATAATCGGGCCGTGCGGAGGGAGTGCGGATGATCGGGATCGGACTTGGGCTGCTCCTCATCGCCGGCGTGCTCGCGATGCTTGCGGGCGTTGGCGGCAAGGTGCCGGGCGTCCCGGCCTTCGACCCCCTGCCGCTCCTCGGATACGGCGGCGCCGCTGTGCTGCTCGCGATCGGCGCGCTGCTCGTCGCCGATGGCCTCGTCCGGCGCGCCATCCGGCGTCCCACCGCATCGCGGCAGGCCCTGAGAACGGCGCGCCTGACGGCCGCCGCGCTGCTGGCGATGGCCGGCCTCGCGATCGGACTGCCGCTCGCCGCCGGCCCGGCCAACCTCGTGCGCGTCGAAGGAATGCCGTTCGGCTATTACCTCGCCGCCCAGGGCGCTCTGATCGGTCTCGTCATCCTGGCGTTCGTCTGGGCCGCCCGGCAGAACCGCATCGATGCCGGGGAGCCCGACGCATGACCGGGACGGCCGCCGCCGCGGATCGGGCGACGTCGCCCGCGTTTGCGGGCCTTTCGGCAGCGGGGCGTGCAGTTCCGGTGGCGCTCCTCGCGTCTCTGCCGGGTCTGGTCTTCCTCGCCGGCTTCGACCATCTGGCCTTTGGCCTCGGCCTGCTCGCCGGCATCGTTCTCGCAGGTAATCTCATTGCGCCGCATGTCGCGCGCGCGGGCGCTGAGACCGTGACCGGCGCGCTCGAACGGCGCTTTGGGACGCGGGTGTCCTTCGCCGCTGCCGCCGTGGGGCTTCTCGTCGTGGCGTTGCTGCTGTCCGCGGAGCTGACGCTTCTGGGCCTCCTCGCCGAAGCCGGACTCGATCTGCCCTATCTCCCGGTGATCCTGACGGCGTTGGCCCTGAGCGCCGCCGGCGCGCTGTGCCTGAGCGACCGTGCCTTCGGCCGTCTCGCGGCTGGCGCCTGCGTCGTCTTCGCGGCCGGTCTTATCGTGCCGCTGGTCCTGATGGCACTCAAGGCCGGAGCGGTGCCCCCATACTTCGGCTACGGCCACGTCCTGTCCGCCATCGGCGGCCTCGAGGAGGGCTTCGTCGAGAACGGCGTCGTCGATTTCGACACCTTCTCCATGCACGTGACGCCGTTCCTGCGCCTCTCGGGCCTCGATCTCGTGGCGCTCGTTGTGTCGCTGGCGCTGGGAACGGCCGTGCTGCCGCCGCTGGTGTCCGCCCTCACGGCCGGGAGAGATCCGGCGCGCGCGCGCCTCGCAGGCGCCTGGGCCGCGCTCTTCGCCATGCTCGTGCTGATCGCCGTTCCCGCGCTCGCCGCCTACGCCAAGCTTGAGCTTTACAGCACGCTCGCACGCGAGACCCCGCTCGCCGCTGTGCCCGGCTGGCTCGAAGCGCCGCTCCGCGCCGGCGTCGCGCGTCTTCACGGCACGTCGGTTTATCTTCTGGCCGCCGTGGCCGACGCCGTGCGTGCGGGACATGCTGATGCCGCCGCCGTCTCAGGGTATCTGGTGACGGACGCACGCGCCGCGGCACAGTGGGCCGCGCTCGATGACGCCGTGCGCGAGGCTCTGCTCACCTCCGCCCGCGCGCTCGCGGACGGCCAGTCCGCGGCGTCGGCATGGGATGTCTACCGGGCGTCCGTTCTCCCCGCTGCTGCGGCTGCCGCCGGCAACGCCTCTGCCCTGTTGACGCAGGCTGCGCTGGTGGTGGAGCCCGTCGGCCTGTTGCTGGCGCTCCCGGGGCTGGCGGGCGCGCCCGCCTGGGCCGCGCCGGTGCCGGTGCTCGGCACGCTCGCGGCCGCGCTCGTCATGGCCGCGGCGCTTCTGCGAGGATTGCTGCCGGGAGGCGCCGTCGGGGAATGCGAGCTATCCGCGCGCCGACGCGGTCGCGCGGTCGCGCTCCTGCTGGCCACCGGCGCCGTGGCGGCGGGCCTCGCGGCCGCAAGACCCGGCGATCTCGTGGCCATCGTCGTGTCCGCGCTGTCGCTCGCGGCGGCCGGCGTCTTTACGGCGCTGGCCATCGGCCTCGCCTGGAAGCGCGCTACGGCCGCCGGCGCCATGGCCGCGATCGTTCTCGGCAGCGGCCTGACGCTCTACTACGAGATCGGGATCCAAGTCTTTCCAGCCGCCTTCTACCGCACCTGGGAGCCGCTCTCGAACGCAGGCGCGTTGGCCGTCGAAGAGTTCGCAACGCTCGAAGCGGAGGCGCGCGAGGCCGCAGACGGGGAGGCGAAAACCGAAGCCGAAGCCGCGCGCGACGTGCTGGCGCGCGGGACGGCGACGCGTCGCGGCCTCGCCAACTGGTTCGGCATCGACAGCGCCTCGGGCGCGATCTTCGGCGTGCCGCTGGGGCTCCTCGCGCTCGTCCTCATGAGCCTGCTGACGCGCACCCGCCGCGATCGTGCTCACCCGTAGGCGAGGCGCGGCTGCCACTCGGCGGCTTCGGTCGCGGCAAGGAACTGCGCCACGACGTCGATCGTCTCCGCGTCCCTGAGCAACGGCGCATGTCCCTGCGCCTTGACGACGTAGGACGAAAGCGCGGGATGGCGCCGGCCCATCTCCTCCACGGTTGCGGCCGACAGGATGTCCGACTTCTCGCCCCGCAGCACCAGCACCGGTACGCGCTTCAGCGCCTCGAACTGCGGCCATAAGGCCGGGATCGGCCCGTCGAGCACCGAGAGCGCGTGGGACAGCCCCGCATCGTGTCCGGGCGCCGGCCGGCCCTTGTGCTCGTTGAACCACTGCCGGGCGATCTCGACGCATTCCTCGGCCCCGAGGCCGGGAAACGCGCGCCGCGTCATGTCGTGCACGAGCGCGCCCGCCTCCGTCCACGAGGACGGCAGCGGAATGCGCCCCACGTAGGCGGAGATGCGCCCGAGGCCCTTCTGCTCGATGACGGGGCCGATGTCGTTCAGCACGACGGGCCCGACGGCGCGGGGTTGCGCCGCCGCCATCACCATGGCGATGAGGCCGCCGCGCGACGTGCCGATGATCGAGGCGCCCGCAATTCCCGTGATGGTCATGAAGTCGAGCACGTCCGCCATCTCGCTCGGCACGGTGTAATTGTGCCAGTCGGGATCGTTCTCGGAGAAGCCGCGCCCGCGGTAGTCGAGGGTGTAGACGTCGCGCGGCGTCGCCGGGTGATGCGAAAGGGCTTCCGCGATGACGGTGAAATCGCGTCCGTTGCGCGTGAGACCCGCGAGGCAAAGCACGGGACGCCGGTCGATGCCGTCGTGAAACGCCGCCGGATAGTGCCGGCCGTAGAGCCTGAGCCCGTCGCGGGCGGTGAAGGTGATCTCCCGGAACGCCTGCAACACACGCGTCATGCATTCATCCCCACTGTTGGCTCCCCCAGGACCGCCCAGTCCACGCCGGGAGCAGAAACGCACTTGCTCTTCGCTTCGGGCCTAGCCGTCCGAGGCCTGTTGCGGATGGCGCGCCGCCACGCGCGCCCTGTTGAGATCCTCTTCGAGCCGCAACGCAGCCTGCTCCTCGCCCAGCCGCGCGCGGTAGATCTGGATGTTGGCGAGCACCTTCGCCACGTACTCGCGCGTCTCCTGGATCGGGATGCGCTCGATCCAGTCGATGGGATCGACCTTGGGATCGCGCGGATCGCCGAACTCCCGGATCCACTGCCTGGCGCGGCCGGGCCCCGCATTGTAGCCGGCGAGCGTCAGGATGTAAGAGCCCGAGAAATCGTTCATGCGGTCGCCCACGTACGCCGAGGCCAGCATGGCATTGTAAGACGGGTCGGTCAGTTTCCCGAGGTCGCACTTGATCTTGTAGTCGCGGCAGACGTGCTTGGCCGTGACCGACATGACCTGCAGCAACCCCTTTGCCCCCGCACCCGAGACGATGAGGGTGTTGAACTCCGTCTCCTGCCGCGCGAGCCCGAGCAGCATCGCCGTTTCGGGTGGCTTGCGCAACGGCGTGTAGGCGGGGAAGGGGTGCACCGGATAAGCGTAATAGTAGAGGTTGTGGCCGCGTGCGATGGCCGCCTTGGCCGCCCGCACGGCCGATTGCGTATCGCCGACGGTCTCGGCGAGGTGCGCGACCATGGCCATGTCGGCCTCGTCCTTGAGATGGTACAGGCGGAGCTGGACGAGCAGCGTGCGCAGCACGCTCACATCGAGGCCCGCGCTCTTGGCGATCATGACCGCCCTGGCCGCATCGAGGTTGACGAAGCGTTTGGCCTGCTCGGCCGACGGCACGCGCGGCGGCGATGTGGAGATGGCGAGCCGCCCCGGCTCGAGCCTCTGGCGCGCCAGGAGCGCATGGAAGGTGTCCGGGTCCGCCAGCGCCTGCCGGTAATACTCGTCCGCGGCCGGCTTATTGCCGAGGGCTTCCTCCGTTCGCCCGAGCCAATAGCGCGCCTTGGCGCGGCTCAGGGGGCCGTCCGACGCCTTGTTCATGGCCTGGAAGTGCCTGAGTGCCGTCTTGGGATCCTTGAGATAGCGTAGCGCCAGCCATCCCGCCATGAACGCCTGGTCCTTGAGCGGATTGGCGCTGAGGGGCCCCGCTTCGCGCACGAGCGCGTAGGCGAGCTTGGGATTGCCGCGCGCGAGCGCCTCGTAGGCGTTGGCGCGCCGCTCGATCCACCAGGTGTCGGGCGCGACCGTCAGCGCTTCCTCCGTGGGCGCGCCGAGCAGGAGCTTTGCCGCTTCCTCGGTTTTGCCCGACCGCCGGAGCGCCTGGATGCGGTGGAACACGAGGCCCCAGTCGGGCACCCGCTCGGCGGGCAGCGTCTCGATGGATTTGCGCGCGCCGTCGGAGCCCAGGAACACCGCGAGCCGCGCGTTGGCTTTCTTCTGCTCGGCCGCGGGGAGAAGCGGAATGAGCCGCCGCACGACGGCCGCCCGCTGCGACTTCTCGCCGTTCCAGCGGATGTCCTCGATCAGGAGGCGGTCGAGCCGCCACTTGTGATCGGCAGGCGTCAGGAGCGCGCCGAACCTGACCAGGAACCCCGGCTCGAGGGCCGCCGGCAGGATCGTCTCGCGCCAGGCTTTGGCCGCGAGCCGGCGCGCCTCGTCCGTATTGCCCTCGGCGAGGTAGGCCGAGGCGAGCGCGGCCAGTCCCACGCCACTGTCCGGCGCGCGCCGCGTGAAATGGGATTTGATCTCGGACGAGCTGCCGCCTTGCGTGAAGAGCGCTTCTTCCAGCTTTTGCGTCAGCGTGCTGCGGTCGCCCCAGGCCGGATTGGCCTCGAGGAAGGTGCGGTACTCGGCCGGCGTGCCGAAGCCCTTGCGCAGGCGGTACCAGTCGACGAGCTTGCGTGCGGCCGCGTCCTCGATCTCGCGCTTGAGGGCGTTCGCCTGCTCGATATCGACCTTGGCGCCCGAGAGCGCCTTGACAGCCGCGCGCAGGCGCTGTGCGTCTCCGGCGGAGAGCGAATAGGTGCGGAGCGGCGCGAGCGCCTTGTCGAGTTGCGCCATGAAATCGCGTTCGGCCTTGGACGGATTGGCCGGCTTGGGAAGCATGCCTTGCGCCGCGGCCGGGGGGACCGGCACGAAGAGGAGAAGGGCGAGCGCCAAGAGGGCGTGAAGCCCGCGCCATAGGGCTCCGAGCCTGCGTCCGGGGCCGCGGCCGGCGATCGATGTCGGGGTGTGCTCGGTCACGGTCATCCTCGTCGCGGCATGCCTCTCGGCCGTCGATTTATGAAGGTACGGTAAGCCGCCGCCGCATTTTGGCCGGTCATTATCGGGAAATTAGCGGTACGCGATATGAAACGCCACGTCGGCTTGCGGGCTGACGCCCGAGCGCATAATGTTCATCATCCCGCCGTATTTAAGGCCGCGTCCGAGACGGGCGAATACGGCGACGGGGCTGCAAACTTGCGTAGGTGCGTTCGAGGCGCCCCGCGCCTGCGTCCGGCAGGCCGGGCGGCGCGTCAACGGCGGCCGCCATTGCGGCCGTCGGCAACACAGGGACTCGGCAACACAGGGACACCGAGAGAGCGAATGTTCAAGGGCTCCATCACGGCGCTGATCACTCCGTTCAAGAACGGCCTCCTCGACGAGGACGCGCTGCGCCGCCTTGTCGAATGGCAGATCGCCGAGGGCACCCACGGCCTGGTTCCGACCGGAACCACCGGTGAAAGCCCGACTTTGAATTTCGATGAGCATAAGCAGGTGATCGACATCACCATCGAGGCGGCGCGCGGCCGCGTGCCCGTGATCGCAGGTACGGGCTCGAATGCGACCGACGAGGCCATCGATCTGTCGAGGCACGCGGAGAAATCCGGCGCCGACGGCCTGCTGATCGTCAATCCCTACTACAACAAGCCGACCCAGGACGGCCTCTACGCCCATTTCAAGGCCATCAACGATGCGGTCGGCATTCCGATCGTCATCTACAACATTCCGGGCCGCACCAACGTCGATATGTCGGTCGCCACCATGGCGCGCGTCTTCGAGCTGAAGAACGTCGTCGGCGTCAAGGATGCGACGGCCAATCTCGCCCGCGTCTCCCAGCAGCGCGCGGCCATGGGCCCGGAGTTCATCCAGCTTTCCGGCGAGGATGCGACCGCGCTCGGGTTCATGGCGCACGGCGGGCACGGCTGCATCTCGGTGGCCTCCAACGTCGCCCCGCGTCTTTGCGCGGAGTTCGAGACCATGCTGATGAAGGGCGATTTCGCAGCTGCCCTGAAAATGCAGGATCGCCTGCTGCCGCTGTTCGATGCCCTCTTCGTCGAGACCAACCCGGGCCCCGTGAAATATGCGGCCTCCCGGCTCGGCCTCTGCTCGGCGGAGATGCGCCTGCCCATGACGCCGATCTCGGATGCGGCGAAGAAGGTCGTGGACGCGGCCCTCGCCAAGGCCGGCCTCCTGCAGGCCGCCGCCGCGGAATAGAAAGAAGCATCCATGTCGGCCAGGAAGGACGACGGCCGCCGGCTCGTGGCCGAGAACCGGAAGGCCCGCCACGAGTATTTCATCACCGATTCCTGGGAAGCCGGCATCGAGCTCAAGGGCACGGAGGTGAAGAGCCTGCGCTCGGGCCAGGCCAACATTGCCGAGAGCTACGCCTCCTTCGAGGACGACGGCAGCTTCTGCCTGATCAACGCCTACATCCCCGAGTATCAGGACGCCGGACGTTTCTTCCAGCACGAGCCGCGCCGGAAGCGCCGCCTCTTGCTGCACAAGAGCGAGCTGGCCAAGCTTTTCCAGGCGGTCGAGCGCAAGGGCATGACCATCGTGCCGCTCGAGCTCTATTTCAACACGAAGGGCCGCGCCAAGCTCAAGCTCGCGCTTGCCGAGGGCAAGAAGCTGCACGACAAGCGCGAGACCGCCGCCAAGCGCGACTGGAACCGGCAGAAAGCGCGCATCATGCGCGAGAAGGGTTGATGGCGGCGGACCAGAATTTCGTGCAAGTCGACTGGTCCAAGCTGCCGGTGCCGGAGGACGACGGCGGCGCGCGCCATCTCGCGGGCGCAGCCGTTGCGGACGTTGCCTTGCCGTCGACTGCGGGTGACGAGGTCTCATTTGCGAGACTCTCCGGCCGCACGGTGCTGTTCGTCTATCCGATGACCGGCACGCCGGGCGTCGCCTTGCCCGTCGGTTGGGATGCCATTCCCGGCGCGCGTGGGTGCACGCCCCACGCCTGCGCCTTTCGCGATCTCCATGCTGACCTCACGGCCGCCGGCGCCGCTCACGTCTTCGGCCTTTCCACCCAGACGCTCGCCGAACAGCAGGCAACGGTCGAGCGCCTGCATCTGCCGTTCCCGCTGTTGTCGGATGCCGCCCTGCGCCTCGCGACCGCGATGGCGCTTCCAACGATGGCGGTCGAGGGCAAGACGATGATCAAGCGCCTTGCGCTCGTCCTCGACGACGGCCTCATCGCGCACGCATTCTACCCGGTGTTCCCGCCCGACCGGAACGCGGGCGACGTGCTCGCGTGGCTCGAGGCCCATCCACGATGATCGCTGCGTGGCCGTATGCGGCGCCCGAGGACGACGGCGGCGCGCGCCATCTGGTGCGGGGCCTCGCGCTGCCGGATATCGCTCTTGCCGCCACCGACGGACAGAGCGTCTCTCTCTCGCGGCTCGCCGGAGACTGGATCATCTTCATCTACCCCTGGACCGGCAAGCCGGGCCTCGCCAATCCTCCGCACTGGGACGACATCGCCGGCGCCCACGGCTCCACACCCGAGGCCGAAGGCTTCCGCGACGCCTACGACGCCTTTTGCGCCGCCGGCTTTGGCGTGCTCGGCGTGAGCGGGCAGGACACGGCCGACCAGCGGGATTTCGCAGCGCGCATGAGGCTGCCGTTTCCGCTGCTGTCGGATGCCGGAGGCCGTCTGCGGTCGGCCCTCCGTCTCCCCGCCTTCGAGACCGGCGGCGTGACCTATCTCAAGCGTCTGACGCTCGCCTCGCGCGACGGCGCGATCGCGCGCATCGTCTACCCCGTGCATCCTCCGAACACTCACGCCAAGGATCTGTTTGCCGAGCTGGGAAGGCAGTGAGGCAGTGAGGCAGTGAGGCAGTGAGGCAGTGAGGTGAAGCCTTGACAGCCAAGGCCAGGCGGCACCAGCCTGCCTACTGCCTACTGCCTACTGCCTACTGCCTTACCTCCTGCCTAAAGCACATCACTCTCGATATCGTTCGCCGAATACCCAAGCTTCTCGAGCCCTTCTTCGAGGTAATCGGCGAGTAGAGGCAATCCCAGAAGATAGCTCGCCGTCGCGTTGTTCTGCTCGTTGCGGGCCGTCTCGACGGCCTCGTCGAACTCTTCGGCTTCGTAGGTGCCGCGGCCGACCCACGCCAGCGCCACGAGATGGGCCTGCTCGTCGTCGTTCAGCGCGTCGACGAAGCCCGCGATCTCCGCTGCCGTCGGATCGTTGGAGAAATCCTCGAGAATGGCGCTCGGATCCTCGTCCGCATCCCCATCCTCGGGCGATGCGTCCCAGGCGCCGACCTTGGCGCCGAACTCGCGCGCCTTGATGATGACATGAGCGACCTTCTCAGGCGCGATCTCGAGCACGGGCTTGGCAGCCATGGAACCCTCCGGCGGCAACGTTGCAGGCACGGCAAATGAAATAGCGCCGGCCCGGTGCGGACGAAATGATAGGCGTCAACCCGGCGGCCTTGAAGAGGGCAACCGCGCCAATTCGGCCGCCCGTCAGCGGGGGAGGCCATCGAGGAAGGCGCGGACGTCCCGGAACACCGCATGGAACATTTCGGTTGTCAGCCGCCCCGTGTTGGTGTTGAGGCGCGAGCAATGCAGGCTGTCGAACAGGGCGAGCGATCCCGCGTCGTGGCGTGCGCCGTGGCGGAAGGGGAATTGTGATTTCCGGAGAGAGAGCGCCGCGAGCGTCTGCTCATGCGCCACGCGTCCGAGCACGACGAGGGCCCTGAGGTCGGGAAGCGCGGCAAGGCGCGCCGAAAAGAAGCCGCGGCAGGTCGCGATCTCGGCGGGGAGCGGCTTGTTCCCCGGCGGCACGCAGCGCACGGCATTGGTGATCATGCAGTCGACGAGCTCGAGCCCGTCCGCCGGGTCGGCCCGATAGGTGCCCCTCGCAAAGCCGAAGCCGATGAGCGTCGTATAGAGGAGCACGCCCGCATGATCGCCGGTGAACGGGCGCCCGGTCCTGTTGGCCCCGCTGAGGCCGGGCGCCAGGCCCACGATCAGCAGGCGTGCCGAGGGCGTCCCGAACGACGGAACGGCGCCGTTGAACCACGTGGGCTTGGCTTCGGCCGACGCCGCGCGAAAGGCGACGAGCCGCGGGCACAGCGGACAGTCGCGCGGCGCCTCGGGCGCAAACGGAGGACGTGCCGTAGAGATCATGGCAGCGGCGAGGTCATGGCGGGGGAGAGGTCATGGTGGCCATGAGCGAGGGAAGCGCGGCCGGCGAGCCGAAGCAAGCGGCAATCGGGGAAGCCCCCCGCCGCCGCCCTGGGATCGCCGGACGTAGCGGTCGATCAGACCTCTTCCTGTGAGACGCCGTCCGCGTAGGGGTTGTCACGATGGCCGCCGCGTCCGCCGGAGGACGAGCGCGCGCCGCGCGCCGAGGCGTCGCGGCCGATCAGTTGCTCGAGGTCGGCAAGGTCGATGAACTGGTCGGCCTGGCGGCGCAACTCGTCGGCGACCATGGCCGGCTGCGTCTGCAGCGTGGAGACCACGCTGACCCGCCGCCCTTTCTGCTGCAGGGCCGCGACCAGGCCGCGGAAATCGCCGTCGCCCGAGAACAGCACGATGTGGTCGAGCGTGTCGGCCAGCCGCATGGCGTCGACGGCAAGCTCGATGTCCATGTTGCCCTTCACCTTGCGGCGGCCCGAGGCGTCGGTGAACTCCTTCGTCGGCTTCGTGACCATGGTGAAGCCGTTGTAATCGAGCCAGTC
>JRYH01003670.1_pt1 | contig 22187 bp, 16 predicted proteins | sample 235351 | NCBI WGS metagenome assembly JRYH01 (sample SAMN03074221, study PRJNA261480) | activated sludge metagenome | biome: Wastewater Treatment Plant; feature: Wastewater; material: Activated sludge; isolation source: activated biomass of a wastewater treatment plant treating wastewater... ...
CCATGACGATGTGCAGGTCGTGCGAGATCAGGATCACGCCGAAGCCGCGCGCGTCACGCAGACGCCCGATCAGGCCGTAGAGCTCCGCCTCTCCCACGTAATCGACTCCGCGCACCGGCTCGTCGAGCACGAGCAGCTCAGGGTCGGCGAGCAGCGCCCGCGCCAGAACCACGCGCTGCAGCTCTCCGCCCGAAAGCTCGCCGAGCTGCTGGCCGGCGACGCGCTGCGCCCCGACCTCCGCCAGCACGCCCGCCACGCGATCCGCCCGCGACGTGTCACCCAGCGTCAGGAAGCGCGCCACCGTCATCGGCAGCGCGCGGTCGATGTCGAACCGCTGCGGCACATAGCCGACCTTGAGGCCCGCCCGCCGCGTGACCGTGCCGCCGTCGGGCCGCTCGAGACCGAGCAGTGCACGCACGAGCGTCGTCTTGCCGGCGCCATTGGGGCCGATCAGCGTCAGGATCTCGCGCGGCCGGATGTCGAGATTGATGTCGGTGAGAATGGCCCGCCCGCCGCGCACGATGGCGAGACCGCGGGCGCTGATCAGGGCATCGGGATCGGGCGGCAAAACAGGCGTCGGCCCGTGCGCGTGCACCTCGCCGCAGCAGCAGGCTCCTGCCATCGGAGGAGAAGGCGGCGACGGCACGCCCGCCTCCGCGGCGCGGGTGCCCTCGGCCCCTGCCGCCTCTCCTGCCTGTCGATCGGTCATCGGAACGTCTAGTCTTTCTCGCCGGCCGCACAGCGCGGGCAGAGGCCCTGCACCTCGACGAACTTTACACGGGCCTGGAACTTGACGCTATCGGCCGCCTCTCCGATCAGGTCGAAGATGTGCTGGCCGTCGACCTCACCCACCGCCCCGCACTTCTCGCAGGAGAGAAACAGCGGCCGCCGCCCGGTGCGATGGTCCATGCGCCGGCAGGCGAAGAACGCGTTCTTGCTCTCGAGACGGTGAATGACGCCCGCCTCGAGCAGGGCATCGATGGCGCGATAGATGGAGATGGGCGCCACACGCGTACCCTTCTCGGCGAGGCGTGCCAGGATCTCGTACGCCCCGATGGAGGAATAGGTGGCCGCGATCTCCTCGTAGACCATCTGGCGCAGCTTGGTGAAGCGCAGGTTCTTGGCCGCGAACTCCTCGCCCGCACGCTCCACGGCCTTGGCCAGCCGCTTTCCCGTTGGATTTGTCCGGCGGAGGAAAGGGAATCCGAGCAGCGTCCGACATTTCGACCTGTCTGTTCTTCGAGCTGGCGTAACACGATACCATGGCAGTCCCCCCTGCCCAGAAAAATCGCACAGCTCAGGTTTCCATCCCCCGAATAGCCTGAAATCTCTCGCGCAATCCCGAGCAGAGACCGGGAAAAGTGGGCGAGACGCGGTCACGACTTTGGTCCTGGTTTTTCTCCGCGTCCGGCCGGATGCCGCGCAGACGCCCCGCGTTTTGGCGCAGCGCACGAAACCTCGGAGCCGCGACGGATTGGCCTCGCATGCGCCGTCTTGAGGCGAGGACATTAAATCGCCGTCATGTGCGTCCGATGCCGCAATCCCGCCGTGAAGACGCCCGGGAATAGAGGCAGGACATCGAGGACCCTGCGACCACGCGCGCTCCTTCCCTTGGGGCGCAGCGCGAACGGCGCCGCGGGTCCGGGTGCGCTTGAAAGGTTGGGACCATGGGCTGGGACGTCAAGGCCACTGCCGACGGAATTGTCCAAACGCTGCCGTCGCTGCCTGCCATTCCTCAGGATCTGACGCTGCCGCAGATGGCGAGCTGGGTCGTCATGGCCCTGCTGGTGCTCGCCATCGCAAGCGCGCTCGCGCGGCTTCTCCCCAAGATCTGGCGGGAGATCGAGAAGGTCCTGCTCACGAACTGGCGCCTGGCTCTGATCGGCGCCTCGGCCCTGCTGCTCTCCCTCGCCGGCGGCTGGACGACGTGGGACGGCATGCGGAACTTCACGGGTGAATCCGTCCTCTCCGCGATGTTCACCTTCGGCATCCATGGCGTGATGCTGATCGTCGCCTGGCTAATCGGCGAGAGCTTCGCCACCGGCATGAGCCAGGTGCGCGGACAGCATGGCCATCGCGCGAGCGGCCCCATGGTCGCGCTCTCTCTCCTCGGCGGCGCTTTTCTGATCGTCGGCCTCGCCTTCGCCGTCGCGACGGCCGGCGTCTCGCAGAACCAGATCCTCTACGGCACGCTCGCCGCGGGCTTCGCGCTTCTGGCCGTCGCCGCCCTGATGATGCTTTCGGGGAGCGACGTGATCCTGCCCTACGCCCAAGGGCTGCGCATCGTCGCCAAGAACGCGATGCTGTGGGTGATGTTCCTCGCCTGCATGGCGACCAGTGTCTTCTTCTCGTTCGACAGCCGCTTCAACGTCATCTTCCCGAAGGATCAGCGTGAGCGCGCCGCCGAGATCCGCACCAAGAACCAGGTGGCCGGCGTCGTCGCCGACATTGGCGAGACCATCTCCCTCCGCCGCACCACCGAATCCGAGAAGCTGTTCGAAAGCGAGGGCTGGGCCGCCTACGACACCCAGCTCGCCCGCCTCTCGCGCGCCTCCGAAGGCGCCGAGGCCGAGATCGAGACCCACGTCACCCGCCAGATGGAGGCCCATCGCTCGGCCATTGCCGAGCAGCAGGAGCGCATTGCCACCGCGGCCAGCGGCCAGGCCGGCCTCACCGGCAAGAAAGCCGCCCTCACCGACGAGCTGGCGCGCCTCAAGACCGACCGGCCGGGTCTCGCCGCCGAGCTGTCCGGCAAGAAGACGGACCTCGACAGCCGCGCCAAGGAGATCGACGCCAAGCGCGTCGAGGCGATGGCCGAGGACAAGGGCGTCGAAGGCTCGCTCAAGGCCGGCAAGGGCCCGATCTACCGCGAGCGCATGGCCGAGCTGGACAAGCTCCGGGCGTACTACAAGATCGGCGAGGAGCGCGTGCGCGACGCGCAGAAGCGGCTCGACACGGCGGACACGCGCATCGCTCAGATCGAGCGCGAGCTGGCCGGTGTCGACGGCGCGCTGGCCAAGCTCAAGGGCGAAGCCTCGACCGCCGAGCAGCGCATCGCCGCCGCGGAATCCTCGCACCGCGGCCAGGAGGGCCAGACGGCCGATCCCGCCCGCGTGCGCGCCGCCTTCGAGCGCGCGCGGGTCGACTTCCGCCAGAGCCCCGACGCGGAGCATCTCGCCATCCTGCACCAGCACTGCACCCAGCTCTACGACGCCATGATCGGCACGGCGGCGACCAAGGACCGCGTGCGCGACATCGACTGCGACCCGAAGCAGGCCGTCGAGGCCGCTGCGGCGACCTTCGCGCTCGACGCCGGCCTCAAGGCCTTCGCGGCCAACTGCGCGGGCGGCGACAAGCTGCCGGCCGCGGGCGGCGTCGATCCGCTGCTCACGTTCGGCCGCAAATGCCTGCGGGATTCCGGCCTGCCGAGCGCGGACGCCAACGCCATGGGCGAGCGCCTCTCCGCCATCGATCTCAACCGCGACGACAAGGCCCACAACTTCGTCGTTTCGCTCAACGCCTTCCAGGACGGCAACCGTCTCGCCTACCTGGCCCTCGCGATTGCCATCGGCATCGACAGCCTGATCTTCATGACCGGCCTGTTCGGCGCCAATGCCGTGCGCTCGCCGCTCTCCGACGTGCCGAGCCTCAAGGCGCGCAACTCGCAGGAGCTGAACGCCATGATCGAGACCGCGCTCCTGCCGGACACCTTCCGCAAGGCGCGCCTCGTCTGCCAGGCCATGCACCCCATCGAGAACCTCGACGGCTATTCGAACGAGGTGCGGCTCGACGAGCTCGACCCCGAGACGGCCGTCCAGGTCCGCGAGGTGCTGAACGCGGGCGCCATCATCGGCGCCGTACGGCGGGGCGACCGCCCCGGCCACTTCCTCGTGCGTTCCGAGCTGCTCGAGTTCCTGAACAGCGTCATCAAGCACGAGCTCGAGCGGAACCCGGAAAAGGCCGAGCGCGGCCTGACGATGGACCAGCTCGAGGAGCAGGTCGTCGTCGCGCTTCTTCCCGACGTGGCGGGCAACTGCGCCGCCGTGATGAGCGAGCTGGTGCCCATCGACGAGGAGGCGGGCTTCACGGCCGAGCTGGCACTCGACGAGGCGCCCGAGGCCACGCGCCCGGTGCTCCTCAACGTGCTGAACACAGGCGCGACCTTCCGCGTCGTGCAGCGCGACGTAAAACGTCCCGACACGTATTTCATCCACAAGGATCTCTATAAGGCGCTCGCGCGCATCCGCGCCCGCGCCGTCACGCACCTCACCGCGCACAACGCGCCCTATGCCATCGAGAGCGCGCACACCGCGCCGAGAGCCCGGCTCGGCGGCTCGATCACGCCGCCCGAGCGGGCAGCGGCCGCGCCGCCCCAGCTTCCGGATCATACCCAGCGCCCGCAGCCGCCACCGCCGCCCCCCGTATCGACCGGCGAGGCGACGACGACGGCAACGGACCGCGAGCGGGCCATCAGTGCGCTGCTCACGCCGCTCCACATCGATCCCGCCGATTTCCTGGACATCGACGGCGCCGGCTTCCAGGCCGCCATGACCGCGGCCTCGACCTTCGCGGCCCTGCGCAGCTCCAACCGCACCCTCGACCGCGCGCTGACCGAGCGCGACGTCCTCGTCAACGGCATCCTCGATCACGCGCTCGCCAACGAGGAGCACGCGCTCGAAGCCAGCGACGGGTGGAAGCACGGCGCGCTGCGGGCCGCCGCCGACGAGATCGATCAGACCCTCTCGGTCGTCATGCTGCTGCCGAACGGACCGTACGAGGATGCGCTCCAGTCCGTGGTCGAAGCCCTCGAGCCGGATGCCGCCGCCGGCACTCTGCGCCGCGAGGACGAGATCCTGATGGCGATGGCCCAGACTCTGGCCCGCGAGCTCTCCGCGAACACGCGGCGTACGGCCGCCGACTGGACCCGGCTCGAAGTTCTGTTCCACACGCTCTCGCGCGTGCCCGCCCAGCAGATCGCAGCCGGAGACGCCAAGCGCGCGCTGAACTGAGCGCGACGCAATGCAAATCGAAACCCGCGTGACGGCTCGGCCTCACGCGGGTTTTCTTTTTTCTGCCATCCCACGAGCGTGCTTCCGCCCGCTCGCTGCGTTAGTCTGTCTACTCATTTTTATGAGGAGATTGCCATGTCGTCTGTGCGGACGCTTTCGCCCCTCGTTGCCCTCGCCGCAATGTTCGCCACCATCGCCCCCGCCGCACCCCACGCCGCCGCCATCGAGATCGGCGCCGAGCTCGGCCACGCCGCCGTCGCGCGCAAAAGCCGCGACCGCGTCTATCTGCGCCTCTCCCTCAAATCGCTCGCGGCCACCACGCGCAAGGAGCGTCCGCCCCTCAACGTCGCGCTCGTCATCGACCGCTCGGGCTCGATGGAAGGCGATCGCATCGCCGCCGCCAAAAAGGGCGCTCATGTCGCGCTCGAGCGCCTGTCCCGCGACGATATCGTCTCGCTCGTGTCCTACAATCACGCCGTCGAGGTCGATGCGCCGGCCGGCAAGATCGGCGCCAAGCGCGACGCCATCGAGCACGCGATCGACAAGCTCTCCGCGAGCGGCACCACCGCACTCTACGCGGGCGTGAAGGAGGGCGGCGAGCAGGTCGAGACGTTCCGATCCGACATGCAGGTGAACCGCGTCGTGCTCCTCTCGGACGGCCTCGCCAATGTCGGCCCCAGCTCGCCCGCGGAGCTCGCGGAGCTGGGCCGCAAGCTCGCCGGCAAGGGCATCACCGTCTCCACCATCGGCCTTGGCCTCGAATACAACGAGGACCTGATGCAGCGCCTCGCTGCCGCGAGCGACGGCAATCACGTCTTCGTCGAGCGGCCGAGCGATCTCGCCGAGATCTTCGACCGCGAGTTCGGCGACGCGCTTTCGATTGCCGCGCGCGACGTCGTCATCACCATCGAATGCCGGTCCGGCTTCACGCCGAAACGCATCCTGGGACGCGACGGCGAGATCGCCGGCAACCGCGTCACTGTGAAGCTCAACCAGCTCCAGGCGGAGAACGAGCGCTACGTGGTCGTCGAGCTCGATCCTCCCAAGGAGAGCGGCGCGCAGCCTGAAGCAGACGTGGCCGCCATCTCCGTTACCTACATCGACATGGAGCGCGGTACGGCGGGCTCGGATACGGCCACCGTCAAAGCGCGCCTCACGGACGATGCCGAGGAGGCGAAGGGGAGCATCAACAAGGCCGTGATGAGCCAGGTCACGGAGCAGGTCGCGACGGAGGCGAGCGAGGAAGCCGTCGCGCTGCGCGACAAGGGCGACGTCGCCGGCGCCCGCAAGCTCCTGGAGGACAACGCGAGCTACCTCAACAGCCAGAAGAGCGCGTTGGGCACAGGGGCCGCCGCCGCTCCAGCCGCCTCGATCTCGAAGCTCGACAAGCTCGAGCAGAAGACTCGCGAAGCCGCCAACAACCTCGACGCTGAAAACTGGGAGCGCACGCGCAAGGTGATGCGCCACGATCAGCACAAGTCCAAGGTCCAGCAATCCTATTGAGGCGCGGGGGACGCGCGAGATGAAACCTATCGCGAAGCGCGACGAGCTGCGCGATAGGTTTCCACCGACAAGCGCCGCGCCGACCTGAGAAAGGGCCGGAAAATCCGGCCCTCGGGAAAGTCCCGCAGGCTTCAGGAGTTCCGTGATTACTCGACCGGTCCAGATACAGCGGGGTCAACAATTCCTAAGGACCGAAGCGTTCGCAAATCATCGAGATACCGCTCGCGTACCTTCTTTGGCTTCGCAAGCGGCGCCGCTAATATTGCATCGCTGTCTCCACACCCCAGAAGATGCGAGACCCACGGCCCCCAAGCATTCGTCTCGTAAAACTTCGTGCGCCAATTAGCAGGAATATTCTCCCGCCGCACGACGCCTTGTGTTTCCGGGTCCAGCCTGAAAAGGCGAGCGGGAATGCCCTCGCAGTCAAAACTCGTGAACCGGGCCTCCGAGATGTCGATTGCCCAGTCCGCAGCGCTGTAGAACTCTCGACGCGTGCTATCGTAGAGCGCCTGCATTCCAGCATCCGGCAAGCTCGTAACGTGCTTGTTGATCTTGATGGCAGAAACCCGGCCGGAAAATTTCACCCTACGGAATAAAGAGCCCCAGAAGATTGTGAGGTCATGAGCGGTCGAGTTGATCACCGTTGCATCGCAAAAGAGCGCCGGGCCGATATGACAACCGATAAGCTTACAGTCTTCGAGCTTGATATTGCTCACCTTCGTCCGCAGACCATCCGATCTGGGCTTGGACAGGAGGCAATTGTCGAAAAGGCACTTCCGAAAGCTCATATCCGCGAAAACCAAGCCAGCGGCCCGATCCTTGAGCATCTCGAACGTCTGGTTCTCGATAAACTGCATTCCATTCCTCAGGGCGGAAGTTTCCCACGTAGGCGAGCACACGCCAGACCGGTAGCTATCGAACAATCTCCAGAGGCGAACCCCCGGAACGCAAGAGGGCGGCCCGCGCGAGCGGCCGCCCTTCGTCATGCGGGAAAACGGACGAGCCGCTTTACTTCGGCGCCAGCACCATCACCATCTGGCGGCCTTCGAAGCGCGGCTCGGATTCCACCTTCGCGATCTCCTCGGTGTCGGACTTGACGCGCACGAGCACGGCCATGCCGAGCTGCTGGTGCGCCATCTCGCGGCCGCGGAAGCGCAGCGTCACCTTCACCTTGTCGCCTTCCTCGAAGAAGCGTCGGATGGCGCGCATCTTCACGTCGTAGTCGTGATCATCGATGCCCGGACGCATCTTGATCTCTTTGATCTCGACGATCTTCTGATGCTTGCGGGCCTCGGCGGCCTTCTTCTGCTCTTGATACTTGAATTTGCCGAAGTCGAGGATCTTGCAGACCGGCGGCTCCGCGTCGGGAGAGATCTCGACAAGATCAAGCCCGGCCTCTTCGGCACGAGCCAAGGCATCGAATTTGCTCACCACGCCGATGTTCTGGCCGGTTTCGTCAATAAGCCGCACTTCGCGCGCCCGGATCGCATCGTTGATCTTGGGGCCGGTCGGCTCGCGCTCGGGAGCGCCTCTCATAGGTTTGCGGATGTTCCGTCTCCTTACGTGATTTCGTTCGATGAGGCATTGCTACGGCAGCCGCAGCCGGAAAACAACGGCCACGTTGGGCGCTAACCCCCGGTTGACTGGGGAAGGCCAGCCTGCCGCAGAGGCCCGCCTCGGCGCCGAGAATTGGGAAGAAGAGGCCTCAAGTCAAGATCGGGCGGCCCTTGAGCTGGCCGGTCCGGGCGCCATGGCTAACGCGCGCCCTGGTAGGCGGCCTTGAGGCCGGTGCCGAGGAGATCATCGTAAACGCCGAGCGTTTCGAGCCGCATGGCCTCGAGCCCGAAGTGGCGGAGCGCGCGATCGCGCGAGCGCGCCCGCAGGGCTGTCCGGGCGGCGGCATCGAGGCTGAGCGCCTCGCCCATGGCCGCCGCGAGCCGGTCGGCATCGCCCGGCGGCACCAGCCACCCCGTTGCCGCGTCGGGGCCAAATTTCGGTGGCGAAGCAACGGTTTCCGGCGGGGCCCCGATGTCGGTCGCAATCACCGGGCAGCCCATGGCCTGGGCCTCCGTCGCCACCCGCCCGAACGCTTCCGGCTCGATCGAGGCGACGATGGCGAGGTCCGCCAGCGCCAGCGCCGCCGGCACGTCGTCCACATGCCCGGGCAGGATGACGGAGCCTTCGAGCCCGGCCGCCTGGATCTCGCGCTCGAGCCTCTGGCGATACGCCTCGCGCCCCTGGGCATCGCCCGCGAGCACGATCAGGCACTGGCCGAGCCGGCCCTCGGCCTTGAGCCGGCGGGCCGCCTCGATGACGGTGCTCTGGCCCTTCCAGTTCGTGAGTCGCGCCGGCTGCAGAACGATCGTCGCGCCCGGCTGCGCCTGCCATTGCGCCAGCAGCGCCGCCTTGCGCGCCTCGGAGACGGCGGCGGGGTCGAACTTCTCCCCGTCCACGCCGCGGTAGATCACCCGGATCCGCTCCGAAGGCGTGCCGTAGCGCGTCTCGATCAGGCGCTTGGTGTAGCCCGAGTTGGCGATGACCACGTCGCCCTTGGCCATGATCGCGTTATAGGAACGCTTGAGGCGCGTCTTCTCGTTGTAGGCACCATGATACGTGGTGACGAACGGCACCCCCGCGCGCCGCGCGGCGATCATCGCGCTCCACGCCGGCGCGCGGCTGCGCGCATGCACGAGATCGACGCCTTCGCGTGCGATCATGCGCCGGATGAGGTGGGCGTTCCAGATGAGGCGCAGAGGGTTCTTCGTCGCCGCCCGGAACGGCACGACCTCGCCGCCAGCCGCCTCGACGCGCGGCGCAAGGCGGCCCCCGCCTTCCGCGAGCACCAGCGCACGGCCTCCCCCGCGCACGATCGCGCCGGCGATCTCGATGGCGGAAAGCTCCGCGCCCCCCGTGTCGAGCTCGGGGATGATCTGCAGTATGGTGGGGCGTCTTTCGGCCAAGGCCGGCTCCGGCTTGATGCATCCGTCGGATGAGAATGGAAAAGGTTCATAGGATGGGCGAGAGCGATCCGCAATTCATCACTGTCGGCAGCGGCATTCACGCGCGCGAGATCGCCTGCCTCGCCGCGCCCGCCCGCCGCGACGGCGACCCGGGTCTCCTCTGGCTCATCGGCCTCAAGTCCGACATGGTCTCGACCAAAGCCGAAGCCCTCGCCCACTGGACGGCCGAGCGCGGCCTCGGCTTCACCCGGTTCGACTATTCCGGCCACGGACGCTCGGGCGGCGACTTTGAAGGCGCGACGATCTCGGATTGGGTCGAGGAGAGCGAGGCGGTGTTCACGCGCCTGACGCAAGGGCCGCAGATCATCGTCGGATCGAGCACGGGCGGACACGTCGCCCTCCTGCTCCTGAAGCGGCTGATGGAGACGGCGCCGAGCGAAGCCACCCGCGTGCTGGGCCTCGTCCTCGTCGCTCCGGCCTGGGACCTGACCGAGGAGCTGATGTGGCGCCAGTATTCGCAGGAGGCGCGTCGCGCCATCGAGGAGGAGGGCCGCTGGGTGCAGCCGTCGGACTACGACCCGAACGGCTACGTCATCACGCGCGCCTTCATCGAGGACGGCCGCCGAAACGTGCTCAAGGAGGCCCGCTTCGATCCCGGACGTCCCGTCCTCGTCCTCCAGGGAGCCCAGGACACCGCCGTGCCGATCGCGCACGCGCGCGCGCTTGCGTCCGTGCTCGCAGGCGACTGGGTCCGCCTCGTCGAGGTGCCGGACGGCGAGCACCGCCTCTCCCGCCCGCAGGATCTCGACAAGCTCTACAGCCTCATTGAGACGCTACTCTGAGACGGCGGCTCGCGCACGTCGCTGTCCGAGGTGCGCCAGGATGAAGAGGTTGAGCCCCTCGAGCCTCAGAAGCGCATACCAGTTGATCAGCGCCATCGTCGCAAACGCCGTCGCCGTCGCGACCGCAGCACCCGTCACGCCCCAGAGCGGGATCAGCAGGAGATTGAGCTTGACGCCGACGACGGCCGCAACCAGCAGCGAGGTGGCGCTGGCGCGCTGGTGTCCCAGCATGTTGAGGATCGTCTCGGACGGGCCCATGGCCGCCTTGGTGAGCATGCCGGCGGCCAGGATGAACATCAGCGGATAGGCGTCGGTGAAGCTCTCGCCGAACTGCAGCAGCACCGGATAGCCGACGGCGAGAATGCCGAGGATCACCACGGTTGCGGGGAAGAACGTCCAGCGCACCGCCGTGCTGACGAGCGTTTCGACCTCGCTCCGGTTACCGAGCGCATGCGCCGCCGCGATGCGGCCTGCGTAAGCAGTGCTCACCGCATAGAGCACGAAGAGTGCGAGCCCCGTCGTCTTGGAGGCCGCGAAATAGTGGCCGATCTCCTCGGACGGGCGGAAGAAATTGAGCAGCAGCACGTCCGCGTTCTGGATCACGATCTCGCAAACGCCGCAGACGAGAAGGGGAATCGAGATGCCGAACCACGTGCGGAACTGATAGCTCGGCACCGCCTTCGGCACCTCGCGGGCGACGCGGCGTTGGATGAGCAGCGTCTGAATCACCGCCGCCGCCAGCACGGCCGCAAACGCGATCGTCATGCCCGTCACGGCATCGGCGGAAAGCCCGACGATGAGCGCCACGCCGACCAGCAGGAGCATCACGAGCGGCCGCACGATATAGGGCGGCACGATCGCGTCGAGCGTCCAGTTCTGGCCGCGCCCCAGCCCGTCCTGCACATCGGTCACGGCATAGAGCGGCAGGCACAAGAACCCGAGCGCCAGCGGCACCGCTAAGAGCGCGCCGTGATCGAGATGGAAGACGAAGATCGCCGCCATGCCGATGAGCGCCATGACGCTGGCCGTCGCCACCGCGACAAGCCGCCCGCCCCACAGCAATCCGCGGAACGCGGCATAGTCGCCGCTTGCGAAATACTGCGGCCCGAGCCGCATCATCGCGATGTTGAACCCAAGATGCGCAAGCCCGCCGAGCAGCAGCACGCACGTCCAGGCCGTCACGTAGAGGCCGTATTCCGACGCCCCCATCCAGCGCGCGAACGCGACCTGCGTCAGGAACAGAAGCGCCGCGCTCATGGCGCGCACGGCGAACACGCCGACCGCGTTCCAGCTCTCCGCATGCGTGGCCCGGCTCGCCCACAGCGTTTCGAGCGCCTGCCTCACGGGCGAGACCGCCGACACGATCGGGGCGTCAGTCGTCATGGCGGACCTCCGAGGCGGGTTGAGGCTTGCCCGCATCCACGAGGCCCCAGATGAGCCCCATCAGAATGAAAAAATGCCGCCAGTGATCCGTATCGATGATCGCCCCCTCCGCGACCATGGCGATGAAGGACGCGGTGACAACGATGAGCGGCCCCTGCAGGGCCGTGCGCCGGCGCAGGGCGAACATCCCCGCGGCAACCGTTCCGAGAACCGAGAGGGCATAGAGCAATCCGCCGAGCCATCCGGCGTTGAGGAACTGGGTGAGGTAGACGTTGTGCGCCTCCTCGTTGTGATAGGTGTCGCGGAACGTATGCGTTCCAATGCCGAAGGGATGATCGAGGATCAGCTGGACGGCCTTCGCCTGCCCGCCGAAACGCCCTTCGGGACCCTGGTCGTAGGATTGGTCGAGGCTCGCCCGCTCCTCGAACAGGCCGCGCACCGCCTCGAGCTGCAAGGCCGTGCCGATCGCCGCTACGAGCGTGATCGCGCCGATGGCGCCGACCACCGTCAGGCGAAACGTGTCGGAGGCCCGCCGCGTCGTGACCAGGGCGAACCACCCGGTGATCGCAAGCGCGAGCGCCGTCACCGCCCAGGCCCCGCGCGAGAACGAGAGCAGAAGCGCAAGGCAGAGCGGCACGCACACGAGCGCGGCAACGAGGGCCTGCCGCAACGGATAGCGCAGCGCCGCCCACGCCGTATAGACGATGGCCGGCGTCAACGCGGCCCCGAGCACGTTCGGATCCTTGAAGGTGCCGCGCGCACGCCCGTAGTTCGTGAAGAGGTCGTAGGCCGCGGGGAGGATGCGGAAATAGCCCGCGAACGCCGCCGCCGCCGCGATCAGGCAGCCGATCACATAGCAGAGCATGACCAGCCGGAAGCGCGGGATCGGATCCTCCGCCACGTAGCCCGCGAGCACGAACGCGCCGAGCGCAAGGAAGAGCGTCACGGTCTGATGCACGACCGCGGTATCCATGTTGGTCGAGACGGAGCACGCGGCAAAGCCGAGCCCCACGAGCACGAGCCAGGCCGCGAAGTTGAGCACGGCCATCGGCCCGAACCGGGTGACGCCGAGGATCGGCAGCCCGACGATGACGGCGCCCATCAGCACGTCCGCAATGGCAGGCTCGGAGAACACGATCGAGCTCGTCGCCATCGCGCCCGCGACGGCGATCGCCGCCAGCATGCGGACGGACACGCGCCAGCCCGGCCGCTCGTCGCGGCCGGCCGGAAGGTGCGCCTCGCGCGAGGAGAGAGAGAGCGAGATCACGGCTAGTACGCGTTCTTTCCCGTCAGCAACGCAAACGGCGTCGCCGCGATGATGTAGAGGTCGAGCAGCAGCGACCAGTTGTCGATGTAATGGAGATCGGCTTCGACGCGGCGCTGGATCTTCTCGTGCGTATCGGTCTCGCCGCGCCAGCCGTTGATCTGCGCCCAGCCCGTGACGCCGGGCTTCATGCGGTGGCGGGCGAAGTACTCGCCGACGACCGTCTCATAGAGGTCGGAGCTGGCCTTCGCCTCCGTCGCGTGCGGGCGTGGACCCACAAGCGACATCTCGCCCTTGATGACGTTGAGGAGCTGCGGCAGCTCGTCGAGACTCGTCTTGCGGATGAAGCGGCCGACCGGCGTCACGCGCGGATCGTCGCGGGTGACGAGCTTGGCGGCCGACGCGTCCGACATGTCGGTATACATCGAGCGGAACTTCCACACCTCGATCAGCTCGTTGTTGAAGCCGAAGCGGCGCTGCTTGAAGAGGATCGGCCCCTTGCTGTCGAGCCGCACGGCCAGCGCGACGAGGCCCATCACCGGTGCGGCGATGAGGAACAGGAGAAGGCCGAGCACGCGATCCTCGATGTTCTTGATCACGCGGTCCCAGTCCGTCAGCGGCCGGTCCATCAGCGCGAACATCGGCACGCGCCCGATGTAAGTGTAGGCGCCGGAGCTGAGCCGCAGCTTGGACGCGAGCGCGGAGATGCGGATATCGACCGGCAGCGTGAACAGGATCTTGAGGATCTGCATCAGCCGCTGCTCGGCGGCCATCGGCACCGTCACGACGATGAGATCGACGCTCGACGCGCGGCAGAACTGGGGAAGCTGATCGAAGTTGCCGAGCTTCGGATAGCCTTTGATGCTGTCGGCCGAGCGCTCGTCGAGACGGTCGTCGAACACGCCGAGAATGGCGAGCTCCTTGAGATTGTCCTCTTCGAGCGTCGCGATCAGATGCTCGGCATCCGGCCCGCCGCCGACGATCACCGTGCGCCGCACGAGACGCCCTGCCTCGGTCAGCCGGTCGAGCACGCGGGCGAGGCCGAAGCGCGAGACGACCATCAGCGCACTCGCCACCATTATCCAGGCCAAGCCCGTCTGCGGCGAGAACGGCTCGCCCCCCATCAGATAGCCGATCCCGGCCGCGACGCAGAAGACGAGCGCGAGGCTGCGGGTGATCTTGCCGACCTGCTCGCCGGCGCGGCTGAGGGCGCGGATCGAGTAGGACCAGTTGCGCCGCAGCTCGAGCGTGGCAGCGAGCGCGATCACCGCCATCCAGATCCAGAAGGCTGGCGTCATCGCGGCTGTCCCGTCGACGGCCAGCGTCGCCAGCACACCGGAGGCCGCCACCGCGATCACGTCGAGAAGACTGACCGCGAACAGGATCTTCGGACGCGACACGTTGCGGTTCTTGTCGCTGAAGATCGCGTCGAGCGGACGGGCGAGACCCTTGAGCGCACGCCGCACGCCGCCGGAACGGCGCCGCGACGGCAGGACGGCATCGGCGATGTCGTGATCGGGACCGGAGGAAAGGAGGGCCATAACGCGAACTACCCGCAACTCTTGAGACTTGCGGTTATCCTTGAGCAAAGTTCGTCTCGAACCCGTAAAATTTTCCGGAGTTTCCCGCCACACGCCCTCCCGCGCGCCGCCCTCTGCGCGTCATGGTTAGCGAATGGTGAACGGCCGTGCCGAAGCGGCACGCGAACGGACCCGTCCTTCGGAAGCCCCTCTCAGGGCGTCGCGGCCACGCGCGGGTTTCGGAGCCCGCTGACGAGCGCGGCTTCGAGCCCGGCCACGCCGGCCTCGCGCGCAACCGCCTCCGGCACCACCCAGGCGCGCCACGTGCGCGAGACGAATGGCCGCTCGCAGCTCAGCGCACCGGCCGCAAAGCGGCAGGTCGGATCGGCCGCGAGGCGCATCGGCGCGCGGCGGTCATGGCGGAGGATCCTGAGATCGATGGGCTGCACGGCCGCCGTCATCGCCGCGGTCTCGACCTCGCGGAACGCGCAGGCGAGATGCTGATTGCAGGCGGCGGCACGGGGGCCGAGCGTATTGCCGGGTCCCAGCGCGTGGCCGCGGCTCACGGCCTCGGCAGGCCTCCCGCTTCCCCCACTGATCCAGCAGGTCGGACCCGCACAGAGGACAGGATCAGCCGTCTTCCGGCCGAAGCGGCGAATGCCCGTCTCTCCTGGCGCCATGACGAGCAGAACCGTAACGCGGGGAACGGAGCCACCCAGGACAGGCGTCGGCCGCCGCACGCCGAGCCCCATGCGGTCTCCGGCCGGCAGAACGTGCGTCTCGCGCGGCCGCTCCACCTCCTCGGACCGTTCCGCACGAGCGTGCTCTCGATCAGCGCGCTCCGCGGCGAGCCGTCTCTGCTGTTCTGCGGCGGCGTGCGCTCCCCGCTGGCGGCGCTGCTCGGCGGCCCACGCCTCCTCCGCCAGACGCCGGTCCTCTGCGGCCTTGCGTTCCGCCGCGACCCGCCGCTCCTCAACCGCCTTCTGCTCGGCGAGACGCCGCTCCGCCGCCGCGCGCTCCTCAGCAAGCCGGCGGGCTTCTGCCGCTTGCCGGTCCGCGGCAACCTGCGCTTCCCGCTGGCGGCGCTGCTCGGCGGCCCACGCCTCCTCCGCCAGACGCCGGTCCTCTGCAGCCTTGCGCTCCGCCGCGACCCGCCGCTCCTCGACAGCCTTCTGCTCGGCGAGACGCCGCTCCGCCGCCGCGCGCTCCTCAGCGAGACGGCGGGCTTCTGCCGCTTGCCGGTCCCGTTCCTCTGCGAGCCTCTTGCTCTCCTCGGCTGCACGCCGCTCCTCTGCGGCACGCTCCTCCGCGAGACGGCGCGCCTCTTTGGCTTTCTCCTCCGCCATCTGCCGCTCGGCTTCGGCGGTGCGCTGGGCAATGAACGCCTCGCGGGCGCGTCGCTGCTCCTCCGCAAGATGGCGGGCGCGCTCGGCCCGCGCCTCGGCATCCCGGGCATCCCGCGCCTCGGCGTCCGCCCGCACCTTGTCGGCAGCCCTCTTCCGCGCCTCGGCCTCGGCGCGAGCGCGCCTCAGCATCTCCGTCTCCTCGGCTTCGGCGCGCCGCCTGGCGTCGTCCGCACGGCGCTTCGCGTCCTCGCGCGCCGCGCCCTCTGCGAATTTCTGGGCCAGCACGTGGCCGGGGCGATCCTGCGCCGCAAGCACCGGCGACAGCGCCAGCCATCCGCCCACGATCGCCGCGAGGATCGGGGCGTGCTTGAGCGGCGTCATGGGACTCTCCAGGAAATACGCAGGCCGATGAATGAGGTGTGCACCCGGCCGCGCATGCGCGCCGGAGCCGGATGCCCCATCATTCTCGCGGATTTCGGCAACAAAGAGGGCGGGACGCGGCGGCTTCGCGCCTTATCGCCCCCGCGCAGCCAGAATCGCCGCGAGACCCTCCCGGTACGTCGGATAGGCGAGCGCCACGCCGAGATCCTCCCGGAGGCGCCGGTTGCGCACGCGCCGGCTCTCCGCATAGAAGCTGCGTCCGAGCGGGGAAAGGTCCGCCGCCTCGAACGGGATCTCGGGCGGCGGCGCACACCCCATCAGCGACGCCGCGTAGGCGACGACATCCTGCGGAGGCGCCGGCTCGTTGTCGGCCACGTTGTAGAGCGCCTTCGATCCGGCACCGTGCGCGGCGGCCGCCAGCACGGCCGCGATGTCGTCGACATGGATCCGGTTGAACACCTGCCCCGGCTTGACGATCCGCCGCGCCGCTCCCGCCGCGAGGTCGTCGATCGCGCTCCGCCCGGGCCCATAGATGCCGGCGAGGCGAAACACCTGCATCGTGCACCCAATGTCCTCTCCGAACGCGTGCCACGCCCGCTCGGCGGCGAGGCGGCGCACGGTCCGGTCCGATCCCGGCACGGGCGGCGTGTCCTCGTCCACCCACGCCCCGCCGGCATCGCCATAGACGCCGACCGTCGAGAGGTAGCCGATCCACTGCACTGAGCCGGCGCTCGCAATGTCGCGCGCATGAAACCGCAGCGTCGGATCGCCATCGGCATCCGGCCCGGCCGAGACGAGAATGTGCGTCACGCCCGCAAGCGCCGCGCCTATGTCCGCCGCCGGCGCGCGCCCGTCGAACAGCACCGCCCGATCGCCGCGCGCCGCGAGGGCGTCGCATCCTTCAGCGGTGCGCGCCGTGCCGGCGATGCGCCAGCCCAGGGGAGCGAGCCGCCGGGCGAGCGCCTCCGCACTGTAGCCGAGCCCGAAACAGAAGAGGCTGCTCAAAACGTCCCCTCCCGCACCCACTCCGCACACACGGCCGTGTCGGTCTCGCCCGCAAGATCACGCGCGCGCAGGCGCTCCACGTCGGCCCGAGGGGCGAGCTTGCGCAGCGCCCACACCGCCATCGCCCGCACGACCGGGGCGGGATCCTCGAGCAGAGGCACCACGCTCGTGAGCAGACCCGGATCGCCCGAGTTGCCGGCCGCGATGAGACAGTTCCGCACCACCCGGTCACGCCCCGTCCGCTTCACCGGCGTACCGCGAAAGCGCAGGCGGAAGGCCGCGTCGTCGAGCGCGAGCAGATCCGCGAGCGGCGGATCGTCGAGCTCGGCCCGGGTCGCGAGCTTGGCCTCGTGCGCTGCCGCGGCGAACTTGTTCCACGGGCACACGGCGAGGCAATCGTCGCAGCCGAACACGCGGTTCCCGATCGGCGCGCGGAAGTCCTCCGGAATATGGCCTTTGTGCTCGATGGTGAGGTAGGCGATGCAGCGGCGCGCATCGAGCTGATAGGGCGCCGGAAAGGCTTTCGTCGGACAGGCGTCGAGGCAGCGTGTGCAGCTCCCGCAGCGGTCATGCTCGGGCGCATCGGGCTTAAGATCCGCCGTGGTGAGGATCGCGGCGAGGAACAGCCACGAGCCATGCTCGCGCGAGACGAGGTTGGTGTGCTTGCCCTGCCAGCCGATGCCGGCCGCGGCCGCAAGCGGCTTTTCCATGAGCGGCGCCGTATCGACGAACACCTTCACGTCCGCGCCGCTCTCGCTCTGGAAGCGCCGCGCGATCTCCTTGAGCCGGCCCTTCATGACGTCGTGGTAGTCGCTGCGCTTGGCATAGGTCGAGACGACGCCGCGCCGGCGCGCCGCCAGCGCCAGCATCGGATCGGTCTCCGGCGCATAGCTCATGGCGAGCATGATGACGGACGCGACGTCGGACCAGAGATGGCGCGGATCGCGCCGGCGCTCGGCGTGGGTCTCGAGCCAGTCCATCGTGCCGTGCCGCCCGGCGGCGAGAAAATCGAGCAGCCGGTCGCCCGCCGCCCCGATCGCCTGCGGCCGCGTCACGCGCACGACATCGAAGCCGAGCGAGCGGGCATGCGCGACGAGAGCGGCCTTGGGGTCGGGCGGTGGCGCCACCACGGCGCAATTTGACGGAGCAGGACGAGACGACATCGCGAGACGCACTCAGAAATCGAGATCGGCATAGACCGCCGCCGGGGCGACGCCCGCCATCCGATCGGCCAGCAGCGGACGAAACGACGGCCGCGACTTCATGCGCGCATACCAGATCTTGGCCGACGGAAACTCGTCCCAGCCGATCTCGCCGAGGTAGTCGAGACACGAGAGATGGGCGGCAGCGCACATGTCGGCGTAGCTCATCTCCTTGCCGGCCAGCCAGCAGCGCTCATGCGCGAGATGGCCGACGTAGGCCAGATGATAGCGGATGTTGGCGCGGATCGCGCGCAGTGCCTCGGGATCCGGCAGATGCGTCCGGCCGGGAACGAGGTGGCCGTAGACGCGCTCGAACAGCAGTTCGCGCGTGACCTCCCGGTTGCATTTGCCGTGAAACCAGTCGACGAGCCGGCGCTGCTCCGCCCGCTCCTCGCGCCCGCCTGGGAAGAGGGGCCGCGTCCGCCCCTCCGTCTCGCGCGCCTCGGGCTCGGCATAGTATTCCGAGATCGCATAGGCGCCGCAAAGCACCTTGCCGCCCTCGAGCGCCAGCACCGGCAGTTCGCCCGAGGGGTTCAGCGCCAACAGCTCCGCCCGCCACTCCCAGGGCCGCTCCTGGGCCAGCGTCACCTCGACGCCCATCTCCGCCAACGCCAGCCGGATCGCGCGCGATTTCGGGCAAAGCTTGAAATGGGTGAGCGTCACCATTGCGTCGATCAGATCCGGTTTCAGCCAGTGTTGCGAAAATGCTGCGGGCCGTGAAGGCACCTCCGAGAGGCACCGCCCGGGGAACGTATCCCCGTTCGGGCAAACGTGCTACCGAGTGCCGCGGCGAATCCCCGTGCCGCGTCCAGGGTTTGTCATGACCTGGAACAGGAAATCACGTTATCCCGCCTCATCGATCCCCGCCCGCGCCCGCGTTCCCCGCTCGCGCAGTCTCCGACGACGTCGGGACCGGCCCGCCGCGAGGACATGCGACAGACCTAAAATCTAGGGTCCCGCTCCGATGCCGTCGGACCGGAGGCTCCAGAGATCCGGAGAGCCCTCGATGCCGATCTGGCAAGCCGTCCTGCTCGGATTCCTCGAAGGACTGACCGAGTTCCTGCCCGTATCCTCCACCGGCCACATCCTCCTCGCCGGGCATTTCATGGGGTTCGACTCGCCCGGCAAGACGTTCGAGGTCCTGATCCAACTCGGCGCCATCCTGGCCATCGTCTACGTCTATTTCCATCGCCTGGTCCGGATCGCATGCGCCCTGCCGCATGATGCCGGCGCCCAGCGCTTCGCGGCCGCCCTTCTCGTCGCCTTCCTGCCGGCGGCCGTCTTCGGCGCCCTCCTGCATGGCTACATCAAGGACGTGCTGTTCGAGACGCCGATGCTGATCTGCATCATGCTCATCCTCGGCGGCTTCATTCTGCTGGCCGTCGACCGCCTGACCTTGCCGGTCCGCTTTACCGACGTCGCGGAGATCTCGACGTCACGCGCCTTCGGCATCGGTCTCTTTCAATGCCTGGCCCTGGTCCCCGGCGTCTCGCGCTCGGGCTCCACGATCGTTGGCGGTCTCCTGCTCGGCACCGACAAGCGGACCGCGGCGGAGTTCTCATTCTTCCTGGCGCTCCCGACCATGAGCGGCGCCTTCGCCTACGATCTCTACAAGAACTGGGCCCGCCTCGACGTGAACGACGTGGTGCCGATCGGCGTGGGCTTCGTCGTCGCCTTCCTCACCGCCGTCGTCATCGTCCGCACCGCCCTCGACTTCATCGGCCGGCACGGCTTCACGCCCTTCGCCTGGTGGCGGATCCTGGTCGGATGCGTCGGGCTCGCAGCCCTCGCGGTCTATGGCTGAAAGGATCCGTGCGCGGCACGCGATGCGTGCCGCATCACCGGAGATGCAGCATTCGTCGCCGCCGTGACGGCGAGCTGGAGAAACGCCGCCCGTCAGGCCGCGTGAGACGTCAGCGGCAACGTGAGCGCCTGCTTCAGCGCCCCCAGGTCCGGCGCCGCGCGCAACCGCTCGAGCGCGCGGGGCTCCCGCACCAGCCGCGAGATCCGCGCCAGCGCCTTGAGGTGGTCGCCCCCGGCATGGTCCGGAGCCAGCAGCAGGAACACGAGGTCCACCGGCTCGTCGTCGGGGCTGTCGAAATCGATCGGCTTCACGAGCCGCGCGAACAGGCACACGATGCCGGGAAGGCCCGCGATCTTGACGTGTGGAATGGCGATGCCGCGCCCGAATCCGGTCGAGCCCAGCCGCTCGCGCTGCAGCAGCGTGTCGTAGATCATGCGCGCATCGAGCTGCGTCAGCTCGGCCGCATGCGCCGCGAGATCCCGCAACGCCTGCTTCTTGTTTGCGGCTTCGAGAGCGGGAAAGATCCCACGAGGTGCCAGCAGATCGCCTAAATCCATGTCTCCGGTCCCATCGGGTTGATCGGCCTGGGCCGATCTTCAAGCATTTTCAGCGTTCGAGCGTTCCAAAGCTCGGCTCAAATTCAAGGGCGGACGCAGCCGTCAGACGGAAGACGCCACCCGAGGGCCCCGCAACCCTTTGCGTGGGCCCGTTTCCGGCTGCGAACGCGCCAGCTTCCCCACGCGACAGACGCGCACCGACAACGCTCCAACCCCGCAGAACAAACCGATCCTCACCTGACACACAGCGTTCACCCGCAGGCGGCCCGAAGGCCCCTAAGCCCAGATCGCGGCAATCCTGCAGCAAGACTGATCGTGGCCGCTGGATGAAATGCCGCTCTCCCGAGCGCAGACGGCCAGCCTGTTCGATCACGCGCAGCCGCTTGCTCTAGCGTGCAGGCAACTCAGGACTTTCTTTAGTTATTCCAATTCTTTGGTTCGGTCCCGAACGCGTCGAACCTTGACGCGAAACGCTAGAGCCGACGACCGGCGGTGTCAATGCTGCAGCGGAGCCACCCCCGAGTTGCATAGTCGCATCAGCCCGGGGAAGACCCACGCGCCGCCGTGCGCCTCAGCCGCGCCCCTCGGCGAGCTTCTTCTCGCGGCGGCGCTGAACGGACGAGGGGATCCGCATCGCCTCCCGGTATTTGGCGACCGTGCGGCGCGCGATCTCGATCCCCTCCTTGCCGAGCTTCTCGACGAGCTTGTCGTCGGAGAGCACCGTGCGCGCGCTCTCGGCCTCGATGAGCTGCCGGATGCGGTGGCGGACCGCCTCGGACGAATGCGCCTCCCCCTCGCCGGCGGACGCGATGGCCGAAGTGAAGAAATATTTGAGCTCGAAGATCCCGCGCGGGCTGGCCATGTACTTGTTGGAGGTCACCCGGGAGACGGTCGATTCGTGCATGCCGATGGCATCGGCGACCGTCTTGAGGTTGAGGGGCCTCAGATGCTGAACGCCATAGGTGAGGAAGCCGTCCTGCTGCCGCACGATCTCCTCCGCCACCTTGAGGATCGTCCGCGCCCGCTGATCGAGGCTTTTGACGAGCCAGTTGGCCGTCTGCAGGCAATCCAGCAGATAGTCCTTGTCCTTCTCGGTGCGCGTGGTGCGGTTGACGTGCGCGAAGTAGCTGCGGTTGACGAGCACGCGGGGCAGCGTGTCGCCGTTGAGCTCGATGAGCCAGGTCCCGTCCGCCGCCGGCCTGACGATGACGTCCGGCACCACGGGCTGCACCTGCACAGAGCCGAGCTTGAGGCCCGGTTTCGGGTTCAGCCGCTTGATCTCCTCGATCATGTCGGTGATCTCGGCCATGTCCGTGCCCACGGCCTTGCGCAGGCCCGTCAGATTGTGCGCCGCGAGCAGGTCGAGGTTGTCGAGGAGGGCTGCGATCCGCGGATCGTAGCGGTTCTGCTC
>JRYH01005476.1_pt1 | contig 22083 bp, 15 predicted proteins | sample 235351 | NCBI WGS metagenome assembly JRYH01 (sample SAMN03074221, study PRJNA261480) | activated sludge metagenome | biome: Wastewater Treatment Plant; feature: Wastewater; material: Activated sludge; isolation source: activated biomass of a wastewater treatment plant treating wastewater... ...
ACTCGTGAAGGTGGGCGTCGGTCCAACCCATCGTGGCCTGAATGTAGTGGTGAAGCTTACCCAGCGTCGCATCGCCATCAACGAGTAGTCGGCGCCAAACAAGCGGCTCGATACCCTGAAGCTCGATGCGAAGGGTGTAGGCCTTGGCTGCCGATTTACGTGACATTCGACCTTCCTCTTTCCTTTCTACCTACTCTGAACGAATGCCTCACCCTGGCCGTTTTCGCAGTGGTTCGACCAGGGCACGCAAGTCGTTATGGTCGAGTTCGTGCATCAGTGCAAGCAACTGTCCGAGCTGCCCCTTGGGAAAGCCCTCGCGTGCGAACCAGGCCAGGTAATGCCCGGGCAGGTCAGCAATGAGCCGGCCTTTGTACTTTCCAAAGGGCATCTCCCGAGTCACGAGCAACTCCAGCAGCTCTGGGGTCACAGCGCATCCAGCAGCTTCATAAAGTTCCGCTTGCGCTTCCACTCCAGCCGGATTTCCGCCAGTTCGTCGCCGAACATCCCCATCTGCTTGTGCGCCACCCGCAGCGCGCGGATTTTCTTTGCGATGGCAAAGGCCTCCCCATAGTGGGAACCGCGCGAACCGCCCTCGACCAAATGCGGCAGGAGGCGCTTGTAGAGCGCTATCGCGTCCTCGTGGTGCGTCTTGCCCCGCACATCAGCCACCGGTTCCCACAGGCCAACATCGACCTTTCCTCCGCTGAATGCATCCCACATGGCCTCGGCATCGCCCTCGCGCAGAAAGATGGAGACGATGTCGCCTCGGCGCGGTTTGTCCCATGGACTGCGGCGAACGCGGCTATCGGCGGCTTCTTCCTCAGCGACCTTCTGCCACAGGAAGTCGAGCGCCTGCTTGCGCAGCGCTGCCTCGCCACGAATCAGACCGGCCACTTCCATCAACTTGAAGAATGGGCCGCAGCCAGGCGCCTGCTCGAAGCGCTGCCAGGCGAGCCGCTCCACCTCCGCATACCGCCCAAGCGCCAACTGAAGCTCGATGGCAAGGCTCAGCAGGTCGTCATTGCGCTCATTCGGAAACGCCGCAATCCCCTGCTCCACCCAGCGCAGCGCCTCGTCCGTGTGGCCTTGCTCACGAACCAATCCGGCCAGCGTCAGGAAGCACGACGGGGACGACAGATTCTTCGCCTGGATGGACACCAGCAGTTCGAAGTCATTCGTGCAGCGGGCGAGATCCTTCATCGCCGACTCTACCTGGAAGCGTCGCGTGCTCCAGTCACTGCGATAGTGCTCGGGGCCCAGAGTCGGCAGGGCCAACCAGTCGCGCTCGACCCACTGCCGATATACGGCCAGCCCTTCCCCGCCCAGCGCTTCTGCGTAGTCCGGGAGCACCTCATGAAACGTGTCCCATTGACCATCCATCTGAAAGCCGTACAGGCGCTCGGCCAGTGCGACGGGGTCAGGATGCAGCGCGTTACAGGCGGTCAGATGAACTTTGCGCAGTTCAAGAATCGCCGGCATCACCTCGCCTCCAGAATCGTCGACGTCCTGCAAGGCCTCTTCCGCGAGCGCGATGGCTTCCTCGATGACGTCGATGAGTTCCGACTGGCCGTCGGCGATACGCTGTGACAGCAGTTCCGCTAGGTCTTCCAAGCGATTGGCGTAGTTGCCCGCCTCACGGTACTCAATGAAGCCGTTGGTGCGGGTAGCCTGCTTGACCACCTTGCGCAAGTCGGCAAGACCGGCGCTATCCGCCACGGTCGCTGCCATCAACAACTTTTGGCGCAGGGCGTCATCACGCCAGGATGCTTCGAGGATTAGCTTCCGCAGTGCGGCAACATCCAACCCCTGCAGGTAGGCCTCAAGCCGCGCCTCTTGAGATTGCCAGTCATCCTTCTGCGTCATCAATCCACCAGCGCCTTCAAGAGCGCATCCCGCGCATCCTGGTAAAACTCGATGTCCAGCTTGGTCGCCATGTCGTCCGACAGGTCGAACAACTGCCGCCGGCAGCTGACCGGCATCAGCAGCGACTTCGCCCCCTTCTCGACCGCCATCTCGGCGAGGGTCACGGCGTTGTGAACGGGCTCGATGGTGCCGCCGATGGTCACCTCGCCGACCACAATCAATCCACCGCGGACCGACTTCCTCAACAAGGCGCTCGACAAGGCAACGAGGCAGGCGACGCCGGTCTTGGCCCCGCTCTTCGCCGCATCGAACCCCCGAAGCTGTACCGAGAAATCATGCGAGCGCGGGTCGCGGTCGCCGACCAACTGCGATGCGCGGGAGAAGAGGTTCTGCTCCGCACAGCGCACGGATTCCTGAAACGCCGGCGGCACGGGCTTGTTCAACACACGAACGCCGCTTCCAGGCCCGTCTGTCACCTCCAGACGGAATAGCCCCGGGTGCTCCTCTACACCACCGGGGCTGAGCGTCCATATCTGGCCAGACTCCAGGGGTTCGTCACCGATACCTTCCTGGCTGCGCAGCTCCGGCGTGGTCACGAACTTCTCCACCCCTTCCGCACCCAGGGTGTAGCTGAAGTGGGTGTTGCGGAATTCGGCCGCGCCGATGCGCTTTTGCTGCTCCTTCACCCGCCGGCGCACCTCGAGTGCTAGCCGCACTGCCCATTCGAGGTCTTCATCACTCACGGCTTCCTCTGCGTCCGGGTGCAGCAGCTTCAGCAAACCACTCACGGTCTTGTTGACTGCGTTGAGGTCTCGGCCGGACAGCGCCCCCCCGAGAAACACCCTGCCCTGCAAGGTCGACACCCGGCTCTGGTTGCGCAACTGGGTAAAGCACTCAGACAGGAAATCGCTCACCAACCCGAAGTGCTGAGTGAACAGCGCCGGATTCATCTTCGGCACGTCCCAACCCGGCAGGAAGCCGTGTATCCGGTCCATGAAGGCGGTGTCGTCACGCATCTCGGGCGGCAGCGGACCAAGCAGATGGCCCACGCGCTGCTGATGCTCCACGTCCACATCGAAGTTGCCGACCAGCACGATGGAGCCATCGGCGCGGATGCTCTCCTTGCCGCGCGAGAACTCCCCCGACTCCATGTAACCCTTCATGATGTTGACGCCATCCTTCTGGTCGAAAGAGACGCCGGACACCTCATCGAAGCAGACCACGTCGTACTGGCAGACCAAGCCGCGCTGGCCGTTCGAGTTATTCACGAACATCCTGGCCACGGTCGCCTTGCCGCCGGAAATCAGATGGGCGTAGGGCGAGACTTGCTGAAAAAGGTGCGACTTGCCGGTGCCGCGCGGTCCGAGCTCCACCAGGTTGTAGTTGCGCTCGACGAAAGGAACCATGCGCAGCAGCAGCGCATCCTTCGCACGGTCATTCAGCCCATCGGGTTCGAAGCCAACACTGCGCAACAGAAGGTCCCGCCACTCGGCCGTCGTCAGCTGCTTGCGCCCCTCAGCCAGCGAGGCCAACACATCCCGCTTCGAGAGCTGAATCGCCCGCAGGGCGTCGATACCGAACGGCCGCCCGCCCTTCTCCTGGGCAATCGCTGCGTCGTAACCAAGCGTGATTTCGGCGTAGAACCCACCAGTGAGCATGCGCTCGTGCTCCTTGATGAGCTCGGGCGAGATACGCACGTCGTTCAGCCTCAAGCTGGGCAAGGACGCAACATACGAGTCACTCTTCGCATCCAGGCGAGCCGTGATGATGTCGATGATTTTCACCGAGCCCGTCTCGCGCGCCCGCGCCTTGAAGAGCTCCTCCTCCCCGGCCTTCACCGTGCGTGACTGCAGCTGTCGCTGGACGATTTCCAGCCCTTCCTGAATCTCAGCCTCGTCGGTCGTCGCGCAGTAGCGGCCCAGCAGGAACTCGACCACGTAGGTCGGCACGGGAAACTGGCGGCTGAAAGTTCGCACCAGGTCCTTGCGGACGATAAAGCCGTCGAAGGCGGAAGCCGCCTTGCGGTCGAGGTCATCGAGGTTCATCGTGTTTTTCTTGCTCTGTTCTCGTTCGTAACGCTGGCGACCTACTCGCCGACGGTGGTGTTCATCTTGGCCAGCAGCTTACCCTGGCTGTCGAGCACCACGAGGACCGCCGCGGCACCCTCATTCGCGTCGTCCGCCACGGCAAGCGAAGCCTTCCCCTCAACCAGGTCTTTAACCACCGCCACTATGGAGGAGTCTTCCGCTGCAGCCTTTGTGCGGATGTCGACCTTCAATCCGGGTAACGGCGGTAACACCTCGACGTTGCAGCGCAGTCCGCGCCAGGAGAGCTTGGAGATGGAGACCTTGGTCTCCGACACGCCCCCCTCCAGTTCGAGCGTCAGCTCGGGCACCAGGCATTCCTGCAAGCTCAGCCCGCCATGGGCGTACTCGGCGCCGGCCACAAAGCTGGCAATACCCGGCGCGAAGGCAATCTGCACCTGCGGGCACCAGTCCCAACCAAAGGTCAGCGGCGTCGCAGTCGCACTGTCCTTCAACACCGCGCAGCGCCCCCAGCGGGTCTCGGCCTGCGACTTGGCCAGTTCAGCCTTGGGCAGGCCCCCAGGCACCAGCAACCAGCCGTGGTCGGTCACGATGCGAAACCGCCGCCAGCCCGCTTCGGCCAGCGCCTGCAGGCGCTCGACAATCTCAGCCAGTTGGCTGTCGATGTCGCGAGCCAGACGCAGGCCATGCTCATGCCCGAAGTGGTCCAGGTCGCCGCACTCCACCCAGGCCTTGCCTGTCGGGTCGCCGACCTCGCTACCGGACAGTGGCTCGTACCCCGCGTCTGCCAGCAGCTTGCGGAAGTTGTAGGTGTTCAACGGCTTCATGGTCTCGGCCACGTTGGGCCCGAAATCCGCATCGTCTGCCTTGCCAGCAATCAGATTCGCAACCGGGGACACCCAGGCCTTGCCCGATGCGGTGACCGAGGGCAGCGAGGTCCAGCCCGAACTCAGCGCGACCTGCCCCAGAACCCCCAAACGATTCGCCAGCATCTGTGCAACGTCAAAGCGCAAACCGTCAACAAACACCACGCAGGTGCCCGCGGGGTCACTCACTTTCGAGACGCCGCCCGGATTGAGCCCGCCAGCCTCGGCCACTGCCTTCTGAAACGCGACACTCGACGCTTCCAACCAAGGCAGATACACCGCGCGCAGCGCTGCCGCGACCGCATCCTGGTCTGCCTTGGTGTGCGCTTGCGCCAAAGCCTGCAGAACCTCAGCGTCGACCCGCCAAGTATCTTCTCGGTAGCGCTCCGCTTGGATCTCCAACGAGCCTCCGAACGCAACCGCCTCAGTGTGTTGCGCTACGAACGCGAGATGCCCGAGCGAGCGCGCGAGCGGCGCCTTCCCCATCTGAGCCCAAAGCCACGACCGGCGCTCGCCGTGCTGCTTCTCGGCATCCAGAATCGCAGCGCGCGCCTGAGCCGCCGTCATCGCACTCGATGCGTTGAGTCGGTAACGCAGTTCAGACTCGCCCTCGTCGTTCGCCTTGGGGTACGCCGAGGTATCGGCGAACAGGTCGCCCACGCTGTACTGCACCCTCGAGAGCAGGTCGACAACCGCAGGGAAGCTCGAATGGGCGTCTTTGTACAACTCCCAGACCGCACCCCATGAGCCGGTCCTGGCTGCCAACTTCTCTGCCGCGGTCAACTCGCCATCCTTGGCTGGGTCGAAGCCGAAGTCCTTGCGGCAACGGCTGACGAAAACCTCCCAGCGGCCACCCTGCCAAGCGCCTTCGGTAGCCTTGGCATCGTTCATCCAGACAAGGATGTCCCGCGTCGGATTCGGCGCGAGCAAGCTATCCAGCCAAGCCGCATCAATCAGTCGGCCTCGCAACTCCTCGACCGCCTTGCCCATAAGCTCGCCCGACGACAGGGCGCGTAGCAAAGCCTTCTGTGTCGCTTGGTCCTGTGCGACGTCCAATCCCAAACCGCCATTCTTCGACGTCAGGAAAGCGTTGAGCGTCCAGTCTTTGGCATTAACCTGAGTCCAGAACACGCCGCGATACTGCAACTCAGCGAGAGGTTGGAGGTGTCGTGGGCAGGACTCAATGGCACGGAGGTCGGCACGCGAAACGCCCGGCAGGTACACCACCGGCACGCCATCCAGCGCCACACCATCGAGCTTTCCGGCCAGAGCACATTTCAGCCAGATGGCAGGACCTTGAAGCGCCTCGGGGGCATACTCACCAAGCATCAAAATGGGCCGACCCGAGGCTCGCAAGGCCTTTACAACCGGAACCCACTGACGCTCTGCGTCCGTCCAGAGTATCGCCTCTGGCTGTGCTTGCACGGCCCTATTGAACTTCCCAGCCTCTTTCAAGGCTCGGGCAAAAACTTCGATTAAAGTCATCCGGTCTCGACTCTTAACAAACCTGAAAGTCCTCTTTGAGGTCTCGCTCGCTCACACCGAACTGCCGCTAACACGCTTTCCAGGTACCAATGTTTCGGTATCTCTATTCATCGGCGCACTTATCCGACAGCTTCAGGTGATGGTCATTGACACGCTCGCCGCCGAACGCGCCAAACCACGGCGTACCCTCCGGCTCCTGTCCCCTATCCCTTTCCCACTTCACATTCAACTTCGGCGGCCGGTTATGCCTCAGCACCTCTGCTGTCATGAACGGGCGAATGTTCAACCGCACACCGTCATTCAGGTCCGGGCTCCAGCCTACGGCTTGACGTCCGAGAGGCTTCCAGCGCACGAAGATGTCTAAGGGCGCCTCACCCACGGCAATCGCCTCCAACTTCGCCTTGAGTTGGCGGGCAGCAGCAAGCCGCATTTGAGCACCATCAACACCCTTTGACGCTGCGCCTTCCTGGGTCCGAATCCAGTCGCCCAAGTAGGTGTGCGTGAGGCGGTCAAGCAGCCGCGCATCGAGCTTGTGGTAGTTCACCAAGGCCGAGAAACCATCAGCCAGTCCATCCCATACATGCCAAACGAAAGGACGGTGGTTAAATAGACGGGCGTGCTGTTCGAAGAACTTGTCCTTAAGCCATGCCTCGAGAGTCCTTCCCGAGCACCCCGCTCCGGCGAGCAGCCCCGCCAGAACCGAGGTCTTCCAGCTACCAGGCTCCGCCGACTCCCACGCGGCAATAAGCAGATTCAATACCCGTTCATGCGCGGCCTTCTCACCGCGCACGGGTGGTAGGCAGACGACACCATCGTCGTCAGCGTGGCTGGCAAGCTTCGCGCAGCTCTCCACCCAACCACGCGTTGTTTCGCTCAGCTCAAGGCTGTTATCGCATTCGGCAGGCCACCGGTACCCGAGGAGGCGTGCCACCGCAACTTGGAGCGGGTCTGACGACGCTGCCGGGTGACCATGGAAAAGCCACTGCGTCGGGTCATCTGTATGGGGGGCTGGCAACCCGTTCGGGAATTGACGCTCGGCCTCTGCCTGCCAGCGCGGCAGGTCAAAGCCCACACGTCCCAGCGCTGCATTGGCCACGCAGATTCGCCGGTCAATTTCGTGCACCGCCTCGGTGTATTCGTCCGAAGAGCAGAACGCCATCACTGCAGGCAGCAGCGATTCGTCTCGGGGAATGATGGCAGCCGTAGTCTGGTTGTAGAAGTTGCCGAGATACGGGCCGGCCTCCAGCTGCCGCATCCGGCTCACAGCCACACCCTTCTTACCCCACGCCGCCTGACCACGAATGTAGGCGAGGCCACTGCTCATAAGGTCTCCGCTGCCCTGCTGCCAGTAGAACAGCGAACTCAGGCCCGTAAGCTTGCCGGTCTCTTCCGGAGACTCCTGCATGTACTCCCAATCCCCCGTTCGCAATGGCAGTTCCCAGAAGAAGCGGCAGTAACGAGGGTAGTCGCTAGTCTGCAAGCCCACATAGGGCGTGGCGAACTCGGAGAGCGGCGGCAGGCCTCCACCCTGGGTCATGGCAACCAGATAGTCAGGGCTTCCACATACCTGCGCGAAAGCAAGCGCGTCGGGCACGGCCGACCGCAGGGCAACTGCCTTCTCCTCCGCTGTCCGATATGTTGCGACATCGAAAACGGAGATATGGCTCTCTACATCCGGCACGACGCGCTCGAACACCAGCAGGGAGGGGAACGCCCCTGCAGCGTCGACGCTGCGGAATGCCCCCTCGCCTAGGTTGGCAACGCTCTGCAGTGCAGACTGCTGGAGGATGGCGCGCCGGTGCGCGCCATAGCTGCCCGCAAACAACCACGACTGCTGCAGCACACAACCCACTCGGCCTTCAGGTTTGGCGAGTTTGAGGCAGTACTCCAGAAACACCGCTCCCAGGTCGTGCCGCGCGTCGTAGAACTGCGCCTCGACAAACTCTCGCAGCGCGTCACACATCCGCCCCCGGCCCAAGAACGGCGGATTGGTGACCACCACGTCGTAACGTTCCCGGAGCAAGGCGAGGGCACGCGCAAAGCCCTGGGCAGCGATGAACTGCTCCTCGCCCTCTGCATCCCCTGCGCCCCTCGAGTCCTCTTTTGCCAGAGCCTTTTCCCATTGCGCAGAGTCGAACTGCACTGGCAGCAGACTGCCAAGCAAGGGCGCCGACGAGAACGCCGAACCTGAGCGCCCTAGGCGCGGCGCACGTCCTGCACAGGCCAGGTGCAGTTCAGGTAGTGCCCGAAACCCCAGTGGCCGCCCCTCCTCATCGGGATACGACCACGCCGCGAGCGCTAGTGCAAAGGCGGCAATCTCAACACAGCGCGAGTCCAGTTCTACGCCAAAAAGGTTCTGGGATAACACCGCGTCGACGGCATTACGAACACTCAGGCCCTCTGCGAGCACCCGCATGGGCACCAACAGATGCAGCGCAGCGACCAGGAAATGCCCCGACCCGCAGCACGGGTCCATCAGTTTCAGGCTACCGAACCGCCCAAGCTTCGACTTCGAAGGCTGCTCACCCTCTCCCGCATTTGGGGTAACGAGGTAACGCAGCGGCAAACACTCCGCCAGTTCAGGATGACTCTCGCGCCAAACGGCGCCGATGGTGTTGTGAAGCAGGTATTCCACCATGTAGGGCTCGGTGAAGAGCTGGGTCACAGGTGGCAATTCGTCTGCACCCACCTTCACCTGCGAGGCATTCACCTCTTCCTTCCGCTTGCCTTGCCAGAACTGGTAGGACCAGCCAAGGCTGTCGGACGCCAGGAACACGGGTAGCGGCAGCCCCGCCAGCAAGCGTTCGAGCGCCTGTTGATGCTCCGGTGCAAATCGCAAAGCAAGAACGGGCGAATCGGTGCGGAAGAGTTGGGGCAGCATACGCTCCGCCAAGCGACCTGCAAGCTCCCAGCCGCTGCGAACCCCGAGCGTGGCCCCAGACGAGCCTGCCATCTCATGGCACTCGTCCAGCGTCACCGACACCCCGCCCTCCCAAATCAGGAGATGGCGCTCGGCGAGGAAACGGGCAAAGAGCATCCGATGCCAATGTTCGTACGCTGATTCCCAAACCAACCGCCGCACTGCCTGGCCGCCATCGGCACCCAAGGGGTCACCGAGGACTCTGGCATGCGCACGCAGCCTACGACGAAGCACTCGCTGAGGCTCGTTAAGGTGCGCTGGCGCATCCTCCTCGGCCACGCCCAGTTGCAGCAGCGCGGCTTGTGCGCCCGCCTCGGCCGCTACCCGTGCAGCGCGCACAGCCGCCTCCAGTTGGCCACGCAGTTCGCTCGACAGCGTTTGGCCGATGTTGCCGCTCAATTGCGAGGACGAATCCGTCATACCTTTCCTCAACAGATGCTTACGATGAGCAAGCCCTAGCGAGCGGCGCCAACGCGGGCCCCCCAGGCACTTCCGCACCGACAAAGCGGGTCATTCGAACGGCGCCCACAAAATGAACAAGGTTGGTAATAGAGCTTCTCGTCAACCTGTATCTGTGGAGGGTTCAGGCGAACGTCAAAGTAGTAGGGATTGAGCTTGGCCATCACCTCCCCTGGCACAAGTTTCTCATCCACTCGGGAGGACACATTCGACCTGAGCACAATATCGCCCGGACGGCGCAAACTCGCCACGCGGATGCCCTCCGACACATCCTGCTCCGAGCTCTGCCCGTTTTCCTTAGAGCTCACCCGCTGCTTGGAGTGTTTTTTTTTAGGCACCTCAAGGGCGAACTCAAGGTGATGGACCTCGCAACGTGCAGCATCACGCTCATTCAGCGACTGCACTTCGCCAGTCAGGATAAGGTTCTCATCCACCTCCACCTTCAGGTTCAATCGCTCCAGGAAAGGCCGAGCCTTCGCGTCAACCTTGACCTGCATCGTGCTGAGCACGCTCCGCGGGTCGTCACGGTGGACATCCCTTCCGACACGCATGGGCGTCACAATCTGGAAGCGTGCATGCCCATCGCTCGGGTCGACGCAGTACAAACTGAACTCGTCACGTCTGCGCTCGCCCTCAACGGGCATCTCGACGCCGGCATCAAGTAACCCCATGTAGGAGTTGCGAGCCAATGAAAGCTCTACGTTCTTGGCGAGGCGCAGTCGCGCCTGGTCATGCGCAACCCATGCCGCGCCTTCCGAGATAAGCGAAGCGCTACGGTCTGAAATAAAGACTCGCGCAGGCCCGAAAATCTCGTTCAATCTCGACTTGATGAGCGGCATATTGGCCATTCCACCGGTCGCCAGGCAGAGCGAAAGCGCCGCAGGTGACACCTCGTACTTGTCGAGGAGCTCGGTGATTCTCGCAACGCCCTTCTTAACCAGACTACCGACGATGGCTTCAAGGTCATCCCGGGTCAGACGAAGGTCCAGCGCCGCATCGTCGACACCGCTGAAGAAATGCTCAACGTATATCGTCCAGCTGGTGACCGCGGGGTTGCTCAGCTCAATCTTCGCGGTCTCGCATTCATGCAGCAAGCGGACATCCGCCCCGGGCAGACGCTCGACCTCACTTCCAAGCCCCCGAATTTCACGCACCCGCCGCTCAACCTCATGACGGATTGATTGGTCGAAGTGGTCGCCCCCCACATCGTCCGTGCCGTAGTTCTCGAGCTGCACAAAGACGCCGTCAACGAGTCTGCACAGCGTCAGGTCCAGCGTGCCGCCGCCCCAGTCGAANNCCGGTCGTATCGTCGAAGTTCGTTCTCCAGCGAATCCAGGGCACGAAAATGCCCATAGAGCGCTGCCAGCGGCTCATGCACGAACTGCACGACACTGATGCCCGCCATCCGGAAGGCATCGCGCAGCAAGGCGCGTCTACGCCCCACCATGTTCACCGGAATGGTGACAACCGCCCTGTCAAAGTTCAGATTCTTGACGATGTCCGAGCCAATGGCCTCATCTCTAAGGTAGGCGACCACGTCGCGAACGATGTCGACAGGGCTGCGGGCCACGCCTTCGACGTCGACACTCTCACGCCCCAGCATCGACTTGGGCGAGCGAACGACACTGCCATGTACCCCAAGGCCCGCAACACCCAGCCGCCGGCGAGCCTCGCGCCCCACAATCGTTCGGCCGCCTTCGTAAGACACGACCGAGGGAATGGGCCGCCCTTCCTCCTCAAAGCGAATCACACGGTCGCCGACCACCAGCGATATCAGGCTGTTGGTCGTCCCAAAATCAAAACCGATTACCGCCATCGCTCACTCCTCCCTCAGCTTTGCAATCTCGGTTCGCAACGCATCGACCACCCTCTCAGCTCGCTGAATCATCACTTCAACCCGTGGATTCGGGTTACGCAGCGCGCTCAAGCCAGTCTCGAGTTGCTCGACATCGGAGACCAGGCGTTTGACCAAGCGATGCCGCACCTGCTGGTTGTCATCGCGGAGGTGGGTGACCTTCACGTCCTGGCTGCTCTCCAGCGTCGCCAGTCGCTCCTGTGCATCGCGCTTTTCTCTCTCCAGCTCACCCTGGAGGCCAGCGAGTTCATTTCGCAGTTTTTCGTTCTCATCCAGCAGGGCGTCACGCTCCTGACGTAACCGGAGCGATTCTGCGGCGCTTTGATGGGCCCGCTTTGTTTGCTCTTCCGCCTGCTGCTGAAACACCGCGCATGCAACCGCAACCGGTGCGAGCTCCGAGACATCAGTCATAGCGCGCAGCTTGTCGTTGTCGTCCTCAATCGAAGCCGCCGCCTTATTCCACACGCCTTGGAAAAGCACCTCCGCCACGTCATGCAAGCTGCGCCCCCGCATCTCCCTCAACCACACTGCGACCAGATAGGAGGCATTCCGATGCAGTGCATCGAGCTCAGCACGACTCAGGTCGGACTCCTGCGCCTCCTTGGTCGTCCCGAACTCCTGTATCAGCCGCATGGCTTCGAGGGCTGATGGGCAAAAGTCCCCTTGATGGATGAACAGCGTCAATGCAGGCTGCTCGCGAAAGAGTGGGTGCTGCAATATCGCTTTTTTGACAAACCCCAGCAATTCTGCACACAGCAGCGGATGGCCCTTGAACTCGTGAGTGATAAATACGAGCTGTCTGGGCACAGCCAGTGTCAGGTCCTTTTCAGCAAGGCTGAGAAGTTCCGCCTCTCGCTCACCAAGCTTGAAGTTGTTTGCAAGATGGCGAATTTCGCCGACCTTTAGACTGGCAAGCTTCTGTCCCTTTCTGCCGTACGCGTACTCGATGTAATGACCCAGCGATTCGGCCTTGTCGTCCTTTGAGCCGATTTTTTCACCTCGCTTGCTCTTTACTGGCACAGAAGCACTTTCGGTAGCGCTCGGACCATGGGCATCGCCAGGCTCACTGGTCACTTCTTGTGGTGTCGATGTTGAAGTCGGCTCCGCTTCGCCTGCCCCATCAGGGCTAGAAGATTCTTCCCGCCGCAGTGTGCGGCTAGGAACGGGCTCAGAGAATCGAACCTCCCCCGTCTTCTTGTTGGTAATCGGGACTTGTCTTCCTTTAGACATTTTTCTCTTCCTTCGCCAGCAGCCTGTCGAGCAGGCTCTCTGCCCAAATCTCGGTTTCCGGTAACCCAATCAGCTCGCGAGCAATGTGTCGCGCCCGCTTGTCTTCGTTACTGAGCAGGGAACTCTCAGCCAGCATCAGCTTGATTTTCAGCTTGTCGTAATCGGCCCAAGGGTGCTCGAGGGCTGCCTCCAGATTTTCCGAAGCCACTGCCATCCCATCGCGCCCACTGGCCAACCAGGCGAGTATCGACTCCGAATGAATGTCAGTGAGGAGCGCCTCGATGGCGCTGTCAGTCTTGCTCGAGAACGGAGCACCGAAAGACCCGGCGCTCCCCTGCTTTGCAGCCAACAAGGTCTCGAAAGCCCCCGCAGCTGTCCGTAGCCGCTTGGTCGGCGCAAGCCGGCGTGCATCCGCGAAACGGTTGAAGTGAAACGCCACCAACCCACGAATCAAGCGCGCAACCGGGCGCTCGAATCCCGCTAGGGTCTTCTCAGCTTCGTTGAAATACTTGAGATAGTCGTTGAACTGCAGGTTCGAGCTCGGCGAACGCTCCTTGGCAAGCACGCCATACAAATACCGCGTCACGCCTTGGACGTAGTCGTTTGCACTTTTGAATGCACCGCAGTCTTCAATCAGAGCTTGAATGGCCTCGACGGTCAAACGCCGGAACCCCGCCATTCGAAGAAGGGCCGCCTCCACCTCTTTCAAGTCTTCGTCACGAGCAATGCGTATATCGACCTTGTGGGAAACCGTGACACCCGCCCCAATCAAGTCCAGATTGACGAACTCGTCATTCAACGATGCCAAGTGAGCTGCAACACCCGTTGGAGGCATGGCCCGTCCATTGACACGGACCTCCTCAGCCAACGCGAACTCGAAATCCTGCGATTCGAATGCCGACCGAATCTTGACGGTCTGGGCGCCGAGTTCAAACCCTTGAAACAAGGCACGCGGCTGCCGAAGCGGATGCGCTTCGAAACGGTGTTTGCGTAGCGCCTCGAGACTGTCAAAGCTGGCGCTACAGCGCTCGCAATCGAACCGCATTGTCAGGTCTGGCCCCGTCCAGTCGCCAAATCCCGTCGGCTCGTGAAACTCGCCGTAACCCGTGTGCCAGAAACCCATTTTTAGCTCCCTCTCGCAACATCACGCGCCGCCCGCTTCTCCGCCAGCGTCACATGATGGTCATTGATGCGGTCGCCCTTGAACTTGTGGAACCACGGCGCACTTTCCACGTCCTTGCCGCGGTCCTTGTCCCACTTGATGTTGAGCTTCGGGCCTTTGTTATGGCGCAGCACGCCGGCGGTCATCCAGGGGCGGATGTTGAGGCGCACGCCGTCGTTGAGGTCGGGATTCCAGCCGATGGGTTGCTCGGCGAGCGGTTTCCAGCGCACGAAGATGTCGAAGGGCGCTTCGCCTTCGAGGATGGCTTCGAGCTTTTTCTTCAGCGCCTGCGCGGCGGCCAGCCGCTGCGGGGCGCCGTCGAGGCCGCTGGCGACACCCGCTTCCTGGATGCGTATCCAGTCGCCCAGGTAGGTGTGGATGAGGCGCTCCAGGTTGCGGGCGTCGAGTTGGTGATAATTGACCAGCGCGCCGAAGCCGTCCTTGAGGCCGTCCCACACATGCCAGATGAAGGGGCGGTGGTGGAAACGCTTGGCGTGCTGTTCGAAGAACTTCTCGCGCAGCCACACTTCCAGACTCTTGCCGGCACAGTCAGCCTCGGCCAGCAGGCGGTCGAGGGTGGAGGCTTTCCAGCTGCCGGGGGTGACGGTTTCCCAGGCGGCGATGAGCAGTGCCAGCAGGCGCTCGTGGGCGGGCTTTTCACCACGTACGGCGGGCAGGCAGACGATGCCGTCGTCGTCGGCGTGGGCGGCGAGCTTGTCGGTGTGCGCAATCCACTGCCGGGCTTCGTCGGCGAGTTCCATCCCGGCGTCGGTCTCGGCCGGCCAGCGGTAGCCGAGCAGACGGGCGACGGCGACTTGCAGCGGGTCGGTGGCAGGTTGCGGGTGACCGTGGAACAGCCACTGGGTGGGGTCGTCGGAATAGGGTTTGGGCAGGCCGTCGGGGTAGCGTTCGGCGGCGACTTGTTGCCAGTGGGCAAGGTCGAAGGGGACTTTGACCAGCGTGGCGTTGGTGACATTGAGCTTCTGGTCTATGCGTCGAACTGCGTCACTGTATTCTGGGGAAGAACAAAAGCACCAAATAGCTTCCAAATGCTCAGGTGCCTTAGGCACGACAATCGCAACATTCTGGTGAAAGCGGTCACCGATAAAACGATATGCATATAAGACACGCATTCGATGAATTGCTATGCCCTGTTTTCCAAGCGCTTTTGCTCCCTGCGTAGGTCGGGAGGTTGGCAGCGAGAGCAGCACACCCTTGCCTGACTCCCACTTCACTAACCAAGAGCATCCAGCGAACTCCGTGAGCTCTTCGGGAGTCCCTTGCATGGGCTCCCAGACAGAGAGGTCAATAGCAGGGCGCTCCCAATAAGCACTGACAAACATCGGGTCGTCGCCTGTCTGGAGACCCACAAGCCCTTCTGCGTACTTTGCAAGCAGTGGTAGTTCCTCACTCTCGTCAAACACAATCCGTGCATCCGGATTCCCCAACTGCCCCTTCTGCCCCACCGACACCACCTCCTCCTCCCGCAGCAGCGCCGCCTTCTCCGCCGCCCCCTTCGGTCCGCTGGCATCCACGCCACGCAAGGCAAACGCCTCGTCCGCCGGCGCATGGGTCTGGGTGAGCAGGACAATGAACGCCCCCGCCGCCTGAGGGCTGTCGAAGCCGCCCTCCCCCAGCCGCGCCAGCAGATTCCACTGTGCTCGCTTCAGCAGGCTTTCGCGCTGCTTCTTGTAGCTGGTCAGGAACAGCCAGTTCTGCGGCATCACAATCTGCACCACACCGGCCGCACCGCGCTGCGACAGTTCCAGGCAACGCTCCAGGAACACGTTGGCGAGGTCGTTCTTGGCGTCCGGGTAATGCGTTTCGCAGAAGGCCTTCAGCGCATCGGACTGTTTGCCGCGTGCCAGATAGGGCACGTTAGTCACCACCAAGTGGTAACGCCCATCCAGCAGCCGCGCGGCATCGAGCAGGCCGCGGGCGGTCAGGGCATGGTCCCAAGCCTCGTCCTGCACCTCGTTGCCCTCGCCCCATAGCGTGGCCGGGCGCTCGGTGGACAGCGCCCGCTCCAACAGCGCGCGCAAGGTGTCGAAGCTGGGGGTGGCGAGGTCGTTCTTCAGGCTGCGCGCCGGGTCGAGCAGGCTGCCCAGCAGCGGCGCCTGCGAAAAGCTGTCGTGCAGCAGGCGCAGCTCCTGGCGCAGGTAGGCGGCGTTGGGCACTTCGTCGGGGACCAACGCCATCCAGTCCGCCGCCCGCGCAGCCACCTTCAGCCCGCAGCAGGCGATGTTGGGCGCGGGCATGTCCGCGCGCACGCCCAGCGGCTGGCCAGCCTCGTCCGGGAAGCGCCAGGCGGCGAGCGCCAGCGCGAACACAGCGATTTCCACGCAACGCGGGTCCAGTTCCAGGCCGTGCAGGTTGTCGCGCAGCACTGCATCCACCGCCTCGCGGGCGGAGAGGTCTTCCGCCGCCACGCGCATCGGCACCAGCATTAGAAAGGCCGCCACCAGAAAATGCCCCGAGCCGCAGCAGGGGTCGAGCAGCTTGAAGTCGGCGAGCCCGCTTTTCGCGTCACTCGGCCAGCCCTCGAACTTGCCGGCAGCAGGCGTGCCGTCTTCCAGCGTCCGCAGGTAGGTGAGCGGCACCGGGCAGGGCGTGCCCGGGTGGCGGGTCAGCCACCAGGCACCGAGCGAGTTGTGCAGCAGGAAGTCCACCATGTAGGGCTCGGTGAACAACTGAGTGACAGCGGGCAGCTCGTCCGCGCCAATCTTCACCTCTGAGGCGTTGACCTCGTCCTTGCGCCGCGCCTGCCAGAACTGATACACCCAGCCCAGGCTGTCGCTGGCCTGGAAGACCTCGGCCGGCAGCGCGGCGAGCAGGCGTTCCAGCTCGCGCTGATGCTCGGGCGCGAACACCAGCTCGAACACCGGATGCTGCGGCTTGAACACCTGCGGCAGCATGCGCGCGGCGAGCTTGCCGGCCAGTTCCCACTCGCTGCGCGCGCCCATCGCCATCTCGGGGTGGTGGTCGACCATCTCGCGGCAGTCCTGCAGCGACACCGCCGCACCCGGCTCCCACAACAGCAGGCCGTTTTCGGCGAGGAAGCGGGCGAACAGCATGCGGTGCCAGTGTTCATACGCCACCTCCCACACTAGCCGGCGCAGTTCCTGGGTGTCGTCACCGTGCTTGGCATCGCCCAGGCTGCGGCCGTGGGCGCGCAGACGCCGACGCAGAGCGCGCTGTTCGTCGTTCAGGTAGTCCGGCACCCTGCCCTCGCCCACCGCGAGCTGCTGCAAGGCGGCACGGGCGGCGGTCTCGGCGATGTCGCGGGCGGCTTTGACGGTGTTTTCGAGTTGGGTGCGGAGGGGCTTGGGGAGGTAGGCTTGGGTCATGCAGAACCTTGATGTCGTATGCGATGGGCGCAGTCAGGCCGCGACCCAGTTCTCCAGCCGCAGGCCGGGGTAGTCGCGGAAGTCGTCTTCGTTGTTGGTGACCAGTACCGCGCCGGCGGCGATGGCGTGGGCGGCGATGAGACGGTCGAGCGCGTCGCGGCGGCGGTCGCGGATGGCTGCGCGCAGGATGCCGAACTGCTCGGCAGCCGCTTCGGTGAAGGGCAGCACCGGGATGCGTTGCACCAGCAGCGCGAGCACCTTTTCGTCATGGTCGCGGTTGCGCTGCTGTATCTCAAGGCCGGCCCGCAGCTCGGCGTAGGTGACGACCGACATCAGCGCTTCACCCTGTTTCAAGGCAGCCAGGCGCTGCAACACCTGCGGCGGATGACGCTGAATGAGGTGGATGCAGATGTTGGTGTCGAGCATGTACCTCATGGCGCGATCGCCTCGCGTTGCTGCGGCGGCGGCTGCTCGCGCACCAGCTCGAAGCCGGGCTCGAACTGGTCGAGCGCATCGAACAGGGTTCGCCAGCCATGGCGCGGCAGCAGCACGACGGCATCGCCCACGCGCTTGACCATCACCTCGTCGCCGTCGAAGCGGTATTCCTTGGGCAGGCGGACAGCCTGGCTGCGGCCATTGATGAAGAGCTTGGCGGTATCCATGACGTTTTCTCCTGCCGGACGATGCTGGATGGAGTATATATCATCGATAGATTCCGGGGCAGGGAGAACGGTTTCTCCGTCCGCCGCCTGCGGGGCTCAGACATCCGCCTCGACGCTGTCGCCCTTTTCTTCCATCCACGCCCGCCGGCCCGAGGCCTCGCCCTTGCCCATCAGCAGGGTGAACATCTTCAGCGTGTCCTCGAGCGCGCCGCTGCGCACCTTCACCGGCAGCACGCGGCGGGTGGCGGGATCCATGGTGGTTTCGCGCAGTTGGTCGGGGTTCATTTCGCCCAGGCCCTTGAAGCGGCCGATCTCGATGGCGTCGGGGCGGAAGCCTTCCTGCTCCAGGCGGTCGCGGATGGCGGTGAGTTCGCCTTCGTCCAGCGCGTACAGGCGGCGCGGCGGGCGCTTCTTGCCCTGCGCGGGGACGTCGACGCGGTACAGCGGCGGCTGCGCCACATATACGTGGCCGCGCTCGATCAGCTTGGGGAAGTGGCGGAAGAACAGGGTCAGCAGCAGGGTCTGGATGTGGGCGCCGTCGACGTCGGCGTCGGACATGATGACGACCTTGCCGTAGCGCAGGCCCGAAAGGTCGACCTCGCTGTCGGCCTTGTGCGCGTCCACACCCAGGGCGACGGCGATGTCGTGGATCTCGGCATTGGCGAACAGGCGGTCGGGGTCGATTTCCCAGGCGTTCTGCACCTTGCCGCGCAGCGGCAGGATGGCCTGGGTCTCCTTGTTGCGCGCCATCTTGGCCGAGCCGCCGGCGGAGTCGCCCTCGACCAGGAAGAGCTCGTTGTCGGCGATGTCCTCGGATTCGCAGTCCGACAGCTTGCCCGGCAGCACGGCGACGCCCGAAGTTTTCTTCTTCTCGACTTTCTGCGCGCTCTTCTGCCGCGCCAGGGCCTGCTTGATCGACAGTTCGGCGATGGCCTTGCCGGCGTCGACGTGGTTGTTGAGCCAGATCTCGAAGGGGTCGCGCAACTGGCTGGAGACGAGCTTGACCGCCTCGCGCGAGTTGAGCTTTTCCTTCACCTGGCCCTGGAACTGCGGGTCGAGCAGGCGGGCCGACAGCACGAAGCTCATGCGCCCGCAGACGTCTTCCTGCTGTAGCTTGACGCCGCGCGGCAGCAGGGTGTGGTGGTCGATGAAGGACTTCATCGCCTCGAACACGCCGGCGCGCAGGCCGGACTCGTGGGTGCCGCCATTGACGGTCGGGATCAGGTTGACGTAGGACTCGCTCGGCACCGCGGATTCGAACCAGGCCAGCGCCCAGGCCGCGCCTTCGCCGGGGGCGAAGCTGCTGTCGTCCTTGCCGGCGTATTTCTCGGCGGTGAAGATCGGCGCGACCGCGTCGATGTCGCCGGCAAGTTCCTTCAGGTAGCCGGCCAGGCCTTCGGGATAAGTCCAGGTCTTGCTCTGCATGCCGCCGCCGGCCTGCTCGACGTCGAGCCGCACCGACACGCCGGACAGCAGCACGGCCTTGGAGCGCAGCAGGCGTTCGAGTTCGTGCATCGGCACGCGCGGCGATTCGAAGTATTTCGCGTCCGGCCACACGCGCACGCGGGTGCCGCTCTGGCGGCCGCAGTCGCCTTCGATGCGGACGGCGCCGATGTCCTCGCCGCCGTTGGCGAAGTCGATGCGGTGGATCTTGCCGTCGCGTCTGATCTCGACTTCGATGCGGGTCGACAGCGCATTGGTGACCGACANNCTTGTCGAACTTGCCGCCGGCGTGCAGCCGGGTATAGGCGAGCACCACCACCGGCACGCCTTCCTCGGGGTGCAGGCCGACCGGGATGCCGCGGCCGTCGTCGGCAACGGTGACCGAGCCGTCCAGGTGCAGGGTGACGTGGATCTTCTTCGCGAAGCCGGCCAGCGCCTCGTCGGCGGCGTTGTCGATGACTTCCTGGATGATGTGCGCCGGGCTGTCGGTGCGGGTGTACATGCCGGGGCGCTCGCGCACCGGCTCCAGTCCCTTCAGGACGCGGAAGGAGGATTCGTCGTATTGCTTGGGAGTGTCTTGCTTGCCAGCCATGCTGCGGGCCCGTCCGGTTTCACGAAGGGCGCAAGGATAGCAGAGCCGGATACTGGATGAATGTTCAGGCGCGGGAGCCGGCGCACGGTCGCGGGCGCGAGATATCAGGCGCTGCCGAGGATGCGGCCGCCGCCGGTGGGCTTGGCGAGGCCGTCGGCATCGTACAGTTGCGGATGGTTGGCGGCGGACAGCAGCACCGTCAGCGCGGCCTGGTTGCCGGACATGCGTTCGAGGATGAGCTGGCCGTTCAGCGCGTTGCGATCGCGCGCCTGGCGCGCCCGGGCGATGACTTCGTCCCAGCGTGCGAGCACGCGCGGCAGATTTGCGCAGACCTTGCGGATGGCGGCGTCGGAGACGCCATGGCCCATGCGCACCAGCAGCCGCGTGCGTTCGTCGTGCAGGTGCTGAAGCTGGCGGTAGCGCTCGTTCTTCTCGTTGGCGATGTTTATCAGTGCGTCGGTATTGCCCTGCACGAGCAGGCCTTCCTCGCGGTCGAGGATGGCGAGGAATTCGCCGAGCTGCATCGATTCGGCCTCGATCAGCAGGGCGAGGCGCTGCTGGTCGGCGGTGGGGGGGGCGGGCTGGTTCATCGTGTCCTGCGCGGGTCGGTGCATGCGGAGCCGAATCTTACCGCCGTTGCCGTCCGATGGTTCAACCGCGCGACTCGAGCATGTCCCGGACGCTGGCGATCAGGCCGTCGGCGATGCGGTTGGCGTCGATCTTGAAGCGGCCTTCCGAGATTGCCTGGCGGATTTCATCCACGCGCTTCTGATCGATTTCGGGCGATTCGGAAATCGCGCTTTCCGCCTTCTTCATCAGCGTGGCCAGCGGGGAAAGCTGCACGCTGTCGCCGCCGGACTGGGCCGGGGCATTGCTGCGCTGCGCAGGCGTGCGGGCATCCTGCACCTGCGACGGGACATAGGCCTTGCCCGTGCTCTCGATTTTCATGTTGTTCTCCGGAAACGCATCGACACGAATGGGTAGACGGCCGCGTTTCGTGAAACTTTAGTGATTTATTTCACGCCTTGCCACAAGCGCTTGTGATCTAGAAGTCGACATCGACCGTGCCATCCGGCCGCACCAGGCCTTGCACGATCTGGCCGTTGCCGAGACGGATGCGGATACGTTCGCCGGCTGCGGCGCCGTTCAGGGCCTGGCCTTCGCCCGACACCGTGAAGCCGGGGCCGCGCGTCGTCACCAGCACTGTCTGCCCGCGGCGCACGGCATCCGCCTGGCGCAGGCTGCCCGCCCGCAGCGGCGCGCCCGCCGCCTGCGCGAAGCGGGTGACGTGGCCGACGGCCTGCTCGGGCGCGGACAGCACGTTGTCGGGCAGGGCGCTGAGCTCGCCTTCGCGGACTTCGACGTCGGCTTCGCCGATCACCTCGGCCGAGCGCAACGCGCGGGTGGTGACGAGATAGGGGCCGAAGACCTGCACCGTGGCCTGTGCCCATGCCGTCCATGCCGTGGGGGCGTCGCAGCGGACGCCGACGGTGATCTGTCCCCAGGCGCGGGTGCCGGGCTGGAGAAAAGCTTCGAGCGCCGCGCAGGGCGGCAACTGGTTGGCCGGATCGAAGGCGCGCACGTTGATCCGGACTTCGCCGGGCTGGCCCAGGGTTTCCCGTTCCAGCAGGCTGCGTACCGCTGCCTCGACGGCCTCGGGCGGCTGTCGGGCGGCGGCGGGGGAAGGGCTGAAGGACGCAAGCAGGGCCAGTGACAGCAGGCCTGCGCGAAGGAAACGGGACGGGCTGATGGTGCGGAGAGCGGCCGGGCCGGGGAGCAGGCGATTCATGGGCGGATTGCAGCATGCCTCCGGCGTGGAGGCAAGCTGGCGGAAGGGGCAGCGGGCGGCAAGTGCCCGCGGCAGGTTTTGCCGGCGGGGCCGGCAAGCGGCAGATTTGGGCGGTTTTCCGCCGCCTTATCGGGCGAGGGCGGCTGCGGGGCGGGGCTTACCATCGCTGGCATGAAAGCTGCCTGTTCTTTGGGCAATCATGCTGGCCCGTGATCCGTCGCGTCCCCGCTGGGGAACGTGCCGGCCGCATTCGAGAGGTAAGGCGATGAAAACCCTGCTGGACAACCAGATGCGCTTCCATCAGGTGGCGCTCAATCTCCAGGCCCACCGCCAGGAATTGCTGGCGTCGAACATCGCCAACGCCG
>JRYH01006208.1_pt1 | contig 22073 bp, 19 predicted proteins | sample 235351 | NCBI WGS metagenome assembly JRYH01 (sample SAMN03074221, study PRJNA261480) | activated sludge metagenome | biome: Wastewater Treatment Plant; feature: Wastewater; material: Activated sludge; isolation source: activated biomass of a wastewater treatment plant treating wastewater... ...
CGAAGACAGGTCACTCCCACTCAATTATTGGCTGCGTGTTCTATCTAATTGAAAAACAAAGCGAAAAAATATTTTTGATAAGCGAGATACCGTCGCGCCTACCGTCAGAAACCTACTGCTTATGAAAACATTGGGTTTTTTTGGCAGATGAGCCGGACGAAGATTTCGCAATCTATCGCCGGTGACGGCGATCGCGCCGCTTGAGGGCTCGGGCAGCGAAAGTGCTCAAAACATCCACATCATACTGATACACTACCCGATTTGCCATCCTTATCGAACGATTTCATCTGCGATACCGTCACTCTCCCGTATCAGCCCGTCAAAACGTCACGCCGCGCCGCACCGGGTGAAGAAGATAACTTTGTCTACTCCATAGCCCTCTAAGGCCCTCCTTTTGCGAGAAACGAGGCCTACAGTTCCCCGCAGCTTGATGGGCAGCTCGCTGTTCATCATTTCAAGCCGACTTTGACGGCTACGATCGGAGAGTTGTGCATGGCCGAGATCGGCACAATTGATCACTCATATTCGGCCGAATGATCGAGCAATCATTCTCCAGCCTCCAAATCTGCGGCGGCGGTAGATCCCACGTCGATAGACTGATTGGGCACCCTTGCAAATCGGTGCCGGAAGCCAGGGAGGCAGGTGCAATCGCGCGAACGCTCGATACCAATAATCCCGATCACGCTATCCGCGCTTTCCGGGGGTATTCGCATGCGGCCGTCGCGAAGGGCGAGATAGAGCGCGTCGATGGCGGATTGATCGCCGAGGGTGGCAAGCGCCGCTGGATGACGGAAGATATCCAGTGACCAGCACGCCGCTCGCGCTTTGGCGAGGACGCGAGCTCGTCCTCTTTTTTCATCGATGACGGCTAAGAAGTTTCTGGTCGCGGCAACAGCGATCGTTGCCGCCTCGCCATCGTCCAGCGAAGGCGCGATCGACGTGAGTTCGTAGAAAATCTCGTACTCCGCCTCGGTCAGAGGAGCGAGCGTCACGGTTCCATTCGCCACGAGGCTGTACAGGAAACCGTGCTCCCCATTCCTACGGCTCGTCTCGTGTTCCAGTTCTCCAGCCACAATCTCGGGGACGAGAATATCGTTGGGAATGGCTGCGAGTATCCGTTCGCCGTACTTGCAGGCGTGGAGGTTGATCAGAACACTGGTGTCGAGAACCAGCGTGTCCGCGATATTAATCAGGGAGCTTGAGCAACTCATCCGTCTCTCTTTCCTCAAGCTCGATTTGATCAATAATGCCGCGAAGCTCCACTCTGCCCACCTTCAGCAATTCCGCCAATTGTCCTTCCGACATGAGTCCGCGTTTCCAGGCGGCGTGCGCCATAAGGCTCAGGCGGTGCGAGATCGGTCGATCGGCGTCACTCTTCGCCGGATCGCGGCGATCCGTCATTTCGCCCAGGACCTCCCGAACATGGTCGTCGGTGATGCCGCCGTTGTTCTCGAACCAGGCCCAGGTGCCGCGCTTGACGAGACCCAATTCTTCGAGCCTGAGACCGCAAGCCTGGCGCGAGATGTTGTACTGTTGGGCAAGGAGGATGATCAGGCGTCGGGTCGTCTTGCCGGTTATCTCCTTCAGTTGGCGAAAGCTTTCCGAGAAGCTTTCGGCCGGCGTCAGGAACGCGCGGCCAAAGGCGTTTGCGTAGCGCTCATCACGCGACAAAAATTTCTCATCGTCCTCGAGCACTTCCGGGGTTTGCCGGGTGCCATAGAAATGGCCGACTTCATGAGCCGCGGATTGGATGCGACGTGGCAATGGATGGTTGGCGTTGAGAAGAATGCAGGCGCCGATGCTTTCATCGTAAGTGAACAGGCCCGCGACCTTCGAGTTCGAAGAAAGGCGGCGCTGATACAAGCGGATGCCGAGGCCCAGCTCGATAACCGAAAAGATGTCGGCAATCGGCCCTGGGCCGAGACCCAGCCAGTCGCGCAGTTCCTTGGCATGCGTTTCTGCCAACGCAACAACATCACCGTCATTGATGCCGCGCGCCGGCGGGTAATTTCTCCGCCGCTGGATCCCTAGAATGTTCTCCATTTCAACGTCCGCCTTGATCAGATCGTTGAAGAGCAGAATGGCCTCGGTGGTATGCGCGTTTTCCGTCTCACGCAGTTTCCGGAAGCGGGGCATCAAATCGGTGTGGACTGCTTCTCTGCGAAGGAGTGCGTTCACAGACACGCCGTAGCGACGAGCCAACATCTGGATTTCTTGGATGCGCACACGGCGCACGCCCTTCTCGATGGATACCAGCGTCGGGCGGGACATGCCTATGACCTGCGCCGCGTCATCCTGCCGGATATCCGCGTTCTCCCGCGCGATGCGCAGTCGACGTCCTATTTCTTGCGCGCTTAGCTCATTTAAATCGGCCATAGCGCCCTCCATCCATCCAATTCTTCAAAAAGCTTTGTTCTCCTTGCGCGGACAGAAATGCCCGCCATTCCACGGCATGCGTACCCAACATTTTCCTTAGCTTCGTCAGCGTTTCCTCAGTGCTTTCCCCGATTGCCGCCCCGATCTGCGAGGCGTGGACGCGGAGGGCGTCATCAGGCAAGCCGGCGAGCTCCGCAAGGTGCTGTAGGTGCCGTGCGCCCACGCTTCCATATTCGACCATGATATCCCTATCGGCCTTCAGGGGTATGACGGATAGGGCGTTGCTCGCGTCAGTGGCGGCCAGATCGGCCACGACATAAGCGTCGCGCACCTCGTTAACACCAGCTGCATGCAAACTAACGCGCCTGAGCAAACAGGCAGCACACAAGCCGCACTGCTTTCGACCGCCGACATTCACCACGCGACGGCTCTGCCAGCAGGAATGGGTGCTCGTCAGGTGCCGTTCGGTTTTTCCGGGAATATCCAGGAATGCGCGTAGCGTCTGTCCCTTCGTCGACCACAAACGTGGCTGCTCAAACTTGCCCCGATAGCCCAGCAGTACGGTAATGAACCGCTCCATCTTTCGGAAGAACGTCGGATGGTTACGATAGTCGGGATAGATGTTGTGCAGAGGCAGCAATACGGGCCCAAGCGCACCCTGGCCGCTCTCGGGGACCATGATACGCGCCACGCTGGAAAGCTGCGCGGCAATTGCCGCCACCGCTGCAAACTGGAATCCGCGCGATCGGAAGCTGCTTTCGTGTCCGCGATATCCCTGCACCTTGAACGGGATCTGCGTGAAAAAACTGTCTCCGGTTTTCCGGCGCTGGCGCTTGCCGGCGATCCGAATGCATAGGGCCTCGTCCTGGTCGCCACTCAACGCAGAGACCGCACGCGAATCCAAGCCGTCGCTGTAAGCGACGGCGAAGGTCTTGGTCTTGCCGAAGTCCAGCGGAATCTGCCGCGAACCGATGGGTGAGCGATCTTTCGCTCCAACGAAGGAAAACCGCCACGTGTCGCCGGTCAGGTGGTTCAAGACACCATGAAGGCTCTTCAAAACCTCCGGCTTCTGCCAACTTTTGAGGTCGATGACCGGAACAGTCACTTCCAGGGTCCGGCGCCATCCAAGCGGGCGCTTCCAACGTCGGTCAGCGAACTCAATGGCGGCGCACAAGACCAGCATGTCGTAATGCAGCGGCTGGAATCCCTTCACGTCGAACGTATCCAGAACCGCCGCATTGAAGCGAATGTGCCAGCCGACTTCCGCCGTTACAGCGCCCTTCGGGAGAGCGCGGCCGGGCTTCTGCCCCTTCTCGATAACGAACAGGTGCTTGCCCGCTACGGGTGACTCATGCGTACGGGCGCTCACTCTTCCGGCCCCTCGTCCACGCCGGCTTTCTTTTGAACTGCCTGCCGGAAAACGCTCTTGTTACCCGTGGCCAGGGCATCGCAGAGCTCGTTGGGCTTGATGGCCGCAAACGTCTCGCGATTCCGCTCGATGCCCTTGTGATAATCCTCGCGCTTCATGTCGCCGAGCTCGCGGGCACGAATGCATTCTTCGTCGAGCCGGTTCGTGGTGGTGCTGATCCACTCTTTCGCCGTGCTTTCGAGCGATCGGTTGAGAGCCTCGCCGATAGGCATCTGGTCACGTAGGTTCGCGATCAAATGCCGCTGAAGCGCATCCGCCAGAGGCGAGGTTGGGTGACTCTCGAAAATCGTTTCAACCTCCGACACCGGGTCTAGATCCATCTGCCTGCGTTCCGCATGCGCCTTGAGGTCGCCGAAAAGCGGACTGAATGCCTTCATGTCGACGTCACCAATCATGCTGTGACAGGCCTGCGTCATCCGCTCTTCCGCGCTGACCGCGTCGCTGACCAGGTCTTGCCCGTACCGTTTCCAACGGCTGCTCAGTTCTGCATTTCTGAATGGCCCATCAGTCATGACAGCCCTCCCTATGTCGGTAGTATTAACATAAAATCTGACAAAGTCAATATTTATTATATAATACCTGACAATTGGAGGGCCGGGTAGGAAAATCCCTGGATTGGTGTGGGTTGGCGCGACCGTTTGGTGTTCGTCACGTACCTGAGCGCATCGTGCTTTGGTCCGTCGCACCTGAAGGTTGCATTGATCCATTATAGGTTCGATCACCAGAAATCTGATGGGTATGTAAAGCGTAGCTTGACGCTATTCGGTTTTCCAAATAGTGTGCGGCATGAAGATTCGGAATGTGGTCAATCCGGGCTTGCGCTTTCTCATTGCAGAGGATGAACCTGCCGGCGCGCGAGACATCGACGTTTCGAGGTTGCGGCGCATCCTTTCGTTCCTTCAAGACATGGCAGGGACATCGGAGCTTCACTGCGTCGCCGGCTGGACGGTTCAACCGCCGTCAGGTGCCGGGCGGGGACGATGGGAGCTTCGGGCCGCGCCGGTCGGCGCAGTCACGTTCGGGATCGACGCACAGGACGACGAGATCACGAACCTCGACTACGAAAGAAACGGCTGAAACGTGGGCGCAAGCGCAATGAACGGTATCCGAATGAAGGCTCCCGCCCATCCCGGCGGTTTCGTAAAGACCGAGGTGATCGAACCTCTCGGCCTGTCGGTCACGGCTGCCGCCGATGTTCTCGGCGTCACTCGCGCCGCTCTATCCGCCCTCCTCAACGAGCGGGCCGACCTGTCGCCGGAAATGGCAATCCGCATCGAGAAGGCGTTCGGCGTGTCGATGGAAACCCTCATGCGTATGCAAAACAGCTTCGACATCGCGGAAGCGCGCCAGAAGGCGCAGGCAGTCGACGTCGCTCCCTATTCGGGTAAGCCACCGCAGCGAAATCTCCCGTCATGACCCGTTCATTCTCAGCAAACTCCAGGGCATAGGCTCGCGCACCCAAAAGAAAGCCGTCCACCACATGAAGCTCGAAGAAATCACGTCTGGTCAGAGTCTATCTGGGATTGAGCCGTCTCAGATCGTGACGGTCGTTGCCGTCGTCCCTCTCGGCGAAGGGTCTGTCCAGCTTATCTATCGGACCCCTGACGGTGGCATGAAGGAACGGCTTCTCAACGGGGGCGACGAGCCTTCCGTTGACATTGCCACGGTGGAGCGCCCGTTTTCCTTCGACGGCGATGGCGCGGCGTTCCAGCTTGCTTGCGAGGCCAAGCGGATCGACCTCGCCTTCCTGTTCGACCCGATGATGGCCGTCCATAGCTCAAATGTGGAACCGTTGCCGCACCAGATCACCGCTGTCTATGAATCGCTTTTGCCCCGGCAGCCTTTGCGGTTCGTCCTCGCGGACGATCCCGGTGCCGGCAAGACGATCATGGCGGGCCTCTATATCCGCGAACTCATCATGCGCGCGGATTCACACCGTATCCTGATCGTCGCGCCCGGTAGCCTTGTCGAGCAATGGCGAGACGAGCTTTACGAGAAATTCGGTCTGGAGTTTCACGTCTATTCGCCGATTCTGGAGCAGACCTCACCGAGCGGAAACCCGTTCGACGACTATCCCCGCCTTATCGTCCGGCTCGATCAGCTCTCTCGCAACGAGGAGCTTCAGGACAAGCTTTGTGCGCCGGGCTGGGATTTGGTTGTCTTCGACGAAGCGCACAAACTCTCCGCGCACTATTTCGGTTCCAAGCTGGAAAAGACGGGCCGTTTCCGCTTCGCCGAGAAGCTGGGCGCGCATGTCCGGCACCTGCTGTTAATGACGGCGACGCCGCACAACGGCAAGGAAGAGGACTTCCAGCTTTTCCTTTCATTGCTCGATTCCGACCGCTTCTACGGCAAGTTCCGCGACGGCGTTCACAAGGTCGATGCCTCCGACCTCATGCGCCGCATGGTCAAGGAGGAACTGGTCAAGTTCGACGGCACGCCGCTCTTCCCAGAGCGCAAGGCATACACGGTCAACTACGAACTCTCGCAGATCGAAGCGGCCTTGTATGAGGCCGTGACCAACTATGTGCAGACCGAAATGGGCAAGGCTGACCAGCTCGAAGGCGCGCGCAAGGGATCTGTCGGCTTCGCCCTTACCGCGCTGCAACGGCGTCTCGCTTCAAGCCCCGAAGCGATCTTCCAATCGCTGAAGCGCCGCCGCGAGCGGCTTGAGAACCGCCTGCGCGACGAAAAGCTCGGCATCAAGGGGCGGCACGCCCTCGCCGAGACCTATGCCGGCGCGCTGGAGGACGATGACGACCTGAGCGCGGAGGAGCAGGAGACCCTTGAGGAAAACCTGATCGACGACGCCACGGCCGCCAAGACCGTTGTCGAGCTTGAGGCTGAGATCGTCATCCTGAAGGGATTGGAGGAGCAGGCCAAGGCAGTCGTCGCCTCCGGGCAGGATCGTAAATGGGATGAGCTGTCGAGAATCCTTCAGAACCATCCCGAAACCCGCGATGCCGCCGGTCGGCAGCGCAAGATCATCATCTTCTCCGAACACCGCGACACGCTGAATTACCTTCAGGCGCGGATTGCCGGCGTGCTTGGTAATCCAGACGCCATTGTGACCATCCACGGCGGCACGCACAGGGACGATCGTCGCCGTCTTCAGGCGCTTTTCCGCTCCGATCCCGATGTCCGCGTGCTGGTGGCGACCGACGCCGCAGGCGAAGGCGTGAACCTTCAGAACGCGAACCTCATGGTCAACTACGACCTGCCTTGGAACCCGAACCGGCTGGAACAGCGGTTTGGCCGTATCCACCGCATCGGGCAGACCGAGGTTTGTCACCTGTGGAATCTGGTCGCCAAGGAAACCCGCGAAGGCGATGTCTATCACCGCCTGCTTCTGAAGCTGGAGGTCGAGAGCCAAGCCCTGCACGGGCGCGTATTCGACATTCTCGGTGAAGTCTTCGAGGAAACCAGCCTGAAGGATTTGCTGGTCGAGGCGATCCGCTACGGTGATCGTCCGGATGTCCGCGCCCGTCTCACCCAGAAGATCGATAAGGCGCTCGACCACGACCATCTGAAATCTCTCTTGAACCGCAACGCGCTTGCTCAGGAGACCATGAGTCCTGAGCGCCTGTTCGCAGTAAAGGAGGAAATGGAGAAGGCGGAGGCCCGGCGGCTTCAGCCCTACTTCGTCCGAGCCTTCTTCTCCAAGGCCCTCGACGCGCTTGGTGGCACGGCGCACCCGCGCGAGGCCGGCCGTTACGAGATCAGCCATGTTCCTTCGGTGATCCGCGAGCGTGACCGCCGCCTGACCGGCCGGAACCGCCGCGATCATGAGCCGGTCTTGCGGCGCTACAGCCGCATTTGCTTTGAACGTCAGGCCATCCAGCCGCTCGATAAGGCGGGGCTGGAGCGCGCCGTTCTCATGCACCCCGGCCACCCGCTCATGCTCGCCATGTCGGATATGATCCTGGAGCAGCACACCAACCTTCTCCGGCAGGGTTCGATCCTTGTTGACCCGTCCGATGAAGGACTCGACCCGGCGCTGCTGTTCCTGCTGACGCATGAGATCAAGTCCGGCGACAACACCGTACTATCCAAGCGCCTGCAATTCGTGCGGGTTGGCCCGGATGGGCAGGCGAGATTCGCCGGATGGGCGCCTCATCTCGACCTTGAGCCTTTGCCGGAGGTCGAGCGCCCCTTGCTCAATGACGTGCTCGACGCGCCTTGGCTGTCCTCCGGTCAGGAGGCGCACGCCTTGTCCCTCGCCGCGACGACGCTTGTGCCGGAGCACTATGGCGAGGTCGCGCAGCGGCGCATCGACCATGTGGAGAAGACCCTGAACGCCGTCCATGAGCGGCTGAGCAAGGAAATCGCCTTCTGGCAGGATCGTTGGATGAAACTGAAGGACGATGCCGAGGTCGGCAAGGACGTGCGACTCAACCTTCAGAATGTCGAGCGCACGCTTGGCGACCTTCAGGGCCGTTTGGACAATCGGAAGAAAGAGCTTCAAGCCATGCGCCATGTCGTGAACGGCACGCCGGTCGTTCTGGGCGCGGCACTGATCGTGCCGGCGGGCTTGATGAACAAGCTGCGCGGCGACGAGCCGGCCGATCTGGTGGCGGCGACCTTCGCGGCCGACGCGGCGGCCCGCTCGCGCATTGAGCATCTTGCCATGTCGGCCGTCCGGCGGGCCGAGGAAGCGCGCGGCTGCCGCGTTGTGGATGTCTCCGCCGCAAAGTGCGGCTGGGATTTGACTTCCTATCCCCCGGCCGTTGACGGCAGGCAGCCCGATCCCAAGCATATCGAAGTGAAGGGTCGGGTGAAGGGCGCGAGCACTATTACGATCACCCGCAACGAAATGCTCTACGCCTTCAATCAGGGCGACAAGTTCGTATTAGCAATCGCCATCGTCGGCGAGGACGATGCCATCGACGGCCCGCACTATATTCCCAGCCCCTTCGACCGCGAACCGGGCTGGGGCGTCGCGTCCATCAACTTCCATCTGGGCGATCTGCTCGCCAAGGCAGAGGCCAGATGACCGCGCTACGCCTCGACAAGCTATTGCTAACCAATTTCCGCTGCTTCGCCCATTGCGAGGTCGAGTTCCACCCTCGCCTGACTGTTCTGGTCGCGGAGAACGGCAGCGGCAAAACTGCCGTGCTCGACGCCGCTGGAGCTGCGCTCTCGGTCTTCGTCAACGCGATCTATCCGCCGGAGAAGGTCCGGCGCATCGAGCGAAGCGACGTGCGCATGATCCCCGGTCAGGAACGCAGGATGTCCGCCTGCCTTCCGACCGAATACGAAGCGCAGGCTGCCGTTCAGGACACGGCGGTAAAATGGAGCAGCACGGTTAGGACTTACGCGAAGAAGGTTAGCCCTAGTTGGCAATACCTTGTTCCCATGAAGGATGCGGCGAAGCAGTTTCGATCCGACGATGCAATCCTGCCGCTTATAGCCTATTACGGGACGGGTCGCCTTTGGAGCGAGCAAAGGCAGACCGAATATCGCCGTTCCTCCGTCACCAATGTCGGGGAGCGCGTCGCCGGGTATGCCGATTGCCTCACGTCGTCATCGTCCTTCAAGGGCATTTCGGCATGGTTCGAGCATCGTTTCAGGCAGACGGCATCGCCCTCATTCCGGGAAAGCCTGCAAGCCAATCTTGCGATGATCGAAGGCGTGAAGACTGCCACCGACACGGTTCTTCAGCCGACCGGCTGGTCAGGTCTCCGCTGGGATGACGAGCTTCATACCCTGACAGCCCAGCACGAGACGCGGGGCGAGCTACCCTTGTCCATGCTGAGCGACGGCGTGCGCACCATGCTTGCGCTTGTCGCCGATGTTGCGCGCCGCTGCGCCAGCCTGAATCCGCAATTGAGTGATCAGGCCGCCATCGAGACCCCCGGCGTTCTCATCATCGATGAAGTGGACATGCACCTGCATCCTCGCTGGCAGCAGCAGGTGCTCGGCTTGCTGCAAAGCGCGTTCCCGGCTCTACAGATCATTGTCAGCACGCACAGCCCGCATGTCCTTTCGACGGTCGATAAGTCGTCGATCCGCGTCTTTCATATCAGTAACGGCGACGTGGTGATCGAGACTCCCCTGATTCAGACCAGAGGCGTCGAGAGCGCCGATGTTCTGGCGAGCGTGATGGACGTGGACCCCGTTCCGCAGCTTAAGGAATCGACCGAGCTTAGCATCTATCGCAAGCTCATTGAGGCGGGCAAAGCCGAAGGGCAGGAAGCGTCCGACCTGCGGCAACGCCTGATCGCGCACTACGGCGAAAGCCATCCGGTCATGCTGGAGGCCGACCGCCTCATCCGCTTCCAACGGTTCCGGCTCGCCAAGAGCCGGCCGGAGGGCGCGTGACATGAGGAAACTTGATCGCATCGCTTGCCCCGCGCCGCCCTGCTTGGGCGGCTATCATCACGGCACGCACTCGTGGGGCGATGTGACGCCTGACAACAAGGCCGAGATCAGAGCGCAGCTCGAAGTCATGCAAGGCCGCCGTTGCGCTTATTGCGAAGGCGACATCGACTCTCTCGGCCAGCACATAGAGCATTTCCGCCGGAAGAGCTTGCATCTCGCGCTCACATTCGATTGGGGCAATCTCTTCTGGTCTTGTGACCAGACGGATTCATGCGGTCACTTCAAGGATCACGGTGCGGGGCCATACGATGTCAATGACCTCATAAACCCGTGCTGCGACGATCCCGACACCTTCTTCATCTTTCAGGCAGACGGAACCATCAGCATCCGGCATGGCCTTTCGGCAGCGGAACAACATCGCGCCAGCGAGACCCTGCGTGTCTTTTCCCTTGATGCTGAGTGGGGGCGGCTGCGCGTCATGCGCAAGATCGCTGTGTCTGGATATGTTGACGACGCCAATACTGCTTTCAACGAAGGTTGGCCGCCGGATGATATTCGCGCGTATTTCGCGGAGGAGCTTGAGTACGCGCGCAATCTGCCATTTTACACCGCCATCCGGCATGTGCTGACGGAAAGACGATAGAGATGACTACAGCCGTAAAAGCTCCCAAAAAACTGATCGAGGTCGCGCTGCCGTTAGATGCGATCAATGAAGCTTGTGCCTACGAGAAGATGCCGGGAATCGGAGCCCATCCCCGCGGGCTGCACCTGTGGTGGGCACGCCGACCGCTGGCAGCGGCACGTGCCGTCATCTTCGCGCAGATGGTCAATGATCCGTCATGGAAGTGGGAGCTTGAGCATTCTGGCGAAGTTCCGCCGAACAATCTCAAGGCAAGTTGGGCCAAGAGCCGCAACCGGCTGTTCGCCATCATCCGAGACCTAGTGAAGTGGGAGAACACTGCCAACGAAGACATATTGGGTAAGGCTCGCACAGAAATCCGAAAGTCGTGGCGCGAAACCTGTGAACTTAACAAGGAGCATCCGCAAGCAGCGGAGCTGTTCGATCCTGAAAAGCTGCCGGCCTTCCATGATCCCTTTGCTGGCGGCGGGGCACTGCCGCTCGAAGCGCAGCGCCTTGGGCTGGAAAGCTACGCCTCCGACCTCAATCCCGTCGCTGTTCTTATCAACAAGGCGATGATCGAGATTCCGCCGAAGTTTGCTGGTCGGCCGCCGGTAAATCCGGAAGCGCGAAGCAGCCGCGATGCTTGGAGCAAACAATGGAGAGGCGCGCAGGGGCTTGCCGAGGACGTGCGCTACTACGGCCAGTGGATACGTGATGAAGCAGAAAAGCGTATCGGCAGCCTTTATTCACCGGTCACGATTACATCGAATCTGGCAGAAGGGCGGCCAGACCTCAAGCCATTGGTCGGCAAGAAACTCAACATTATCGCATGGCTTTGGGCGCGAACGGTCAAGAGTCCCAATCCGGCATTTCGACATGTTGATGTGCCTCTGATTTCGACTTTCGTATTGTCCAGTAAAGTTGACAAAGAAGCCTATATTGATCCGATCGTTGACGGCGATGGGTACAAATTCGTCGTAAAGATGGGCAAGCCTCCGGCAAGTGCAAAGAGTGGCACGAAGCTTACACGAGGTAATTTTCGCTGCTTGCTGTCAGGTGCGCCGATCAGTGGCGAATACGCCAAGACAGAAGCCCAAGCCGGGCGTATGGGAACCAAACTTGTTGCAATAATAGCAGAAGGAGTTCGTGGAAGAATTTACTTATCTTCCACGGAAGAACAGGAGGTTATTGCGAAATCGGTCAACCCAAAATGGAAGCCTGATACTGATTTCTTTCAGGGTGCGTTGGGATTCCGAGTTGGCAATTATGGAATGACTAAATGGAGCGATCTCTTCACCGAACGACAGCTTGTTGCCTTGACAACTTTTTCCGATTTGGTTGCTGAGGCATCTGCTCATATTCGGGCTGATGCGATTGCTTCATCATTCAAAGATCAAGAGGGTAACTTAGAAGCTGGCGGCGAAGGAGCTTCCGCCTACGCTGATGCAATTGTGATTTATCTTTCATTTGCAATAAGTCGCCTAGCAGATTTCGGCTGCTCCCTCGCCACATGGAAACCATCCGGACAGCAGGTGATGCACCTGTTTACGCGCCAAGCAATACCAATGACGTGGGATTTTCCTGAATCTAATTTTCTCGGGGATACCTCAATTTGCTGGGCCAACGCCGTCAAATACGCGCATGAAGCTCTAGTGGCTGGGGCAGTCGCGACTCCTTCATTCCCCGGCCATGCTCTGCAAGCAAATGCTATGGAACAAACTCTGTCGAATAATAAGGTCGTCTCGACAGACCCGCCTTACTACGACAATGTAGGGTATGCCGATCTTTCGGATTTTTTCTATGTCTGGCTCAGGGCTACTTGCCGGGCAGCATATCCTGCTTTGTTCGCGACACTGACAACGCCTAAGACGGAAGAGCTTGTAGCAACCCCGGAGCGGCACGGCGGACAAATTAAAGCAGAACGATTCTTCCTTGAAGGAATGACCCAAGCCATGAATCGGCTCTCTGGGCAGGCGCATCCTGCGTTCCCAGTAACGATCTACTATGCCTTCAAGCAATCCGAGACCGAAAATGGCTCTGGGACATCCAACACCGGTTGGGACACCTTTTTGGAGGCCGTCTTACGCGCCGGATTCGCTATTACGGGAACTTGGCCCATGCGTAGTGAACAAGAATACCGTATGCGAGGTATGGGGTCTAATGCGCTTGCGTCCAGCATTGTTCTCGCATGTCAGAGGCGATCCGCCGAGGCGGAAACCATTTCTCGCCGGGCCTTCCTACGTGAGCTGAATCAGGTTCTCCCTGAGGCACTTGACGAGATGACGCGCGGCTCTGGCGACGAGCGTTCGCCCGTCGCGCCGGTTGATCTTTCGCAGGCCATCATTGGCCCCGGCATGGCAGTATTCTCGAAATACGCCGCTGTGCTGGAGGCGGACGGAACCCCAATGACCGTGCAGACCGCGTTGCGGCTTATCAACCGCTTCCTCGCCGAGGATGACTTCGATCACGATTCCCAATTCTGCCTGCACTGGTTCGAGCAATACGGTTGGAAGGAAGGCCGCTTCGGCGAGGCCGACACCCTTGCCCGCGCCAAGGGGACGAGCGTTGACGGCGTGAAGCAGTCGGGCGTCCTCTTTGCCGCTGGCGGCATCGTTCGGCTGCTAAAATGGGCGGAATATCCGTCCGACTGGAATCAGGTTGGCGACGACCGCCTGCCGGTATGGGAAGCCCTGCATCACCTGATCCGCGTCTTCAAGTCCGAGGGCGAGAGCGGCGCGGGCAAGGTGCTTGCGGCCGTCGCTGCCAAGGCCGAGGCGACGCGGCAGCTTTCGTATCGCCTTTATACGCTTTGCGAGCGGGCGGGCTGGGCCGAGGATGCTCGCGCCTACAACGAGATCATAACGAGCTGGAGCGCCATCGAATCCGCCGCCGCAGCGGCACCGAAGGCGCATCAAGGCGAGCTGTTTGGCTGAAGGGGGAGCCGACGATGAAACCTTGGAGAGAAGTGGCGGTACCCCACCAGGACGTGCTTGAAGGCACGTTCCAGCAATCGGAGTTCGCAGCCGACATCACTGCGGTCAACACCGGCAACGCCAGCCGCGAATATCAGGATGCCGGCGCGTTCTTCGACCGCACCTTCATCACCGAGGGCATGGCGCTCCTGCTGACGCAGGTTGCGCAGCGCCTCACCGGAAGGGGCGGCGAGCCGGTCGTGCAGCTTCAGACCGCCTTCGGCGGCGGCAAGACGCACACTATGCTCGCAGTCTATCACCTTGCCACCCGCAAATGCGCCCTGTCCGACCTCGCCGGCATCCCCGCGCTTGTCGATCGGGCGGGCTTGATGGACGTGCCGCAGGCCCGCGTCGCGGTGCTGGACGGCACGGCGCACGCGCCGGGCCAGCCGTGGAAGCGGGGGAGCCAGACGGTCAAGACCCTTTGGGGCGAGATCGCATGGCAGCTCGGCGGTGCTGACGCCTTTGCGCTTGTTGCCGAAGCGGATGCGACCGGCACATCCCCCGGCAAGGATGTGCTGCGCGAGCTTCTGGAGCGCCATGCGCCTTGCGTCGTGCTGATCGACGAGCTGGTCGCCTATATCCGGCAATTCCCGGAATCGCAGGCGATCAGCGGCGGCAGCTACGATTCCAACCTGTCCTTCGTGCAGGCCCTCACCGAAGCCGTGAAGCTGGTGCCGCGCGCCATCGTGCTCGCGTCGTTGCCGGAGTCCGATCTTGAGGCGGGCAGTCAGCGCGGCGTCGCGGCGTTGCGCGCCCTCGAAAAGACCTTCGGGCGCGTGCAGGCGCTTTGGAAGCCAGTGGCGACCGAGGAAGCCTTCGAGATCGTGCGCCGCCGGCTGTTCGAGCCGGTGCGCGACGAGAAGGCCCGCGAGGCCGTATGCCGCGCCTTCGCCGACGCCTACATCGCCGAGGGCGTGAAGCTGCCGGCCGATACGCAGGAGCGGCGCTACTACGAGCGGCTGTTGCACGCTTATCCGATCCACCCGGAGGTATTCGACCGCCTTTATGAGGACTGGACAACCATCGACGGGTTTCAGCGCACGCGCGGCGTCCTGAAGCTCATGGCGAAGGTCATCTTCCGGCTGTGGAAGGACGACAACAAGGATTTGCTCATCATGCCCGGCAGCCTGCCGCTCCATGATGGCAGCAGCCGCAACGAGCTGACATACTATCTTCCGGCGGGCTGGGATGCCGTGATCGAGCGCGACATCGACGGCGATCGCGCCGAGACGACTGCCCTGGAAAACAAGGAACCACGCTTCGGCCAAGTCGGCGCGGCCCGGCGTATTGCGCGCACGGTCTTCCTTGGCAGCGCCCCGTCGTCGGTCGCTTCAAAGGTCGCCACGCGCGGCCTCGACCGCGCGCATATTATTCTCGGATGCCTTCAGCCCGGACAGGCAGCATCCGTCTATGCCGATGCGCTCGGCAGGCTCGCCGACCGACTGCACTACCTCAATTCCTCCGGCGACAAGAGCCAGGACGCGACGCGCTTCTGGTTCGACACCCGCGCCAATCTGCGGCGGGAGATGGAAGATCGGAAGCGCCGGTTCGACGACCGGACGGAAGTGCGCAGCAAGATCGCCGAGGCTCTGAAGAAGACAGTTAGCAACGCCACGTCCTTCGATGGCGTGCATATCTTCACGCCGCACGGCGATGTTCCCGACGATACTGCCTTGCGCTTGCTCGTGCTGCCGCCGGAGACTTGGTACGCCCGCGAGGAAAACCGCCTCGCCTTTGAAGCGGCGCTAGAGATTATCGGCAAAAACGGCTCGAAGCCGCGTTATCGCAGCAACCGGCTGCTCTTCCTTGCTCCCGATCACGGCGCGCTTTCCCGTCTCAACGACGCAACGCGCGTCGCGCTCGCATGGGGTTCGATTGTCGAGGACGTGAAGGAAGGCCGCCTGAACATCGACCTCTTGCAGAAAAATCAGGCCGAGAAGGAGCTGAAAAGTGCCGAGGACGCGCTGCCGCGCGTCGTCCGCGAATGCTACAAATGGTTGCTTTGCCCGATGCAGGATGCGCCGACCGACCCGAAGCCCGGCGTCGAGGCGTTCGCCCTGAACACGACCGGCGGCTCCATCGGCAGCGAGATCGAGCGGGTTTGCGCCGACAACGAGTTGGTCATCACCACTTGGTCGCCGATCCACCTGCGCGCCAAGCTCAAGGAACTTTACTGGAAGAACGGGCAGAATGCCGCGAGCGCGGCCGGCTTCTTCGAGGACACCCTGCGCTATCTTTATATGCCGCGCCTCAAGTCGCGGGACGTTCTGGCGCAGGCGATCCGTGCCGGTGCAGCCAGCAAGGACTTCTTCGGCACCGCCTACGGCGAGACAGATGGGAAGTTCGAGGGCTTTGCCTTCGGCGGCGGCAATATCGTCTTCAACGACACGTTGCTTCTGATAGAGCCGCTAGCAGCCCAAGCCTATGAGGACACAAATCGGGCGGTGCCAGCTCCCGCCGCCCCGGCGGTTGCCACGACCACGAGCGGCGTGGCTGAAGCGCCGAGCACCTATAACCCCAACGGCGCAACTTCGTTGCCGTCGCCGGTGACGCCTGTGCTGACGCCGGCAGCCACGAAGCCGAAGACCTTCTACGGCTCTGCGGAGGTTCCGCCCGCGACCGCAAAGATGCGCCTTGTGCAGATCGCCGAGGAAATCGTGTCGGTGCTGACATCCGATCCGAATGCGACCGTTCGCCTTGTGGTAGAAATTTTGGCCGAGTTTCCAGACGGGGCCAGCGACGGCGTGAAGCGCGCGGTTTCGGAGAACGCCCGCAGCCTTGGCCTGAAATCGGCCGATTGGGAATGACGGCGCGCCGCTATGCCCTTTCCGCTGTCGCCGCAGGCCATTGACGCACTGGCCGACATCATCACTGGCGGGCCGGGCTTGGGCGGCGGGCCGCCGCCTATCGGCCTTTATCGCAGCGGGCCGCAGATCGAGAAGTTCATGCGGGCCTGCAACGTTGCGTTCGGCGTCAGCGGTTCGCGCGTGCCTTCATTGGTGTCCTGCCGGATCGAGATCAACAATGGCTACGAGCCGGAGAAGGTGCTGCCCCGGATCATCGAGGCAGCGGCCGACCCCCGCGACTTCACCAACGGTCCGTCGCGTCACGTCGCCGCGCTCGACCATCTCAATCGGGTGCTCCGCTATGATGGCTTCGAGCTTCAGCAGCAGGGCCTCAAGGTACGCCTAGTGGTGGTCGGTCATGCGACGCCGGTGGTCGAACAGCTTTCCGGCATGGTGGAGACGATCAGTTTCGACACGGTGCAACGTGACCTCGACCGCGCCCTCGCGAGCATCGAGACCGATCCCGAAGATGCGATTACGGCCGCCTGTTCGACGATCGAGAGCGTCTGCCGGTCGATCCTGATCGAGCTTGGTGAGCCTTTGCCCGCGAAGAAGGACGTGCAGGGCCTTTTCAATGCCGTGAAGGGGCCGCTTGGTCTGTCCTCGGATCGCAGCGACCTCGACCCGCTGATAGCCGGCGACGTTCGGACTACCCTTGGCGGGCTTGCCACGGTTATCCAAGGCGTCGGCGCCCTGCGCACCCATGCCGGAGACGCCCACGGCCGCGAGCGGGGCTACGCCCGTGTCGATGCCCGGATAGGCCGCCTTTCGATTCATGCCGCTAGCACGGTTGCCCTGTTCCTGATCGAAACGTGGCAGCGCAAGTTCCCGAGCCGGGTTTTGCATAGGCACGACAATCTCACATGATTGCGTGTCGGATTCCGACCCGGTAGCTCTTTACTTCAGGGAGCCTAAAGCATTGAAAAATAATGCAAAAATATTTTTCTGCATGTCCGCTTACCGTCAAAAAACGATTTTGAAAGCGTTGGATTTTTTCCTCGACAACGAGGCTCGATATTTCGCTAGTGTCGGCCATCATCGTAAAATCAGCACCGCCTCAGCGAATGTGCCTGATGAACTACATTATACCGCCACGATGCATCATTGGCTATCGTCACTGTCCGCTTCGCCCAATGCACAATGCAGCGAGCTAACCGAAGCCGGCAACAACGGTTTCAATCGGCAAGAACAAGGTGCGGCTATCTTCCGGGTATTCAATGAACTCCGCATAGCGCAAATAAAATCGCTTGGCCGCTTCATCCTTCGCCTGAACCATCACAGCCCCTATGCCGATGCTTTGTGAGGCCAGCGCGATCCGCCGTAGCGCGTCCGACAACAGGTCCGCACCGAGGCCCCTACCCGCATGGTCGAGGCTCACGGCGAGCCGCCCAATAATCGAAACCGGAATCAGATCGGGCGCGTTTCGACGCAACTTGCCCGGAACCGCGCCGCGCTCCACCGACCCCGCCGAAATGCAGAAGTAGCCAACGACCTTATTGCCCGCGCACACGACATAGGTGCGCGAGAACCGGCTTTCATTCTTCAAGGCCCGATGGCGCAGCCAATCGTTCAGCGCAGGCTCGCCGCAGTCGAACGCCGCAAGATCGTGCTCCGCCGTCAAAGGCACGGGAGCAGAAAGTCGCAATTCAGGATCGCCCGGCGCGTCGTCTATTTCTGCCATGCCGGAGTCCGGCGCAGCAGGGCCTTGAGCTTCGGCCCCGGCGCGGGCGGATTGTCGAGCGCATGCATGAATGCGTCGTAGCGTTCGGAGTCGAGCGTGAAAAGTCGCTGGTCGAGCAGCACGTCCACCGCTTCGCGTCGCGCACTGTCCACCATGAACTCGGTGCGCGTCTTGCCGAGGACCGCCGCCGCATCGTCAATGAGCTGGCGGGTGCCGGCTTCGATACGCAGGTTGATGCTCCCCTTGGCGTCACCCGCAGAGGCGCGCGCCGCGACGGCAGCCGCCGCAGAACGGGAAGATTCGGAGGGAGCGAGACGTGTTTTTGCCATGACGAGAATATGGGCGTTTGTATCCACATTGTCAATACGTTGCCAGCTAAGGCGATGCCCTTCAGGCCAGGCTTTCGTCTGTCACCGACGCCCTTCAACGACGACCTGGCGCGGAGTGCCGACCCTCCGGCTCACTCCGGCGCGATTTGGAAGCGCGTTCGCCTCCGGACCAGCGCGGCTGCCGCCGCGTTTAATCTGATCGTTATGAAGGAGATTGCTAAGGGCGCTGCCCTCGCGCGGCGCAAGAAAACTCTTCGACCTTTCGCGGCATAAACGGCCCGCTCCCCGCAAGCGGGTCCCCTCCATTTATTCCACGGTGCCAAAGACTTTCCTGGCGCCTTGCTACCCCTGGCTCGCCGCCGGGCAAGGGTTCAGGAGCGGCGCTTCGCTGCTCTGAACCCCAAACCCGAAGGAACAGAGACATGACCAGCGCAACCGACAGCAATCCCCGCATCTATGTTGCCTGCCTTGCCGCCTACAACAACGGCTATCTGCATGGTGCCTGGATCGACGCGGATCAGGACGCCGACGAGATCAGGGACGAGATTTCCGCCATGCTTGCGCGTTCGCCGATCAAGGGCGCGGAGGAATACGCCATCCACGATTATGAAGGCTTCGAGGGCGTCACGATTAGCGAATATGCGGGCATCGACACCGTGGCGCGCATGGGCGCTTTCATCGCTGAACATGGTGCGTTAGGCGCGGGCTTGCTGGAGCAGTTCGTCGGTGACATCGACCAGGCCGAGAGCGCCTTGCAGGACTGCTATCATGGACAACACGCCAGACTTGCCGACTACATGGAGGAGCTGACCGTCGAAAGCGGCGTCACGATCCCCGAAGCCCTGCGTTACTATATTGATTGGGAGGCGATGGCGCGCGACGCCGAAATGAGCGGCGAGTTTTTCACGATAGAAACCGCGCACGACGAGGTGCATGTTTTTTCCAACTGCTAGGGGTTGAGTTGCTTTGCCTGCGCTGTCTGGCAAAGCAACTCCAAAACGTCCCGCAATTATTCAGATGCGCGTGAGAATGCCTAATTTGAGCGACTGCCCAAATCGAGAAAACACCGTTAATAATAGTTAAACAGCAAGGTTCTGACTGACGCGAACAACATTTCGCGTCATTCCGGCTACTTCCCGTTTCTACAGTTTTGGAAACTCTCTATCCGGGCGTTGTCTCGTTCGCCCGCGAGTAGAGAGGGTGCGCCATGCTTCGCGTTGATTGGCGTGCGCCGGGGGCTTACGGGCACGCGAAAGCCATTCCCCCTGCCGGTTTCGCCTGGGAATATCTTCGTCGCCATGAGGACTATCATCGCGACTTTCAGACCTTATCACACATGAAGGAGCCGGCCGCGACCGAGCTGGACGCATTCTCGCAACGATGGGGGTTGCGATTTCCCATGCGACCCCGAAACCCCGCCTGACCGGCAATCCCTGTTCTGGATTCCGAGCCTTCAGCCGCGAGCCATTCAACTGTCTCCGGTACCGCATCGCGACGGGGCGACGGAGCCGATAGTGACGCTGGCGCATCTGTCCGGCCTCGACCTCCGGCACGCGGCTGACGGATGGCATGGCATCTGGCATGTCGGGGGCGTCACGCATCAATTCTGGCTGCCCCAGGCCGTGCCCGACGCGCCCGCCTTCTACGGGACGTTCCTACCAATGGACGACTTCTACGACCTGCGCGCTCACGCCGCACGGAGGCTTTGGCGTTCGATCAAGGGGCGCTCTCCCGGTCCAGATTTTCGCACCATGCCGGCGCAGCTCCGACAGTTTCATATCCTGTCCCTGCGCGCACTCGACGCCCGGTTGCGGGGCGAGAGCTATCGCACCATCGCCGAAGTGCTGCTCGGCTTTCGCGGGACCAAGGAGGATTGGGAAGTCGATCCCCGCAAGAACCAGGCCCGGCGATTGGTCGCGCATGGCCTGAAAATGATGCGAGGCGGCTACCGCCTGTTGCTGCATTATCCGATCAAGCCGCCCGCCGAATAAAGCGCCGGCAACGGTCAGCGCCCGGCCGCGACCTCTTGTTCCAAGATTCGCCGATAGCCTTCGCGGGAAAGCCATTGGGCGCGCGCAAGGTGACTTTCCCAACAACGTCGCGTCCGCTCTTTGTCGCCGACCGGATCACGATGCAGGACGATTCGCGCGACTTCCTGCCAATCCGCACCTTCCGCCTTCGCATCGAGAAGACGCCAATAGGTGACGTGGTGCTGTTCATCGTAAGGCGTAATGTCATTTCCCGTTGGCGCTTCGTCGTCCACATCGGGATCGAGTTCGACAGGAACCCGCATCGTCATGCCCCTTCATCCTGGGAGAGCGATGGCTTGCGGTGCGCCCCCGCAAACAAGACTCTCTGACTCCTGGTGATCGGGGAGTTAGTAACCGTGTTGGACGGCCCCATGGCCTTTAGGCGAGAAGCCCTGAACATGCGCCAAGGGCTCCCCGACCATAGGGTCAAGGAGTGTGGTGTCGTCACGGCCGACACCAACCGCCAACAGGGGTTACTAAGCCCCAGAGCAGCGCGTCTGCTCCGCTTTCAGTCTTACCCGACCCGCGCGTGAATGTCTCCGCCAATTCGGCGCGGCAGGCAATGACGCGCTGAAATCCATCATCTTTTCAGCTTGCCGGCGCTTCCCAAGGGGTGCCGCCAGCGCATAGGCACAAATGCGGCACGCTACGCGCCGCCGATCACCCGCCAAGGTTCGCCACAGCCCGCCGAAGTTTTCGGCGGTCACATCAACGAACCAAAGGTGATCTTATGGCCATCCGCCGCAATGCGGAGCTGCCGCCGCGCCTGTTGCGCACACAGGAAGCCGCGCGCTTCCTTGGCATCTCCATCCGCACCCTAGAGAAACATCGGACCTACGGAACGGGGCCGGCTTATCGCAAGATCGGCGGCCGCGTCCTCTACACTATCCGCGACCTTGAAGCCTGGAGCGCGGTCGGCACCCGCAAATCCACGCGCGACAAGAACGCCGGCACGGTCTTTCCCGCGCGCCCGCTGACCCCCGACGAGCGGGGTAAGCTCTGAATGCTGCACGACGATCATAGCCGCGCGCAGCCGACCGACGCCAGCGAACGCAGCCACCTTGACCCCTTCATAGTCGCGACAGGCGACGCCGCGCCGCGCGACCAGCGCGATTTGATGGAACGGCCTTTCTTCTCCCTGGCGAAACGACCGCGCACCACGCCTATCCTTTACCGGGCCGCCGATGTGGAGGTGCAGGTATTCGCCATGCCCGAACACGGCATGGCGACGATTTGGGACGCCGATGTGCTGATATGGGCGGCCTCGCAGGTCGTGGCGGCTGAGAACGACGGCCTCACCACATCGCGCTTCTTCCGCTTCATGCCCTACCAGCTCCTGCGCGCCATAGGCCGGGCAACAGGCAATCGGGAATATCTGTTGCTCAAGGCCGCGCTGGAGCGGCTGCAATCGACCGTCATCGCCACCACGATCCGCAACGGCCGGCATTGGCGGCGGCGGCAATT
>JRYH01003474.1_pt1 | contig 22033 bp, 23 predicted proteins | sample 235351 | NCBI WGS metagenome assembly JRYH01 (sample SAMN03074221, study PRJNA261480) | activated sludge metagenome | biome: Wastewater Treatment Plant; feature: Wastewater; material: Activated sludge; isolation source: activated biomass of a wastewater treatment plant treating wastewater... ...
GCATTAGTCTGACAGCACCGCAATTAGGCTTCAATTAAGCTGCCCCACATAGATGACAATACCAGAATACCTGTATCATCGACCTATTTCTAACGAGTTTAATGTCGCTCTGTCAGATAGAGAATTGACAAATGTCCGATGGCTTATTAATTAGTAATTAATAACTAACTAAATGGGATTCTGTATAATGCGCGTTCGCAAATCCGCCGAAGCCCGCAAGTCTGAAATCATTGACGCCACCCTTCGTCTGGCTGACAAGCTCGGTCCGGACCGGCTGACAACCGAGACAATTGCGGATGCGGTGGGACTCACCCAGCCGGGAATATTCCGACACTTCCCGAAGAAACAGGATTTATGGGAGGCGGTGGCCGCGCGAGTCGGGGCAATGATGGAAACGCGCTGGAAAAAAGCCGAGAGCGGCGACACTCCTGCTGTTGACCGGATACGCGCGCTCATCGGCGCACAACTGCGGCTGATTCAATCCACACCCGCAATTCCCGCCATTCTTTTTTCGCGGGAACTACATACCAAGAACAAGGGGCTCCGCACCGCCTTTTTTGGACTTATGAGCCGCTTTCACAAGGTGATCGCTGATTTAGTGGCACAAGCCTGTGCAGCGGGTGAGCTGAACGAAGATATCGATCCCGACGATGCTGCCTATCTTATTATCGGATTAGTGCAGGGGCTTGCTGTGAGATGGTCCATCAGTGGCCGGAACTTTGATCTGACGGACGAAGGAAACCGCCTTCTTGAACTTCAACTAAAGGGCCTCGCTTATGGAAATGCGGGGACTGGCGAAGAAAGGAACGCATCATGAGAACACGTCTTTTCCGGTATCTTTTGCTCCTGCTGGCAATTGGCGCCGGTGCTGCGGCTGTTTTCCTTTTCATCTTCATGCGTCCGTTGCCGGTGGAGATTGCGCACCCTGCCGAAAATGTGCCGATACAGGTCTTTGGACTTGGCACCGTGGAGGCCCGCATCCTGTCGAAAGTCGGTTTTGAAGTCGGTGCCGCGCTTGTCGAGTTGAATGCCGATCAAGGCGACTGGGTGAAAGAAGGCGATATCCTGGCGCGGTTGCACAGCGCCGAACAGGAGGCCCGGGTCGCCAAGGCCAAAGCAGGAATCGCCAATGCGGAAGCGGCAGTAAAGACCGCAGAAGCTGCCGTCGGAAAGGCACGTGCCGTTCTAGCCCAGAAAAAACAATCGAACAAGCGCAAGCAGGCGCTGGTCGCCAAACAGACGGTCTCTGCGGAAAGCGCCGAGGAAGCGCAAATGGAGGAAGACGTGGCGGCTGCCGAACTCGCCGTGGCGATCAGCGACGTGGAAGTCGCAAAGGCCGCGCTTGAAGACGCCCTTGCGCAGTTCGGCGTGGAGAAAGTTCTTCTGGGTCATCATGTGCTCAGAGCGCCATATGACGCCATCGTCGTTCAGCGCCACAAAGAGTTGGGTTCCGTTCTCAGTTCCGGCGACGTCCTTTTTACCTTAGTCGCTCCGGAGACCGTCTGGGCACTGGCCTATGTTGATGAAGCGGGTGCAGGTGATTTGCGGGTTAATCAGCCCGCTGAGGTTCGTTTGCGCTCTTTACCCCGGCAGATGTTTGAAGGCCATGTAACCCGCATTGACATTGAAAGCGATCGTGTAAGTGAAGAGCGCCGCGTCTATATCGCTTGTGATCTCTGCCCGGAAAGCTTTCATCTCGGCGAGCAGGCCGAGATCTTCATTACGACCGGCATCCTCGACAAGGCGCTGCTGATGCCGGAAGCCGCAGTCGAACATTTCGACGGAACCAAAGGTACGGTCTGGACTGTCGAGGATGGTGAGCTGCACCGCCGTGATGTTGTCTTCGGCCAGAGAACTCTCGATTCCCGACTTGAAATTACCGATGGTCTACCGGAAGGGGCACGTGTCGTCTCTGCGCTGCGTCCGGGACTACGGGAGGGGCGCGCAGCCAAGGTGTTGGAGGACACAAAACCATGAATCTGGCCTATCGGGATATCCGGCACAATCTTGGGCGCTTTCTGCTCACTTGTTTCGGGCTGAGCCTGTTGCTCGGCGTCGTCCTGTCGATGATCGGAATTTATCGAGGTCTGGTCGAAGATGCGCTAACGCTGGTCCGCACTCCTGTTGTCGATGTCTGGGTCGTGGAATCGGGAACACGCGGGCCGTTCGCTGAGTCATCGCGTATTCCCGGCGATACGCGGGAGGCAATTGCCCGCCTTCAGGGGGTCAGCGCGGCAGGCAGTGTGACCTACCAGTCGGTTGAGACGCGTCACGGCAACGAAAAGCTGCGGCTCTATGTCGTTGGTTACGAACCCGGTCGCCCCGGCGGGCCGGATCAGATCACCACCGGGCGACCGATTGGCCGGAGCCACTATGAAATGGTCGCGGACAAGCGGACCGGCTTGTCACTTGGCAGCCGTATTGAATTGGGACGCGACACCTTCACCGTTGTCGGCATGACTGATGATCAGGTTTCGTCCGGTGGCGACCCGGTTATCTACATCACGCTAAAAGATTCCCAACAGCTTCAGTTCGAGCTGGCCCCGCCAGCCGCGCGGCGGGAGATCGCACGCGGCAGCGGCCCCGGCGACACTGACACGATCAATGCTGTTATCGCCCGCGTTTCACCGAATGTGTCGCCGGAAAGTGTGGCTGAAGCGGCGCGGCGCTGGAAGCATCTTGCCGCTATGAGCCAAGGCGAGCAGGAGCTTATCCTGACGCAGTCCGTCGTCGAACGCGCGCGCAAGCAGATCGGGCTGTTTACGGGGTTATTGCTGATTGTCTCTGCCGTCATTATCGCGCTAATCCTCTACACGATGACCATGGACAAGCTGCGGGAAATCGCCACCCTCAAACTAATCGGGGCGCCGGATCGAACCATTGTTGGTCTCATCCTGCAGCAAGCACTGGCGATGGGAACGATTGGCTTTGGGTTTGGCGCTATATTGATCACGAGCATCAAAGACTATTTCCCGCGCCGCGTCGTACTTCAGCCCGAAGATGGGCTCGCGCTAGCGGCGGCGGTAATACTCGTCTGCGTCCTTTCCAGTGCACTTGGTGTGCGGCTGGCGCTCAAAGTCGATCCGGCAACGGCAATAGGGGGATAACAATGAGCAATTCACTTAGTGAAATCCCACTTGTCCATGTGCAGAATGTCTCCAAGCATTTTGGCGAAGGGGAGACCCGTGTCGATGCCTTGCGCGATGTCAGTTTGGAGGTCCATCCCGGCGAGGTGGTGGCGCTGCTCGGGCCCAGCGGATCTGGCAAGACCACGCTTCTGAATGTCATCGGCTGTATCACCGAGCCCAGCAGCGGCTGGGTCAGCCTCGATGGTGAGGTTGTTTATGACGGGCACTGGTTGCGATCGGACTTGCGCAAGCTTCGGTTGGAGAAAATAGGCTTTATTTTTCAGTTCCATAACCTGCTGCCCTTCCTTAACAGCACCGACAACGTCGCCGTGGTGCTCAGCTTGGCCGGATTCGACAAGGATGAATCGAAACGGCGGGCGATTGAGCTGCTGGAGTATCTGGAAGTCGGGCACCGCAAAGATGCCATGCCCGCTAATCTATCCGGCGGTGAGGCGCAGCGGGTGGCAATTGCCCGTGCACTCGCCAACCGCCCCCGGATTATTCTTGCCGATGAACCTACGGCGGCGCTCGATTCCGAACGGGCAGGGATCGTGATGGACCTGTTGCGCAAAGTAGCCGTCGAACAAGAGGCGGCGATCCTCGCCGTCACGCATGATGAGAAGATATTCGATCGTTTCGACCGCATATTCCATTTGCGGGACGGGCGGCTGGATGACCAGAATACATGACGATATCGCCAAACGGCTTTAGTTTAAAGGTAACTTTATAGTGAGATATTTTTTAGACTTGCTTTGTCAAATTATGTTCATACATTGACGTGAATAATAGTGGCTTAGAGAGTGAGCATTGAATTATAATAACGGAAATATAGACTGGCGCGTACGAGGGCTGCGCTTCATAGTGGCCATTGCGTTTGCGTTTGGTGTTTTTTCCAGTATGCCAGCATCTGCACATCATACTGATACGGCAAGTCAAACACATTTTGACACCGCCATTGACGATCACGTGACCTCAAGCCATAAACAAAAGCAGGGTTCTCATATCGAAAAATGCGGCATGATCTCTTGTGCATTTAGCTTGCCCGCAAATTTTCAAGTAATATCGACAGCGTTTGGTGCGAAAACGCCGTTTTGCGTCATTGCTGTGCAAGTAGCATCTATTTCTTTTGCACCACCAAAGCACCCCCCAAAGATTTAGTTCCTCTTTTAGGCCATTTCTCAAGACAGCCATGATTGCTGTCAATGCGGTTATGCGCCTTTCTCAAACTTCGACTATTGAAATTTGAATCTGTCTCCCTGCCTGACCGAGGTGAGGTCTGCATTAGAAGGAGACCAGAACAGGAACTGATAACATGAAGATTAAGCGTACTTTTTTGTCCGGTGTTGCCGGAATAACCCTCACTGCCGTCTTGGCACTAAGCTCTGCGATCGCTTTTGCGGCCGGGAACCATCACGGGAGTCATGGCGGAAAATCGGGCATTGGTGTCCCTGGTAACGCTGCAGACGTCACCAGAACCATCGAGATCAAGATGGGGGATAATTTTTACGAACCGGAAGAAATTTCAGTCAAAAAAGGTGAAACAGTTCGCTTCAAGATCATCAACACCGGGGAATTCGTTCATGAATTCAACATCGGAACAGCCGCCATGCATGCCGCACATCAGGAAGAAATGATGATGATGATGGAGCACGGGGTTCTGGAGGCCGACAAGATCAACCGGGACATGATGAAGATGGATATGGGAAATGGCAAAACCATGGAACATAACGATCCGAACAGTGTGTTGCTGGAACCGAAGGAAACAGCGGAAGTCATCTGGAAATTTTCGGATGATGCCGAACTGGAATTCGCCTGCAATGTTCCCGGCCATTATGCCTCCGGCATGATGGGTGTCGTTCACTTTAAGTAAATGCTTTGCGCAGCCCTTAGCGGCTGCGCATTCCAACTTTTCGAATAAGAAAGGAACAGCAGGATGAGAATTTCATTCATGCAAAGGACGTGGTTTGGCTTTGCGGTGGCCGCGGGTGTTACGCTTCTGCCCGGCCTCAGCCTTGCCAAAACCTATGATCTGACGGTTGACAAGGTAGTGATTGACACAGGCAATTTTCAAAAGGAAGGGATTGGGTATAACGGCAGATCGCCGGGCCCTGTTCTGCGCTTTAAGGAAGGAGAAGAGGTCACGATCAATGTGACAAACAATCTTGATGAATCAACGTCAATTCATTGGCACGGTCTTATCCTCCCCTTCCAGATGGACGGGGTGCCTAAAATCAGCTTTCCCGGAATTGAGCCGGGTGAAACCTTTACTTATAGATTTCCGATCGTGCAGTCAGGCACCTACTGGTTTCATAGCCATTCCGGTTTTCAGGAACCGGACGGAGCCTACGGTGCGATTGTGATCGAGCCGGAAAAACGTGACCCGTATCGTTTTGACAGGGATTATGTCGTTCAGTTCACTGATGCGCATCCGCATTCCGGCAAGCGGATATTGCGGAACTTGAAAATGTCGGCGGATTATTACAATCGCCAGCAGCAAACCCTTGGTGATTTTTTCGCGGATATCCGCAAGAACGGCTTTAAAGCTACCGTCGATGACAGGATAGCCTGGGGCGACATGCGGATGATGAAGACGGACATTGAGGATGTGCAGGGCTTCACTCCGCTCATCAATGGCAAAGGACCGGAAAAGAACTGGACCGGGTTGTTCGAGCCGAAAGAACGCATCCGTCTGCGTCTTATCAATTCCTCCGCCATGACCTATTTCGATGTCCGTATACCGGGACTGAAGATGACGGTTGTGGCAGCGGACGGGAACAATGTACAGCCTGTCACGGTCGATGAGCTCCGTCTGGGTGTGGCAGAAACCTATGACGTTATCGTTCGCCCCATGGACGACAAGGCCTATACGATTTTCGGGGCAAGCATGGGCAGAACGGCTTATGCACGGGCCACTCTCGCGCCGCGTGAAGGCATGGTTGCGGAAATTCCGGACATGACGAAGCCGCCGCTTCTCACTATGGCGGATATGGGCATGGACCACGGCAATATGGCCGGTATGGATCATAGCAACATGAAAAGCATGGACAACTCGAATATGAAAGGAATGGATCATAGTAACATGAAGGGCATGGACCACTCCAACATGAAGGGTATGGATCAGGAGGATGACAGCTTTTATGCAAATGGCAGCGGTCTTGTACCGACGGCCGCGAATGGCGGTAAGTTTCTCTCCTACACCGACCTGAAAGCGCAAAAACCTCTTTATGAGGAGCGAGAAGCCACGCGGGAGATCGAGCTGCGTCTGACCGGAAATATGGAGCGGTATATCTGGTCCATCAATGGCGTGAAATATGAAGACGCTGATCCGATCGTACTTCAGTATGGCGAACGGGTCCGCTTCAAGTTTGTCAATGAGACCATGATGACCCACCCCATGCATCTGCACGGCATGTGGAGCATTCTGGATGTCGGGGCCGGTAAGTGGGACCCGATCAAACACACCATTAGCGTTGCCCCCGGAACTACCGTCTATTCCGAAACAGAGGTTGATGCGCCCGGTCAATGGGCGTTCCATTGCCATCTGTCTTTCCATATGGATGCCGGAATGTTCCGGAAAATTGTCGTTGAAGGCGGTCCGAAATCTGCAAGCCTCAATCCGTCTGAACAGGGAGTACTGCAATGATTGACTTGAAGAAATCTCTCCTGACAGCGGCCCTCCCCTTTTCTGTTTTGATGCCAGTTGTCGGCCATTCGGCGGAAATGTCGAATATCTACTATGGTGTTCAGATGGAGGAGTTTGAGTATCGGTATGGAGAAGGCGGCGAAGAGCTTTTTGCCTTTGACGGTGATGCGTTTATCGGGACCGATGAATTGAAACTCCGGTGGGAAGGAAGCGGGGAACTGGATTTGAATGTCAATCGCTTTGAATCCCTTTCCAATCAGCTCGCCTTGCAAACACCCATATCGGATTTTTGGGACATCAAAGGCGGCATTAGGTACTCGAGCCCGCAAGGACCGGATCGTTGGTACGCTGCCGTTGGCTTGAGTGGCCTTGCTCCGCAATGGATCGAGGTGGATACGCATCTGTTCCTGAGTGAAAAGGGAAAGCTTTCTGCTGATCTCGATATCGAGTACGAGATACTTCTCACCAATTATCTTACCCTGACGCCTTCCGCGAATATCGATGCGGCCTTTTCGAGTGATCGAGAAATTGGCGTTGGCTCCGGTATTAACAGCGTGGAGGCAGGTTTAAGGCTTAGCTATGACGTTTGGGATAGAATTCTCTCGCCTTACGTTGGCGTCGTCTATGAGCGCAAGTTCGGTCAGACTGCAAATTACGTCGAAGCAGAGGGTGAAAGTGCCGATATATGGTATGCCGTTATCGGTGCCAAGCTGATGTTCTAAAGCACCGGGATACGGACTTTGACCATTCTGGAGGGAGCATAAGGCTCTCTCCAGAGATATGGCTCAACTACGGAATCATCATGCCTAAAATACATATCATATCATTACTGGTAACGGTATTCCTGGTGCTCCAGACATCAGCATTTGCCGACAATACAGATGCATATTTTCAACCTGCTGAAATCCACGATGCCGTTGTGACGATATCCAATCAGGATACGTCGGGAGACTTGCGTTTTCGTATAGTCAACAGTAGCTCCGGGAAATTGACAATACTCGGCGTTTCAAACGCCTATAACGTGCAGTCAAAGATTATGGGGAGGATAGACGCGAACAATTACACAGAGCTTGGATCAATAACGTTGCTGCGGGAAGAAAATATTGATCTGACAACTACCCATATATTCGTGCGCCTTTCCAATTTTAGAGAGCCTCTGAAGGTCGGCGAAATTATTGAATTAAAGCTTGTTCTCTCCAATGGAGAATTGCCGTTTTCAGCCCATGTAAACCGTTAATATCTGACGCGAGCAGCGTGCTTCAGTATTGAATATCAGACCGGAGAGAAGAGCGATGGAAACACAACATAACGACAACCGCTCAACACAATATAAAAAAGACAGCCTGACACTCATTGGCGCCGTATCCATGGGAACCGGTGTGATGATCGGCGCGGGCATACTTGCCCTTACCGGTCAGATTGCGGAACTTGCCGGGGCATTGTTCCCTCTCGCCTTTTTTGCCGCTGCCATCGTAACGGCCTTTAGCGCATATTCCTATGTCAAGATGGCAAATGCTTACCCCTCTGCTGGCGGGATAGGCATGTTCCTACAAAAAGCCTATGGCCGGGGGACGGTCACGGCGGGTGGTGCGTTGCTTATGTATTTTTCTATGGTCATTAACGAAAGCCTGGTTGCCCGGACATTTGGCACCTACACCATGCAATTGTTTGATGCCGAACCCGTTGGCTGGGCTGTAGCGGCTTTAGGCGTCGGTGTCTTAATATTTGCCTTCTTGCTCAACATATCCGGCAATCGCCTGATTGGTGGATTTTCACTCTTCATGGCGTTTCTCAAGATCGGTGGCATTATTATATTCGCGACAGGCGGCTTGTGGATCGCAGATATTTCTTTTGAAAGCGTCATACCACAATCGTCATCGGACACGCCGATTACAGGGTTTCTCGCGGCGATGGCGCTGGCCATTCTCGCGTTTAAAGGATTTACGACCATAACCAACAGTGGATCGGAAATTGTCGATCCTCACAAGAATGTTGGGCGGGCGATCATCATTTCGATTTTGGTCTGCTTTGTCATCTATGTGCTTGTCGCTCTCGCGGTTGCGGCAAACCTGACTTTAGACGAAATTATTGCGGCAAAGGATTTCGCCCTGGCGAAAGCCGCGCGTCCGGCATTTGGCAGTTACGGACTATGGTTTACAGTTGGTCTGGCAATTGTCGCGACTGTTTCAGGGTTAATTGCCAGTGTCTTTGCCGTTTCGCGGATGCTGGCCATGCTTACCGACATGAAACTGGTGCCGCACAGCCATTTCGGGATGCCGGGAGATATCCAGAAACACACACTGGTCTATACGGTCGTGTTCGCTATTTTCCTGACAATATTTTTTGACTTGGGCCGCATCGCTTCTCTAGGCGCTATTTTCTATCTCATTATGGATATTTTTATTCACTGGGGTGTGTATCGGTATTTGCGCAAAGAGGTCAAAGCCAATGGAATTATCGTTTTGGCGGCGATAACTTTCGATATCATCGTACTGGGTGCCTTCCTGATTGTGAAAGCGTCAACTGATATGCTGGTGATCTACGCCGCGTTAATCGGGATTGTCGTGATCTTTGTTGGTGAGAGATTTTTCCTCAAGTGGCAGGAAGACGAGGGCAGTTAGTGTTTTTTACAAAATTAACAGCAAAAATGTTTCAATGGAGTTTAGTTGTAAAAGCTCTGCTCATCAGAAGGAGAAAATATGAAATTAAACTAAAAATTAGTGCGATGTACCAGCCATATGCGTAAGCTTCTGCCAAGCCCAGAAAAAAGCTTGGCCAAGTCAGCCAAACAAAGCCCGGCAACAGGTTTTGCCAAATTTCATGCATAGCATAATAGGGTAGCCATAAGTCGAACAATACGCAAAAAATGTAACTAAACGCTGTGAAAGCGCTTAGGCTCAATCCAAAAGTGATTGTGGGTATACGGTTCATTGCGAACGTTATTCTTTCAAGCTAACTATGGGCAAATAAGACTGCTTTCATGCCTTTGTTTTAGATCAATGAACAGTCAGAGTAATTCTCTGCTTATAGGTATCACAAGTAAGGAATGGTCACATTCTGCAACAGTGAATTAAATCGTTACGGAATGTTACAAATTCTAGAATGGTGACGTTGAACAAGACATGAGACTTTGTTACAGAAAATAAGCTAATAGCTAACCGTAGCCTGGACAATGTTAATTGAACTGGCTTTTTACGGATTTCATTATGGATAAATTTGCTCCGGATTAAAGTCAGCGAGTTTATTTTCAGATAGATAGATGCAATGAATGAATCACCGCATATCCTGATAGTCGATGATGATCGGGAAATACGAGATCTCCTAACCCGTGTTTTGAAGAGGCACGGTTTCCGCGCCACAGCCGTTAATGATGGCCGCGAAATGACCGTCGCGTTGAGAGATTGGAAGATCGATCTGATCATTTTGGACCTTATGCTTCCGGGCGAAGACGGCATAACTTTATGCCGTGATCTTAGGGCACAATCAAATATTCCGATCATAATGCTGACGGCACTTGGAGAAGATTCAGACAAAATTCTGGGACTTGAAATCGGGGCGGATGACTATATTCAAAAACCCTGTAATCCAAGAGAATTACTTGCGAGAATACGTGCTGTGCTTAGACGTGCAGGTGAAGTTGCTGCAATTGAGATCGAGCAAGACACAATTATTGAGTTTGATGGCTGGCAGCTTGACCTGGTCCGTCATAGTTTGAAATCCGCCACTTCAGAATATGTAGAATTAACAACCGGTGAGTTTAAGTTGCTCGCAGCTCTTGCAAGTCATCCCGGTAGAGTGTTGACACGTTACCAACTTATGGATCTCGTTAAAGGCCGGTGGTCTCGTCCATTTGAGCGTAGCATAGATATGCAAATAAGCCGATTGCGACGGAAACTTGAAAGCGATCCCCAGAATCCGGAGATTATTAGAACGGTTCGCAGTGGCGGGTATTTATTTGCCCCTCAATCCATGACGGCGCGGACATGAAATTCAATCGTTCACTGTGGCCGAAAACTATGGCGGCACGGATTGTATTATTGCTCTTGGTTGGGCTCGGTCTTTCACATGTAATCAGTTTGAGTGTTTACAATTTTGATCGCGAGGAGATCGTAAATCTGATTGGAAGAGCACAATTAACGGAACGCATAACGACAATAACCGGAATAATAAAAAATGCGCCGCCAGAGGAAAGAGAAAAAATCATCAGCTTTGCCAATAGCTCTACTTTTCAGCTAGATTTGGGCACTACAAGTACAGTTAAAAATAACGACCCCCTCGTAGCTAAACGCTTTTCAGCGGCGCTTTCGGAACTGACCTCGTTTGATTCAAGAATGCCAATTCTCGCGGAGACGGTTTCGGGCGAGGATAGCATATGGAGACATCTTTCTGGCAAATCAACCGAAAAACATATTTCTATTACTGATCATTTCGAGCACATTGTTAACGAAATTCGGACGGGCGCTTTAATCCGGGTTTCAATAGAAATTGGAGATAACAGCTGGCTAAACTATCAAGCCCCTGATGTTGAAGCAACGATGCCCTGGTCTATTAGATTTGTCCTATCGATTGCTGTGATGATGATCGCAACTGCAATATTTTCTGCCTGGGCTGCCCACTATCTGACCGATCCTCTAAAAAAATTGAGTATTGCTGCAGAAGATCTGGGGCGTAGCGTAACAGCGCGCCCAATACCGGAGAAGGGACCTTTGGAGGTTATACAATCAGTTCGCGTTTTCAATAAAATGCAAGCAAGAATTTACCGCTTCGTGGAGGACCGCACACAAATGATTGCAGCAATCGCTCACGATTTGCGAACACCTCTTATGAGAATGCAGCTTCGCAGCGAACTCTTGGATGACAATGAGTTAAAAAGAAAATTTAGCGAAGATATTGACGAAATGAATCAGATTGTTACGGCAACGTTGTCCTTTGCATCCGAAGATGCGGGAAGGAAGAAAAATGATCGATTCGATATAGTAAAACTTATTTCGGACGTCGTTGTGGATTTGAGCACGTTAGGTTTTTCGATCTCATGGGTTCCTCCTGATCCCATCAGTCTTGAGGGGCAAAAAGACCTATTACGCCGCGCCCTTTCAAATTTGATTGAAAATGCGGCGAAATACGGAGAATGGGCCTCTATTCATATACAAATTGCTGACGGAAAGCTCATAATCACCATTGATGATGACGGCCCAGGAATCGCTCCCGAAAACATAAAAGACGTTTTCAAGCCGTTTTTTAGACTGGAAGGCTCTCGAAGCCGGGAAACAGGGGGTACCGGTCTCGGCCTGTCAATTGCGCGATCAGCTTTCCGCAGTCACGGTGGCGACGTTACCATACGAAACCGCGCAGAAGGCGGCCTGAGAGTTGAAGCGTATCTGCCATTCTGACCGACCTTCATTCGGGCTCGATCAACTCATTTGTAACACTTTGTAACTGCGTGGTAATCTGTCACTAAATGTGACCGAAATGATCGGTTGCCGCCTCGACATCTCACCCCGACTACATAAGTATCGTTGCGTAAGATCTCTAATTTATGCACTGAAAGTCGATGAGATGAGCTCACTTTTCTATTTCCTTTTTTGGGCAGGCCTTATTTTTCTAATGATGCGATTTGGCTGTGGCGCACATGTGATGGGTCACAAATCAAAGCACAAGCATTCTAAAGGTGGTCCGCCCGCGGCTTCGGAAAACTCCAATGACATGGTTTGGGTTGCTCCACCTCGTGATATCGATCCGGTGTGCGGCACACAGGTCAACACAAAAACCGCCAAATCAAGCGTCTACAATGGGTCAGTCTACTACCTGTGTTCGCGAGAGTGTCGTGAAATCTTTGAAGCAAATCCGAAAGAGTATCTCAGTGTCGAGAATTTGAAAATACAAGCCCCTGAAACGGAGGCTAAGCATGCCTGATCTGGTAAAAGAAAATACTTCTGAAGCACGCCAAGAACTCTACATAAGAAGCCGGACCAGCCTCCGTCTACCGGTTATTGCACTCGGGATGAGCCTCGGATTGTTCTTTGCCGTCACATTCATTTTATGTGTGAGTTTTGATCTGCTTTTCCCTGATCAGGCAATGTACAAAACATGGCTCGGGTTACTGCCCGGGTTTACTTGGCTGAGTTGGCCAAGTTTCTTCCTGGGACTCGGTGAGAGCTTTGCTTATGGCTGGTATGTCGCCCTAATCTTTGGACCGCTCTTTAACTTCTTTGCCGCTCTCGGGTCGGGGAATCATTCATGACCCACTCAGCTGTGAAAAAAATTTCCACTATCGAAGTAGTGAAGAACATTCCGTCTCCTTCCGTTGAGCAGAACCAGGACAATGCTAGCACATTGGACGGTGCTGCCCCAGCTGAGAGATTAGTGCCACATGGCCGGGATTTATTGGACTATCAAATTGACGTCTGGCAACGGACAATCCTTTTCTGGGATACGCTCAGACAGCGTGCCGACAATATGCTGGAGCACGAGCGTGCTGGTTTGCCGCCATTGCTGGATTTCAAGTATGAGACGATCCTCGATGCTCGAACTTTTGAGAAGCCCGCCAACTATGCGTTGCTGCGCATTACTGAGATCGGGGATGATTGCTGGGAGGACTGCGTCGATCTGGAAAAGCCGCCGGTTATCGTCCTTGATCCGCGTGCCGGGCATGGGCCGGGAATTGGAGGGTTTAAACACGACTCTGAAGTCGGGATGGCACTTCACGAAGGCCATCCGGTTTATTTCGTTGTCTTCTTTCCAGAACCGTCACCGGGACAGACCCTCGCGGATGTTCATCACGCCTTGCGGCGGTTTGTCGAGGAGGTGGCGAGGTTGCATAGTGGAAAGCCGCCCGCCGTCCTCTACGGAAATTGCCAGGCGGGCTGGGCGGCCACTCTCCTGGCAGCGGATTGTGAAGGGACTGTCGGTCCAACAATCTTGAATGGATCGCCCCTATCTTATTGGGCGGGCGACGCAGGCATAAATCCGATGCGCATAGCCGGGGGATTACTCGGCGGCGTCTGGATGACCCATTTCACAGCAGATCTTGGCGACGGTCGCTTTGACGGTGCCTGGCTTGCGCAAAATTTCGAGAATCTCAAACCTGAAAAAGCGATCTGGGAGAAATATGCAGGCCTGTTCAATAAGGTCGATACTGAGCGAGACCGGTTTCTTGAATTTGAACGGTGGTGGAACGGTTTTTACTTCCTGAGCCGCGAGGAAATGGTTGGAATTGCGGAAAATCTTTTCATCGGCAACAAGCTGGAGAAAGGTGAATTCCGCATTTGCGACGGTTGCACTGTCAATTTGCGGAGAATCCGCAATCCACTCATTATCTTCGCCTCTTATGGTGACAATATTACACCTCCCCATCAAGCACTTGGCTGGATCCCTGCAGTTTATGAAGATACGGAAGACCTCAAATCGGCAGGCCAGCGTATTGTATATCTGACCAATCCGCACGTTGGACATCTGGGCATCTTTGTTTCAGCCAGCGTCGCCCGGCTGGAACATCGGGCTATTCTCGAAAGCCTTGATGAGATCGAGGCGCTTGTGCCGGGGCTATACGAGATGAAAATCGATAACCCCACAGGTGATCCGGATTGTCATAAGCCGCAATTTGCCGTCAGATTTGAGGAGCGGCAGGTTGAAGAAATACAGTTTCCCCGGCAAGATGAAGCATTTGAACGAGTGCGTACAGTGTCCGAAGCCAATGAGGCTTTCTATCGCACTTTCATCAGCCCATGGGTCCAGGCGGTGTCAAATCCCTGGTCTGCTGAAGTTATGAAATGGATGCATCCAATGCGTACCAGTCGATACCTTTTCTCAGAGGCATTTAATCCTTGGATGCAGGGTCTGGCGGATGTTGCCAAAAAAATTAACGAAATCAGAAAACCGCTTACCGACAACCATCCAATGCTCCTAAAGGAACGGGACTTCATTGCTCAAGTTTCCCAGATGATGGAGAACAACCGCAAGTCTCGCGATACCGCCTATGAACGGATGTTCAATATTGAATACGGGGTTCCGGATTTGGCAAACAATTTCCTTGAGACGAACAAGGGAATTGAAGAGACAGGAAAAAGTTCATGAACAAATCACACTCACATACCCGTCCTAAAAATGGCGACAATGTCGTCGATGCCGGGTCAATTAGTAAAGACCCTGTTTGCGGCATGACGGTGGACTTAAATAAAGACAAACCACGGTTTGATCATGAAGGAACCACCTATCACTTCTGCTCGCAGAAGTGCCATGACAAATTCGCGGACGATCCGGAACATTATATTTCAGGTGCGCACAAGCAGAAAACGAAAGAACCTGTTTCTGGCGCAAAATACACCTGTCCAATGCATCCCGAAATTGTTCGGGATGCGCCCGGTGATTGCCCGATCTGCGGTATGGCTCTCGAGCCTATGGGCGTGCCGACGGGCGATGAAGGTCCCAATCCTGAATTGCTAGATTTCAGGCGGCGCATGTGGATCGGCACTGTCTTAACAATCCCGCTACTCATTTTGACAATGGGACCCTTCGTTGGACTTGGCTTCATCCGCGATATGATTGGAGAACGAACTGCTCTCTGGACTGAACTTGTCTTGGGTACGCCGGTTATTCTCTGGGCGGGTTGGCCATTTTTTGTCCGTGGAGTCAAGTCGGTTATCAACAAGAGCCTCAACATGTTCACACTCATAGGCATGGGCGTCGGCGCCGCCTATCTCTTCAGTGTTGTTGCTGTTTTGGTGCCTGGAATATTTCCAGAAGGATTTCGGGACGCTGAAGGCAATGTCGGGGTATATTTTGAAGCGGGCGCAGTAATCGTCGTCCTCGTGCTGTTGGGTCAGGTGATGGAGCTTGGCGCACGTGAACGTACCGGTGCCGCCATTAAGGCGCTCCTGGATCTCGCCGCAAAGACAGCCCGCATCATCCGCAATGATGGCAGCGAAGAGGAAATTCCGCTCGAAGAAGTTGCGGTTGGTGATCGGCTGCGTGTGCGCCCCGGCGATAAAGTTCCCGTGGACGGGATAGTGTCGGAAGGCCGCTCATCTGTCGATGAATCAATGATCTCTGGAGAACCTCTTCCAGTAGAGAAGGTAGCTGGTGATACGGTTACGGGGGCTACTATCAATGGCACCGGTAGCCTTATTATTGAAGCGAAGCGCGTCGGCGCTGACACAATGCTTAGCCAGATTGTGGAAATGGTTGCGAGTGCGCAACGGAGCCGTGCCCCGATTCAGAAGCTAGCAGATGCGGTCGCCGGTAAATTCGTGCCCGCCGTGATCCTTGTCGCCATCCTATCATTTATTTCCTGGTCAATTTGGGGACCGAACCCGGCTTATGCATATGCGTTGGTTTCCGCCGTTGCTGTACTAATCATCGCCTGCCCTTGCGCGTTGGGACTTGCGACGCCTATTTCAATAATGACAGCAACCGGACGCGGTGCGCAAGCTGGCGTGCTCATCAAGAACGCAGAGGCGCTGGAACGGTTTGCAAAAATAGATACTCTTATCGTCGACAAGACCGGAACACTGACGGTCGGTAAGCCGAAGCTCATCGCCGTACTTGCTGAAGACGGGCATGAAGAGGCGGAAGTCCTTCGACTTGCCGCCAGCCTCGAACGCGGTTCCGAGCACCCGTTGGCAGAGGCGATAGTTGCCGGCGCCGAAGAACGCGAGATCACGTTGGCAAAGGCTGAGGATTTTGAGGCTGTCACAGGCAAGGGCGTCACAGGCGTTGTGGACGGCAAATCCGTTGCTCTCGGAAACGCCAGACTGGTTGTCGATCTTGGTGTAGCCACGAAAGGTTTTAGTGATATCGCGGACGCCCGACGCGATCAGGGCGAAACAGTTATGTTCGTGGTCGTGGGCGGTGAGATCGCCGGGCTGGTGAGTGTCGCCGACCCCGTGAAGGAAACCACACCTGCGGCACTCAAAGCGCTGCATACCGAAGGTTTTCGGATCGTTATGGCGACCGGTGATAACGAGCGCACGGCAAAGTCTGTTGCCGCCAAATTGGGTATAGACGAAATTCGGGCCGATGTACTGCCTGAGGACAAAGCGCGCATTATTAAAGAGATGCAGGCCGAGGGCCGCAAGGTCGCGATGGCCGGTGACGGCGTGAATGATGCGCCGGCCCTGGCGCAGGCTGACGTAGGCATCGCCATGGGCACTGGTGCTGATGTTGCGATTGAGAGTGCCGGTTTCACCCTTGTGAAGGGCGACCTCAACGGCATTATCCGGGCCCGCCGTTTATCGCGGGCAACTATGCGCAATATCAAGCAAAACCTGTTCTTTGCGCTGGTCTATAACGGCGCTGGCGTGCCGGTAGCGGCAGGGGTGCTCTACCCATTTTTCGATATCCTGATTTCACCAATTTTTGCTGCGGCTGCAATGAGTCTTTCATCACTTTCAGTCATTCTTAATGCGTTGAGACTGAGGTCCGTCAAAATCTAGGAACGGTAATGCAAATTTTGAAATCATTTCGCAAGTCAAGGAGAATGAAAATGTATCGAGCACAACTTACTATCATGTCAGCTATCGGAATGTTGGCATTATCGGCGCCGATTGCGCTCGCTGATTCCGGTGAAAACTACTCCATGCACGGCATGGGGGCGGGCGGATGGATATTCGGTCCCTTGATGATGATTTTAATGATCGCCTTAATTGTGGGCGTAGTCATTCTTGTTCTCCGTTGGATGGGTATTGCGGACGGATCAGGCAATCGGCGAGATCGAGCGGTCGATATTCTCAACGAGCGTTTTGCTCGTGGCGAAATTGACCCGGAGGAGTTTGAAAACCGCAAACGCGCTTTGGATAAATAGATGCAAAGGGTTTTTACGGGGTCTTTACAAAAGAACTCAGTGCTAACGCAACAGGAGATTGGATAGTGAGAACGATTTTAAATTTTTTGGCTACGGCCTGGATTGTCAGCGGCATATTGCTAGTGGGAGCACGGTCTCTTCGTGCGGAACCGTTTGTTTACGTGCCGCTAGGGAGTGAGAGTAAAATTGCCGTTATAGATGCTGCGAAAGATCAGATCATTGGTATCATAGATGGACTACAGGCTGTTCATGGATTGGCGGGAACTCCGGACGGACGATTTCTAATCGCCGGTAGCTATTCAGAGCGCTCTGTCGACATTAAACCGGCAAAACCGAAGGGTATTTCTGAAGACGAACATGCCGCTCATCATAAGGCGTCATCCGTGCAGACAGAAAATTCAGATATTGCATCGGTGAGTACTGTTTCCGTGATTCAAATCAGCGAAGGGGAGGTCATACGGACGATCGATGTACCAGGTGCGGTCCATCATGTGTCGGTCAGCCCTGACGGTAGATACACGGCTGTCACCCGTCCAAACGAAAGTGAAATTTCGGTGATTGATCTGACGAATTTTGAGATTGTCGGCAACATTTCAACCGGCGAATTTCCCAACTATTCCGTCTTCAGCCCGGATAGCGAGCGGCTATTTGTAAGCAATGCAGGTGACAGCACCATAAGCACCATCAACAGTAAGAACTGGAACGTTGAAAAGGTTATTCCAGTTGGAATGAGCCCGGAACATATCGTGCTCTCAAAGGATGGTAAAACTCTCTTCGTCAATAATGTAGACGACGGAACCGTATCTGTCGTTGACACAAAGTCGATGCAAGAAACAAACACGATGAAATTGGGATCGGTACTTCACGGTATTGATCTTTCCGAGGACGGCACCGCGTTGTTTGTGGCCGCACTTGGGGATGACAAGATAGCAAAGGTCGATCTTGCATCAGGATCCCTACAGACTGCCGAGTTATCACCAGCGCCCTATCATCTGGCAACAATTACAGAGACGGGCAAGATTTACGTTTCCAGTTCTGACGAGACCAAAATCTGGGTCGTCGACCAAAAAAGCCTTGAGCTTTTGGGGCAAATCACGATCGACGGAAAAGGGCATCAGATGGTTGTGATGCCAGGTTCTTAATTCAAGGAGGAGCGTAAGTCGTGAGAGATCTTTTCTTTTCCAAAACCGGTATTGTGCTTATCGGATTTATTGCCGTCGCCGGCTATTTTTTGTGGGTGGAACACACAGCGCATATCATCACTTACCTTCCGTTGATATTACTGCTAGGGGGCTGCGTTCTGATGCATCTGTTCATGCATCATGGTCATGGCGGCCATGGTTCCGGCGATGACTCTCAGCATGGCCCTTCATCTCATTCGGATAAAAAACATGACTGATCAACCGGTAAACTATGGACTATGGTCACTCGTGATCATAAATTCCGCAGTGTTCATTATCTTTGCCTTCAGTTTCTTTAAACCCAATAGCCCGCGTGATTGGCGGACCTTTAGTGCATTTAGTGCTTTCATCGTCGCATTATTCACGGAGATGTACGGGTTTCCGCTGACCATCTATTTCTTATCCGGATGGCTTCAAAGCAATTTCCCCGATGTCAACTGGTTCGCGCATGACTCCGGCCACTTGCCTGAGATGCTTTTTGGCTGGAAATCCTCCCCGCATTTCGGACCGTTTCATATCTTGAGCTTCGCATTTATTGGCGGCGGCTTTATCTTGCTTTCCGCTGCATGGAAAGTCCTGTATCAGGCACAAAAGTCGGGCAATTTGGCCGCGACCGGCCCTTATGCACGGATCAGACATCCACAATATGTCGGCTTTGGGCTTATCATGCTTGGATTTCTTTTCCAATGGCCGACATTGCTAACTCTTGCCATGTTTCCGATCCTATTGGTCATGTATTGGCGTTTGGCGTTGAGTGAAGAACGTGAGGCCGAGGTGACGTTTGGTGATGTCTACCGGGATTACGCGGAGGTTACGCCCAGGTTTATTCCGGCCTTCGGGCGTGGCTCGAAATCTTCATCCGGGAGCCATGGAATTAATTTGTGAATTTGATGCAGCTAATCTGAACTGGAGATATTCATGAAAAATTTTCGTTGGAAGATGATTATGATTATGGCGCTCGTGTCCTTTCCAGGCATCGCTTGGACCGATACTGGTCACGAAGGCACGAAAAGACATCAGATGCCGCAGATGAATGACGATAATATGCCGGGAATGATGCGCGAGGGTATGCTGGCGATGCCTCAAATGGATCCAGCCCGCGGACGCGCCCTTTTCGCGTCAAAAGGCTGCGTTGTCTGTCATTCCGTTAATGGTATCGGTGGCGATGACGCTCCCGCTCTTGACGCTTCATCCATGCCACTGATGATGAACCCGTTTGAGTTTGCCGCCAAGATGTGGAGGGGCGCGGAAGCGATGGTCGCCTTGCAACGTGAAGAGCTTGACGAGACGATTGAACTGACCGGCCAGGAGCTTGCAGACATTATTGCCTTCGTTCATAGCCACAAGGAGCAGGCGATTTTTTCCATTGCAGATGTGCCTGAGAGAATGAAGAAATTGATGGATCATTCGGGCGCTGGGGAGCACCATTATGGCGTTAAAGACTGAAACTCAGGAATTGCTGGACTCGTCGCATCCAGAGCGTGAAAGTGGCCGCCGGGATTTTCTTTATGTGGCGGCTGGAGCGGTGGTGGCCGTTGGCGGTGCCTTCGCGATATGGCCGTTTATTGACAATATGAATCCGTCGGCCGATGTGGTGGTCTTGTCGTCTGTCGAAATTGACATTAGTCAGATAGAAATGGGGCAACGCGTAACCGTCGCCTGGCGCGGACGCCCGGTATTTATCGATTATCGGACCGAAGCCCAAATCGCCCGGGCACGCATGGATGACACTGCGGACCTGATCGATCCTGAGCGCGACGATCAGCGGGTTCAGCGTGCTGAATGGTTGATCGTCATTGGCATATGCACGCATCTTGGGTGCGTGCCGCTTGGTCAACGCAATAGCGATCCGCTCGGACAGTGGGGCGGCTGGTTTTGCCCGTGTCATGGTTCTCACTATGATACATCCGGCCGAATTCGCAAAGGCCCTGCACCCAAGAATCTTGTCGTTCCCCCTTATGCATTCCTTGCTGATGAAATGCTCCGGATTGGTTGAGGAATGAGATCTAACCCAAATTAAAAAACGATACCCGTTCCTGATGGAAGTGAATTAAACCCATGAAGATAAGCACAAATTGGCCGAAAATAACGGTATTGGTTCTGTTGGTCGGCAGTGCCGTCATTTTCCTTTTCCAGTTGATCGATCCTCGGGGTGATAGTACCCGGACAGACATATCCATTCCGAAACTGACCGCACTTGCAGAAAAGGGAGAAAAAGCATTTGCTGCGAATTGTGCTGCCTGCCATGGCGTCAATGCGGCAGGGACCGACAAAGGGCCGCCGCTTGTCCACGATATATATAATCCCGGACATCACTCTGATGTGGCATTCTATCTTGCAGCGAAAAATGGCGTTCGCCAGCATCATTGGCCCTTTGGTAACATGCCCCCACAACCGCAGGTGAGCGAAGCCGATTTGGAGGCAATTTTGAAGTATGTACGCGAGCTTCAAGTCGCGAACGGAATCACGTCTCGTCCACATAAAATGTAACCAATTAAATCACTTATGTTTGGCATGTGAAAAAATGAGGATGGAACATTGCGAATAAACCCCAAAGAACATCCAGATTATCCTTGGTATCTGCGCCCCTTCTTTTGGAATCAAAGGCGTAAATATGGAGTTGTACTGGAGGCGGCGCTTCTGTGGGCTCGTTCACCGAAACTGTTTCTTGGCGTGGCCATACTCTATGGAATGATAGACCGAAAACGCTCGCCTCTTAGTCCGGTTTTGCGGTCACTCGTCACCGTTCTGGTATCACAGATTAATAGCTGCTCCTTCTGCGTCGACTTGAACTCCGCTATCCTGTTGAAACGTGGCGTCTCTGAAGGGATGGTTGGGGCACTGCCAAATTGGAGAGAAAGCGATTTGTTCGAGCCGGCTCAGAAGGCGGCGCTGGATTATGCCGATGCAGTCACGAAATATGACCGGGGTGTGGATAATAAAATATTCGCCGAACTACAGAAATATTTCGACGACGACACAATTGTCGAACTCACCGGATTAATTGCCTTTCAAAATCTGTCAAGCAAGTTTAACAGTGCGCTTGACGTGCCGGCACAGGGATTCTGTCAACTACCGCCCGCGAGCTAGCCGTGGGAAGAATAACCAGGCTTTTCCGATATGAACAAACGTCGGGTTTGATCGTGATTGCGGCTGTATTGTTAGCGTTGGTAGCAGCTAACTCACCGCTTGCAGGGATATATGCCCTTGTTCATCACACTCCGGTTCATTTTCGCTTTGGCCCCCTCGTCATTGATGGGCCGTTAGTGCAATGGATCAATGA